>Ga0182039_10000035_pt1 | contig 88090 bp, 71 predicted proteins | sample sta12Can44000111_FD_125975 | JGI IMG/M metagenome (GOLD analysis project Ga0182039, IMG submission 125975) | Lab enrichment of tropical soil microbial communities from Luquillo Experimental Forest, Puerto Rico - statanox.12C.anox.44.000.111 | ecosystem: Environmental > Terrestrial > Soil >...
CATCTATGACACCAATGGCCGCTATCTGATGTGCCGCAGCACGGTCTATGACATGACCGAGCGCAAGCGCATCGAGGACGATCTGGCCGAGGCCAAGCGCGCCGCCGAATCCGCCAACCGCGCAAAGAGCGATTTCGTCGCCAATATGAGCCATGAAATCCGTACGCCGATGAATGCGGTGCTGGGGCTGGCGCATCTGCTGGGGAAAAGCGATCTGGCCTCCAGCCAGCGGGCACTGGTGGATAAGATCACCATTTCCGCCCGTTCCTTGCTGGGGATCATCGACGAGATTCTTGATTTCTCGAAGATCGAGGCGGATCGATTGCAGCTGGAAAGCATCGAGTTCGATCTGGACAAGGTGCTGGAAGGTCTGGCGACCATCATGTCCATCAATGCCTCGGCCAAAGATCTGGAACTGGTCATCGCAGTCGATGCCGATGTGCCGCGCAAGCTGACGGGCGATCCTTCGCGGCTTCAGCAAATTCTGATCAATCTGGCCGGCAACGCCATCAAATTTACCGAGTCGGGCGAAGTTTGCGTCGGCATCTCCCGCGTCGAACCATCTGCGTCTGGAGAGTTGCGGCTCGCCTTCACGGTGCGCGATACCGGCATCGGCATCTCGGACGAGCAGCAGGCCCGTCTGTTCAGCCCCTTTACCCAGGCCGACACCACCACCACGCGGCGCTTCGGCGGTACCGGGCTGGGGCTGGTGATCAGCAAGCGTCTGGCCGAAATCATGGGCGGCGGCATCGCTTTAAGCAGCCTGTTGGGGCAGGGCAGCGAATTCCGCGTCGAGCTGCCCTTCGGTCTAGCCGCCGAGCAGCCCGAGCCCAAGAGCCTGCTGGCCGGGCTGAAGGTGCTGATGGCCGAAGACAATGCCAGCGCCCGCCAGGCCCTGGCTTCAGCTGCCGATGGGCTGGGCTGGCAAGGCTATCTTGCCGAGTCCGGCGAACAGGCGCTGGACCTGCTGGCGGCGCATCAGGACGAGCCGTTCGACCTTCTGCTGCTGGATATGCGCATGACCGGCATCGATGCCCTGGCAACCTTATGCGCCGCGCAGGATCGGGGCTTGTGGGCCGATGGGCCGGTGGCGCTGATGGTCACCGCCGCCGAGCGCGACGAGGTGCTGGCAGCGCCTGAGTCCAAGCTGGTGGCCTCGATCTTGGTCAAGCCGGTCACCGACTCCTCGCTGTTCAATGCGGTGGTCGAGGCCCAGGCCCGGCATAAGGGCGTCGATCCGCTGGTGCGCGAGGCGCAGGGGCTGACGGCGGACGGCAGGCCGCTGGAGGGCTTGCGACTGTTGCTGGTGGAAGACAACGCCATCAATCAGGAAGTCGTCCAGTTCATCCTGGAGGACAAGGGGGCCAGGGTCGAGATCGTCGGCGATGGTCGTCAGGCGGTGGATCGCCTGAAGGCAGGGGCCACTGACTTCGATCTGGTGCTGATGGATGTGCAGATGCCCGAGATGGACGGTTTCGAGGCTACGCGCCTGATCCGCAGCCAATTGGGTCTGGCTCTGCCGGTGCTGGCTCTGACCGCCGGGGTGCGCGACGCCGACCGCGAGCGCTGTCTCGAATCCGGTATGAACGACTTCATCGCCAAGCCGTTCGATCTGGAGCAGATGATCGCCGTGATCCTGCGTCATGCCGAAGCTGCCGAAGCGTCGCCGGCATCGTCTGCCGTTGATCCGGTGTCGTTGCCGTCGCAGGATCTGGCTGCGTTCGACCACCGCCAAGGGATGCTCCGCATTGGTGACGAAGGCAAGCTGATCCAGCTGCTGACGCTGCTGCTGGATGACAACCAGACGCTGGTCTCCGATCTGCATGGTTTGCTAGATCGGGGCGAGCGGGACGAGGCCGCCCGGCGGCTGCATGCCTTGCGCGGCGCCGCCGCCAATGTGGCCGCCATCCGTCTGGCGACCCGCGCCACCGAGGCCGAGGCGGCGATTCTGGAAGGGCGGGATTCGCAAGCCCGCGCCCTGCTGTCCGAGATCGCCATCGCTTTCCTGGAACTGTCCGCCATTCCCGAACTGGCGGCGGTCGGCTAAGGAAGCATTCCGCTTTCCGACACGGAAATATCCCTTATCACCGTTGAGAAAACAGTCGATTAATGGGGCTTGACGGGCTAAAACGGATACCCCCTTAAAAAGCGCCCCCGCTCAATGGCGGCGCAAGTCTCGCAGGCATCAAGACAATGGAAACGGAATTTCATCGGATTAAGCGACTCGCCCCTTATGTCTTCGCGGAAGTGAACGCCATGAAGGCTCGGGCTCGAGCCGCCAGCGAAGACATCATCGACCTTGGCATGGGCAATCCCGATCAGCCGACTCCGGCACATATCGTCGATAAGCTGGTCGAGGCAGCACGCAATCCGAAGGCACATCGTTATTCCATGTCGCGCGGCATTCCCGGCCTGCGCAAGGCATTGTCGAACTATTACGCCCGCCGCTTCGGGGTCGATCTGGACCCGGAATCGGAAGTGGTCGTCACCCTGGGCTCGAAGGAAGGTCTGGCCAATCTGGCCCAGGCCATCACCAGCCCCGGCGACGTGCTGCTGGTGCCGAACCCCAGCTATCCGATCCATCCCTACGGCTTCATCATCGCCGGCGGTTCCTGCCGCCATGTGCCGGTGACTCCGGGTCCGGAGCTGCTGGAGGCGCTGGAGCGCGGTGTGAAGCATTCGGTGCCCAAGCCGGTGGCGCTGGTGCTGAACTATCCTTCCAACCCGACCGCCCTGGTGGCCGATCTCGACTTCTATGGTCAGGTGGTGGATTTCTGCCGTCATCACGGCATCTATATCCTGTCGGATCTGGCCTATTCCGAGATCTATTTCGACGGCAATCCGCCGCCCTCGATCCTGCAGATCCCCGGTGCCAAGGATGTGGCCATCGAATTTACCTCGATGTCCAAGACCTACAATATGCCGGGCTGGCGTATCGGCTTCGCGGCCGGCAACAAGACGCTGATCCATGCTCTGTCGCGCATCAAGTCGTACCTCGATTATGGTGCCTTCACCCCGATCCAGGTGGCGGCTTCGGCTGCGCTGAACGGGCCGCAGGACTGCGTCGAGGAAATCCGCCAGCTCTATAAAGAGCGCCGCGACGTGATGATCGAAGGTCTGGCTCAGGCCGGTTGGGATGTTCCCAGCCCGCCGGCGACCATGTTTGCCTGGGCTCCGATCCCCAAGCCTTTCGCGCATCTGGGCTCGCTGGAATTCTCGAAGCTTCTGCTGCGCGAGGCCCAGGTGGCCGTCGCTCCCGGCATCGGCTTCGGCGAGCATGGCGACGGCCATGTGCGTATCGCCCTGGTGGAGAACAAGCATCGCATCCGTCAGGCGGTGCGCAACATCAAGTCGTTCCTCGGCACCTATGACAAGGTGCTGGAAAATGCCGAGAAACAACAGGCGGTGGGCTCGTGAACAATTCGTCTCCTTTGAAAATTGCCGTCGCCGGTCTGGGTACGGTCGGCGCCGGTCTGGTGAAACTGCTGGCCGAGCAGGGCGATGTCATCGCCCTGCGTTCGGGCCGCAAGGTGGTGGTCACGGCGGTTTCCGCCCGTGACCGCAGCCGCGACCGGGGCGTTGATCTGTCGTCGGTTCAGTGGTTCGAGGATTCCGCCGAGATGGCGGTCAAGGCCGATGCCGATGTGATCGTCGAGGTCATTGGCGGTTCGGAAGGCATTGCCAAGAAGACCGTCGAGGCCGCTCTTGATGCCGGTCGTCATGTGGTGACCGCCAACAAGGCATTGCTGGCCGTGCATGGCGCCGAACTGGCCGCCAAGGCCGAGGCCAAGGGCCTGATCCTGGCCTTCGAGGCGGCAGTGGCGGGTGGCATTCCCATCATCAAGGCTTTGCGCGAAGGTCTGGCGGGCAACAAGCTGTCGCAGGTCACCGGCATTCTGAACGGCACCTGCAACTATATCCTGACCACCATGCGCGAGACCGGGCGCGACTTTGCCGACGTGCTGGCCGAGGCGCAGGCCCTGGGCTATGCCGAGGCGGATCCCAGCTTCGATATCGATGGCGTCGATGCCGCTCATAAGCTGGCGATCCTGGCCTCGGTGGCTTTCGGCACCAAGGTGGATTTCGCCAAGCTGCATATCGAGGGCATCCGCCACATCTCGGCGCTGGATATCCAGTTCGCCCAGGAACTGGGCTATCGCATCAAGCTGCTGGGCATCGCCCGCAAGACCGAGGCCGGTATCGAGCAACGGGTGCATCCTTGCATGGTGCCGATCAATTCCTCGATCGGTCGCGTCGACGGCGTGTTCAACGCCGTGGTGGCCGAGGGCGACTATGTCGGTCGCGCCATGTTCGAAGGACGCGGTGCCGGTGCCGGTCCGACCGCTTCCGCCGTGGCAGCCGATATCGTCGATATTGCCGCCGGCCGTCGCACCCCGACCTTCGGCATTCCCGCCGAGGCCTTGCAGCCGGTTCAGGCTTCGCCGATGGAAGATCGTCGTGGCGCTTACTATATCCGCCTGATGGTGCTGGATAAGCCGGGTGTGTTCGCCGATATCGCCGCCGCCCTGCGCGACGAGGAAGTGTCGATGGAAGCCGTGCTGCAGCGGGCTCGGTCGCCGGATGAATCGGTGCCGGTGGTGCTGACGGTTCATGACACCCGCGAGGCCTCGATGTCCCGCGCCATCGCCCGCATCGCCGCCAATCCGGCGGTGGTCGAGCCGCCGCATCTGATCCGCATCGAGACGGTGTAACCGGCATCATGAGCGATTTCGTTTTAGAGGACGGTCACGACCTTTGCGCCGCCATCGACCGCAATCTGGCCCTGGAGGCGGTGCGCGTCACCGAGGCCACGGCGCTGGCCGCTTCGCGGCTGGTGGGCTGCGGCGATGAGCGTTTGCTGGAGGCGGCGGCCACCGGCTCGATGGAAGCGGCGCTGAACGCTTTGTTCATTCGCGGCATCATTCTGTCGGGCGAGGGGCTGCAGGACGATGCGCCCAAGCTGTTCACCGGCCAGACCCTGGGCATGGCCGAGGGACCGGAAGTGGAAGTGGCGCTGGACGCCATCGAAGGCACCACCATCTGCGCCAAGGGCGGCTCGAATGTTATTTCGGTGCTGGCCATGGCCGAGCCGGGCGGACTGATGCGGGTTCCGCCGGTCTATATGGACAAGATCGCCGTCGGCCCCGGTCTGCCGGACGATGTGGTCGATCTGGACGCCTCTCCGGCGGAAAATCTGGCGTCTCTGGCCAAGGCCAAGGGCGTCGAGATTTCCGATCTGCAAATCTGCATCCTGGATCGTCCGCGTCATGACGAACTGATCCATCATGTGCGCGAGGCGGGGGCCCGCATCATCCTGATCGGCGACGGCGACGTCTCCGGCGTGGTGGCGACCACCCAGCTGCAAAGCGGCATCGATCTGTATCTGGGCACCGGCGGTGCGCCTGAAGGCGTGCTGGCGGCTGCGGCTCTGGCCTGCATCGGCGGGCAGATGCAAAGCCGGCTGATCCTGCGCGGCGAGGCCGACAAGCAGGCGGCGCGGGCTTTGGGCATCACCGACTTCAAGCGCAAATATGCCGCCGCCGATCTGGCCTCGGGTGAGGTGATGTTCGCCGCGACGGGCGTGACCGATGGCCCGCTGCTGCGGGGCATTCGCCGTTTCAAGGGCGGTGCGGTCAGCCATTCCATGGTGATGCGCTCGCATACCGGCACGGTCCGCTATATCGAGGCGGTGCATAACTTTCAGCGCAAGCAGCGGCTCGACCGCGTCGGTCAGCCGGAATGAACGAACGTCCTGCCATCGCCGAAGCCTTGCTGGGGGTCGAACGCTCCCTGGGCGGTCGGCGCTGGCAGGCGGCTCCTTGCGACGAGCGGCTGGCCCTGACCATCAGCCAAAGGCTGGCTCTGCCTGAAGTGGTGGGGCGGGTGCTGGCGGCCCGCGATGTCGGGCTGGAAGATTGCGAAAGCTTCCTTAATCCCACCCTGCGGGAGCTGCTGCCCGATCCCTTCCATCTGAAGGGCATGGATGTGGCGGTCAATCGTCTGGTCGCGGCGGTGACGGGCGGCGAACTGATCGGCGTTTTCGGCGATTATGACGTGGACGGTGCCACCTCCTCGGCGCTGCTGACCCGCTTCTTCGAGGCGGCGGGCGCGTCGGTGAAGGTGCATATTCCCGACCGCATGGTGGAAGGCTACGGTCCCAATGCCCCGGCGCTGCTGCGTCTGAAAGAGGCCGGGGCCGGCGTGGTGGTGACGGTGGATTGCGGCACCACCGCCTTCGAACCCTTGCGCGAGGCCGCCGAGGCGGGCCTTGACGTTATCGTGGTCGATCATCACGAGGGCGAGGCCGAGATGCCCGCCGCTCTGACCATCGTCAATCCCAATCGTTTCGACGAGGAGAGCGAACACGGCCATCTGGCGGCGGTGGGCGTGGCCTTCCTGCTGGCGGTGGGGGTAAACAAGGCCCTGCGCGAGGCTGGTTGGTATCAGGGCCGCAAGGCTCCCGATCTGATGCAATGGCTGGATATCGTAGCCCTTGGAACCGTCTGCGACGTGGTGCCTTTGCGCGGGGTCAACCGGGCTTTGGTGGCGCAAGGCCTTAAGGTCATGGCCCAGCGGCGCAATGCCGGGCTGGTGGCGCTGGGCGATGTCGGCGGCGTTAAGGAAAAGCCCGAGGCCTATCACCTGGGCTATATCATGGGGCCGCGCGTCAATGCCGGCGGTCGCGTCGGGCAGGCCGATCTGGGCGTGCGGCTGCTGACCTCGGATGATGCGGCGGAAGCCATGCAGATGGCGCAGCAGCTGGACGGCTATAATAAAGACCGCCAGGAGATTGAAGCGCAGGTTTTGTTGCAAGCCATCGAACAGGTGGAGGGTGCGCCCGACGACGGCCTGCCGCTGGTGCTGGCCGCCGGTGAGGATTGGCATCCCGGGGTCATCGGCATCATCGCCGGTCGGCTGAAGGAACGCTATAACCGCCCGGCCTGCGTCGTGGCGCTTGAGGGCTCGGAAGGCAAGGGCTCGGGCCGTTCTGTGCCGGGGCTCGATCTGGGGGCTGCCATTATCGCCGCCCGCCAGTCGGGTCTGCTGATCAAGGGCGGTGGGCATGCCATGGCGGCGGGCTTCACGGTGGCGCGCGACAAGCTGGATGAGTTCAGCGCCTTCCTGGCAGAACGTCTGATGGCGCAACTGGCCTCGCCGCTGATGCCGGTGCTGGAGCTGGACGGCCTGCTGGATGCCGGCGGTGCGACCGTCGATCTGATCGAGACTTTGAAACAGGTGGGGCCGTTCGGTTCGGGCAATCCCGAGCCGCGCTTCGTGATCACCTCGGCCCGCGTGGTGGCTCCGCGCGTGGTGGGCCAAGGGCATGTGGCCTGCCAATTGGCGGGCAAGTTCGGCGGACGGCTGAAGGCGATTGCCTTCCGTGCCGCCGATTCCGAAATGGGCCATGCTTTGCTGGCCAATGACGGCACGCCGATGCATCTGGCCGGCAGCCTGAAGATCGACAGCTGGCAAGGCAATGTGAATGCTCAGCTGTTCATCGACGATGCCGCTTTTGCACTTTGATCACATCAATCTTGTAACAGTTTTTGCCCGTTCCCATTTACAGTGATCGGCAGGATGGGTCCCGCCATAAGCTTCGGAGCTTGGGGCCATGGGTAGTTTTCGCTGGGTCGAGGGATTGAGCGTCGGCGTCGAGGAGTTCGACGAGGCGCACAGGCAATGCATCTCGCTGCTGGAAGATGTCGAGGCCGCCATCGAAGATGGGCGCATCGGGCAGGCGGGTGTGCTGTGCGACATCCTGGTGCATGCCATGATCGATCATTGCCGGCGCGAGGAGGTCTTTCTGCGCCGCATCGGCTATCCCGGCATCGATGTCCTGGTCGAGGCGCAAAACGCCAATGTAGATCGCCTTCGCGGTATCGCCACCGGCATGGCCGAGGACCCGCAGGCCGCAGCTCGTCTGGCGGGCGAGATGCGGGCCGCCATGGTGGATTACCTTCTTCGCGGCGACATCAACTATAAAAGCTATGTGGACTATGTCGGCGCCTCTGGGGAGCCCGATCCGGATGAGGATGATGACAAAGACTATTGACATATGCGGTTTGATTTGTTGGCCTTTCAATTGAGGGATGGATAACAATCCCGATCGGGGGAGGCGGGTGATGGCACTGATCAATCTGGTGGATGTGGTGCCTGGCATCGCCTGGGTCGAAATACCCTCTGCCGGATTGCGCATCTTGTGCGGCTGCCCGGCGGACAGTGTCAAACATCTGATGCGCCGCGGCCTGATCCGCCCCGACAAGGTCGCGGATGTTCGCTGCGAGACCGGCCCCAACGCCATCTTGCTGTCCGACATTCTGGTGCAGAACGGCGTGTTCTGTAATCTGGCGGAATTCCCGGTGCTGCAGATGCTCTATCGCCAGGGCATGCTGCTGCCCAATCATCCCAACAATACGGGCGCCAAGCCCCTGCTGATCGGCCGCCGCGACATGGTCGAATCGCAGATGCAGTACATCTATCGCGGCAATTACGGCCTGATATCGGAAGAAGAGATGATCGCGGCCGGCCTTGCGCCCGAGGAAGCCCGCCAGCAGATGCGCCTGAAGCTGCGTTTTGCCTTTGGCCGCATCCAGCATTCCCGCGAACTTCTCGACAGTCATGTGCTGGAAGGCGAGGGCCCCAGCGAACTGGCTCCCGGCGTCACACTGCGCCGTCTGGGCGAGAACCGCTTTGAATTCGCCTGCGGAGGTGAAACCGCCGAGGTCGATCTGAACCTGCCGCCTTTCGAATCCCATGAATGCCCTTATCCCTTGGGGGCATCGCAGTTTCGCCGCGATTATTTCGCGGTCCTGCATTCCGGCGAAGGCGACGGCTGGGATATCCGCCGGCCCAGCATGGGCTCGGTGCTGGTCTATCAGGGGCGCATCTATCTGATCGATGCCGGCCCCAATCTGCCCTATGCCCTGACGGCGCTGGGCATCGGCGTGAACGAGATCGAGGGGGTGTTCCATACCCATTCCCACGACGATCACTTTGCCGGGCTGACCACGCTGATCCAGTCGGATCACCGCATCAAATATTACGCCACGCCGCTGGTGCGGGCGGCAGTCACCAAGAAATGGGCGGCGCTGCTGGGCGTCGAGGAAGAAGAGTTCCACGACTATTTCCAGGTCGAGGATCTGATCCCGGAAATCTGGAACGATGTCGAAGGGCTGGAGGTGCGTCCGGTGCCGTCGCCGCATCCGGTCGAAACCACGGTGTTCTTTTTCCGCACCCTGGCGGCGGGGGGCTGGAAGTCCTATGCCCATTTGGCGGATATCGTCTCGATGACGGTGCTGGAAGGGATGATCACCGACGACGAGACGCAGCCCGGCATCAGCCGCCAGATGTTCGACGAGGTGCGCAAGTCCTATGCCCTTCCCGCCGACATCAAGAAGGTGGATATCGGCGGCGGGCTGATCCATGGCGATGCCGCCGATTTCCGCAGCGACAAATCGGGCAAGATCATCCTGGCCCACACCTCGCAGAAATTCACCGATGAACAGAAGCGCATCGGCTCCGGTGCGTCCTTCGGCACGGTGGATGTGTTGGTGAAAGGGCATCGCGATTTCGTCTGGCGAGCGGCGCATAACTTCCTGCGGGCCTATTTCCCCACGGTGTCCGCCGCGCATATCAATGCCTTGCTGAACGGCCCGGTGCAGACCTTCAACCCCGAGACCATCTTGCTGAAGGAAGGCTCGGTCAATGCCCATATCTATCTGCTTCTGACCGGTCAGGTCGAGATGCTGGACCCGGATTCCGCCTTCCGCTCGACTCTGTCGGCGGGGGCGATGTTGGGCGAGATGACCGGACTGCACGGTCTGCCGCAGATGGAAACCTATCGCGCCGTCAGTTTCGTGCAGGCACTGGAAATTCCTTGCGGACTTTATATCGAGTTCGTGCAGCGCCATCAGCTGTTCTCGGAAATCTCGCATCTGATGGAGGGGCGGGAATTCCTTCGCAAGACCTGGCTCTGCAGTGGCGTGATGTCCACCGACACCCTGAACGCCATCGCCAAATCAATGACCGTGCAAGGCTTCGCCGATGGTGAGGAAATCAGTCTGCCCTCGCGGTCGGTGGGGTTGGTGATGCGGGGCGGGCTGACCCGGCTGCTGGGGGGCACGCCGCTGGAGCATCTGGGCCTAGGCGACTTCTTCAACGAGGAAGAGGCGGTGTTCGAAGCGCCCGCCTTCACCCATCTGAAGGCTGACGGTGCCAGCCTGGTGGCCATCATTCCCGCTCGTCTTTTGACCCAGGTTCCCAATGTGCGCTGGAAGCTGTTCGAAAGCTTCGACCGTCGCACCCGCATGCATGTCAACAACTCGCCTTCCGGCAAGATGATGCTGTATTGGCAAGAGGATTACAGCGTCAATGTCCAGAAGCTGGACAAGCAGCATCGCCGGCTGTTCTCCATCGCCAGCAAGCTGTTGGCCGATGTGGAAAGCGGGCAGGGCGAGACAGTGGTGGCCGAGGCGTTGGACCATTTGCTGGGCTACACCATGCATCACTTCACCGAAGAAGAGGCGTTGTTGGCCCGTTATGGCTATGGGGAAAGCGATCGCCATTGCGAGCATCACCGCAAGCTGATGGCTCAGGTGAGGGATTTCGTCGAGGATTTCCAGAAATCCAAGGTCACCTCGTCCGAGCTTTTGGACTTCCTGCATAAATGGATCGTCGCCCATATTCTGCTGGATGACCGCAAATATGGGCCGTTCCTGAACAGCAAGGGAGTGTATTAAGAGTGCGTCTTTTTTAGTTTAAACAGATAGCAGTTCTTCCGTCATAATGCAGGCAATGTGAACGTGCCTCCAATCCAGGGGTTTCCCATGGAAATACAGCCTGCCTTTTGAGTCTACTTGCATATATTTTCCGATATCCCCTTCCGGTATAACAATACTTTCTCCATATAATGTATCTGTCAACTTGATCTCTTCTGGCATGTGATCAAGCGCCAAGGTCTGTTTAAAGCCGGTATGACCGGTGTAGATGCCGAATTGGACCCATTTACCAAGCTGGCTCTGTTTGCCATTCCAATTCTGAGTGTATTTATCGCTTGAAAGATGCATCACCCGGACATCTTCAAGCACAAATTGTTTTTCCTTGCTCCATTGTTGGGAAAACCAGGAATCGACGCTTCCCGCCGAGCAAAAATTTTCATTCACGACCTGTGGCCAGGAACGATGGGAGAGCGCGGCAGCTCTGGGGTGGAAAAGCTGAAAATAACCGTTTGGCTGAGCATTCATCCATGCAGGCTGGCCTGTGATGTCCTTCAACTCGCCGCGCATAGTGAAATAAAGGCATTCTGGGTCGAGAGGATGGTGCAGAACAAATGCCCGTAGACCCTGATTCATGAAGATGTCAGCATCGGTGAAAAGGACCCAGTCAGGCTGCTCCAAGGCGGCTAGGCCGTCGTTCAACATTCGCCCTTTGTTGAAGACATGGTGGTCATCATAGCAGCGCCGGGACAGAACGATTTTTGCACCGTACATTTTCGCGACGGTCTGCGTCCGCTCATCTTCCGGCGTTGTCACAACAATCAGTTCGTCGAACAGCGGTATGTTTTCGGGCAGGGTTTTCGCCAGCTCGTCACCATAATTGACCGACACCAATATGCAGGACAGTCGACGCGGCAGGGCTGGGGGCATGTCACGGAGGATGTGCATCGGCAAATCAACCAATGGGGGATTTATTGCAATGCTACATCCTGAAACCTCTGTTCGTCTACGTGTTAATGGGGAATATATCTTGATTTGGTCTTTCGTTTATGGGGGGTAAGGATTTTGTTGTCCGCAGTCGGCTTGTTGGAGCAAGGCTCTGTTCGCCGGAATTGGGCCAGTGGGGTAAAATTTCAGGTTGAGGCATCCATGACCTGTCATTCGACCCTGTCATGGAGAACTCCCTCATGTTCCAGTCCCGCAAGATTGCTCTGGCCGCTTTGATCGGCGCGACCCTTTTGGCCCAGCCGGCTCTGGCCGCCAATGCCGAGCCGCATGTCGGCAAGGTGACTCAGACCCTCAGCAACGCCTATGCTTTGGCCCCGAACAGTTCGCCGCTGCCTGAGAAGGACGAGTTCTGCAAGGCCAATAACGGCCTGCTGGGTCAGGAGATGACCACCAAATATTCGGTCAATACCCAGACCCTGATCGAGACCGCCGTTTCGAAGCTGGGTGCCAAGATCTACAAGCTGCATCCGCTGGGTCTGGCCGATCAGTATGCCTTCGGCCTTTATCAGAACGGCCCGGTTTGGGCGGTGCTGTTCAGCACCTCGACCAGCTTCGATCAGAGCACCAGCAGTGCGGCGGTCAAGGAAGACGGCTTCACCTGCGTCTATTCCAGCGCGCCTCAGCCCTCGGAAGGGCTGAAGCAGCGTCTGAGCAGCGTGAAGTAAGGACGAACAAGAGCAAATTCCCATCTGATTGGCTCAGATGGGAATTTGCCATAAGCCCGCGCGGCGCTTGAGCGGGCCCGGGACGGGCCGCATCTTGCAAATGCTTAGAACTGATTTCGATTAACCGAAATCAGTTCTAAGGGCGGCGAGGGGCTCCGAAGCCTCCGCCGCCGGGGGTTTCGATGATGAAGACATCGCCGGGTTGCATGGCGACCTCGGCGACGTGATCCAACTCTTCTGAGGTTCCATCGGCCCGCAGCAGGGCGTTGCGCCCCGGCTGTCCGTCGCCTCCGCCCGCCAGCCCGAACGGAGCCAGTCGTCGGCGGTTCGAGACCATGGCGGCATTCATCGGCTCCAGGAACCGCAATTGCCGCACCACCCCGTCGCCGCCGCGATGCAATCCCACTCCGCCCGAGCCATGGCGGATGGCGAAACGCTCCAGCAGAATGGGGAAGCGCCATTCCAGCACCTCGGGGTCGGTCAGGCGGGTGTTGGTCATATGGCTATGCACCGCATCGGTGCCATCGAAGTGGGGCCCGGCGCCGGTGCCGCCGCAGATGGTCTCGTAATATTGCCGGGTCGCGTCGCCGAAGGTCAGGTTGTTCATGGTGCCCTGGCTGGCGGCCAGCACGCCCAAGGCTCCGTAGAGTGCATCGCAGATGGCCATGGATGTTTCCACATTCCCCGCCACCACCGCCGCCGGATGGGCCGGAGCCAGCAGGCTGCCGGACGGGATTACCAGCTCCAGCGGGCGCAGGCAGCCGGCGTTCAAGGGAATTGGGCGATCCACCAGCGTGCGGAAGACATAGAGCACCGCCGCCTTGCAGACTGCCGAGGGGGCGTTCAGGTTGCCCAGGTTCTGCGGCGAGGTGCCGGTGAAATCGACGCGGGCAGAACGCTTCGCCCGGTCGATGGTGATGCTGACGGCGATCACGCTGCCATCGTCCAGGCGGTTCTCGAAGCGCCCATCCTGAAGCACGTCCAGCACTTCGCGCACCGCCGCTTCGGCATTGTCCTGCACATGGCGCATATAATTGTGAACAATGTTCAGGCCGAACTGCCCGACCATCCGGCGCAGTTCGACAGCGCCCTTTTCGTTGGCCGCCACCTGGGCCTTCAAATCGGCGATGTTCTGATCGGGCCGGCGGGCGGGGGTGGGGCCCTGGGCCAGCGCATCGCGGATCGCCTGCTCGCGGAACTGCCCGGCCTCGATCATGGGGAAATGGCGGAACAGAATGCCTTCCTCGGTGATCGAGCGACTGTGGGGCGGCATCGAACCGGGACTGATGCCGCCGATATCGGCATGGTGCCCGCGTGAGGCTACGAAGAACAGCAGCCGATGGCCGGCCTCGTCGAACACCGGGGTGATGACGGTGACGTCGGGCAGATGGGTGCCGCCGGCATAAGGGTCGTTATGGGCATAGACATCGCCGGGTTTCAGGCTTTCGCCACGCTCGGCAATCAGCGAAATGACGGAATCACCCATCGAGCCCAGATGCACCGGCACATGCGGCGCATTGGCCACCAGTTCGCCTTCGGGACCGAATAGGGCGCAGGAGAAATCGAGGCGTTCCTTGATGTTCACCGAATGGGCGGTGTTCTGCAGGACCGCGCCCATCTGCTCGGCGATCGACATGAACAGGTTGTTGAACACCTCCAGCATCACCGGATCGGGCTTGTCGGACAGAGTCTCGACAGCGATACGGGGTTCCTTGCGGGTCAGCACCAGATGATCGAAGTCGTTCAGCACCGCCCGCCAGCCGGGCTCGACCACCGTGGTGGCGGTGGCGTCCAGCAGCATCGCCGGGCCGTTGACGGCATCGCCGGGATGCAGGGCTTCGCGCCGATAGACCGGAGCGTCATGGAAGGCTCCGGCGGTCCAGAGGCGTAAGCTTTCCAAGGGTTTGGGGATGCCTTGGCCCGAGGGGCGGCGGGGGTCTTCGACTGCTTCGCCGGCGGCGATGGCTTCCAACTCCAGCGCCTCGACGATCAGGGCCTTGCCTTCGGGGGCGAAGCCGAAACGCTGGCGATGGGCGGTGGCGAATTCGGCCAGAACCTCGGGGCCAAAGGGAACCGTCAGAGTGCTGTCCGATCCCGCCACCTTCAGGCGCAGGCGGCGCTGGACGGCGATCTCGCCCAACGGCATGCCTTCGCTGCTGAGGCCCTGGCGGGCCTGAGCCTCCAGTTCGGCGAACAGGGTGTCGAGGGGCAGAGTGGGAGCGTATTCCGCCTCCAGCGCCGTTTCGCGGATGGCGCGGAGATCGGCCAGCCCCATGCCATAGGCCGACAGCACGCCGGCCTTGGGATGGATGAAGATGGTGGGAATGCTTAAACTATCGGCCACCAGACAGGCATGCTGCCCGCCGGCCCCGCCGAAGCTGGACAGGGCATAGGCCCCGACATCGCGGCCCTGCTGCACCGAGATTTGCTTGATGGCATTGGCCATATTTTCGACGGCTATGCGTAAGAAACCCTCGGCCACCTGCTCAGGCGTGCGGCCATCGCCGATCTCGGCGGCCAGGGCGGCGAATTTGGCTCGCACGACTTCCACATCCAAAGGCTGATCGCCATTGGGGCCGAAAATCTTGGGGAAGTGATCGGGATGCAGCTTGCCCAGCAGCACATTGGCATCGGTCACCGTCAACGGCCCGCCCCGGCGATAGGCGGCAGGGCCGGGGACGGCACCGGCGGAATCGGGGCCGACCTGGAAGCGGCCTTGGGCATAATGCAGGATCGAGCCTCCGCCCGCCGCCACCGTATGCACATGCATCATCGGAGCGCGGATGCGCACGCCAGCCACCATGGTCTCGAAGGCGCGTTCGTATTCGCCGTCATAATGGCAGACATCGGTCGAGGTGCCGCCCATATCGAAGCCGATCACCTTGGAGAACCCGCCCATGGCGGCGGTGCGCACACAGCCGACCACGCCGCCCGCCGGTCCCGACAGGATCGAGTCGCGGCCCCGGAACTTCTCCGCCGGGGTCAGGCCGCCATTGGACTGCATGAACATCAGGGGCACGCCCGGCAGTTCCGCCGCCACCTGATCGACATAGCGTCGCAGGATGGGAGAAACATAGGCATCCACCACCGTGGTATCGCCTCGGGGCACCACCTTCATCAGCGGGCTGACTTCATGGCTGACCGAGATTTGCGTAAAGCCCAGTTCGGCGGCGATCTGGGCGGCGCGTTGCTCATGGGCAGGGAAGCGATAGCCATGCAGGAACAGAATCGCCACCGCCGAAATACCCTCGGCCCTGACCTGGGCGAGTCCCTGGCGCAGGGCCGACTCGTCCAGCGGCGTGAGAATGCTGCCTTGGGCGTCGATGCGCTCTGGCACCTCGACCACCCGGCGATAGAGCATGTCGGGCAAAACGATATGGCGAGCGAAGATGTCGGGCCGGCTTTGCGTACCGATGCGCAGCAGATCGCCGAAGCCGGCGGTGATCACCAGTGCAAGGGGTTCGCCCTTGCGTTCCAACAAAGCGTTGGTGGCGACTGTGGTGCCCATCTTCACCGCCTCGATGCGATCCGTGGGGATCGGCTGGCCGGCGGGAACCTGCAACAGGTCGCGGATACCTTGAATGGCGGCGTCGGCATAGCGTTCGGGGTTCACCGACAACAGCTTGTGGGTGGTCAGAGAGCCATCGGGCCGGCGTCCTACGATGTCGGTAAAGGTGCCGCCACGATCGACCCAGAATTGCCAGCCGGCCATCTGCTTCCTATCTGTCTGAAAACCCAACCGGGCGAAGATAGCAGGAACGGTAGGTTTGCTCTTCGTCATTTTCCCAAAGGCTTTTCGCGGCTAGTCTGCGGCCAGGATTTTCAGCAGGGACAGGCATTCATGATCAGGATCGGCATCGTCACCATTTCCGACCGCGCGTCCAAGGGCATCTATCAGGACGAAGGCGGCCCGGCCATCGAGGCTTGGTTGGGCAAGGCTCTGACCAGCCCCTGGGAGCCGGTGGCCCGTATCATTCCCGACGAACGTCCCGGCATTGATAACACTTTGAAGGAACTGGCCGATCAGGAAGGCTGCTGTCTGATCGTCACCACCGGCGGCACCGGGCCTGCGGTGCGCGACGTGACGCCGGAAGCGACCGAGGCGGTCTGTGAGAAGATGATGCCGGGCTTCGGCGAACTGATGCGCCAGGAAAGCCTGAAGGTGGTTCCCACCGCCATCCTGTCGCGCCAGACGGCGGGCATTCGCGGCAAGAGCCTGATCGTCAATCTGCCCGGCAAGCCCAGCGCCATCGCCGATTGCTTAAGCGCGGTGATGCCGGCCATTCCCTATTGCATCGATCTGATCGAAGGGCCGTTCCTGGAAACCGATCCGGACTTCTGCAAGGCTTTTCGCCCCAAGAAAAAGTAGTTCGGCCCTCACCCCAACCCCTCTCTCGAGATGGGCGAGGGGCTTTTACCGTGGCAGCAGCACGTAGAAGGTCGAGCCTTCGCCCGGGCTGCTGTCCACCCAGATGCGGCCGCCGTGATGTTCGGCGATCTTGCGGCAAGAGGCCAGGCCGATGCCGGTGCCTTCATACTGCTCGCGGGTCACCAGACGCTGGAACAGTTGGAATAGCCGTTGATGCTGATCCGGCGGGATGCCGATGCCGTTGTCGGCGACCGAGATCACCCAGCCCTCGGGCGTTTCCTCTGCCTTCACCCGCACCAGCGGAGCACGGCCCTCGACCCGGAACTTCAGGGCATTGCCCATTAGATTGAGGAACAGCCGTTCCAATTCGGTCTCGTAGCCCTGGATTTCCGGCAGCTCGGCAGGCAGCTCCAGACTGGCGCCGGCATCCTCGATAGCGCCGGTCAGGGCTTCCTTCACATGCTGCATCACCTCGGCCAGCTTGACGGTTCCCTTTTCGCTCGACATGCGGCCGATGCGGGAATAGTCGAGCAAATCGACGATCATGCGGTCCATGCGCTTGGCGCCGTCGACGGCGAAGCCGATGAACTGGGATTCCTCGTCGCTCAAGCGGCCTTTCATGGCGCGGGTCAGCAGCGACAGATAGCTGGAAATCATGCGCAGGGGCTGGCGCAGATCGTGGCTGGCGACATAGGCGAAGCGTTCCAACTCTTCGTTCGAACGGCGCAGTTCCAGATCCAGCTGCTTGCGCGGGGTAACATCGGTCACGGCCCAGACCACGCCCAGCTCCAGTTCGGACGGGTCGACCAGATGGCCTTCGATATTCACCCAGACATCGCTGCCGTCGGCGCGGCGCATCAGGACTTCTTCGCTGAAGGTGCCGCCGAGGGCGATCATCGGATAGGCGCGGTGGTCGATATCCTCGCACTGCTGGGCGTCGCGATAGAGCATCGAGGCGTGACGGCCCAGAATGTCAAATTCGTTATGGCCATAGATGCGGCAGAAGGCCGGATTGGCCTGCAGGATATGCCGCTCCATATCGATGATGGCGATGCCGACCGGCGTATTGTCGAGAATGGCACGCTGATAGGCCAGCAGATGGGCGATCTGCTCCTGCGCCTCGCGGCGGTCGGATACGTCATGGAACACCAGCACGGCGCCCACGGTCTCGCCTTCGACGGTCAGGGGCGAGACGGCATATTCCACCGGGATGGGCTGTTGGGTCGAGCCGGCGAAATATTCATCGGAGACCCGTCGAATCTTGCCGTCCAGCAAGGTACGGTGGATGCAGCAGCCGTCATGATCGCATTCTTCGCCGTCTGACTGTCTGTGTCCCAACAGTCGATGCAGTTGCTGGCCCAGGGCCGCCTCGGCGCTTTCCAGACCCAGCAGCTCGCAGGCGGCCTGATTCAGGAAGATGATGCGGCTTTCGTCGTCGATGCCCAGCATGCCCTCGGCGGCGGTCTGCATGACCATGGCCAGACGTGCCAGGATCGTCTGTTGCTGCGCCACGCCTTGCTGGATGCGCTGGTTGAGATCGGTATTCAGGGTCCGGACCTCGGCCTCGGCCCGGCGGGTGTCGGTGACATCCAGCAGAGCGCCCATGATCTGACGCCCTTCTGGGCCTTCGATGCCGTTGCCATGCACCTCGACATAGACCAGTTCGCCATCCTGGCGGATGCCGCGGAACGAGAAGCGGCTTTCGTCCAGCTCGCCCTTCCACAGGCGGTTCAGGATGTCATGCACCGCCAGCCGGTCTTCGGGCGCCACCAGATCGATGGGGGGATAGACCTCCAACTCATCGGCATGGTCATAGCCGAAGATGCGGCAGAAGGCGGGATTGACATAGGTGAAGCGGCCCCGCTCCAGAATGAAGATGCCGGTCAGGGACTGTTCCACCAACCCCTCGAAGCGGGCTTCGCTGGCGGCCAGCTTTTCCGCTCGCTGCTCCAGCAGGCGGTTTTGCAACAGATCGCGTTCGGCCAGAATCTGGCTGCGGGCGCGCATGGCCAGCAGCAGGCCGCCGAACACCAGGCTGGCGAAGGTGAACAGCAGAAACTGCCGCTGGGCATTCCGGCGCGGGCCGGCCAGGCTGTCTTCGATATCCTGCTCGGCGACGCTGACTTCGATCACCACGCCGTAATCGTTCAGCTGCTGGTAATGATAGCTGCGGGGAAGCCCGTCCAGAAGATCGGTGCTGCGATAGACGCCGTGTGACGCACGGTCCTGCAGGCCCCAAAGCGGCCCGTCATCCATCGGTTTCATATAGGCGCTGGTGGGCGGGGTCGGCAGATGCGCCACCAGATAATGGCCGCGGACCGTCATCATGGCGGCGGTGCTGTGCGGTCCCAGCGCCAGGGTCTGATAGAGGTCGACGATATGTTGCGGGCGCATCGAGATGACCACCACGCCCTCGAAGCCATTGGGCCCTAGGATCGGGCGCACGAGGCGGAACCACCATTCATGGGTAATGGCGCCATAGTCGGTGGGACTGACATACAGCTCGTCGACCTTGGCGCTGCGCAGAACCTGGAAGTAGTCTCGGCCGGCCAGATTGGTGCCCGGAGCGAAGGGGGCGCCTGAATGATAGACGACGAAGCCCCTGGCGTCGGTGATGGTCACCGTGCCTTCGAACCGTTCCGAGCGCGGCGAGACGATGTCGAAGATCAGATCGTCCAGCGTCTTGACGCCTTCCCGCCGGAAGGAATGGCGAACGGCCTTCAGGATGCTGTCGCCATAGTCGAACAGATGCACCGACTGGGCTTCGAAGGAAATCAGGGATTTCTCGGCCTGTTCGGCGAACAGGGTTTGGCGCTCTTCCCGCAGCTGGCTGTAATTGTCCAACGACATCATCGCGAAGATGATGATGGCGGCCAGAGTCGAAACGATGATCGACAGGCTGATGGTATCGGACAGGACCTTACGGAACGGCATGCTTTTCCCCAGCAGCTCCGAAACAAACGTCTCGGAACCTCTGATCAATCATACCCCCAAATGGCTTTCTGTCCAGCAGCCTGGCTCCACCGAAGATAGCAAAATCAAAGAGGGGAAAGGCTTGGACCTTCCCCCCCCTCCGAGGATCGCGGTTTAATCGCCGGGACCGGCGAACAGATTCTGATGGCTCATCACCTTGCCGGTATCCTCGTCCTCGACCTTGACGGTCAGAGGTGCGGACTTGCCGGGCAGCGCATCCTTGGGCGCGGTGATGAACAGGCGGAAGGTGCCTACCGAATCCGGATCGACCGGCAGCTCCACCTGGGTCTTGCCCTCGCCTTCCTGCCCGATCACCGACAGACTGGCGTTCGCCAGGCCTTCGACGGTCAGACGGAAATGGCCCTGCTTGCGCATCATGTTTAGGACCTTGACGGTATAACCGTTGCGCAGGCGGTTGCCCGACAGCTCGACATAGACCGGGGCGCGCTCATGCAGGGTCGAGACGTCGAAGGTCTTGCGGGTCGACAGGGTATAGATCATCACGCTGCAAACCACGGTCAGCGCGAAGACATAGATATAGACGCGCGGGCGCAGAATCTTGGTCTTGGTGCTGAAATCGCCGACAGCGCGGGCCTGCTGGTTGAACACCGAGTCATAGGTGATCAGACCGCGAGGCAGCTTGAACTTGTCCATCACCTGATCGCAGGCGTCGATGCACAAAGCGCAGCCGATGCAGGCCAGCTGGCTGCCGTCACGGATATCAATGCCGGTGGGGCAGGCCTGGATGCACATCTTGCAATCGACGCAATGGCCGCGATTGCTGAAGTCCGGGTTGCCTTTGACATGACCACGGGGTTCGCCGCGCCAGGCTTCATAGGAGACGATCATCGAATGTTCGTCGAACATCGCCGCCTGGAAGCGGGCATAGGGGCACATATAGATGCAGACGTTTTCCCGCGCAAAGCCGGCCAGCAGATAGCAGAAGAAGCTCATCAGCCCCAGGAAGACATATTGCACCAGCCCGGCCTCGCCATGGACCAGATTGCGGACCAATGTCGGGGCGTCTTCGAAATACAGGGTGAAGCCCAGGCCGAACCCCACCGCGACGATGATCCAGCCGGCATGGGTGGCGGCCTTGCGCATCAGCTTGTCGAGGCTGAAGGGAGCATGATCCAACGCCATGCGGGCATTGCGGTCGCCCTGGCACAGCCGCTCGATCCAGACGAAGACGTCGGTGAATACCGTCTGCCAGCAGGCGAAACCGCACCAGACGCGCCCCAACAGCGCCGAGATGAAGAACAGCGACAGGGCCGCGATGATCAAAATGCCGGTCAGGTAATAGACTTCCTGCGGCCAGATCTCGATGAAGAACCAATAGGCCCGACGGCCGGGCAGATCGATCAGAATGGCCTGATCGGGGGCGCCGGGGCCACGGTCCCAGCGCAGCCAGGGGGCGATCCAGTAGACGCCCAAGGTCAGCAGCACCGTCAGCCACTTCAGCCGGCGGAACAGGCCGCTGTTGATGAAGCGCGGATAGGCTTTGGGACGGTTGGCATACATTGAGGTACGATTGGACATGGGGCGGCCCCTGCAAAAATTCGGCGCAGACTAAGCGCCGGGATTTTTCAGGGCATTCACAATTCTCAATCGTGGCCGGAAATGCTCAGCCTTCGGCGGCGACTTGGCGCAAAGCCTTGACGGCGCGTTCGAACTGGTTGGGGGCGGTCTCGTGGATCAGGCCTTCGCGCTTGAACTCGGCGACCATGCGGCTGGCGGTCTGAGTGGTGATGCCCAGCAGAGCCCCCACATCTTCGCGGCTGAACAGACGGCAGTCGCTAGCTTCATCCGAGGCCAGTGTCAGGAACAGCCGCGCTACCCGTTGCCGGGCCGAGCCGGTGGACAGCTCGCGGATACATTCATAAGAGCGCTGCACCGAGCCATGCCATTTGTTCATCAGCTGGCGATGCAGCTTGGGCGTGAGGCGCAGGATCACCTCTTTGGGCAGGCGGCAGACCTTGGTGGGCTGCAACGCCACCGAGGTCTGTTCATATTCCGTCGAGACCAGAGCCTCTAGCCCGGCGACATCGCCCTGGCGCAATAGGCTGACGATGCGCAAGGTGCCGTCAGGCAGATATTGCTCCTGCTTTAGCAGCCCTTCACGCACGGTGAACAGGGCGGCGGCCTCTTGCCCGGCGCGGAACAGCGAGGCTCCGGGCGGCAGATGGATATCCTCGATCGGCAGATGGATCGAGGCGAAGTCTTCTCGTTCAAGGTCGGCGAACAGCACCAGATCGCGGATGCCGCAGATCTCGCAGGCGGCGAAACCTTGCCAGGCAGCGTCGATCTCTCCGTCCCTCATGCTGTTGCGTCTCCCAAGAACGTGGCGGGTTTTTAATGCTCGAAGATACCCTTGTCGGCTTCGGTATGACAGGCCTGACAATTAGCCTTCGACTTGGCGGCGGCGAACTTGCTCTGGCCGACGGCGCGGTGCTCGCGCAGCCACCAGGATTGCTGGCTGATGCGCACCAGACCGGCCTGGCTGCGTCCGGCGTTCTGGCTGTAATAGGCCTGTACGGCTTTCAGTTTGTCGGCGGGCAGACTGGCATCCTCGCCGAAATGATGAGCCAAGTCTCCGGTCAGCTGAGTCCAGGCCTGGGTGTTCATGAAGGCGGCGGGGAAGGGGATGTGGCAGGCGCCGCATTCCTTCTGCACCACGGCGTCGGAGACGGGAGGCACACGCTCAAAGTCTTCGGCCATGGCGGGAGCAGAGATCAGGCAGGCAAGGATTGTCAGAGTGGGTAACAGTCGCATGGGTCGCGGGCTCCTCAGCGGGTCGAAAGATAGGTGATGTAGTCGCCCTTATCGAGGGCCGAGCAGTCGTGGCCGAGCACTTCCTTGCAGTTCCGGCCGAACCATTTTTCCACATCGTCCTTGGCGGTGAACCGCTTCGGATTGGCCGAGACTGCTACCGGATCGATGGTCTTGCCGGTCTTGGCGTTCTGGCCCGGCTTGGTCGGGTCCTCGCCATGGCAGGCGGCGCAGGCATTGGTCTCGGGCTTGGCGTCGGCATGGCGGGTCTCATAGATCACCTTGCCGCGCTGGGCCGAGAAGCCTTGGAACGACGGGTCGGCCTGCTTGGCTTGGGCGGCATAGTCGGCCAGGATGGCGTCGCGGGCCGGGTCTCCGGCAAGGGCAGGGCCCGCCAACAGGCAACAGAAAGCGGCAGAAACAGCCAGGGAACGCAGGATCATGACGGGTCCTTCGGAATGTGAATCTCTTGCGGCGCGAATAGTCCTTGGGCGGCATCGCCATGGCAGGCGGCGCAGTTGCTTTTGGATATCACATTCCTCTGATGGAAGATCGTGGCGGCAATGTGGCGGTGTTTGCGTTTCCACCAGACATTGCCGGTGATGGGTCTTTCGGCGGCGGCATCATAGCCGTGCAGGCGGTTGGCCGCCAGGGTATCCCATCTCTCTTGGGCATTGCCGGTCAGGAAGGCCGATATCTCGGCGGTCTTGGCGGCGGACAGGCTGGCATCCTCGCCGTAATGATCTTCCAGCTTCGCCATCACCTTGCTCCAGCCCTCGGCGGGCAGCAGGCTGGGGTGATAGGCCATATGGCAGGCGCCGCATTCCTTGGCATAGCTTTCGGGAACGGTCAGGGCGTGCCAACCGGCAGGCGGCAGGCGCGATAGGGCGAAGCCGACGCCGAAGACCAGCACCAGAACGGTCATCGCCGCGGGGGCGGCTTTCGGGTGAGCGGGGCGGGGGGCGCGTTCACCAGGCTCCAGCTCTTTCCGCCCGGTGATCATGGTCAGGATCAGCGCTTCCTTCAGCAGCCGACTTTCCACCAGCACGCCGGCCAGATGCAGCCCGGCCATCGCCAGCAGCAGATAGGCTAGGACCTCGTGCAGTTCCTTCAGGGCCGAGGCCCCTTGAAAGGTCAGGGCGAAGGCCAGCGGACCTTGCTTGAACATGCCGCCCAGCGCCACCAGTCCCGTCAGGGCAAGCAGGCTCAACGCCGTCAGCAAGGCCGCCACCATGGCGCCGCCGGCGGGGTTATGCCCCAGGCTGCGATGCGGGCGGCCGTTTAATATGGCCTTCAGATGGGCGGCGATGGCGGCGGGCCTGGGGGCGAAACCCTGCCAGCGGCTGTGCTCCGGCCCCAGCAATGCCCAGACCAGCCGGAACAGCAGCAGGCCCAGCAAGCCATAGCCGGCCAGGAAATGCCATTTCAGCCAGGGGGTGGGCAGCAACAGAGCGGTAAAGGCGCAAACCGCTACCGCTGACACCAGCAGCCAGTGGAAAAGCCGGGTGGGAAGGTCCCAAACGGAGATTTGCATTTTTGCGGCGTCCTGAAAGGTGGTTTTTCTCAACCCTGGGAGTAATGGCAAATCCGGCAATACGCCGGGAAACGCGGAGAGTCTTCGTTCTTCAACAAATATGTCAACGCAATTTCACCCCTTGGAGCTGGCGGCGGCGCTAGCTTGCGCTGTCGTTTTCGCAGGCGCGATAAGCCTTATCAGACCAAATGGAGCCAGCCCCGTGAACTATGAAATTCAGGACCAGGGCCAGCATAGCGAAATCCGCCTGAAGGGCCGTCTGACCTTCGACGGCAACCAGACCTTCCGCGAGATTTATGTCGCCGTCGACTCGGTCCCGGCCCGCTCTGTCACCCTGGATCTGGGCGGCGTCGAGTTCATCGACTCGGCGGGCCTTGGCATGGTCTTGATGCTGCGTGACTGCGCCCAGGCCAAGGGCGGCAGCCTGTCTTTGCGCAATCCCGGCGGTCAGGTGCGGCGGCTCTTGGATATCTGCCATATCCAAGACCTGCTGCCGATCCTGAACTGACGCGCCCCTAACAATAAAAACCAATAAGGACCGCCGCATGTCGGACATCTCTCAGGCCACTACCGCCGAAACTCTGGTCGAGCCGCCGCTGACCTCTTGGGTCGAGCGTCTGCGTCACACCAATTGGGCCGAGGCCTGGCGGCATGGCGAGTTCCCGCTGCTCTCCGATCTTAAGGTCGGGGTGCGGGTCAATCTGCTGCTGGCGGTGGCGCTGCTGGCGGCGGCGACCTTCGCCGGCGTGTCCTATCTGGGCGATCGCAAGATCAGCAATGCGCTGGCCGAGCAGCAGTCCTATCAGCATATGGGCGATCTGACCGGCGATGTGCGCGCCGGCGTGCTGGCCATGGAAACCATCGAGGAAGCCTTCCTGCGCAGCCGCGATCCGGCTTTGGCGGAAAGTCATGCTCAGACTTCGGCGGCGGTGTCCAAGGCATTGCAGCAGCTGTCGTCTCTGCCCACTGCTCAGCCTTTGGCCGAGGATGTGACCAAGATCGGCCAGGACGTTCAGGCGCTGCAAGAGCAGTTCGCGGCGGCGGTCGAGACCGAACGGCATCTGGGCCTGACCGAGGATGACGGTCTGCGCGGCGATCTGCGCAAATCGGTGAAGGCCATCGAGGACGAACTCAAGGTCTGGCCGAACATGGAGCCCTTGTGGAACAAGATGCTGGGCATGCGTCAGGCCGAAAAGGACTTCATGCTTTATGGCGGTGACGAACATCTGGGCAAGCATCGCAAATTCGCCATGGAGTTCGATCTGAAGATCGACAGCTCGGGCCTGCCGGCCAGCACCGCCGAAGATTTCCGCAAGATGCTGGCGAAATATACCCAGAGCATGGCCGATTTCGCCGAAGCCACCCAGGGGCTGGAGGCTCAGGTTACCGACATGCGCGGCCATGTGGACGCCATGAAGCCGGAAATCGACCGGCTGTTTACCCAATCTCGCGACGGCGCCGCCCGCGCCTCGGCCTATCAGGACGAGACCCGCTCGGCCATCAAGCGCAACAACTCGCTGGCGGCGATCTTCGCGCTGGCATCGTTCGTGCTGCTGTCGGTGATCCTGTCGCGCAGCATCGTCTCGCCGCTACGGCTGATGGAACATATCATGGAGCGGGTGGTCTCGGGCGAGACCGCCGTCGAGGTTCCCTGCACCGTGCGTAAGGACGAGATCGGCGACATGGCCCGCGCCGTCGCCGTGTTCAAGGACAATGCCCTGGCGATGGTCACTTTGCAGCGTGAACATCAGGACCTGATGGCCAGCGCCGAGGCCGAGCGTCAGGCCGCCATGGAGCGTCTGGCCGACAGTTTCGAAGGCACGGTGAAATCGGTGGTCGAGGCGGTCAGCGCCGGCTCGATGTCCATCGCCGAAACCGCCCGCTCGGTGGCGATGAATACGGGTGCCGGCGATAAGCAGAGCCGCTCGCTGAATGTCGCCGAAGCCGCCGCCAAGGCCCATGAAAGCGTCGCCGCCGCCCGCGCCGCCGCCGAGGAACTGAGCCATTCCATCCATGACGTGGACCGGCTGGTGCAGGAATCCGAAGATATCGTGCGGTCCGGGGCCGGCGATCTGGATCTGGCCGATCGCCGGGTCGAGACCCTGAGTCAGGCCGCCAAGGAAATCGGCGAGGTGCTGAGCCTGATCAGCCAGATCGCCCATCAGACCAACCTGTTGGCCCTGAACGCCACCATCGAGGCGGCCAGGGCTGGCGAGGCCGGCAAGGGCTTTGCCGTGGTCGCCATGGAGGTCAAGCATCTGGCCGACCAGACATCGCACGCCACCCAGCAGATCGCCTCGCAGATCGGGGCCATTCAGCAGGCGGCGGGGGATACCACCCAGACCATCACCAGCATCGGCGATACCATCCGCCGGGTGTCAGAAATCACCATGCAGGTCAGCGCCGCCATGCATCGTCAGGCGACGGCGACCGACAGCATCGTGACTTCGGTGGACCGGGTGAAGGCCGACAGCGAGATCGTGTCGGAAGGCGTGGTCGAGGTCACCCGCCATGCCGCCCATTATTGCGGCTCGGCCATCCGGGTGCTGTGGGGGGCCAATGATCTGGCCCGCCCGGCCAAGCTGCTGAAGGACGAGGTCGATAATTTCCTCGCCCGCATCCGGCGTTAACGCCGGATGCTCTGCATGATGCGGCCCGTCCCGGGCCCGCTCAAACGCCGCGCTGGCTTGATGTGATTATTTATCTTCGTTGATGCGCTGCCGCAGATGGCCGTCCTGTGGGATGCCGCTGCGGCAGAGTTCTTTATGGGCATCGCAAACACAGGCGGTGGCCATCAGCACGCGGCGGTTATGGGCGGTGGCGTCGGGGGCCTTGGCTCGGGCGTCGGCCAGGCAGGCGGTGACGTCGGTCTCGACCTTGTTGTCGGGGGCGAAGATTTCCTCGGCCAGAACCGGCGAGGACAGCATTCCGAGCAGGGAAATCAGCAAGGCGAAACGGCGAGACATGGGGGCAAGGCTCCTATGGGTAAAACCCTAAACGCCGCCCGAATATGGCCCAAGCATGGGGCCTATGCAGCTTTCTTGTCAGAAAGATTGCCGCCCACTCTTTTCTTGGGCTCGCTCTAGGGCTATGTTCTCGACCAAAGTCCCGCATCTCCCGAAGGATTGAGGTCATGCCCGAATACCGTTCCCGCACTTCCACCCATGGCCGCAACATGGCCGGAGCCCGTGGCCTTTGGCGTGCCACCGGCATGACGGACGCGGATTTCGGCAAGCCGATCATTGCCGTGGTGAACTCTTTCACCCAGTTCGTGCCCGGCCATGTGCATCTGAAGGACTTAGGCCAGCTGGTCGCCCGCGAGATCGAGAAGGCCGGCGGTGTGGCCAAGGAATTCAACACCATCGCCATCGACGACGGCATCGCCATGGGCCATGCCGGCATGCTCTATTCGCTGCCGTCGCGCGAAATCATCGCCGATTCGGTCGAATATATGGTGAATGCCCATTGCGCCGACGCGATGGTCTGCATCTCCAACTGCGACAAAATCACCCCCGGCATGCTGATGGCCGCCATGCGCCTGAACATCCCCGCCGTGTTCGTCTCGGGCGGACCGATGGAGGCCGGCAAGGTCAAGCTGTCGGACGGCAAGACCCACGCCGTCGATCTGATCGACGCCATGATCGCCGCCGCCGATGATAAGGTGACCGACGAAGATGTGACCTCCTACGAGCGCTCGTCCTGCCCGACCTGCGGTTCCTGCTCGGGCATGTTCACCGCCAATTCGATGAACTGCCTGACCGAGGCTCTGGGCCTGTCGCTGCCGGGCAACGGTTCGCTGGTGGCTACCCATGCCGACCGCAAGGAGCTGTTCCTGGAGGCCGGCCGTCTGTCGGTCGAGCTGGCGCGTCGCTATTACGAGCAGAACGATGCTTCGGTGCTGCCGCGCTCGGTGGCCAGCTTCGCCGCCTTCGAGAACGCCATGACCCTGGATATCGCCATGGGCGGTTCCACCAACACCGTGCTGCATCTGCTGGCCGCCGCCAATGAAGCCGGGGTGAACTTCACCATGGCCGATATCGACCGCCTGAGCCGGCGTGTGCCCAACCTCTGCAAGGTCGCCCCCTCGGTGGCCGACGTGCATATGGAAGACGTGCATCGTGCCGGCGGCATCTTCGGCATTCTGGGCGAGCTGGACCGTGCCGGGCTGATCAACCGCGACGTCTCCACCGTGCATGCTTTGTCTTTGGGCGATGCCATTGCCAAGTGGGATGTGCAGCAGTCCACCGAAGCGGCGGTCGAGGTTCTTTATCGCGCTGCTCCTGGTGGCGTGCGCACCACCGAAGCCTTCAGCCAGTCGGCCCGCTACAAGGCTCTGGATAAGGACCGTGCCCAAGGCGTGATCCGCAATTACGACAATGCCCATTCCAAGGATGGCGGTCTGGCCGTGCTGTTCGGTAATATCGCGCTGGAAGGCTGTATCGTGAAGACCGCCGGCGTCGATAAGTCCAACCTGGTCTTCTCGGGCCCGGCGGTGATCTGCGAAAGCCAGGACGAAGCGGTGGCCAAGATCCTGGGCGGCGAGGTCAAGGAAGGCGATGTGGTGATCGTCCGCTACGAAGGCCCCAAGGGCGGCCCTGGTATGCAGGAAATGCTCTATCCCACCAGCTATCTGAAGAGCCGCGGCCTGGGCAAGGCTTGCGCTCTGATCACCGATGGCCGTTTCTCGGGCGGCACATCGGGCCTGTCGATCGGCCACGTCTCGCCGGAAGCCGCCGAAGGCGGCGCCATCGGTCTGGTGGAAAGCGGCGATGTCATCGATATCGACATCCCCAACCGCAAGATCGCCGTGCGCGTCTCTGACGACGAGTTGGCTCGCCGCCGCACCGCCATGGAAGCCAAGGGCGACGCCGCCTGGACGCCGGGCAAGCGCGACCGTCAGGTGTCGCAGGCTCTGCGCGCCTATGCCGCCATGACCACCAGCGCCGCCAAGGGCGCCGTTCGCGACGTCTCGCAGCTGGAGAGGGGACGCAAGGCCTGAGGGGGAGTGGCCTGAAGGGGATCGGGAATAACGCATAATGGCTTATATTGAGTGGCAGGACTGTATGGAAACCGGCATCCCTTTGGTGGATGCCGACCATAAGACGCTGGTGAGCTTGATCAATCAGGTTCACGGCTGTATCGGCAGTCCCGATGAATATGGAATCCTGGGCAGCATCCTGAAGGTGCTGGCCGACTATACCGACTATCATTTCCGCCGCGAGGAAGCCTTGCAGGAGGAAGCTGGCTATCCGGGATTCAAGGCGCATAAAGCCCTGCATGATCGCCTGACCGAGCAGGTTAGAGAGGTCATGCGCCGTTTCGAGACGGCGCCGGGCAGCGTGCGCGCCCAGGACATCCAGAAGTTCCTGGAAGACTGGCTGGTGGACCATATCCTGCGCCATGACATGCCCTATACCCGCTTCGCCAAGGGCAATCAGGCAGCCTATGACGCCGCCGAGGCGGTCAGCATCTCGGCTTTGCGCGATGGCGCGCGGGGGCGAGAGATCGACTGGAGCACCTTCCGCGTGCTGGTGGTGGACGACAACGCTCATTTCCGCATCCTGATGGAAACGGTGCTGAGCGGCGTTGGCGTCGGCATCGTCAAGACCGAGGATTCCGCCGAAAAGGGCCTGGCCCTGCTGTCGCGCCAGCCCTTTGATCTGGTCATCACCGACTGGTGGATGGAAGGGGTGAACGGCGTCGAATTCGTTGATCGGGTGCGCAATTCCCTCGATCCTATCGTCGCCAATGTCGGCATCATCATGGTCACGGCTCGCTGCACCGACGAGGTGCGGGCGCAGGCCAAGACCGCCGGAGTGGACGACTTCTTGGAAAAGCCGGTGTCGGCTCGCGACCTGTTGCAGTCGGTCCAGCGCGCCATGGCGGCTCGCCGCGCCTGATCTGCCGTCAGACAGGCTTGTTGCCGGCGGTATTCGTTCCTACTCTTGAGTCTCGGCTTTGGGGGAGTGGGACATGACCGCTCGCAGTCTGAGATGTCTCTTGCTGACAGGATTGCTGTGGTGCGGCGGGGTGTCCCTGGCCGCCCAGCCCAGTGCGCCCACCGGACTTTATGAAGGTCGAACGGTGGTCAATCTTTATCCCGACCTGATCCAGAAGGGTTATGCCGCCGACCTCGAGCAGGTGCTGATCAAGGTTTCGGGCGATCCGCGTCTGGCCGGAGATCCGCGCCTGAAGCCGGCGCTGGACAATGCCCGCGCCTATGCCGGCAGCGTGACCTATATCGACAAGCGAGGCGGCAGCGCCTTGCATGACGAGCAGGGCTCGCGCGACCGAGCTCATGACATGCGGGTCACCTTCGATCCCGACAAGATCGCCGGACTGCTGTTCCAGGTGAGCCACACCCCCTGGACCGAGCCCAGGCCGGTGGTGACGGTCTATGCCGCTTTGCGCGATGTGAAGGGGCGGATCACGCTTTTGTCGGTGGACGGCGCCGATTGCGCCGATCAGCGGGAGTCCTTGGCGGCGGCATCGGATTTGCGGGCCTTGCCTGTCAGGCTGTCGGATCGGGAGTCCTTGGCAGCGGCTCATGCCGGTTTTCGCCCCTTTACGGACCATCATTGGCGACCGCCGGCTGGCGGGCCGGCGCTGGTCGGCGTGATCGATTGGGATGCCGAACATCCCGGTTGGATCATCTCCTGGCGGCTGGTGGGCGCGGATATTGCCGTTTCCTGGTCGGGCCGTGCCGAGACCTATGACGAGGCATTTCGCCATGGAATCAGCGGCGCCGAGCTGGTTCTGTCGGGCAATGGCAATCCGGCCCGCCGACCCGACTGAAGAGTTCCGGGTTGCGGCCCTGATGGCTTTGGGCTATCCATCGCCGGGTCGATGGGCGCATTTGCGCTGGCTCCGGATGGGCGGCGGGGCATCGGCTGGAGTCACAGGGGACCCTTCATGAGCAGGACCAAGATCATCATCCTCGCCGTCGTCGCCATCGTGCTGGCGGGCGGTATCTGGAAGCTGAACGCCTATTTCGCCGCCACCATGGATTGGCCGCTGGTGATCATGAACGCCAAATCCGACGCCATCAATTCCAAGGAGCAGGACGGTAATTACTCCGAAGCTCTGATCAGCCAGTCGCTGGCGGATCATCTGGCCACAAAAGGCGCCGCCGGTCAGGTTTCTCTGATCAGCGCCGATAATGGCGAACGCGCCGCCGTAGTGGTCACCGGCCTGTCGGCTCGTTCCTGCCATGGACTCGAGCATCATCCCGAACTGGAAAAGAACTTCGAGTCCATCGAGGTGCAGAACGGCCTTTGCACTCAGAACTCCACCATGAAGTTCTGGTTCAAATAAGTCTGCGATCAGGAGAAAGGCGACTCGGAAGAGTCCCTTTTCCCTCGCCGACGATTGCATTATGGTGCGCTGCATGAGCGAACAAAATAACGCTGCCGGTCACGGCAAATCCTCGCTGGGCGCACTGTTTGTGGGCGCGCTGGGTGTCGTCTATGGCGACATTGGCACCAGCCCGCTTTACACCCTGCATGAATGCTTTGCCGGCGAACATCCTATCGATGTGGATCGCGGCAATGTGCTGGGTATTCTGTCGCTGATCTTCTGGTCGATCATGATGATCGTGTCGGTCAAATATGTGATCGTCACCATGCGGGCGAGCAATCGCGGCGAGGGTGGATCGCTGGCGCTGCTGGCGATGCTGCATCATGTCGGCGGCAAGCCCTGGCTGACGCCGCTGGTCTCGACCCTGGGCATCGCGGCGGCGGCTCTGTTCTATGGCGATTCCACCATCACCCCGGCGGTGTCGGTGCTGTCGGCCATCGAAGGTCTTGAGGTGGCGGCCCCCGGTCTGGCCGAATATGTCATTCCCATCACCTTGGCGATCCTGCTGGTGCTGTTCGCCATCCAACGCCACGGCACCGCTCTGGTCGGCAAGATGTTCGGCCCGGTGATGATGGTCTGGTTCGTCGTGCTGGGCATCATGGGCATGCGCAACATCGCCCATGCGCCGCTGGTGCTGGCGGCTTTGAGCCCCCATTACGGCATCATGTTCATGGTCCATCATGGGCTGGTAGGCTTTCTGGCTCTGGCCTCGGTGGTGCTGGCCGTGACAGGCGGCGAGGCGCTTTATGCCGATATGGGCCATTTCGGCCGCACGCCCATCGCCATGGCCTGGTACATGCTGGTGCTGCCGGCGCTGGTGCTGAACTATTTCGGCCAGGGGGCGCTGATCCTCAGTGATCCCTCGAAGCTGGAAAATCCCTTCTTCCTGATGGCGCCTCATTGGGCCTTGATGCCGCTGGTGATGCTGTCGGCCCTGGCGACGGTGATCGCCTCGCAGGCGGTGATCTCGGGCGCCTTCTCGGTCACCGCCCAGGCTATGCAACTGGGCTATTTGCCGCGCATGCGCGTCCAGCACACCTCGGCGCAGGAGAAGGGGCAGATTTATATCCCCTTCCTGAACTCGATGCTGGCGATCTTCGTCTTCGCGCTGGTGATCGGCTTCAAGTCCTCGTCCAATCTGGCGGCGGCCTACGGCATCGCCGTGACCGGCACCATGGCCATCACCACCATCATGGTCGGCATGGTGGCGGCCTTCATCTGGCATTGGAAGAGCCGCTGGGCCTACGGCATGCTGGGCGTGTTTTTGGTGATCGATCTGTCGTTCTTCCTGGCGAACTCGACCAAGATCGTTGATGGCGGCTGGTTCCCGCTGGCCATGGGCATCATCGTCTTCGCCCTGCTGATGACCTGGAAGCGCGGTCGCGTGCTGGTGTCGGACTGCCGCGAGGACAGCTCGATCCCCGCCGAGGACTTCCTGCGCTCGGTGCTGAACAGCCCGAACATCTCGCGCCCCAAGGGCACGGCGGTGTTCCTGACCAGCGTGCGCGAGGCGATTCCGCCGGCGCTGCTGCATAACCTCAAGCACAACTCGGTGCTGCACGAGAACACCGTGCTGATGACCATCGAGGTGCAGGACATTCCCCATGTGGCCGAGGATGAATGCATCGAGAGCGAGCATTTGGGCGACGGCATCCATCGGGTGGTGCTGCGCTATGGCTATATGGACCATACCAACGTGCCGCGCACGCTGGCCAATGCGCCGGAAACTAAGCTGGGCTTCTTCTACGAGCCGATGAAGGTGTCGTATTTCCTCAGCCGCGAAACCATCATTCCCTCGTCCAAGCCGGGCATGGGGCCGTTGCGCGAACGGCTGTTCGCCTGGATGTCCCGTTCCGCCGCTTCGGCCATGGAATATTTCTCGCTGCCGGTGAACCGCGTGGTCGAGCTGGGCAATCAGATCGAGATTTGATGGCGGTTTCGTGACGAACGGGCCGCGACGGTTGACAGCCGCGGCCCAGTTCGGAACACTTCCAGAGATGCGGATTTCCTACGCTTTCTGGAAAGGGTTCCTTCATGGTCGCGGTGGTCAAGCAACCGAACAGCTTCGCTCCTTGGAACGATCCCGAGGCCAAGCCGATCATCCAGTTCGAAGGCGTGACCAAGCGTTTCGGCGACTTCACCGCCGTCAATAATGTCGATCTGTCGATTTATAAAGGCGAGTTCTTCGCGCTGCTGGGGGCGTCCGGCTGCGGCAAGACGACGCTGCTGCGCATGCTGGCCGGGTTCGAGAAGCCAACCGAGGGCCGCATCCTGATCGACGGCGTCGATGTCAGCCACACCCCGCCCTACGAGCGGCCGGTGAACATGATGTTCCAGTCCTATGCTCTGTTCCCGCATATGACGGTGGCGCAGAACATCGCCTTTGGCCTGAAGCAGGACGGCTGGGCCAAGAACCGTATCGCCGAGCGGGTGAAATATGTGCTCGATCTGGTGCAGATGGGCCGCTTCATCGAGCGCAAGCCGCATCAGCTGTCGGGCGGTCAGCGCCAGCGCGTCGCCCTGGCCCGCTGCCTGGCCAAGGAACCCAAGGTGCTGCTGCTGGACGAGCCTCTGGCGGCGCTGGACAAAAAGCTGCGCGAACGCACCCAGCTGGAGCTGGTGAATATTCAGGACCGCGTCGGCATCACCTTCGTGATCGTCACCCACGATCAGGAAGAAGCCATGACCATGTCCACCCGCATCGCCGTGATGAATGCCGGCCAGATGGAGCAGTTGGGCACGCCGGTCGAGGTTTATGAATATCCCTCGACTACCTTCGTCGCGGACTTCATCGGCACCGCCAATATGTTCGACGGCGTGGTGACGGGGGAAAGCGCCGGTGCGCTGTCGGTGCATTGCCAGGAGTTGGACCGCGACATCCAGGTGTCGCATGTGGGGGCGCTTCCCTCGGGCCAGCCGGTGACGGTGGTGATCCGGCCCGAGAAGATGTCGGTCTCGGCCCATAAGCCCGAAGACGGCCTGAACTGGGTCCAGGGCAAGGTCAGCGACATCGCCTATCTGGGCGATATCTCGATCTACCATGTCGAGCTGACCTCGGGCCGCAAGCTACAGGTTTCGTTGGCCAATCTGCGCCATACCGGCGAGCAGCCGCTGACCTGGGACGACGAGGTCTACCTGACCTGGCACCCCGCCAATTCGGTGGTGGTGACGGTTTAAACCGTCTCAGATCACCGCCGGCATCACTCCTGGCGCTTGGGCCAGGGTGGTGGCGATGGAGACCAGGGTGGCCGCCAGCATCTCGCGGCTCATCGCTCCCCCCAGACAGAGACGCACCGCTTCCGGCGGCGTGATGCCTTGCGCTGCGAAGGCGTCGCTGCCCATGGCGCCGATGCCCTTGCTGCGCAAAGACGTCAGGAACTCGGCCCGGCTCCAGGGAGGCGGCAGCGGCAGCCAGAGATGGAAACCTTCCGAGTTGGCCAGGAAGCCGCGCGGTAGGATGGCGGCGGCGATCTTCTGGCGCTCGGCGCTTTCGATACGGATGGCCTCGAGGATATCGGCGGCCAGACCGTCGGCGATCCAGTGCGACACCAGGGCCGAGGCGATCGGCGAGGCCATCAGGCTGGTGGCCCGCGCCGAGGCGATCAGCCGCGACAGCCAGGATGCCGAGGGAGCGGTGACATAGGCCAGCCTTGGCCCTCCGCCCAGGCATTTCGCCAATCCCGAGACATGGAAGGTCACGTCAGGGGCCAGGGCGGCGAAGGCGGGCTCGGGTACGCGGGGCAGGGCGCCATAGGCGTCGTCCTCGACGATCGGCACCAGATGGGTGCGCGATATTTCCGCCAGCTGCTGCCGCCGCCGCGCCGAGATGGTGCGGGTGGTGGGGTTGTGCAGGGTGGGATTGAGATAGATCGCCTTGGGCCCCACCTCGCGGCAGGCATAGGCGAAGGAAGACGGGTCCGGCCCTTCGTCATCGGAGGGCAGGCCATAGAGCCGGATGCCCAGATGCGCCGCCAGCGCCTTCATGCCGGGATAGGTCAGCTGGTCGCAGACCACCGCATCGCCGGCGCGGGCGAGAGACGAGATGATCGCCAGCAGCGCCGGCTGGGCTCCGGCAGTCAGCAGGATGTCATTCGCCTCCAGCCGGGGCAAGCGCGGGGCCAGCCACAGGGCGGCGGCCTTGCGGTCCTCGATGCGGCCGGCGAAGTCGCCATAGCGCAGCAGCCCGCGCGGATCGGCCGACCAACCCAGCCGCACGAAGCTTTGGCGCATGCGCTCCAGAATATTGGGGTCATTGGGCTCGGGCGGCAGGTTCATCGACATGTCGCCGCCGCCGGCGGGGGCTTCCATGATCTCGGGGCCGGGCGGGCGGACGAAGCTGCCCTGGCCCACATGGCTGTCGATCAATCCCCGGCGCTGAGCCTCGACATAGGCCCGCGAGATAGTGCTGAAATTCAAACCCAGCTTCTGGGCCAGCCAACGCTGGGGCGGTAATCGCTCCAGCCCTTTCAGCCGGCCCTGGCGGCGGTCCTCGGCGATGGCGTCGGCGATTTCCAGATAGAGCGGCTTGCCGCTCTGCCCGATGGTGGGAACCCACCAACCGCCGTCCGTCTCGTCGCTGACCGCCGTTGCCATGCGGGGCTCCTCTTACTGGACCTGATCCACCTGGAACACGCTCTTGGCCGAGGCCACGCCGTCATTGAACGAGAAGGTGACGGGCGCATGGTCGGTCTTGGGCGCATCGGCATCCTGGCGGACGAAGACGCGCAGGGTGGTCACGGTGTCCGGATCGGCGGTGACATGCAGCACATCGACATTCTGCTCTCCCGACAACTGCGACAGATGCAGGCCGGGGATGCCGGTAACCTTCAGCACACCGGTCACGCTTTCATGCTTCTTGTTCACCAGCTTGACGGTAAAGCCGTCGCGCACCGAACCGTCGCCCAAGCGCACCGACGTGGGAGAACGATCCGCCAGCACCGAGAGGTCGAACTCGCGGCGCATATCGGTGGCCACCAGCACGGCGACGGTCACCACGAAGATCAGGCCGAGATAGATCAGCGTGCGGCCACGGAACAGCTTGGGTTTCTGATGCACATTGGTGGTGCGCCAGCCGATCAGGTTGGGTTCCAGATTGAAGCGCTTCATGATGCCGTTGCAGGCGTCGATGCACAGGCCGCAATTGATGCAGGCCATCTGCGCACCCTCGCGGATATCGATGCCGGTGGGGCAGACCTGGACGCACATCTTGCAGTCGACGCAATGGCCGCGCTCTTCGAAACCGACGCCCTTCTTGGCATGGCCGCGGGGTTCGCCGCGTTCATAGTCATAAGTGACGTTCAGGGTGAACTCGTCCAGCATGCCGCCCTGAATGCGCGGCCAGGGGCACATATAGATGCACATCTGCTCGCGCACCCAGCCGGCCATGCCGTAGGTCGAGATCACGAACAGCGCGAAGAAGCCGTAAATGGTGGCCGAGGCATTGCCGGTGGGAATGTCGATCGACACCTGCACGATATCGACGAAATAGCCCATGAAGATCAGGCCGGTGATATAAGACACCGCCAGCCACAGGACATGTTTGACGATCTTGCGGCCGATCTTGTTGGCGGTCCAGCCTTCCTGCTCCAGCTTCAGGCGAGCATTGCGGTCACCCTCGGCGAAGCGTTCGATGCGCACGAACAGGTCGGTCCAAACCGTCTGCGGGCAGGCGAAACCGCACCAGATGCGGCCATAGAGCGCAGTGCCTAAGAACAGCACCAGACAGGCCAGGATCAGCACGCCGGTCAGCAGATAGAACTGCTGCGCCCAGATCACCGTGTCGAAGATGAAAGCGCGCATGTCGGCGAAGCTGAACATGATCGCCTGATGCGGCAAATCCGGCCCGCGATCCCAGCGCAGCCAGGGAGCCAAAGCGGTCAGGGTCAGCAACACGATGCCCAGCCAGGTCTTCAGATTGCGATGCAGTCCCTTCACCGTGCGCGGGTGAACGGTAGGGGTATCGACATACAGATATTCGATCCGCTTTTCAGGCTTGTTCTGCTGCTCTTCGGTCATGATGCACCGGGCTGGTCTGATAGGAAAAAAGGATAAGCCGAGGTGATAGACCCACCATGATCGGCAGGCAACAACATTGTATGCAATCAATTGCGAATTGATATGCGATCAATGTTGGGCGGATGGCAAGGTGGCGGCGGAGAGGGATTTTTTTTGGCGCCGCTCAAAACCGCCAAGGGCCAAGCGGCCCTTGGAGCCCAGATGCTTCAAATGCGTAGGGCCGGTCCCCATCTTCTCCAATGGAGGTGGAGACGATGAAAAAGCTGATTGCCGGATTACTGCTGGTCTTGTCGCCATCGCTGACGGTTGCCGAGCCCATGACTTATACCGTCGAGCCGGCATTTACGACCATCGCCTTCGATGTCGATGTGGGCGGCATGTTCACCTCGCACGGGGAATTCCACGACTTCACCGGAACCTTGGCGCTGGACCTCAAACATCCCGAACAAAGCAGGGTAGACGTCACCGCCGCCGCATCCTCGATCGGCACCGGCTGGTCGGTGGCCGATGGCTTGTTATTGTCGGAGGATTATTTCGACCCCAGCCATCATCCCACCGTCCGCTTCATCGCAGACCGGGTCGAGCCTTCCGGCGCCGATACGGTCATCCTGCATGGCAGCATGACCATCCGCGACATCACGCTACCCCAGGATTTTACCGCCAAACTGCAAGATCAACGCAATGATCCCGCCCAAGGCCAAGTCGCCAGTTTCGTGGTAACCGGAACCATTGACCGCGACCGCTATGGCATGACCGCCAACCATCCGCTGGTGGCCTCGACCGTGGCGGTGACGATTACGGCAAGGGTGCGATTGCTGTGAGTTTGGTCAATTGGGGACAAGGCTTTTCACGCAGAGATCGTAGATGCTGCGGATGCCGAATTCCAAGAACAGATAGTTGCAGTATTCTTTCATATATTCAAAAGATACAGCGATATTAAAATTGTTCTTATGTGATATGATCTTGTAGTTGATATGCTCAAGATATTCGCTCATATCCCCAGATATACCGGTATTGATAATGACCAGCATTTTGGGTCGGATGCCATTTTGAAAAATATCGGACAAAATCATCCCTTCGAGGCAATTCACTTCGATGGAAACTATATCTGGGGTGATGTTATTATTCATTTCAAATAATGTTTTGGCATCAATGGTATCGACTTCCGCATTTTCGAAGCACTTGTCAATCCCCAGTTTTTCAAAATCTTCCGCCGTCATATTGTAATAAGGAATAACAGCTTGCGCGTTAATTCCCGAAATGGCGGTGTGGGATAGATTTTCGACCCAGTCAGGGAGCTGCGGATGAGGCTGCTTCTGTCTATTGAAAATCCGCATTGTGATCTTGGATGAAGAGGGGAAGAAAGCCTTGTCGATGACCTTGATATTGCTGTTCCGCTTAAATGTATCTTCGATTTTCTCCTTCAGATAAGGGGAGGGTTCGACAAAGATGGTGGCAATGTCAAAGTGGGCGATCGCGGCTCTGAGTGGATTGTTGACATGGCCGTTGCCGGTGCCGATTGACCAGGCCGTAATTTCACTCTTAATGTCATTAAGATGTTGGCAAATTTTGAACGGTGAGAAGACGATAAAATTTTCTTCAGAAAAATTAAGGGCATTAATTAGATGTGTGCTATGAATAAATTGAAGTACGTTATTTCTGATATTCTCAGTCATGTTAATTTGGTCTGCTATCATACTCTTGATTTTTTGATATTTGCTGATTTCCATCGCCTCTTTCATCTCGTAGATATTGCCGTGGCTGAATAGGTTGAATATTTTTTGATGGCTAAAGAATTCATTGTACCAGGATCCATGCCAGACATGAGCGGCATAAGTATTGTCAAGATCTAGTGTAAAAATTTTTGACAGGCTTTCGTCGTGATGATAGGGATAGAAAAGCTTCTGGTCAGCATATTCTATGTCCCTGTCGCTTAGAATATAATGTATGAAGACTGGGCCAGTCAGATTCACGACATTGATGTGCATATTGCTTGCGATATCAATTTTTGTAATCATATCAAATATATAATTAATGGTTTGGCCGTTTTTTGGGGATCCAATAATGGCGTTATTCGAACTGCAGATAAGAATATCTTTTTCGAAGTCGGAAAATTCGAAACGATTGATTGGCATCATGTCGGTATCAATATAGATACCTCCAACTTCGGCCAGGATGGCAATCCGAAGAATATCAGATTTCATCGCATAAGACGTAGCATCGCAAGCCTTGTCATAGGCCAGAGAAATTTTCCCAGTCTCGCGCTCGAACTCTGTTTCCGTCCAAGTATGGAAACTGTAATCGGGATAGAGTCTTTGCCATGCCTGCCACCAAAATTCATGCTGAGGCGGGATTGAATCACTTCCGAGCCAAATTCGATGAAAAATCTTGGGAATCACGACGTCTTATCCTGCGAGAGTTTTCTGATATTAATCATCCACGGCGTGCGTTTGGGGACAAGCTCATTTTCGCTGCCATGCACCACTGTTCCTGTCTCTGGCGGGGTGCGGGGGGCGGCCCCGCATATCCCCTAACAGCTGGTCCTCATTCCACGATCGGCAGTTCCGCCAAAGCCTTATCCAGGCTGGCCTGATCGAACGGCACATCGGTCAGTTTGCCGGCGAAGAAGTCGGTATAGGCCTGCATATCGAAATGGCCGTGGCCGGACAGGCAGAACAAGATGGTCTCGGCCTTGCCCTCGGCCTTGCAGCGCTGGGCTTCGTCGATGGCGGCTTTGACGGCGTGGCTGCTTTCTGGGGCCGGTACGATGCCTTCCGACCGGGCCAGCAGGGCGGCGGCGGCGAAGCATTCGGTCTGGGCATAGGCGCGGGCCTCGACCAGTCCGAGTTCCTTCACATGGCTGACCATCGGCGCCATGCCGTGATAGCGCAGGCCGCCGGCATGGAAGCCCGGGGGAATGAAGGTCGAGCCCAGGGTGTGCATCTTTACCAGCGGCGTCAGATGGGCGGTGTCGCCGAAGTCGTAGGCATATTTGCCCTTGGTCATGGTCGGGCAGGAAGCCGGTTCGACAGCGACGATGCGGGCGTTGGATCGTCCGGCCAGCTTCTCGCGGATATAGGGGAAGGCGATGCCGGCAAAGTTGGAGCCGCCGCCGGCGCAGCCGATCACCACGTCGGGCTGGGTGTCGGCCATCTCCAGCTGCAGCATGGCTTCTTCGCCGATGATGGTCTGATGCAGCAGAACATGGTTCAGCACCGAGCCCAGGGCGTATTTGGTATCGTCGCGCTGGGCGGCCAGTTCCACCGCTTCCGAGATGGCGATTCCCAGGCTGCCGGTGCTGTCGGGGTCTTTCTCCAGGATGGCGCGGCCCGAGGCGGTGAAAGGCGACGGGCTGGGAATGCATTTGGCGCCATAGGTTTCCATCAGGGCGCGGCGATAGGGCTTCTGGCCGTAGGAGACCTTGACCATATAGACCTCGACCTCGAGGCCGAACAGCGAGCCGGCGAAGGCGAGGGACGAGCCCCACTGGCCGGCTCCGGTCTCGGTGGTCAGGCGCTTGACGCCGGCTTCTTTGTTATAGAAAGCCTGCGGCACCGAGGTATTGGGCTTGTGGCTGCCGGCGGGGCTGACACCTTCGTATTTGAAGAAGATCTTGGCCGGAGTGCCCAGCGCCTGCTCCAGCCGGCGGGCGCGGATCAAGGGGGCGGGGCGCCAGAGCTTATAGATGTCGCGCACCGGCTCGGGGATGTCGATCCAGCGTTCGGTCGAGACTTCCTGCTCGATCACCGCCATCGGGAAGATGGGTTCCAAATCCGCCGGGCCGATCGGCTGCATGGTGCCGGGATGCAAGGGCGGCGGCAGCGGCACCGGCAGGTCGGCGGCCAGGTTGTACCAGGCCTTCGGGATCTTGGTTTCATCCAGCAGATATTTTACCGAATCGCTCATGTTTCTCCCCTATGAGCTTGTCGTTCAGGGGAAATAGCCTAGCGGTTGCGGTTGTCTTGTAAATGCTTAAAACGGAAGTGGGATGTGGAATAAGCCGTTGTCGTCATGCCCTCGAAGGAGGGCATCCATGGCCGCCGCAATTTCTGGATCATCAGGGGACGGTTGGAACCGCAGGCTGGATCCCCGCCTGCGCGGGGATGACGGGAGGAGAGCGGGGAAAATAGTTTCCCGTTAATGTGTTAACCCCGTTCGGGCAATCCCAGCATGCCGCAGATATGATCGATGAATCCGAACACCGAATCGCCGGCATAATACCGCTCGGCCAGGGCGCGGCGGTCATAGCCCAGTTCCTTGATGGTGACGCCGTGCAGGCGCTTCAGCTGCGACTCGACATCGCCGTGCCACAAGATAAAACCGCCATCTTCAAGAGGATAGGTCATCCTGTCTGCTCCTGAACCACGTAAAGTTAATGCACCCAGCCATCAGGGAAGCGCACTTTTGCCAAATATTCCTATATGAAGCAAGTTTATTTGCAGTGATCAGTTAATAACCCGAAGGAATACCACCTGTGAGTTTTTGGCATGGCCGGTTAATCACTTGTGGTGCTGCATTGCAGCGTAAAAGAGGGGCGGTTGGGCGTCCAGGGGGTAAAGGGGTTAAATCTGCCGGATAAAGCGCCTTATGCGGTGGGCGGAGCGGGCAGGGTGATGCGCATATTGCTACGCTGCTCGACCAGGGCGGCACGGCCCAAAAGGCTGTTCACCGCCTCCATGGCGTTGTCGATGGCCCAGCGGATTTGCGCTTCGCCGGCCTTGTTCCCCTCGGCCACGGTTTCCGGCAGGATTTGCTTTTGCAGAAATCCGGCGACGCCGGCAAAAGCGCGCGCCGTCAGTTCCAGCTGATCGGCGGCGACGTCGAACCCGCCCGAGGATTCGATCTCGCCGGCGGCCTGATCCAGGCTGTCCATCATGGCGGCGATTCGGGCATCGACGCGATCGGACTTGCGGGCGACGAAGCGCAGGATGGCGACATAGAAACCATAGTCGGACAAGGCGGTAATCCTTATGGGCGAAATCAAGAGGCCGGATCATGATGCGGACGGCCTGGGAATTCCAGAACAGAACGCGATGGGCTGCTGAAGAACGCCCGTGTTTGTGCTATGCATGCCCGGTTAATGAAAACAAGGACCGAATGATGACCGAGGGGACGGGGGCCAAGGCCGCCATGAACATCACCGAATGGAACCGTTTGCTGCGCCCTTATGTGGCGCCCAGCGTGTCGCGTAGCCTGTTGCAGTTGGCGGTGACGCTGGCCTGTCTGGTGGCGGGTTATGTCGCCATGGTGGTGGTCGAAGATCTTTACGGCTATTGGGCGGCGTTGCCGCTGGCGGTGCCGACCGGGCTGATCATGGTGCGGCTGTTCACCATTCAGCATGACTGCGGTCATCATTCCTTCTTCCGCCAGCGCTGGGCCTGCGACTGGGTGGGGCGGACTTTGGGACTGATCACCTGGACGCCGTATCTGTGGTGGAAGCGTGATCATGACTGGCACCATTCCATCGTCGGCGATCTGTCGCGCCGTGGCTTCGGCGACATCGATACCCTGACCGTGCGCGAATATAAGGCGATGAGCCCCGGCAAGCGTCTGGTCTATCGCATCTATCGCCATCCGCTGCTGCTGCTGGGCTTCGGGCCGCTCTATCAGTTTCTGATCCGCCAGCGCTTCCCCATCGCCATCCGCAAGACCGACCGCCGCGCCATCTGGAGCATTCTCGGCACCGATCTGGCGCTGCTGGCCTTGCTGGTCGGGCTGGAGTCCACCTTGGGTCTGGCGCGGGTGATCCCCTATTGGCTGCCGGTGATGCTGGTGGCCACCACCGCCGGCGTCTGGGTGTTCCTGATCCAGCATCAGTTCCGCGACACCTATTGGGCCGAGGGCGAGAAGTGGGATTTCGTCACCGCCGCGCTGAAGGGCTGTTCCTATTACAAGCTGCCCAAGCTGTTGGAATGGATGACCTGCTGGATCAATTACCATCATGTGCATCATCTGTCCTCGCGCATTCCCAACTATCACCTGCGCCGTTGCTACCGCGAGAATCCGGCCCTGCATGAGGTGACCAACCTGACCATCGGCGAGAGCCTGGGCTGTGCCTGGCTGGCACTGTGGGACGAGGACAAGCAGCAGCTGGTCAGCTTCCGCGAAGCCGCCTGATGTTGCTTCGTTGGCAACAGTGATTTTCAAAATGGCCTGATTGTTCTTGCTGGAGAGAAAGCATAGCTTATCTCTCCAGCAAGGCATTTTATCCGAGGGCCATTATGAACAGCGCCGATATCCGCAGTCTTTTCCTGTCCCATGGCTCGCCTCTGTCCTGCTTCGAGGACACGCCGGCGCGGGACTTCATGCTGGGCCTGGGCAAGAGCTTGCCGAAGCCCAAGGCGGTGCTGGCGGTCTCGGCCCATTGGACCACTCCTGCGCCGATGGTCGGGGCGGCAGTCAATCCTGCGACCATCCATGATTTCTACGGTTTTCCCGACTTCCTCTATCAGATGCGCTACCCCGCCAAGGGTGCGCCGGAGATCGCGGCACGGGCTGGCGAACTGTTGGGCGCCGAACTGGTCGAGGATCAGGGGCTGGATCATGGCATCTGGACGGTGATGATGCTGATCTGGCCCGAGGCGGATGTGCCGGTGATCCCGGTCTCGGTGCAGCCCAAGGCCGATCCGCGCCATCATTACGAGCTGGGCCTGAAGCTGCGCCCGCTGGCGGAAGAAGGTGTGCTGGTGCTGAGCACCGGCAGCGCCACCCATAATCTGCGGGCCTATATGACCAATGGCGGCAAAGGGCCGCAGCCTTGGGCGGCGGCTTTCGCCGACTGGCTGGCGGAAACCTCGGAGGCGGGGGATGTTGAGGCGCTGCTGGACTATCGTGCCCGCGCGCCCTATGCCCGCGAGAACCATCCCGCCGACGAGCATCTTTTGCCCTTCTACACCGCCCTGGGCGCCGCTCCGGCCGGCAAGGCGGAACGGCTGCATGGCAGCATCGAATATGGCGTCATCGCCATGGATGGCTATGGGTTTGCCTAAACCGTCTCCATCCCATCGTGTAATGGCCGCTTTCGATCCCGACCGAGGCAGAGTATCGTTCCATTATCAGGCTATAAAAGCCTGACGAGAACGAACGAGGGCCTGGTGGCTGGTCAGTTTGAAAATGCGAAGGCGCTTAAACGTCTGATGGTGGCTTTCCTATTGGGGGGCTCCTTTCTGCTGGTGATTTGCGACGGCCTTCCTGCTTCGGCTAAGGAAGAAGTGCTGGTCGTTCATTATGCTCCGCCGGAATCGCCGACTGATCGACGGCTGGATTATCCCCTGAAGCTTTTGGATCTGGCGCTTTCGAAAAGCGGCCATGCCTATCGACTGGAGCAGAATCCCGGGGAAGCATTGCAGGGTCGGGTCGTGACCGAATTGGAAGAGGGCGGGCCGGTCGACGTCATGTGCAGCATGACCAGCATCGAGCGGGAAAATCGCCTGCTTCCGGTTCGGATTCCGCTCGATAAGGGGTTGCTGGGATATCGCATCGGCCTTGTCAGAAGCGCCGATAAAGAGCTGCTGTCCAAGGCTGTGAGGCTTCAGGACCTGTCGCAATTACAGATCGGTCAAGGACATGACTGGCCGGATGTGGATATTTTGTCGTCAAACGGCCTGCATGTGCATGGTGTGGCCGGTTATGAAAATCTGTTCTTCATGCTGGCGGGCGGTCGGATCGACTATCTTTCCCGTTCGGTCATGGAAATCTCTGCCGAGTTGGAGGAGCATCCGTCTCTTAATCTGGTGATGGAGCCCTATCTGGTGCTGTATTACCCGACGGCTCAATATTTCTTCGTCAACCGCAACAATAAGAGGTTGGCAGGGCTGATCGAGCATGGGTTGGAAAAAGCCATTGCCGACGGTTCGTTCGAACAGCTGTTCCAGCAATATTACGCCAATGCTCTGCGCGACGCTCATTTCGAGCGCCGCCGGCTGATCAAGCTGAACAATCCGTTGTTGCCGCCCCAGACGCCGCTGGGACGCAAGGAACTGTGGTACAGGCCGTTAAGCCCTTAATTATACCGTTCCCTCCGCGGCCCTGGCAGCCTTGCGGGCCTGAAGGTCCAAGGCGACTTCGACGATGTCGCTTTCCACATATTTGATGCGCTTGAAGCCCAGGCTTTCGACAAACTTCAGCATGCGGGAATTGTCGGTCAGCACCTGACCGACCACCTTGGCGGTGTCGCGGGTGTCGGAATATTCGATGATTTTGAGCATCAGCTTCTTGCCCAGCCCCGAGCCCTTCAGATCAGAGCGCACCACCACGGCGAATTCGGCATTCTCGTTGTCGGAATCGGTGACGGTGCGCACCACGCCCATGGTGTCGTTGGTGGGCTCCTCGTTTTCATCCAGCAGAACGGCGATGAAGGCCATTTCGCGGTCATAGTCGATCTGGGTCAGGCGGGCCATTTCGGAATGGGGCAGTTCGCCCACCAGCCCGAAGAAGCGGAAGCGGATGTCTTCCGCTGTCAGCTTCGAGATGAAGATGTGGTGATTCGGTTCGTCCTCGGGGCGGATCGGGCGGATCACCACCTTGCGCCCGTCGCGCATGGTCCAGATCTCTTCCAGCGACTTCGGATAGGGGCGGATGGCCAGACGCTGCGATGAGGGCAGCACATTGGCGGTGGCGCGGATGCTGGCATCCAGCGCCAGCACGCCCTGGGCGTCGGCGAACAGCGGGTTGATGTCCAGCTCGACGATCTCGGGGATGTCGATGATCATCTGCGAGATTTTCATCAGGGTCAGGCAGATGGCGTCGATATCGGCGGGCGGCAGATCGCGATAGCCCTGCAGCAGCTTCGAGACGCGGGTGCGTTCGATCAGTTCCTTGGCCAGACTCATATTGAGGGGCGGCAGGCCGATGGCGTGATCCTTGATCACTTCGACCGCGACACCGCCCTGGCCGAACATGATCACCGGGCCGAAGATCGGATCGGTGGTGACGCCAATGATGATTTCCTGCGCCTTGGGGCGTTTGGCCATGGTCTGCACGGTGAAACCCTCGATGCGGGCTTCGGGGAACTTGTGCGCCACGTTCTCCAGCATGGTGTTGGCGGCCTTCTCGACCTCGAACGGACCTTGCAGGTTCAGCATCACGCCGCCGACATCGGACTTATGGGCGATGTCGTGGGACAAAATCTTCAGCGCCACCTGACCGCCCATCTGCTTGGCCAGTCGGCTGGCCTCGGCGGCGGTCTTGGCGGTGTGGGTCTCGACGATGGGAATGCCATAGGCGGCCAGTACGGCCTTGGCTTCGGGCTCGCTCAACACCTCGTTGCTGCTGGCGAGCGCGCTCTTGATCACCTCGCGGGCCTTGGCGGTATCGGGCTCGAAACCCGCCAGCGCCGAGGCCGGCATTTCCATCAGCATTTCCTGGTTGCGGCGATAATTCACCAGATGCATGAAGGCATGAACGGCCTGGTCGGGGGTTTCATAGGTCGGCAGGCCGGCTTCGCGGAACAGGCGGCGGGCGGGGCCCACCTGATCCTGTCCAACCCAACAGGTCATGACATTGGCGCGGTGAGACTTGGCGGTCTGGATCACCTTTTCGGCGATCTCGTTGGCGTCGGTCAGCGAGGTGGGGGCGTGCATGGTCAGGATGGAATGCACTTCCTCGGCATCGAACAGCACGTCCAGCGCCTTGACGTAACGCTCGCCATTGGCGTCGCCGTTGATGTCGATGGGATTGTCGTGCGACCAGTTCTTCGGCAGGGCGGCGTTCAGCTTGCCGATGGTATCCTCGGCCAGCTCGGCCAGCGAGCCGCCGCGCTCAATCAGTTCGTCCACGGCCATGATGCCGATGCCGCCGCCGTTGGTGATGATGCCCAGCTTCTCGCCCTGCGGCGGCTTCGACCGCGACAGGGTTTCCACGGCGGTGAACATCTCGTCCAGGGTGAACACCCGCAACATGCCGGCGCGGCGAAGTGCGGCGTCGTAAACCTCGTCGGTGCCGGCCAGGGCGCCGGTATGGGAGATGGCGGCTTTGGCACTTTCGGCCACGCGGCCGGCCTTGATGCAGAGGACCGGCTTGTTGCGGGATGCCGCGCGGGCCGCCGACATGAAGTTGCGGCGTTCGCGAATGCTTTCGATGAACAGCAGGATGGCGCGGGTATGAGGGTCCGAGCCCAGATAGTCCATGACGTCGCCGAAATCCACATCGGTGGCGTCGCCCAGGCTGATGAAATGCGAAAAGCCGATGCCCTTGGGCCGCGCCCAATCCAGCACGGCGGTGCAGAGAGCGCCCGATTGCGAGACGAAGGCGATGCGGCCCGGCTCGGCGGTACGATGGGCGAAGCTGGCGTTCAGGCCGATATGCGGCACCATGATGCCCAGGCAGTTCGGCCCCAGGATGCGCATGCCGAAGCTGCGCGCCGCTTCCATCACTTTGACCAGCAACGGCTGGCCTTGGGCATCGAGGGCGGTGGTCAGGCCACCGGTCAGCACGATGGCGGCGCGGGTGCCGCGCTCTCCCAGCTTGCGGATATCCTCGGCGATGGTGTTGGGGGGCGTGCAGAGAATCGCCATATCCGGCACCACCGGCAGGCTTTCCACATTCTTATAGGCCAGCACGCCGCCCACCGATTGCAGCTTGGGGTTCACCGGCATGATCGGGCCGGTGAAGCCACCCTGCATGAGGTTGCGCATCACCAGAGAGCCGACGGAATTGTCTCGTTCGGCAGCGCCCAGCACGGCGACGGACTTGGGGCGGAACAGGCTGGAGAGATTGCGGGTGCTCATGACGGTAGCCTCGGTCTTATCGTTCGGGGCGGGCATTGCTTGCCGGCCGGGAGGACGAAGCGGAAAACCCGTCTCCCCGTCAGGACATTATCTCTTCTTGATTGCGACGCAACATCGGACTGACTCTTATCCACAAGTTTAATGCGGACAAAACCAGCGGATAGGGGGCTCAGCCGCCGCGCTGGCCCTTCAGCATATCGGTGACGGTGACGCCCAGGCGATCATCGACGATCACCACCTCGCCCCGGCCGACCAGCATCTTGTTGACGTAAAGATCGATGGGCTCGTTGATCTTGCGGTCCAGCTCGACCACGGCGCCGCGGCCCAGTTTCAGGAGCTGTTTGACCTGAACATTGGCGTGGCCCAGCACGGCGTAAAGCTCCACCTGGATGTCATAGGCGGCTTCCTTGGTGGTGGATTCCGGGCTGTTGTCGTCGGCCATTATGCTCTCTCCGTATATCGGACGGGTCCCAGTTTAGACGAAAGTGCGGGAAAGTCACGATTTGGCTTGAGGCCGTCTTCACATGGGCGAATAGTTCCTGCCCTCTTTGTCTTCGGAGTCGCCATGACCAGCCCCGCCATCTTCGTTTTTGATCTCGACGGCACCTTGGTCGACAGTCTTCCCGACATGCTGACCGCCATGAACAAGTTCCTGGCCGATCTGGGGCGGTCTCCGGCCAGTTCCGACGATATCTGCGAATGGGTCGGCGACGGCGCTTCGATCCTGGTCGAGCGGGCCTTGAACGCCAAGGGCGGCATGCCGCAGGGCAGGGGGCTGGCCGAGCTGACCGCCGCTTATATCAGCCACTATCGCGGGCATGCTTCCGGCGATAGCAAGCCCTATCCTGGCGTCGTCGCCACGCTGGAGCGTCTTGCGTCTGCCGGCCATCCGCTGGCGGTCTGCACCAACAAGCCCTATGACCTGGCAATCGAGCTTCTGGAAGGCTTGGGTATGCTGGGTCTGTTCAAGGCAGTGCTGGGCGGCGACAGCGTGCCGGCCAAGAAGCCGGATGCCGGCCATCTGCGGGCGACCATCGAGGCGGTGGGCCTGCCGGGCCGCAAGGCGATCATGGTGGGCGATACCCGGAACGACGTGCTGTCTGCCCGTGGCGTCGATATCCCGGTGGTGGCGGTGTCATTCGGCTATGGCAAGATCGAGCCCCAGGATTTGGGGGCCGATGTGGTGATCGACGACTTCGCCGCCTTGCCCGAAGTGGCGGCGGCTCTTTTGAGGGCTTAAAGAAAATCTCGATTTGACGGGATCAGATCGAGATTTGCGACAAGCCCGCGCGGCGTTGAGCGGGCCCGGGACGGGCCGCATCTTGCAGTAACTAAAGCGGCTCGACGCTGCGGCGCTCCAGCAGCAGGAACCCCACCAGTTCCACATCATCCATGATCAGATCGCGGGTCATGGCGATGATGGTGCTCTGGAAGCGGTCCAGCGCCAGCTTGCAGTCGTTGCCCGGCACCAGCAGCCCACCAACGGTGCGCGCCAGATTGATCAGGGTGCCGTGATGTTGGCAATGCTCGACCACACGGGTCTGGTAGAGCGGCGGCAGCATATGCATCAGATCTTCCTCGCGGGCGCAATGCTCGGCCAGGAAATCGAGGAACTCGGTGTAAGCGACGCTATGTTCCGATCCGACCGGGCCATCGCCTTCCAGCATTTCCTCGACCTTGCCAATCAGGGAGATGAGCATTTCATGGTCTTGGTCGATCACATCATGACCGATGACCATCTGTTTTGACCATTGAAGGGTGCGCATAGACCTTCTCCATCCCGCCGTTGAAGAAGCTGGCTTGTCTTTCCATCAAGCCTAACCCTCGGCTGGAGCGATGGCAGAGGTTCTTGCGATTTACGCCTTTCGGCTAGGGAAATAAAGAAAGCCCGGAAGACGTATCTTCCGGGCTTTCTGATTGGCTCCCAGGGAGGGATTCGAACCCCCGACCAAGCGGTTAACAGCCGCTTGCTCTACCACTGAGCTACCTGGGAATAAAGGGTCCGAGAACCCTTTGAATTCCGTAGTGTTTTTCACGACCGGGCGGAGCGTTTACCGCGTTTCGTCCGGCAGGGCCCGCCTTATATCAAGGTCGGGATGGTCATGCAAACCCTTTTTTTAGGATTTGCAGCATCCCCTTCGTTCAGCGGGTTTTGGAGGCCGAGACCGGAATCGAACCGATGTCCGAGGATTTGCAGTCCTCTGCATAGCCACTCTGCCACCCGGCCCCTACTCGAACGAGACGCCGTTCCACAACCACCCGGTCGTGAGGGGACGGGTTATACGGGAAGCCCGAGGCCAGGTCAAGCCGATCCTTCCAACTTTTTGCAGGCAGATGAGATTGGGCGCAAAACCGCCAACTTTCCGTCAATTTTCCGAAGCCTTCGGGCAGCGCGGCATTGTCATCACTCCGCCCAGTCGGTATAACTCGCCCATGGAATAGAGGGCCGGCCAAGGCCCGCCATCTTAATGGGGAGCCTCTGACGATGAGCTACGCCGCCGCTCGGCATAACATGGTGGAAAACCAGATCCGCACCAATCGTGTCACCGATCCCGCCGTGATCGCCGCCATCGATGCCACCCCGCGCGAATTGTTCGTGCCCAAGCATCTGCGGGGCGTCGCCTATGTGGATGAATGCATCGATCTGGGTAAGGGCCGCGTGCTGAGCGAGCCGCTGACCTTCGCCCGCCTGCTGCAGACCGCCGAAGTCACCAAGTCGGACGTGGTTCTGGATGTCGGCGCCGGTCCCGGCTATTCGGCGGCGGTGCTGTCGCGTCTGGCCAGCACCGTGGTGGCTTTGGAAAGCGATGCCGATCTGGCCGAGCAGGCCAAGTCGCGTCTGGCCGAGCTGTCCGCCGACAATGTGGCCCTGGTCTCTGGCGCGCTGGCCGAGGGGCATGCCGCCCATGGCCCCTATAATGTCATCGTGGTGGAAGGTGCGGTCGCCGAGATCCCCGCCGCCCTGACCGCTCAGCTGGCCGAAGGCGGCCGTCTGGTGGCCGTGGTAGCCTCGGAAACCGGCCTGGGTCGCGCCACTTTGGTGACCCGTACCGGCGGCGTCGTCTCCAGCCGCGTGGTGTTCGACACCACCCTGCCGCTGCTGCCGGGTTTCCAGGCGAAAGCTGCCTTCCGCTTCTAAAACCAGCCTTTGCTGCTGTTGTTTTGACAAGGGTCCGCCACATCGGCGGGCCCTTTGTTTTTCCAACATCGCCGCATTTCTCAGGAAACGCGGCAAAGTGCTTGATTTTTCTAGATTGATCGATATCGTATCCCATTGGGATAGTGCTTGGGTTTTTGTGTGGAACAGGCGGGGTGCCTTTCTTCTACGGGTGTCGAATGCACAAACGGACGTTGCTCACCGCCGGATTTATTTGCGCTGCTCTCGGTCTGCCTTCCATGGCGGTGGCCGAGACGCTTGAACAGGCGCTTTCCGCGGCCTATGCCGCCAACCCCTCTTTGCAGGCCGAACGCGCCAAGCTGCGCGCCCAGGACGAACTGGTGCCGCAGGCTTTGTCCAATTGGCATCCGTCGGTGTCGCTGAGCGGTTCTGCCGGCAAGCAGTACGAATCTTCAAACTCGATCGCCAATTACAATCAGAACACCACGCCGACCACTATGGGCGCCACCATCACCCAGCCGCTCTATCGTGGCGGCCAGACCACGGCGCAGACGGCCCAGGCCGTTGCCCAGGTGCAGGCCGAGCGGGCGCAGCTGGTTGCGGCCGAGCAAACCGTGTTCCTGAATGTCGCTACCGCCTATATGGACATAGTGCAGTATCAGGCGGTGGTTGAGCTGAACAAGAACAACGAGCAGGTGCTGCAGCGCCAGTTGGATGCCACCAACGACCGCTTCCGCGTCGGCGAGGTGACCCGCACCGATGTCGCCCAGGCCGAGTCGCGTCTGTCGGGAGCCCATGCCGATCGTATCTCGGCCGAGGGAAATCTGCAGACGGCGCGCGCCAACTATATCAATTATGTCGGCCACGAGCCGCAGGGGCTTGCCCTGCCGTCGCGCCTGCCGGACGTGCCTGGTTCGGCCGATCAGGCCAAGCAGATCGCCGCGCAAAGCAACCCGCAGGTGGTGGCGCAGCAGTTCTCTTATAAGGCAGCCCAGGCCGGCGTCGATCTGGCCTTCGGCAAGCTGTTGCCGCAGCTGTCGCTGAACGGTAGTTACGCCAAGGACATGGGCGGCGCCAGTTCGGGAAGCAGCGGTGAAACCGCCAGCAGCCGCACCTATGCCGCCACGCTGAACCTGACCGTTCCAGTTTATCAGCAGGGTGCTGAATATTCCGCTGTCCGTCAGCAGAAGCATTTAGCCGGCCAGGCGCAGATTCAGTTGGATCAGGCTCGCCGCGACGCGGTCGATACCGCCAGCCGGTCGTGGGACAGTCTGCAGACTGCCCGAGCCCGCATCGTCTCCTATACTGACCAGATCAAGGCTGCCGATGTGGCTCTGGAAGGTGTCCGCAAGGAAAGCCAGGTGGGGTCTCGCACCGTTCTCGACGTGCTGAACCAGGAGCAGGAAGCCTTGCAGGCCCGCGTCAATCTGGTGCAGGCCCAACATGACGAGGCTGTGGCCAACTACACGCTGAAAAGCGCGATCGGCCAGCTGACGGCTCAAGGGCTGGGGCTGCAGGTCGATGTCTATAATCCGGCCAAGCATTATGACGAGGTCCGCAGCAAGTGGATCGGTACCGGCGTCTCGCCCAATTACGGCGAGGGGCAGAAGTAAAGAATTAAGGGGTGCCCTTCATCCTTGGGGGATGATGCGGCTCAGTTTGGGACTGGTTGAACCATGAGCGACGACAAGGCGCAGCAAGAACCATCAATGGAGGACATCCTTGCCTCCATCAGGCGGATTCTGTCGGAGGATGACGCCGAGGAAGCGGTGAAGGCTGCGCCCGAGCCGCCGCCTCCGCCGCCACCCCCTCCGCCTCCGCCGCCCCCTCCGCCTCCGCCTCCGCCCGAGCCGGAACCTGAGCCGGAGCCCGAACCGGAACCTGAGCCCGAACCGGAACCGGAACCTGAGCCGGAACCCGAGCCCGAGCCGGAACCCGAGCCGGAGGAGGAAGAAGACATCCTCGATCTCACCGACGATATGGTCGATGAGCCCGAGGAAGAGCTTCCGCCGATCGATCTGCATTATGATCCCGAGCCGGAGCCCACTCCGCGCTTCATGCCCCAGTTCGACGATCTGCCGGAAGAGGAAGAGGAAGAGGAAGATGATTCCAGCCTGCTGGCTCCGCCGGTTCAGGCAGCTTCGACCAGTTCACTGGCCGAACTGGCCCGCGCTATCGCCCGTGACCGCGGCCTTGGCCTGGGTAATGGCGGCCTGACGCTGGAGGACATCACCCGCGAGATCCTGCGCACGCTGATCAAGGACTGGCTGGATCAGAACCTGCCCTACATGATCGAGCGGATCGTGAAAAAAGAGATCGAAAAAATGGTCAACCGGGCCGAAAAGCTCTAAAACCTTTTTTCCCGGCCGGCCCATCGCGAGCCCGAGCGGTTCCCGATGGGCCGGTTTCGTTTTTATCAGCCTTAACGTAAGCGGAGCGGCGCAAGTCCATGCTCGACAAAACCTATAACCCCGCCGAGATCGAGCCGAAGCACTATCAGGATTGGGAAAAGTCCGGCGTATTCGCCGCCGACGAGGGCTCAAGCGACAAGCCCTACACCATCATGATGCCGCCGCCGAACGTCACCGGCAGCCTGCATATGGGCCATGCCCTGACTTTCACGCTGCAGGACATTCTGACCCGCTATCATCGTATGAAGGGCCGCGATGCCCTGTGGCAGCCGGGCACCGACCATGCCGGCATCGCCACCCAGATGGTGGTCGAGCGCCAGATGGCGGCGCAGAACCTGACCCGCCACGACCTGGGCCGCGACAAGTTCATCGAGCGCGTCTGGGAATGGAAGGCCGAATCGGGTGGCACCATCACCCGCCAGCTACGCCGTCTGGGCGCTTCGCCCGACTGGGCGCGTGAACGCTTCACCATGGATGCCGGCCTGTCGGCTGCGGTGCGCAAGGTGTTCGTGCAGCTTTATAAAGAGAAACTGATCTATCGCGACAAGCGTCTGGTCAACTGGGACCCCAAGCTGCATACCGCCATTTCCGACCTGGAAGTCGAGCAGCGCGAGGTTCAGGGCTCGATGTGGTATCTGCGCTATCCGGTGGAAGGCGAGGAGGGGCGTTTCGTCACCGTCGCCACCACCCGTCCGGAAACCATGCTGGGCGATACCGGCGTTGCGGTGAACCCCGAGGATGACCGCTATAAGGATCTGGTGGGCAAGATGCTGCGCCTGCCGATCGTCGGGCGTCTGATCCCGGTGGTGGCGGATGAATATTCCGACCCGGAAAAGGGCACCGGCTGCGTCAAGATCACTCCGGCCCACGACTTCAACGACTTCGAGGTCGGCAAGCGCAACAATCTGCCGATGATCAACATCCTGGACCGGGATGCCAAGATCAACGAGAACGCGCCGGCCGAATATCAGGGCCTGGACCGCTTCGAGGCGCGTAAGAAGATCGTCGCCGAGTTCGAGGCGCTGGGCCTGCTGGAGAAGATCGAGCCCCACACCCTGCAGCAGCCGTTCGGCGATCGCTCGGGCGTCGTGATCGAGCCCTGGCTGACCGACCAGTGGTTCGTCGATGCCGTCACCCTGGCCAAGCCGGCCATCGAAGCGGTGGAAAGCGGTAAGACCCGCTTCGTGCCCAAGCAGTGGGAAAACACCTATTACGAATGGATGCGCAACATCCAGCCCTGGTGCATCTCGCGCCAGATCTGGTGGGGCCATCAGGTGCCGGCCTGGTACGGTCCCGACGGGGTGTTCTTCGTCGAGGAAACCGAGGAAGAAGCCCGCGCCGCCGCCAAGGCGCATTACGACCAGGATGTTGATCTGGTCCGCGATTCCGACGTGCTGGATACCTGGTTCAGCTCGGCGCTGTGGCCGTTCTCGACCCTGGGTTGGCCGGAGAAGACCCCGGCGCTGGATCGTTATTATCCCACCGACGTGCTGGTGACCGGCTTTGACATCATCTTCTTCTGGGTCGCCCGGATGATGATGATGGGCCTGCATTTCATGGGCGACGTGCCCTTCAAGGACATCTACATCCACGCCCTGGTCCGCGACGAGAAGGGCCAGAAGATGTCGAAGTCCAAGGGCAATGTCATGGACCCCCTGGACCTGATCGACAAATATGGCTGCGACGCCCTGCGCTTCACCCTGACGGCGCTGGCCGCCCAGGGCCGCGACATCAAGCTGGCGGAAAGCCGGGTCGAAGGCTATCGCAACTTCTCGACCAAGCTGTGGAACGCGGCGCGCTTCTGCCAGATGAACCAGTGCGCCCCGGTGGCCGGGTTCGATCCGGCAGGCGTCAAGGAAACCGTGAACCGCTGGATTGTCGGCAAACTGGGCGAGGCCTCGGACCGCATCGCTCAGGCGCTGGACCTCTATCGCTTCAACGATGCCGCCAACATCGCCTATCAGTTCGTCTGGAACGGCTTCTGCGACTGGTATCTGGAATTCGCCAAGCCGATCTTCCAGGGCTCGGACGAAGCCGCCAAGGCCGAAACCCGCGCCACCACCGCCTGGGTGCTGGATCAGATTCTGCATCTTCTGCATCCCTTCATGCCCTTCATCACCGAAGAGCTGTGGGAGCAGTTGGCGGAAGACCGCTCGACCAAGCTGATCACCTCGTTCTGGCCGGAAAGCCGGGCGAAGGACGCCGCCGCCGATGCCGAGATGGAATGGCTGGTCAAGCTGATCAGCTCGGTCCGCGCCGTGCGTGCCGAGATGAATGTGCCGCCGTCGGCCAAGGTGCCGTTGCTGGTCAAGGGCGCTTCCGCCGAGACCAAGGCGCGTCTGGCCCTGCATGACGGCATCATTCAGACCATGGCCCGCGCCGCCGGCATCGAGCTGGTGGAAGAGGCGATCAAGGGCGCCGTTCAGGTGGTGGTGGACGAAGCCACCGTGCTGCTGCCGCTGGCCGGCGTCATCGACATCGCCCAGGAAAAGGCCCGCCTGTCGAAGGAGATCGCCAAGCTGGCGGGCGAGATCGACAAGGTGGAAAAGAAGCTGTCGAACGAGGCCTTCATCGCCAAGGCCAATCCGGCGGTGGTCGAAGAGCAGCGCGAACGCCGCGACGAATGGGCGGCGGCCAAGACCAAGCTGGAAGACGCCCTGGCGCGCCTGGCCGATGTCTGATCGGCTTTACAGCTTAATCTAAGGAAAGAAATGGGGAGCTTCGGCTCCCCATTTGGTTTTATTCAACCGTGATATGCATGGCCCTGGGGTGAAAAATCTCTAAAAGGAATTGTCGTTTAGGGATATTATGACTTTTGGGTGAAGGTAGGTTCTCGGGGCTAAGGTCTGGCAAAAAGACCGGCTTCGGAGGAGCGTCTATGAGTGGATGGGTCGTAGGACACGGAGCCAATGCCGTGCGCCTGCTGCTGGTTGAGGACAATCCGGGCGATGCTCGGCTGGTACGTGTCCTCCTGGCGGAGAATGCCGAAAGAACTTATCAGGTTACTCATGTCGCCACTTTGAGCGAGGCCAAGGCCTTGGCGGAGGAGGGCGCGGCGTTCGACGTTGTCCTCACCGATCTGGGGCTGCCCGACAGCACCGGCACTGATACCGTCGATGCGCTGCTGAAAGCCTGGTCCGATTGCCCGCTGGTGGTGCTGACCGGCCTGGCCGACCACGAGACCGGCATCCGCGCCGTGCAGCGGGGCTGCCAGGACTATCTGGTCAAGGGGTTCGAGGATGCCGAGCTGCTTCAGCGCACCATCCGCTATGCCATCGAGCGCAGCGCCGTCGCCCGTGAGCTGCGGGAAAGCGAGGAACGCTTCCGCACCCTGATCGAGGTTTCGCCCGAAGCCATCCTGCTTTGTGCCGGTCATAAGGTGGCCTTCGCCAATCCGGCGGCGGTGACCACCTTTGGCGCGGGACGGCGGCAGGATTTGCTGGGGCTGGAGCTGTCGCATCTGTTCCCGAACGGCACCTTGCTGAGGGTGCTGGCGGCGGTGGATGGCAGCAACCGCGAAACCCTGCGCTTCGAATGCCTGTTGCAGCGCCTGGACGGCGTCAGCTTCGATGCCGAGCTGACTCTGGCGGCGGTCAGCCATCGTGGCTCGCCGGCGGCGGAGGTATTCGTCCGCGACATTACCGAACGCAAGCTGGCCGAGCGGCAATATCATCTGACCGCGGCGGTGTTCGACACTACCGACGAAGCCATGATGATCACCGACGCCGACAACCGCATCATCACCGCCAACCCTGCCTTCGAACGGGTGACCGGCTATGCCGCCTCGGAGGTGATCGGCAAGAACCCGCATATGCTGTCGTCGGGTCGTCATGGCGATGCTTTTTATCGCGAGATGTGGGGACATCTGCTGACGAATGGCCATTGGCATGGCGAGGTCTGGAACCGCCGCAAGAACGGCGAGCTCTATGTCCAGCGCGCCACTCTGTCGCTGATCCGCGATGCCGAAGGGCATGTGCTCAATCATGTCGGCGTGTTCTCGGACGTCACCGACGAGCGGCAAGAGGCTGAGCGCATCCGCTATCGCGCCAGCTATGACGCTTTGACCGGTTTGCCCAACCGCTCACTGCTGCATGACCGTCTGAGCCAGTCCCTGGCCAAGGCCTCGCGCGAGCAGGGGCTGCTGGCGGTGTTGTTCCTTGATCTCGACGGTTTCAAGCCGGTCAACGACATCATGGGCCATCTGGTCGGCGATCAGCTGCTGATGGCGGTGGCGCAGCGGCTGAAGGACTGCGTGCGTGAATCCGACACCGTGGCTCGCATCGGCGGCGACGAGTTCGTCATCGTGCTGCCCGACGTCGCCGGGGTGGACGACGCCTCGCTTGTGGCCGGCAAGGTGGTGCAGAGCCTGCACGAGCGCTTTGCCTTGGAAAACGGCAACACGGCCCAGATCGGCACCAGCATCGGCATCGCTCTGTACCCCGAGAACGGCCTGACCGCCGAGGAGCTGATCCGCCGCGCCGACCAGTCCATGTACTGCGCCAAGCAGGCCGGCAAGTCGCGCTATGTGTTGTCCGAGGGGCGGTGATTCAGGCGAGCGACCAAGCTGGTGGCGGGCGCTTTTCCAGCACCATCTCGATTTCGTAGCATCCGACCGAATGCCGTTCCGGCCCCAGGGCGTAATTGAAGGCGAAGTCGTTGTCGGCCAGATGGCGCAGACGATAGCCATTCACCGGCAGGGCGGCTTCCACCGCGGTCAGCAATCGCGCCGGGGTGATGAAATGCTTATGGTCCGGGTTCCAGGGCGAGGGGAGCTTCCGGCGCTTCTCGTACAGATGCTGGTGCGGCACGATCACCACCAGATGCCCGCCGGGCCTGACCACTCGCATCCATTCCGCCAGCGCTTTGGTCATGTCCTGCATATGCTCCAGGCAATGGCAGGCGAAGACGCCGTCCTGGCTGTCATCGGGAAAGGGCAGATGCAGGCCGTCATAGCCGGGGGTATCCTGATCGATGCCCTTGGCGTGGGGCAGTGCCGGAGCGGCCTCGTAGAAGCTGCCGCGATAGCCGATATCGAGGATCTTGGGCCCCGAAAGCCAGCGGTCGAAGAAGCCGCTGCGCAGTTTGTCGGCATAGCTTTTCGACAGCTCGGGCCCCACGGGGGGCAGACCTTGGGTCTTCAGCAGTTCGACCCGCAGCAGCATCTGATAGAGACCCGCCATGGGGTGGTCCGGAGAGTCGGCCACCAAGAGATGGAGAATGCCGAAGGCTTCGCAGGCCCGGCCCGAGCGCAGCAGCCCGTCCGCCTCGATGCTCAGGCGATTGCGGTCCTCGATGGAAAGCGGCATGGAGAGCAAGCTCTTCTTCTTATGATCCCAGACGGGGGCAAGCTGGCATAGTTCTCGTCAAAAAAGAAGCCCGGTTGCCGAGATCGACAACCGGGCCAGTTTTGCAATCGTCCAAAGGGGCAGGACGAAGGGCCGGCGGGCCGCAGAAGAATTCCCGCCGGCGGGGAGTGTTAGGGCACCATCCAGGTCAGAACGTAAGCCTGCAAGGTGGTGATCACGCCGACGACGGCTGCGAAGAACAGGCTGTGCTTGACGGTGAAGCGGAACAGATGCGCTTCCTCGCCGACCAGGCCGGTCGCGGCGCAGGCCACGGCGATGGACTGCGGGCTGATCATCTTGCCGGTCACGCCGCCGGTGGTGTTGGCCGCCACCAACAGGGTGTCGGGCACGCCCACCTGTTGGGCGGTAGTCGCCTGCAGGCTGCAGAACAGCGCATTCGACGAGGTGTCGGAACCCGTCAGGAACACGCCCAGCCAGCCCAGGAAGGGCGAGAAGAACGGGAAGGCGGCGCCAGTCCCGGCCAGCAGCAGGGCCAGAGTGGCGGACAGGCCGGAATAGTTGGCGACGAAGGCGAAGGCCAGCACCATGCCGATGGTGTAGATCGGACGCTTCAGCTCGTTCAGGGTCTGGAAGAAGGTCTTCACGCCCTCCACCGGGTTCATCTTCAGGATGACCATCGAGATCAGAGCCGAGAAGAAGATGGCGGTGCCGGTGGCGGAAACCAGGTTGAGATCGAACACGGCCGGCATGGCGGTGGTCTTGGCGACGATCGGCGCGCCCTTCAGCACCAGCTTATCCAGGCTGGTGATGGGGAACGAGAAGATGGTGCCGGCCAGCGCGCCGCCCTTGGCGAACAGATCCTTGAAGGACTGCAGGCTCCAGACCGAGACCACGGCGGTGAGGATCAGGAAGGGCGACCAGGCGCGGATCACCTGGATGACGCTGTAATCGTGGGAATGCTTCTCTTCCTCGGTGACTTCGTGGAAGCGGAAGATGCGCTTGGGCTTCCAGACCTTCAGGAACAGCGCCAGGCTGACCAGGCTGACCAGCGACGAGATGATGTCCGGCAGCTCGGGGCCGATGAAGTTGGAGGTGAAAAACACGCTGATGGCAAACGAACCGCCAGCCACCAGAATGGCGGGCCAGCATTCCTTGATGCCGCGCCAGCCGTCCATGATCAGCACCACCCAGAAGGGCACGAAGCAGGCCAGCAGCGGCAGCTGACGGCCGGCCATCTGGCCGATCTTGAAGGCGTCGAGGCCGGTCACCTTGGCGGCGACGATCATCGGAATACCCATGGCGCCGAAGGCGACCGGGGCGGTATTCACGATCAGGCACAGACCGGCGGCATAAAGCGGGTTGAAGCCCAAGCCCACCAGCAGCGCCGAGGTGATGGCCACCGGCGCGCCGAAGCCCGCCGCACCTTCCAGGAAGGCGCCGAACGAGAAACCGACCATCAGCATCTGCAGCCGCTGGTCTTCGGTGATGGCGATGACCGAAGAGCGGATGATCTCGAACTGTCCGGTCTTCACCGTGATCTTATACAGGAACACGGCGGCGACGATGATCCAGGCGATTGGCCACAGGCCGTACATGAAGCCATATCCGGCAGCGCCCAAGGCCATGCTGGCGGGCATCTGATAGAAGAAAATGGCTACGGCCAGGGCGATGGCGACCGTGATGGTGCCGGCCACATGGCCTTTCAGCTTCAGCACCGTCAGGGCGGCGAAGAAGAACAGGATGGGCAGGGCGGCGATCAGGGCGGATACCCAGATATTCCCCGCCGGATCGTAGATTTGCGTCCAGGGCTGCATAAAACCTCCCGAAAAGTCATGGGGCTGGCCGGGAGGGTCCCTGGCCTGGCCGGATGGCATTTTTTTTGCGGTGCGGTCTGTTCTGGTAAAATTTTATGACCGCATGGCTGGCATGCATAAACAAAAATGCCATATCGTGTAAACCAGAAAATTATGGTGACCCGATATCGGCTAATGGCAAATCTGGGCTGCTGCGGTTAAGCTGTTGGAATGACCGAGATTCAATCCGACGACAAAATCATGGGGCTGGAAGGGATGGAGCTGCTGGCCCGCCTGTTGGCCAGCCATCCGGAAACCGCCTTCGACTATCTGGAGTTCCGCGGCCTGATCGGCGGCGAGGCGGCGGCCTATGCCGCCCAGCGCGCCACAGCGGAAGAGATCGCGCATATCCGCGACTGCCTGGATGCGGTCGAGAAGGCGCATCTGCTTGACGACCCGGCGCAGGAAGCCCATGCCGACGCCCTGTTCCATCTGGCGATCTATGAGGCGGCGCATAACGAGGTCATCACCCACATCATGCGGGTGGTGTTCGATATGCTGCGGTCCGACGTGTTCTATGACCGCTCGATGCTCTATCAGCGCAAAGGCGTGCGCGAGAATTTTCTGCGCCAGCATCAGGCCCTGTTCTCGGCGATTGCGGCGCGCGATGCCGAGGCTTCACGCAAGGCGGCGCAGGCGCATCTGTCCTCGGCCGCCGAGGCCTTGCGGGAAAATCTGATGGCGGATCGCCGCCGTGAAGTCTCGTCTCGTCGGGCCGAGGGGATTACGCTGACCCAGGGCAGGGGGCGCTGAGACAAAAGCTGCGCGCCTCATTCGTGGCAAAAAGATTTTACCGCTTGTAATCGACGGTCAAATTTGGCAACCATTTGCCACGGCCCGGATAGAAGGCCGCTAGCGAGGTTGCGTCATGAGCGTCAAATCCAAACCCAGCCGGGTTTACTACTTCGGCACCTGTGTCATCGACCTGTTCTATCCCGGAGCCGGATTGGCGGGGATGGAGCTGCTGCGCCTGCAGGGCCTGTCGGTGGTGTTTCCGCCAGAGCAAAGCTGCTGCGGCCAGCCGGCCCGCAATTCCGGCTATTTCGACGAAGCCCGCGCCGTGGCGTTGCGTCAGATGGATGCCTTCCCCGGCGATGATCCCATCGTGGTGCCGTCGGGTTCTTGCGCCGGCATGATGAAGACCCATTATCCGCAGCTGTTCGAAGGCCGCCCGGAGCATGACCGGGCTGTCGCTTTCTCGAAGCGCGTGCATGAACTGACCGCCTTCCTGGTCAATGTGCTGAACATCCGCCTGGAAGATAAGGGCGAGCCGGTGAAGGTCACCTGGCATGGCTCCTGTCATTCCATGCGCGAGATGGGCGTGGTGGACGAGCCCAAGTCGCTGTTGCGCCAGCTGTCGAATGTCACCCTGGTCGAGAACCCGCGCGAGAAGGAATGCTGCGGCTTCGGCGGAACCTTCGCGGTGCGCCAGCCCGAGATTTCCGCCGCCATGGTCAAGGACAAGGTCGAGGCCCTGGAAAGCACCCAGGCCGCTAAGGTGGTCTCGGGCGATTGCGGCTGTCTGATGAACATCACCGGGGCGATGAAGAAGCAGGGCTCGCCGATGTCGGGCCAGCATATCGCCGAATTCCTGCTGGAGCGCACCCATCATGGCTGACGCAGCAAGCAAGAACGACTTTTCGGTCCGCGCTCCCAAGGCGCTGAACGATCCCACCCTGCGCGCCAACTTCCGCCGGGCCATGGATGGCCTGATGGTCAAGCGCGCCGCCCAGTTCGAGGACAAAGAGGCCTGGAACATCCTGCGGGCCCGAGGTGCCGCCGCCAAGGCTCGCGTGGTGGCGCAGCTGCCCGAATTGCTGGAACAGTTGGAAGCCAAATGCACCGCCAACGGCATTCAGGTGCATTGGGCCGAGACGACTGCCGAAGCCAATGACATCGTGCTCTCCATCCTGCAAAAGCATGGCGCCAAGTCGGTGATCAAGGGCAAGTCGATGGTGTCCGAGGAGATGGAGCTGAACCATCACCTGGAAGCCCACGGCATCCGCGCCGTCGAGTCCGATCTGGGCGAATACATCATCCAACTGGCGGGCGAGGCTCCCAGCCATATCGTTATGCCTTGCATCCACAAGAACAAGGCCGAGATCGCCCAGCTGTTCGAAGAGAACATCGACGGCCTTGGCTATACCGAGGATGTGGACGCCCTTACGGCGGCCGCCCGCAAGGAACTGCGCGGAGCCTTCGCGGCTGCCGATGCCGGCATCTCGGGCGTCAATTTCGCAGTGGCCGAGACCGGCTCGCTGGTGCTGGTGGAGAACGAGGGCAATGGCCGTCTGTCCACCACCTTGCCGCCTTTGCATATCGCGCTGATGGGCATCGAGAAGCTGGCCGAGACGCTGGAGGATATTCCACCGCTGCTGTCCTTGCTGCCGCGCTCGGCCACCGGCCAGCATATCACCACCTATGTCAACATGATCACCCATCCCCGCCGCGACGGCGAGTTGGACGGGCCGAAGGAAGTGCATCTGGTGCTGCTGGATTCGGGCCGGTCCCGGGTTCATGCCGATGAAGAGCTGCGCGACACCCTGCGCTGCATCCGCTGCGGCGCTTGCATGAACCATTGCCCGGTCTATTCCCGCGTCGGCGGCCATACCTACAAATTCGTCTATCCCGGCCCGATCGGCAAAATCCTCACCCCCCAGTTGGAAGGGTTGGACTGCGCCGGCGATCAGCCCCATGCCTCGACTCTTTGCAATGCCTGTGTCGAGGTTTGCCCGGTCAAAATCCCGATTGCCGACATTCTGGTGCGTCTGCGCGCCGAAGCCGCCCATCCCAGCCACAGCCCGGCGGTGAAGGGCGGCGGCTCGCGCCGCTCCTTCCATGAAAGCCTGGCCTGGAAGGGCTGGGAATGGGTCTATGCCAAGCCGTGGCTGTACCGGCTGGTGACCTTCCTAGCGTCGCGCTTCGGCAATCTGGTGCCGGACACTGTCGGGCCGATGAAGGGCTGGACCAGCTGCCGCGCCAAGCCGACCTTCGCGCCCAAGACCTTGCATGAACTCGCCCGCGAAAAGGGATATTGCGATGAGTGACGCCGCCCGCTCCAACATCCTGGCTCGCCTGAAAGCCGCCCCTCGCACGACCGTGCCGGAACGCCCCGACTGGACCCCGCCGAGCTTCGGCGAGGGCAAGCTGGAGCAGTTCCGACGCATGCTGGAATCGGTGCATGGCGAGGTGCATGAAACCACCGCCGCCGAATGGCCCGAGCGGCTGCGGAATCTCTTGTCGAACAAGGGTGTGAACGCTGTTCTGTACGGCCCGGCCACCGATCATGGCGCTGCTCTGATCAAGGCCTGGGACGGGCAACAGGCTCCGTCGCTGGTGCCCTATAACCGTCAGGTCGAGGAATTGAAGCAGACCCTGGTGCATGGCGTGCAGGCCGGCCTGACCTCTTGCCGCGCCGCCATCGCCGAGACCGGCTCGCTGGTGCTGTGGCCGACGGCTGCCGAGCCGCGCCTGATGAGCCTGCTGCCGCCGATCCATGTGGCGCTGCTGGCGAAAAGCAGCTTGGCGGATTCCCTGGCGCAGCTGATCGCCGAGCAAGGATGGGTGGACGAGATGCCGACCAATGCCCTGCTGATCTCCGGCCCCTCGAAGACCGCCGATATCGAACAGACGCTGGCTTACGGCGTCCATGGACCGAAGGAATTGATCGTGCTGGTGCTGACCGATGCCTGATTACAACGCCCTGAAGCAGGCCTTTGCCGCCTTCCTGCCGTCCGAGCGCCTGATCGACGATCCCTTGCGCCTGTTCGCCTATGGCACCGACGCCAGTTTCTATCGGCTGGTGCCGAAGATCGTCGTTAAGGCCGAGACCGAGGCCGAGATCATGGCGATCCTGGCCGCCTGCCGTCAGCAGAACGCGCCGATCACCTTCCGCGCCGCCGGCACTTCGCTGTCGGGCCAGAGCATCAGCGACTCGGTTCTGCTGATCCTGGGCGACGGCTGGACCGGCATGAAGATCGAGGAGAATGGCAAGCGCATCCGCCTGCAGCCGGGCGTGGTGGGAGCCGAGGCCAATCGCAAGCTGGCCGGTTTCGCCCGCAAGATCGGCCCCGATCCGGCCTCGATCGATTCCGCCAAGATCGGCGGCATCGCCGCCAACAATTCGTCGGGCATGTGCTGCGGCACCGCCGAGAACAGCTATCAGACCTTGCTGTCGATGCGCCTGATCCTGGCCGACGGCAGCATGGTCGATACCGGCGACGAGGCGTCGGTGGCGGCCTTCCGCATCAGCCATGCCTGGCTGCTGGCCGACCTGCGGGCTTTGTCGGACCGCCTGCGCGGCAATGCCGATCTAGCCGAGCGGGTGCGGCGCAAATTCGCCATCAAGAATACCACCGGCTATGGCCTGAATGCTCTGTTGGATTTCGAAGACCCCATCGAGATGTTGCAGCATCTGATGATCGGCTCGGAAGGTACCTTGGGCTTCATCGCCGAGATCACCTACCGCACGGTGGACGAGCATCCGCATAAGGCCAGCGCCCTGGTGTTCCATCCCGATATGGAAGAAGCCTGCCGCGCCGTCGCCGAACTGAGCAAGGCTCCGGTGTCGGCGGTCGAGCTGATGGACCGCGCCTCGATCCGTTCGGTCGAAGGCAAGCCCGGCATGCCCGAGGGCCTGAGCGAGCTTGGTCCGGACGTGGTGGCTTTGCTGATCGAATGCCGCGCCCCCGATGCGGTGGGATTGCTGGCGGCGATCAAGCAGACTTCGGAGGTGGTCGAGGGCTTCCAACTGGTGCGCCCCTTCGCCTTCACCGCTGATCCGGTGGAATTCGGCAAGCTGTGGAAGATCCGCAAGGGGCTGCTGCCGGCGGTGGGCGCGGTGCGTCCGCTGGGAACGGCGGTGATCACCGAGGATGTGGCGGTTCCGGTCGAGCATCTGGCTCAGGCGGCGTTGGATATGAGCGCCATCTTCGCCAAGCATGGCTATGACGACGCCATCCTGTTCGGCCATGCATTGGCCGGTAATCTGCATTTCGTCTTCACCCAGGACTTCGGCCAGGATCAGGAAGTGCTGCGCTATGCCGCCTTCATGGACGAGCTGTGCGAACTGCTGGTCTCGAAATATGACGGCTCGCTGAAGGCCGAGCATGGCACCGGGCGCAACATGGCCCCCTTCGTGCCGCTGGAGTGGGGTGCCGAGGCCACCGGCCTGATGCGCGACATCAAGCGGCTGTTCGATCCGGCTGGCCTGCTCAATCCCGGCGTCATCATCAATGACGATCCCAAGGCGCATCTGGTCGATCTGAAGCCGATGCCGGCCGCCGATCCGATGGTCGATGCCTGCATCGAATGCGGTTTCTGCGAGCGCATGTGCCCGTCGCACGGCATGACCCTGTCGCCGCGTCAGCGCATTACCGGCTGGCGGGAAATCTCGCGCGCCGAAGAGGCCGGCGAGGGGGCGCGGGCCAAGGCGCTGGCCGGGCTTTACGACTATATGGGCCTGGATACCTGCGCCACCTGCGGGCTCTGCGCCACCGCCTGCCCGGTGGGGATCGAAACCGGCTTCCTGGTCAAATCCCTGCGCGGCCAGCGCTCCAGCGGTCTGGCCAAGAGCCTGGGCAAGGTCGCCGCCAACCATTTCGGCACAGTGATGAGCGCCGCCCGCATCGGTCTGGCGGTCGGCGGTCTGGTCAAGCCCAGCCTGCCGCGCGCCGCCCGTCCAGATTTGCCGCTGGCTTCCGGCCAGGGCGAGCCGGTGATCTATATCCCCAGTTGCGCCTCGCGCTCGATGGGGCCCAGCCGCAACGACCCTGAAACGGCTGACCTGCCGGAAGTGGTGCTGCGTCTTCTGAAGAAGGCCGGCTTCCAGGTAATCATCCCCGAACAGATCGACCGCATGTGCTGCGGCCAGCCGTTCGACAGCAAGGGGCAGTATGATACCGGCGACGCCAAGGCGAATGAGATGTTGTCAGCGGTGGCCAAGGCCGATCAGGGCAGGGGCCTGCCGGTGGTGATGGATACGGCCGCCTGTACCAACCGTCTGAAGACAGTCAAGGATGCCGCGCTGCCGCTCTATGATCTGGTGGAGTTCCTGCATGACAAGGTGCTGCCGCGCCTGTCGGTCAAGCCGCAGGCCGGGGCGGTGATGCTGCATATTCCCTGCTCGATCCGCAAACAGGGCTTGGAAGACAAGCTGCTGGGTCTGGCCCGCGCTTTGGCCGAGGATGTGGTGGTGCCGGACGGCGTGGTCTGCTGCGGCTTCGGCGGCGATCGCGGCTTCGTGGTGCCCGAGCTGAACGACCACGGTCTGCGCAAGCTGAAGCTGGGCGAAGGCTGCGGCGAAGGCTTCTCGGCCAATCGCACCTGCGAGGTGGGATTGAGCAGCCATGCCGGCGTGCCCTATCGCTCGATTGCCTATTTGTTGGATCGGGTCAGCGAGGCGAAAGCTTAACCCAGCTTCCGCAAACGCACATTGCCATTGGCGACGGAGAAGGCCACGGTACGGCCTTCCCGTCCGCCCAGGCAACTGCCGACCACCGGAATGCCGAGCTTCTTCAGCATATCCTCGGCGACGGCGGCATTGCGGTCGCCGACCGTCTGGCCGGTCAGTCCCAACACGGCGGCTCCGCCCACCAGCACGGCTTTCAAATTCTTGCGTGGCGAACCGGCGGCTTCCATCTCTTCGACCAGCCGGGCGATGGCAGTGTCGCCATAATTTAGCTTGGGGCCGGCGCCGTTCCAGCTGGGCAGCAGGTAATGGATCATACCGCCATGACGCCGCTTGGGGTCCCACAGGCAAACCGCAACACACGACCCCAGCACCGTGCTGGCGACATGGGATCCATCGCCGCAGAAAAGTTGGCCAGAGGTAACATAGATGCGGTTGGGCTCGCTCACTTGACGCCAATCCTTAAGCATGACAACTGACATAAATCATACCATGCGGTGCAGATGGCGTTATGCGGCATAGGGCGGAGAAGGCTTATGCGGTGGGGTTAGCGGAATAACCAGTTGGCAATGCTGTTGTTGATCTGGATCAGGGGGCGCATCAGGGTTCCGTCGCTGCCGTCTGCGGCCATTTCGCTCCAGTCTTTGACGAATTCCGACAGCTTGACCAGCTTCTTGCGGATGTCGCGAGGCAGGCCGTTGCGGCCCTTACCGACGGTTTGGCCGATATTGAGCCATAACATCAGATTCTGACGCAGGGCCTCGGTCCAGATTTGTCGGTCGGTGGGCTGCTTGGCGGCGGCCTCCAGGGCGGCGGTGGCCTCCATCAGGAACATGGCGTCGATCTGAGGGGCCGGCAGATGCGCCCATTGCCGGCGTTTATCCGCGAAATCGGTTGGGGTCATGCGGACTAATCAGTCGGCCCATCATTGGGGGCGATGTTGGTGAACATGCTTTGCAGGCTGATATTATGCTCCTCTCCGATCGAGAGGATAGGGGCCCAGGGATGCGGGCTGACGCTGGGCTTGTAATAGCCCGAGCCGATGGACCGGGCCATCTGCTGGGCATGGGTGGCCTGGGCCAACAAGCTTTGCATGCGCACCCGTCGCGCCCGGTTCTGCTCCAGGGCCAGCATTTCCAGATGACCGTTGGCCAGGGATTCATTGGCCATCGCCGCGTAGCTGAAGCGGACACTTTCACGGTTCTGGTCGAACTGCAGATTGCCCGGCAGATAGCGGAAGGTCGTCGTGACCTCCATATGCGAGGGCGTATGGTAAAGCTCTCGCATGCTGATGTTGTTCAAGGTGACCGGCATGCCCGACATCCCATCCAAGACCGTGGAACCCTATGGGCCATATTATACCCGGGCACAAGCCAGACAAGAGGCTGGAGCTAAAACGGAATGTTCTTCTTTACCATGTGATCCACCAGCCGGCCCTGCATCAGGCGGATGCCCAGCGATTTGGCGAAGCGGATGGCGTCGGCGCTATCGCAGCGGGCCAGCAGGAACAGGATGCGCTGCTGGCCTTTGACCTTGGCGGTCAGGCGGGCCAACTGTTCATCGGTCAAAGCGGCGGCGTCGGCCTCCGACCAGAACAGCTTGGCGAATTCGAAGTCCAACCCCTCAAGGTCCAGCGCCAGCAGATTGGGTAGGGTGATGCCGTCCAGCAGCAGCCGGTAGCCCTGGCCGCGCAGGAAGGGAGCCACCTCGGCGAACAGGGCGCTGTTCTCGAAGAAGTCGGTCTTGTTGATCTCCAGCACCACGCCCTGGCGATGTTCGGGCGGCAGCTCGGCGTCGAATTTCAGGAAATGATCCGAGGCCAGCGACGAGATATTGACGTTCAGGCTCATGCGCTTGCGCCCGCCGCGCTCGACCGGATCGGCCAGCAGGCGCAGCACCACGCTGTCCAGTTCTTCGGTCAGGTCGTTGAACAGCCATTTGCGCGAGGTCAGCGACAGGCCGGGACAGAACATGTCCTCCAGCACCTGGATCGACATATAGACTTCGCTGAACAGCGGAATGACCTTGCCGTTCTCGCCGATATGATAGGCCGGCTGGTTGAACAGCATCGGCGTGATGTCGACCTTTTGCAGTTCTTCCTTGATGCGGCCCAACAGCGCCAGATCCACCGTGCCCTTGGGTTCGGTCGGCGTTCCGTCATGGCCGGACTGCCCGGCCGAGGCGACGCCCGCCACCTCTTCGGCCCAGCCCAGGAAGGTGGAGTAATCGTGGGACAGGTCGAACAGGGTGAAGAACTCGGCCTCGCCGCCATGCACATTGGTGAAGGCGACGCCGGTCTGGCCGACGAAGCTCTGTTCCACCTGCTCGCAGACCGAGGCTAGGGCCGGCTTAGAGATATCGGAGGTGATGAAGACGATGTCGAGATTCTTCATCAAAAACACTTCGCCCTCGCGGTAGCGGTTGCGAAGGTCGGTAAAGGCGGTGATGGCGCGCGAGATATTGTCGCGCGACTTCTTGCCCGGCGGCAGTTGCGAGATATGCAGATGCGCCACCCGATAGGCTTCGGGGCTTTCCCCAAGCTTCTTCAGATGCACCAGGAATTTGACGTTTGGATCGGCCATGAGATCGGTCTGCCGGGCTTTCTGGCGTTGTTATTGCCGGCAAGACCGCCGGAATGAAAAAGGTTCGCCGACACTTTGGCCCATCCTGAGAAGAAGAGCAATATGCGGCATACTCCTTTCTGCATATGGCTGCGCTGTCTCCTTGAGTGTTGAAAAAGGGTATCATTTCCTTTTCTTGACGGTGCCGGACGAGCTATGCTTCGCACACTTGCAACAGGGGCGCAGCGGTTGGGAAGGTCAGCGTGCAGGTGAGCAATAACGGGTTATCTCAGATCAACACCCTGGTCGGTGGCTTGATCGAACTGCACGAACGCATGCGTAGCGTCAGCGGATTGGCGACTTTGACCCGCATCGCCGTGGCGGTTTATGATTCCAAGACCGATCTGCTGCGGACTTTCATTCATTCCAGCTCGGAAGACACGCCGCTGAATCATTACGTGGCGCGCCTGGCCGAGGTTCCGTCGCTGTCCGAGATCGCCCGCACCGGCCTGCCGCGCGTGGTCAATGATCTGGCACTTTACGACATCCGCACCACCCATTCCCGCAAGGTGGTCGAGGGCGGTTATCGTTCAAGCTATACCGTGCCTTTGATGCAGAATGGGCGGCTGTCGGGCTTTTTGTTTTTCAATGCGCTGGAGCCGAACTTCTTCAGCCCCACCGTGCTGCATCTGTTGTGGCCCTATGGTCAGATCGCCGCCTTCATCGCCACCATGGAGCTGGAGCGTATCCAGGTGATCCAGGCGGCGGTGAACACCGTGCGCCAGATCAGCCATCAGCGCGACGAGGAAACCGGCATGCATCTGGAACGCATGTCGCGCTATACCCGCCTGATCGGCGAATGTCTGGCGGAAAGCCATGGATTGGCGGATGAATATATCGAGTATCTGTTCCAATTCGCCCCCTTGCACGATGTCGGCAAGGTGGCGGTGCCCGACAGCATCCTTCTGAAGCCCGGCCGCCTGAGCGTGGAAGAATTCAACGCCATGAAGAGCCACGTGGAGAAGGGGGCGCATATCATCGATCTGATGACCGAGGATTTCGGTATCGATCGGGTGCCCCATGCCGGAATTCTGCGTAATGTGGTGGCCTATCATCACGAAGCCTGGGACGGCTCGGGCTATCCCATGGGCCTGAAGGGCGAAGAAATCCCGCTGGAGGCCCGCATCACCTCGGTGGCCGACGTGTTCGACGCCCTGACCAGCAAGCGCCCCTACAAGGATGCCTGGACCAACCAGCAGGCCCTGGACTTCCTGGCCGAGCAGAGTGGAAAAAAATTCTATAGCCCGTGTGTCGATGCGCTGACCAGCAACCTGGGATTGATCGAAGTGATCCAGCAGCAGTTCGCCGAAGCCCTTTTCGACTAGAGAAACGCCAAGAATTCTCGCGGCGTTATCACCGGAAAACTTTCCGTTGAATACTACTTAAGGATGTGTTCCCCTCTTTGCTCCGGCGCCGCGGGTGCGCCGTATATAAAGGGGAACTTCATGGATAAGCGTCTGATTTCGCGCGGCCTCCTGCTGGCCGCCGGTATGGTTTTGTCGTTTCCGGTTTGGGCGGACAGCGCCACGGTGAATATGGGCAGCGCCGAGCGCGTGACCCATCTGTTCAGCTATCCCAACTGCCAGGGCAGCAGCTGCCCGTCGCCGCAATATCCCCAGACCCTGGTCCAGACGGTGTCGCATTACCTGAACCAGAGCCTGCAGCGTGACGGCTTCACCGATTCGACGGTAAAGGTCAGTCAGACCAAGGCGGGGATCACCGCCACCTTCACCGGCAAGGCGGCGGCGGTTTATCCGGCGGCGTTGACCACCTTCCTGACCGACGGCGACAAGGCCTATAGCGCCACTCTGGCGATCCAGCAGTCGGGCCGCTGGAAGGACGACTGGACCTTCTTCCTGCCCTGGGGCCTGGCCATGACCCAGAACCCCACTATGGAGCTGTTGCATTTCCCGCCGGATTATTCGCTGACCACCCAGGATTACCTGAATTCGGCGACCACCAACCGCTGGGCTAATCTTTTGGTGATCAACGGCATCGATTCGACGGTGACCAACAGCTATCAGGCGATCATCGACATCGCCCCCATCGCCGCTCCGTCCTCGGCCGGCAGCGACATCACCAAGGCCAATGTCTATAGCGACTATTATCCCTATTCGGGCTCGTTGCTGAGCGCTTGGGCGGTGAATTCCTCGGGCGTCGGCAAGCCGCTGGTGGCCTTTGGCTCGCCGGTTCGCGACTGGATCAAGACCTATATGGGCCTGACCTTGGCGGTGGATCAGGTGGGTGTCGGCAAGCTGACCAGCGGCGTCTCGGTGCCGGTGATCGCGTCCAACCATCCCAGCCTGATCTGGTATGCCGCCTATAACGACGACCATACCGAAAACTTCGCCAATGGCATGAAGGTGATGCGCCAGGACCTGATCGCCGCCTGCTGGCAGGCCAATATGGGCAAGTCGCCCAGCCTGGACCCCTATGGCACCCAGACCGCCTGCAGTACCCAGTGGACCCAGGATACTTACGGCGTCTGCATGCAGCTGGAAACCACCGTCTATAAGAAGCCGGTGCAAGACGCGGTGGCAGTCTGCGGTACTGGCGGTCCTCTGGCCAGCATGGTCGAGCCTAGCGACGAGGAAGAGGCCAAGCTGGAGCAGAAGCTGCTGATCAAGGGCGAGAAGTAAGAGGGAGCGCCCTCCCTCTCATGCGTCATGGCCGGGCTTGACCCGGCCATCCACGAAAATGGACCCCCGGATCAAGTCCGGGGGTGACGTGTTTTTTTTGGGGTAACCTTAAGCCGCCCGCACGGTGGTCAGGAAGCTGCTGACTTCCTGGCGCAGGCGGTTGGAGTTGTCGGCCAGAACCCCGGCCGAGGCCAGGACCTGCTGGGCGGCGGCGCCGGTGCTGGCGGCGGCCTGGCTGACGCCGCCGATGGTGCTGCTGACTTCCTGGGTGCCGCGCGCGGCCTCCTGGACATTACGGGCGATTTCGCCGGTGGCGGCGCCCTGCTGCTCGACGGCGGCGGAAATCTCGGACGAGATCGAGCGCACCTTGTCGATCACCTCGCCGATATTGCGAATCGCGCCCACCGCCTTGCGGGTTTCCTCCTGCACGGCGGTGATCTGCTCGCCGATTTCGCCGGTGGCCTTGGCGGTCTGCGAGGCCAGATGCTTGACCTCGTTGGCGACCACGGCGAAGCCCTTGCCGGCTTCACCCGCCCGTGCCGCCTCGATGGTGGCGTTCAGGGCCAGAAGATTGGTCTGGCTGGCGATGTCATTGATCAGATTGACCACATCGCCGATGCGCTGGGCGGCATTGGCCAGCGAAGCCACCATGGCGTCGGTGCGGGCGGTTTCTTCCGAAGCGGTGGCCGAGATGGAAGCCGCGTCGGTGACCTGACGGGCGATCTCGGTGATCGAGGCCGACAGTTCCTCGGCGGCGGCGGCCACGGTTTCCACATTGCCGGACGCTTGCTCCGACGCCGAGGCGACGGTGGCGGCCTGGGAATTGGCCTGCTGGGCGGCGGCCGACATATCCTGTGCGGTCGCCTGCATCTGGGTAGCCGAGGCGGACACGGCCTCCACCACGCCCATCACGCTGTTCTCGAACTGATCGGCCAGACGATTCATGGCGGCGCGACGTTCCTCCTTGGCTCGCTGTTCCTGCTCGGCGGCCTGATGGCGCAGGTTTTCCACCTGACGGGCATTGTCGCGGAACACTTTCAGGGTTTCGGCCATCTCGCCGATTTCGTCCTGACGGCCGGTGCCGGGAATCTCGACATTCAGATCGCCTTCGGCCAGACGGCGCATGCTTTCGGTCATCTCCTTGATGGGATTGGCGATGCTGCGGCCGATCAGGAAGGACAAAGCCAGGCCCAGAGCAATGCTGATGCCGCCGACGATGACGGCGATGTTCGAGGCATCGTGGATGATGCCTTCGGTGCCTTTGGCGGTTTCATCGGCCGAGGCCTGATAGACGTTGTTCAACTCTTCGCCCATCGCCTGAATCTTGTCTGCCATCGGCAGGCTCTGACCCAGGATGGCCTTGGCTTCGGGAGTTTCCAGTTCGGAATTCGGGTCGTTGAACTTCTTCAGTCCGGCCACCAATGTCTGATATTCGGCGATCTGCTTGCCCAGGGATTCGACCTTGGCGCGGTTTTCCGGCTTGCGGGTCTGGGCCATCAACTCATCCTTGCGGGCCAGGGCTTCCTTGAAGGCATCATCGGCCAAGCTCCAGTGGCTTTGGTCGCCGGTGGCCAGGGCGGTCCAGATCTGCATGCGGGCTTGCAGGATCTTCTTTTCCAGCCGCTGGTCGGTGGTGACGTTGCTGCTCAACCGCTCCAGATTGGCGAAGGCGTCGGTGACCTGGGAGTCGGAATAGAGGGTGGTGCCGCTCATGAGGCCGATCAGCGCCACCAGGATGCCGAATCCCAGGAACAGCCTGGAAGCGATGCGGAGATTATTGAGCATTGCAATGGTCCTATGTCGTTTGTCTTTTTTCCCCGCAGAAAACATAGGACTGGGGTCGTTACATTGATATTGGCGAATGGTTACCAATTGTAACGGGCAGCATTGCGGCCATAGCGCTGGTCACGTCCGACCAGTCGCCGGCGGAGCCTTGCCTGAAGATGCGCAAATGAGGATACCAAGGCGAGGCGTCGCCGGTTTCGCCCCAGCGCCAGCAGCCGTCGAAGCGCGACGCCATCCAGCAAGGCACGCCCAAGGCTCCGGCCAGATGCACCATCGAGGTGTCGACGCTGATCACCAGATCGAGGGCGGCGGTCAGGGCGGCGGTATCGGCGAAGTCGCCCATCTCGTCCATGGCGTCGAACAGCGGGAAGGGAGCGTTCTGGCCTTGCGCGGCGGCAGAGCCCTTTTGCAGCGAAATGAAGCTGACGCCCGGCACGGCGGCCAGCGGAGCGAACTGATCGAGGCGCATGCTGCGGCGGCGGTCCACCCGGTTGGCGCCGGGGTCATGGGGGCGGGGATCGCCGGCCCAAACCAGCCCGACCTTGAAGCCGGGCAGGGCGGACAGCCGTTGCCGCCAGGCCGCGACCTTGTCCGGTTCGGCGGACAGATAGGGATGGCGGTTGGGAATGGCGCCTGAGAAGACGTAAGGGGCGCTCATCATCGGCAGGCGCAGATCGCTGTGGGGCTCGTCCTCATCCACCGCAATGACCTCGGCAGCCGAGGCCAGGGTCTGGGTCAGGCGCAGCAGCGGGCGATAGGTCTTGACCACCACCCGCGCCCCCAGCTCGGTCAGGGCGTCGGCATAGCGGCAGAACTGCAAGGCGTCGCCGAAGCCCTGTTCGGCAAACAGCAGCACGGTCTTGCCGTCCAGCCGCTCACCGGGCTTCAAGGGGCGCTGGAACAGCAGCGACGGGGTCAGCCAGGAGCGACGATACCAGCGCCATTCCCATTCGGCCCAGCCTTCCTTGAGATGGCCTTGGGTCAGCAGCGCCATGCCCAGCGAGACATGGCCTTCGAAGAAATCGGGCTTCAGTTCGACGGCGCGGCGGTAGCAGTCAATGCCGTCATCGATGCGCCGACGTGACATCTGAACATTGCCAAAATTTCCATGAAATTCAGCAACTTGCGGGTTGAGTTTGAGCGCCTGCTGAAAAGCTTCCTCGGCGGCGTCCAGATCGCCCAGAGCCTCCAGAGATTTGCCTAAGTTATTGTAAGGATGGGCAAAGTCTGGGGCGATGGCGATGGCGGCGCGGAATTGGGCGATGGCCTCGTCGGAACGGCCGCAGAGCTCGTAAGCCGCCCCGAGATCGCTCATCAGCTCGGCCCAGTCGGGCTTCAGCGCCTGGGCCTTCAGATAGGCCTCGATGGCCTCGTCCGGGCGTTCCTGCTCATGCAGGGTGCGGCCCAGCTCGGCCCAGCTCTCGGCATGGCCGGGGCGAAGCGTGGTGGCTTGGTGGAAGGCGGCGACGGCCTCCTCTAACTGTCCCAGCCGACGCAGGCCGATGCCGAGATTGCGATGCGCCTCCGCCGAGTCTGGCTTCAGGGCCAGGGCTTGATGGAAGGCGGCGATGGCTTCTTCATCCCGCCCCAAGGACTGCAAGGCAACGCCCAGATTATTATGAGCATCGGCATTCAAAGGCCTGATGGATAAGGATAGCTTGAAGGCCTCGGCGGCTTCCTCGGACCGGCCTTGCCGTTGCAGCAGGGCTCCCAGGTTATAGGGAATGCCGGCCTGCTCCGGCGCCAGCTTCATCAGGGCGCGATAGAAAGCCTCGGCGGCCTGGAACTCGCCGGCGTTATGCAGGGCGATGGCCTGGGCGAAGATATCCTCGATGGTCGCATTCGGAGGCAGGCGGATCATGGTCTTTCGGCGGCAAGGGTCCGCAATTCCGCTTCCAGTTTGGCCAGGGCGGCGGCCCAGTCATTGGGGGCGGTTTGCAGGAACAGTCTGGCCGATGGATACCAGTCCGTGTCCTCGCGGTCCAGCAGCCAGCGCCAGCAGCCGTCGAAGCGCGACAGAATCCAGACCGGCTTTCCAATGGCTCCGGCCAGATGCACCATGGATGTATCGACGCTGACCACCAGATCCAGGCCATCCACCAAAGCGGCGGTGGCGGCGAAATCGGTGATTTCCTCCATCCAGTCGGTGATGGGGAACGGGCTGTCCTTGACCTGAGCCGAGGGACCGCCCTTTTGCAGCGACACCACCGAGATGCTGGGGATATTTTTAAGAAAAGCAAAGGCTTGCAGGGACATGCTGCGCTGTTTGTCGAGCATGTTGGCGGCCAGATCATGGGGGCGGGGATCGCCCGACCAGACCAGCCCGACCTTCAGGCCCGGCAGTTCGGCCAGCCGCTTGCGCCAGCCCTCGGCTTCCATCGGGTCGGCAGCCAGATAGGGCACCAGGGCCGGGATGCTGTCGGGCGTGGTGGCGAACACGCGGGGCGCGCTCATCATGGCGAGGTGATAATCGAACTCGCGCGGCGGATCGTCGAAGGGCCGTACCTCGTCAACGCCTTTAGCAGTCTGGAACAGCCGTACCAGTCCCTTATGGCAGAGCACGATCACCCGCGCCCCGCGTTCCTTCAGCAGAATGGCATAGCGGACGAACTGCAACAGGTCGCCATAGCCCTGTTCGCCATAGAACAGGATGCTCTTACCCTCCAGCGGCTCGCCGTTCCATTCCGGCTGGAAGAAGGTCACTCGCTGCTTGGCCAGGGCTCCGGTCAGCCAGCGGGAGCGGTATTCCTCCCATCCCTCGTCCCAGCGGCCCACCTGCAGCAGCCCGATGGCCAGATTGAGGCGGGCGCCGTGATAGTCGGGCCGCACCTCCAGCGCCTGGGAATAGGCGGCCAGCGCCTCGTTGCAGCGACGGCGGGACTTCAGCACATTGCCCATGTTGCTGTAGACCTCGGCATAGTCGGGCTTCAGGCGGATCGCCTGCTGAAAGGATGCCAGCGAGCCGTCGATCAGTCCCATCTCGCCCATCAGCACGCCCATATTGTTGAAGGCCTGGGGGAAGTCAGGACGCAGGGCCAGGGCCTGTCCATAGGAGGCCAGCGCCGCCTCGGGCATGCCGTTGGCGCGATAGGCATTGCCGAGATTGTTGTGGATGTCGGGCAGATTGCCCTCAAGCTCCACCGCCATCTTAGCCCGCAACAGCGCCTTGGCCGGCTCGTCGCGGTCGAGATGGATCGAGCAGAGATTATTGTGCGCCGGGGCGAATTTAGGGTCAAGTTCAATAGCTTGCAGGAAATACTTCTCGGCTTGATCAAGCTTCCTGGCCCGTAAGTAAACATTGCCCAGACGGAAGCGGGTCTCGGCGTCATCGGCATAGCGATCCGCCGCCATCCGGCAAATCTTCTCGGCTTCGTCGGTCAGGCCGCGCTCCAGCAGCGAGACGCCCAGTTCCATCAGCACCAGCCGGATGGTGCCCTCGGCCTGGGGATAGTCGGGGCGCAGGGCCATGGCGGCATTGGTGTCCTGCACCGCCTGCACCAGTCGCCCGCCCACCAGATGGCAGCCGGCGCGGTTGATCAAGGCTTCTGCGCTGGCGGGGTCGAGGGCCAGGCAGCGGTCATAGGCCGGGACAGCCTCCTCGAAGCGCAGTTGCAGCTTGCGGACATTGCCTAAACTCAGCCAGGCCTGGGGAAAGGCGGGGCGGGCGGCGGTGGCGGCTTCCAGCGCTTCCGCCGCTTCCTCCAGCCGGCCCTGGTCCTTGAGAAGCGCGCCAAGATTGTTCAGCGCCTCGGGGAAGTCCGGTCGGGCGGCAAGGGCGGTGCGATACAGCGCCTCGGCCTCGGCCCGCTGTCCCTGATGGGCGCGGATCTGGCCCAGATTGCAGGCCCCCTGCGGATGGGCGGGATTGAGGCTCAACAGATGGGCATAGAGTGCTTCGGCCCCGCTATCGTCGCCGGTCATATGCCGCGACAAGGCGCGGTCAAAGGCCAGGGCCTCGGCGACCTTGGCGATCAGCCCCGGCCAGCCATCCTCGCCGCAGCGGAAGATGCGAGCTTGCGGAACCCAGGCCTTGCTCTGCCAGCGGTAATCCCGCTGGCCCGGACCCAGCATCAGCCAGACCGGCTTGCCCATCGCGCCGGCCAGATGGGCGACGGCGCTGTCGATAGTGATGACCAGTTCCAGCCCGGCGACGATCTCGGCGGTGGCCTGGAAATCGGTCAGCAGATAGGAGATATCGGCAATCGCCAGCCCGGATGCCGCTAACTCCTCGGACGCCCAGGCCTGTTGCAGGCTGACCAACTTCACCTCTGGCAGGCAGGTCAGGGGCTCCAGCAGGGCGATAGGGCAATGGCGCAGGCCATGCTGGCGCTTCTGAAAGGCGGTGCCCTGCACCGGCTTGCCGGTCCAGACGATGCCGACCTTGCCGGAGGCCGGAACCTGCGGGCAGGGCAGATAAGGCACGGCGGCGGCAGCCTCCATCCCCAAACGCTGCCCCAGACTGAGCAGCGGCACCTGATAATCCGCCTTGGAGACCGGATGGCCCAGGGTCACGGTGCGATCGACCAGCGGCGAGAGCAGCTTTTCCAAGCCCGGCGGGCATTCCAGAGTGATCTTGGCTCCCATGGCCTTCAAAGCGGGCAGGAAGCGGGCGAACTGGATCATGTCGCCAAAGCCCTGTTCGGCGGTAACCAGCAGATGCTTGCCCTGGATCGGCCCACCCATCCAGAGCGGCAGGCGCGAGCGCGAGCGGCGGATTTGCGGCTGTTTCAGACGCCATTCATATTCGGCGAAACCGTCGCGCCAGCGCTCCAACCCCAGCAGGCAGGCCCCCAGATTGCCATGGGCGACGGCATCCTCGGGATCGAGGGCGACGGCCTGGGCGTAGAGTGCCATGGCTTCCTCGAACCGGCCTTGGGATTGGCGGATGGTGCCCATATTGGTCAGGGGAAGTGCCGACTTGGGGGTCAGGGCGCGGGCGGCTTCCAATTCGGCGAAGGCGTCGTCTTCCCGCCCCATGCCGGCCAGCACCGAAGTCAGATCGAGCCGTAGCATGGCATCGCCTGGGGCAAGGCGGCGGGCTTGAGTCAAGGCCTCGACGGCTTCGTCCCCGCGATCCAGGGCGGCCAGGGCCAGACCCAGCAATTGGCGGGCAGGGGCGTCTTCTCCGGCCTGGGCCAGATCGGCGCAATCTTGATAACGCCCCTGATTATAGGCGGCGATAGCGGCGGGCAGGTCGGGGGCGGTGGTGGCGTCGGTGGGCATGGTCGGCTTTCAATATCAATCACTTGACGGCCCGCCCAGACGCCTGGGGCCATCAATGATCAGCATCCCATCCAAGGACGGGATTGGCAAGGAATGCTTGCTATAAATCCAGCCGGCACCAGACGGGGGTATGGTCCGAGGCCTTGTCCCAGCCGCGCGGAGTCTTGTCGATGCCCGACCCGACCAATCGGTCGGCTGCCTGGGGCGACAGCAACAGATGGTCGATGCGCAGGCCGAGATTGCGCGGCCAGGAGCCGCCGCGATAATCCCACCAGGAAAACTGCGCCGGTTCAGGGTTCAGAGCACGGAAAGCGTCGGTCAGGCCAAGATTCAGCAGCCGGCGGAAGCGGCGGCGCTCCTCGATGGTGTAAAGCACCTGACCTTCCATGGCCGAGACATCGAAAACATCCTCCGGCCCCGGCGCAACATTATAGTCGCCGCCCAGCACGAAGGGGATTTCCTGCTCCAGCAGTTCCCAGGCCCGCGCCCGCACGCCGTCGAGGAAGCCTAGCTTGAAGGGATATTTGTCGGAATCGGTGGCCTGACCCATGGGGACATAGATCGAAGCGACCCGCAGGCCGCCCTCCAGCGTCACCTCGATATAACGGGCTTCGCCGGCATCGCCGTCCAACTCGCGCCATTCCTCGATGATGGGCAGGCGCGACAGCACCGCCACGCCGTTATAGGTCTTCTGTCCGCGTACGGCCAAATGCCAGCCGCGGCTTTCCAACTCCAGCTTGGGGAACTCGGCCTCGACGCATTTCAGCTCTTGCAGCAGCACGACGTCAGGCTTGGCTTCATCGAGCCAAGTCAGCAGATGATCCAGGCGGGCTTTGACGGAATTGACGTTCCAGGTGGCAATGGTGACCATGAATGGATCAGACCGCGAAGCTGCTGCCGCAGCCGCAGGTCGAACTGGCATTCGGGTTTTTGACCTGGAACGAGCTGCCCACCAGATCTTCAACGAAATCCACCACCGATCCGGCCAGCAGATCGAGCGAGGTTTCGTCGATCACCAAAGTGACGCCGTCGGTCGAGAACTGCTGATCATCCTCGTTCAGCTTATCGTCCAAAGCGAAGTTGTACGAAAAGCCGGAACAGCCGCCGCCATTGACCGACAGGCGCAGTTTCAGAGCATCGTTGCCCTCCATCTGCTTCAGCTTGTTCACCCGGCGGGCGGCGTTGGCGGTCAGGGTGACGGTGCGTTCAACGGTAAGGGCGACGTCGTCCATCGCGGGTCTGGCTCCTGAAGATAAGATCGTTAGCGGCATCATAGCCGTCTCTTATTTGGGGCGGCGAGGGGAAATTTGAAAGGGGGGGCTTATCCCGCCCGGCGATAGGCCGCCGGCGTTTGCCCGGTGCCGTCCTTGAAGGCGCGGCTGAGATGGCTTTGGCTGGAAAAGCCGCAGGCGGCGGCAATCTGGACGATGGGGTCATCGCCATCGCGCAGCAACCGCTTTGCCTGCTCGACCCGGCGTCGCGCCAGCCAGTCATGGGGCGAGACGCCAAGCGAGGCGCGGAACATGCGCTGGAAATGGAACTCGCTCAAATTGGCCAACTCTGCCAGCTCTTGCAGGCGGATCGGGGCATCGAGATGGGCTTCAAGATAATCCACAGCCCGGCGGCGGATATGAGACGACAGGCCGCCCTTGACCAGCTGGGCGCTCCGGCCCTCGCTCCAGGGCGAGGCGAACAGCAGCGCCACCAGTTCGGTCATCACCTCCGCCGCCATCAGATTGTCGTTTCCTTGCACGGCTTCGGCCAGACGGCGCAGGCCTTGGGCCAGTTGCGCATCTTCGGCGAAGGTCAGTTCGGGGAAGCTGACCTCGCGGGCGTCGCGATCCAGCATTTCGGCATAAAGCCGGCGCATCTCGGTGTCGGGCAGGTAAAGATGCACGAAGCGGAAGGGCTGGGTGATCTCCCATTCCGAGATATGGCCTTGCGGCATCAGGCAGAGCGCCCCCGCCCAGCCCGAGCGGCGTTGGCCATCGACACGCCAGGTGCCGTCGCCGCCTTGCAGGTAAAGGCTTAAAGTATGGCCTTCCGGGCGATCATAGATCACATGATCGAATTGGTTGGACCAGATGGCGGCAGAACGGCCGAAACCCAATTCCTCGTGGCCCAGATTGCGGGCTCCGGTGGTTTGGGACAAGACGTTGAACACCGATTCCATCTGAAAAAAACGCCTTTTACAACATGTCGTTAAGTCGCCATGCCCGCGCAGCCGGGCATCCATATTCTCGGTGCTGTGGATCTCCGCCTGCGCGGAGGTGGCGAATTCAAGCAACGCCATCATAAGCCGTCCCCTTGATCTGGGCACGCGCTTCCCTAGCGGCAAGTCGGTTTTACCGCAAGATCGTGCAAAACCCTCCGACCCAGGGGCGCTAGGCTTTTATCCCGTCATTCAATGGGAAAGATGAAAATGCTGAACGCCGTCTTGTTCCTGGCCACCGTCCTGATCTGGGGCACCACCTGGATCGCTATCACCATGCAGATGGGGCCGGTGCCGGTGCTGGTCTCGGTGTTCTATCGCTTCGCCCTGGCCGGGGTGCTGCTGCTGGCGCTGCTGGTGGTCAGCGGTCGGCTGAGACTGCCGGAATGGCGGCATCAGCCTTTCATCCTGGCTCAGGCCTTGTGCCTGTTCTGCTGCAATTTCATCTGCTTCTACACGGCGGCGGCCTATGTGCCGTCGGGGGTCGAGTCGGTGATCTTCTCGCTGGCCACCCTCTATAACGCCGTCAATGCCCGGTTGTTCTACAAAGAGCCGATTGCCCGGCGGACCCTGGTTGCGGCGGTGGTCGGTTTTGCCGGCATCTGTCTGCTGTTCAGTCACGATCTGGCCGAAGCCTCGAATCTCGACAGTCTGAAGGGAGCCGGGCTGTGTTTGCTGGGCACGCTGTTCTTCTCGCTGGGCAACATGGTGTCGCGGCGCAATTCCGCCGCCGGCATTCCCCCGGCTTTGGCGAACGGCTGGGGCATGACCTATGGGGCGCTGATCTTGCTGGTGCTGGTGGGTTTGACCGGAGCCCCGCTGACCCCGCCGCCCGACAGCCGCTATCTGGGAGCGCTGCTCTATCTGGCGGTGGTGGGCTCGATCATCGGCTTTACCGTCTATCTGCTGCTGGTGGCCCGCATCGGTTCGTCCAAGGCGGCCTATTGCACCGTGCTGTTCCCGGTGATCGCTTTGGCGTTGTCGTCGGTCTATGAGGGATATCAATGGACCCTGGCGGGCGGATTGGGGCTGGCGCTCTGTCTCGCCGGCAATCTGGTGATGTTCGCCAAGAAGAGGGTTGCGGCCTAATTCATCACCGGCGGCGAGGCGTCTTCGTCGCCCCAGCGGTTGACCATCGCCAAAATCACCAGCATCCGCTCCAACTCGGCCAGCGACGGGATGCGCAAGGGCATGGGAATGCTCTTGGCGTCCGGCTGGTCGGCCCAAGGATGCAGCAGGGCTTCCTGGTCGGAAGCCGGCTCCTTTGGCCGAGAGTTGGTGAGGTCTTCGTCAGACATGAAGGGGTTCGTCCGATGGGTGCGGTGTCTATGATCAATGGTTATACGCCTCTCCTCCGGAAGTCTGGCGCTGAGAATCGCTCGCAAATGAATAAAATCGCGTGACGAAATTCCGTCTCGGGCGTTCTATGGCGTGAAGGGCGAAGGAGACATGATGCAGCCAATTTTTACCCGAATCCTCCCTCTCGGCCTGTTGTTGAGCGCCGGTCTGTCGGCCTGTTCCGGGCCGTCGATCACCTATCAGGGGCCGCCCGAGCTGAAGATTGATTCCCTTTACGCCTATGGCGCGTCGGGCCGCGATTTGAAGCTTGAGGTGCAGGGCAACGGCTTTGCCGGACAGATCAGCGGCGCCGAGTTCGCCAAGCGGGTCGAGGCTGGAGTCCAGGGGCCGCTGCCGCGCGCCGCGACCCATCCGACCCTCAACCCCGGCCCGACGGCCAAGGAGGGGTATCGTCTGGTGTTGCTGTTCAATCCCGCCTCGACCATGGCCGGTCAGGATCTGTGCAATGGCCGCGCCGATCAGGGCCAGCCGGTGGCCGGCGAGGTGCATCTGGTGGGAGCCTTCTGCGTCTCGGGCCGCGCCGAGACCGAGGTGACCGCCTGGACGACGGCCACGGGGCCGCAGGATGTGCGGTTCCAGGAGTTGCTGAATCAGGCGATGTTGACTCTGTTCCGTCCCGATCCGCACGAGAATCTTCACGGTTGCGGGCAATGCAACTAAGGGATTGGGAACAAGCGCAATTAACTTATTTGTAATAAAAATCAGGGATCATCAAGGCGTCGGCATCCCTGCCGCCGACGCCGATCCGGCCTTGTGACAGGGCCGGATGAACAAAAGCCCGAAGCGGCGGCAAGGCAATAAGAGGATAAGGGACTGCTATGGCTGAATTCCGTCATGGCCTGCGGCTCAAGACCGCGCGCATCAGCAATATCGAAGACTGGCTGGACCGCAATGCCGAAGGGGCTTGGGACATCCGTCTTGATGGCGTCTCCGAAGATCTGGAGACCAAGAGCTATATGATCTTCTTCGAGCAGCAGTCCGATCTGGCGGCGCTGAAATGGTCGCTGTCTTATCGCGGCATGCCCGACCGCCCGGACATTCCCGCTTCTGGTGGCAAAGGAGCCTCGCGCCACGCCGCCAAGGTGGCTTGACGGCGTCTGGAATTGCTTCGATTGTGACAGGCCAAGGCCGGTCGTGATGCCATGAAGGCGTCCGGGCCGGCCTTTCGCATTTCAGGGGCAGGGATTTCCAACATGCGATTGCGCCGCAAAGAGGCGAAGCTGGTCCGTCAGGCCATCGACGGCTGGAGCGGGGAAGGGGTGCTTGATCCCGAGACGGTGGCGCGGTTGAACGCCCATATCGAGGAAATTCCCTTCGACTGGCGGAAACTGGCCGGCATCGCCTTTCTGATCGCCGTGCTGTGCCTGGCCATCGCCGCCATCTCGGCTTTCGCCGACGAGGCCTTGATCGAGCTGATCTCGCGCATCATCACCGTGACGGGGGTGGGCAAGGCGCTGTTCTGCGCGGCCCTGGCCGCCGCCTTCTATGTTTGGGGCGGGCGGCGGATCAAAGCCAAGTCGCAGCTGCGCTTCAGTAACGAGGCGATCTTGTTTCTTGGCGTGCTGGCCACTGCCGGGGCCGTAGCCTTGCTGGGCGAACAATTTCCCTCCGACGATCCCAATTATGCCCAGCTGGTGCTGGTCGCCACCCTGGTCTATGCCGGGGTGGGCTTTGCCCTGGCCTCGCCCTTGATCTGGTTGTTCGCCCTGTTGTCGCTGGCCGGCTGGCTGGGGGCCGAGACTGGCTATGCCTCGGGTTGGGGCGCCTATTATCTGGGGATGAACTATCCCCTGCGCTTCACCCTGTTCGGCCTGATTTTGAGTGGTGTCGCCCTGTTCGTCCCCGATCTGGGCCGCCGGTTCGAGGAATTGCGCCGCCCCACCACCGCCATGGGCTTGCTGGCGCTGTTCGTTTCCTTGTGGCTGATGTCGATCTTCGGCGATTACGGCGATCTGGACAGTTGGCAAGAGGTGCGCCAGATCGAGCTGTTCCATTGGTCGCTGCTGTTTGCCGCTGCATCCGGCCTTGCCATCTTCCTGGGGCTGCGGCGCGACGACGGCATGCTGCGCGGCTTCGGCCTGACCTTTCTGCTGATCAATCTTTACACCCGCTTCTTCGAGCTGTTCTGGAACGCCACTCATAAGGTGGTGTTCTTCGCCATCCTGGCCGCCAGCTTCTGGTTGCTGGGCCGCAAGGCCGAGGCGATCTGGAACCTGGGCAAAGCAAAAGGAAATCCATCATGAGTTTCTTCGTCGGCGCTTACGCCACCTCGCCTTGCGGTTCGCGCTGGGAGCCTGAGCTGGAGGCGGCGTTCTGGGCCGGCTTGCGGGCGATGCCCCATGTCCGTGGTCTGGAATATCCCTTTGCCGGCAAGCTGCATGCCCATGACGAGGCCTGGGCGCTGGCCCATCTCGACCCCGCCTGGGATATCGTGCTGACCTGTCTGCCCGGCACCATGGACCGGCTGGAGGCCGACCCCTGCTTCGGTCTGGCCTCGGAAGACGAAGAGGGCCGCCGCGCCGCCATCGACTTCATCCGCCTGGCTCTGCCGGTGGTGGCCCGCCTGAACCAGGCCGCAGGCCGTGAAAGAGTGGTGGCGGTCGAGTTGCATTCCGCCCCGCGCCGAGGTAAGCCGCGCATCAATTCTTCCGCCGTCGCCCTGGGCCGGTCGCTGGCCGAGATCGCCGGCTGGGACTGGCAAGGCGCCAAGCTGGTGGTCGAACATTGCGACGCCTTCCGCGCCGATCTGCCGCCGGTCAAAGGCTTCCTGACCTTCGAGGAGGAAATCGAGGCGGTGCGTCTGTCGGGTGCGTCGGTGGGCTTATGCGTCAATTGGGGCCGCTCGGCCATCGAAGCCCGCGACGCCGCCCGTCCGCTGGAGCAGATCGCTCTGGCGCGCAAGGAAGGCTTGCTGGCGGGGGTGATGTTCTCGGGCGCATCGGGCGCGGAAACGGCCTGGGGCGCTTGGGCCGACGGCCATATGCCCCATGCCCCGGCGGCGGGGCTGGATTATGCCGCTGCCGGTTCCTTGATGACCGAAGCGGCGATTGCCGCCGCCTTGGCGGCTGCCGGCGATGCTCCGGCCTTCATCGGGGCCAAGATCACCGCTCGCCCGGCCGAAGCCGGGCTGGAGGTGCGTTTAGGCTTGAACCGTGACCTGCTGACCCTGATCAGCCGATCTGGCGCTTGATCAGGCGGCCCAGCCGGGCAATGCCCTCGTCGATCATCTGATCGGAGGCGCAGGAGAAGGACAGGCGCAGGGTGTTGCTGCCCGAACCGTCGGCGAAGAAGGCGCGGCCGGGGACGAAGGCCACCTTTTCGCTGCGGATGGCTTCGGCCAGCAGGGCGGCGCCATCGATGCTTTCGGGCAGGGTCACCCAGACGAACATACCGCCTTGCGGGCGGGTCCAGGTCACGCCAGCCGGCATGTTGGCTTCCAGCGCCGCCAGCATGCGGGTGCGGCGGGTGGAATAGGTGGCCTTCAGCTTCTCGACCTGTTCGCGATAAAGGCTGTTGGCCACATCGGCGATGACGATCTGGTTGATGGTCGAGGAATGCAGGTCCGAGGCCTGCTTGATCAGCACCAGCTTCGAGATGGCTTCCTGCGAGGCCACCACCCAGCCCAGCCGCAGGCCGGGAGCCAGGGTCTTCGAGAAGGTGCCGCAATAGAAGGTGCGGGTCTTTTCGATATCGCCGCCATGACGGGCGATGTCCAGAGCCAGAACCGGGGGCACCGGCGTGCCGTCATAACGCAGCGCCTGATAGGCGGCGTCTTCGATGACGGCGATGTTCAGCGACTCGGCCAGATCGAGGAGCTGTTCACGCTCGACCTGCGACATGGTTTCGCCGGTGGGGTTGTGGAATTCCGGGACGCAGTAAGCGAACTTGACCGCGCCGCCCTTGGCCTTGGCGGTCTCGACAAAGGTTTCCGGGGCGCGGTTGCTCTGCCAGTCCAGCCGGTCGTAATGGGGTTCGTAGGCATTGAAGGCGCCCAGCGCGCCCAGATAGGTCGGCCAGGTCACCAGGGCGGTGTCGTTCGGCGAGATCAGCAGCTTGCCGAGATAATCCAGCACCTGCTGCGAACCCGAGGTGATCAGCACATTGTCGGCGCTACAGATGATGCCCAGCGCCGCCATCTCGTCGACGATCCAGTCGCGCAAGGGGCGATAGCCTTCCGACACCGAATATTGCAGCGCCACCTCGGCCTGATCGCCGGTCAGAGCGCGGGCATAGGCCTGGGCCACTTCCTCGGCGGGGAACAGGCGGGCGTCGGGAATGCCGCCAGCGAACGAGATGATGTCGGGCTGGTCCAATAGCTTCAGGAGCTCGCGAATCTCCGACGCCTTCATGCGGGCAGCGCGGGTGGCAAAGAGCGAGTTCCAGTCCATGGGTCAAATCCGCCTTTTTGGTCAAATCAACAAAGGCGACGATCAGACACCCGAGGCGGTGAATGTGTCAATGGTGATGACCTGTTCGGCGGGGATTTTTCAGCCCTCATGGCCCGAGGAATGGCGGGGAGCCCGCTCGGCCATCTGCACCGGCAGATCGCGGCCCGAGAAATCCGACAGCCGCACACACTGCCCGCCCTGGCCGCAGCCGGTGGCGGCGTTCAGGCCGATATAAGCGAACATCAATCCCACCAGCAAAGCGCCGATGGCGTTGGTCAGGTGCTTGCCGAGGGTGTGGGCCTGGGGGAACAGCATGGCGTGATCTCCTGTGCTCGATGGCGTTTGCTGAAAAGAACATAACGTGAACATCGATGTTCCGCAAGAGGAAATCATTCGTTGATGCCAATGGCGTTCGGGCTTTAGACTGCGGCCCATGAATGCGAACCCTTCCCAGGCATTGTTATGGCTTCAGGCCGGCAGTTGCGGCGGCTGCACCATGTCTGCTTTGGGAGCCGAACCCGAGGGGCTGGCCGAGGCCTTTCGCCGCGCCGGCATCGACCTGCTTTGGCATCCCTCGTTGTCGGAAGAGACGGGCCCCGAGGCGCTGGCGATCCTGGAGGATTGCCGCAGCGGTC
>Ga0182039_10000038_pt1 | contig 85376 bp, 74 predicted proteins | sample sta12Can44000111_FD_125975 | JGI IMG/M metagenome (GOLD analysis project Ga0182039, IMG submission 125975) | Lab enrichment of tropical soil microbial communities from Luquillo Experimental Forest, Puerto Rico - statanox.12C.anox.44.000.111 | ecosystem: Environmental > Terrestrial > Soil >...
TCGCCCCCACTTGGTCTGTCGTCAGCGCCGCCACTTGCGCGGTCTTGAGCGCGGCCACCTGGTCGGTCCTCAAGGCCACCACCTGGTCGGTGGTCAGGCCCTTGGCAACCTGGTTGGTCGTCAGCGCGCCCACGCCGGCCGTGGTCAGGGACGCCACGTCGCGCGTTTCCATCGCACCAATCTGGCTGGTAGTGAGAGCAACGATTTGGTCCGTTTTCAAACCGGCCGTTTGGTCCGTTCGCAGGGCAACCACCTGATCTGTTGTCAAGGCTGCCACTGAATTGGTGGTCAGAGCCGCAACAAACTGGGTCTGCAGGGAAGCGAACTGATCCGTCGTCAGCGCTCGCACCTGGTCCGTTGTCAGCAGAACATAGTCGGCCGTGGACAAACTGTTTAATTGAGTTGTTGTCAGAACAGCGATATTGGCTGTACTCAGTCCCAGGAATGGTGAGGCCATGAAAAGTTCTCCTGCAAGGTGCTGCCCTAAGACGGCATAGGCCAGCCCGTGATTTCACTATCGGAATACCAGTATCCAGGAACTATCGGCAAAATCGCCAGGAAATTGAACAGCTTGTCGGTGTTATTTTTCCCCTTAGCGCGTGACTCGGGACTGTCACATTTCCGGTCGGCATAAAGCCCCAACTGACATGCAGCGAACCCCTCCCCACGCACGGACCAGAATCAACCGCCGCATTCAACAAAAGCCAGCAACGTCACTCAAAAGCCAATTAAAACACAACAAATACACAAAAAAATAACAACACCCCCACCAGCACCCCCAACCAACAGCGCAGAGAGGGTTCACATGAAGCCAAATACCCCCAAGACGGAATCCCGTCCCAAGTACCTGACGAGCACCATGTTGGTGCCTCAATACGTGACCCAATTTCATTGCCTGGGCAATGAGTGTCCCGATACGTGCTGCTCCGCATGGTCGATCAACATTGACAAGGACACTTTCCAGCAATACCGCCGCATCATGCAGCCGGAATTGAAGCCGCTCATCAAAGAGTACCTCGTCCAACTCGACAAGAACTCCTACTCCAAGCACGCCAAGATTGGCCTACGCAAAGAGGACGCTCACTGCGGGCTCCACTCCAAAGAGGGAATGTGCATGGTGCAACAGCACCTGGGGGAGGACAGTTTGTCGGACACGTGCTATATCTACCCACGCTCCGTGGTTCAGTTTGGGGATCGACTGCAGCAAAGCTTGACACTCTCCTGCCCAGAGGCCGCCCGGCTGGCCCTGACCAGTGCAGATCCCTTTGCCTTCACCAATGCCGAATTCACCACCCGCTTGGCCACCACCGTCGTGATCACACCAGCGAGAGGCTTCACGGTGGAAGCCATGGACGAGGCCTACATCTTCCTGATTCAGCTGTTCCAGACGCCGGAGTTGTCGAACACGGAACGCTTGGTAACGGCCGGCTGGCTGTGCCAGCAATTGGACACACTCGCCGCCACTGGCAACCAAGGGGATGTGGCGACCCTGCTATCGGAAATGCGAACGTTGGTTGAGGGCGGAAGTGTTCAATCCATCGTCAGCCAACTCAGCAAACAACAAGAGGTATCCATCACCCTGTTCGCATTGCTGTTTGCAACCAATACGCCGATCGGGCAGTCGTCCACCCAACTGGATGTCCTGGAGCGCGTGCGGACCGGACTAGGCATTGGCAGCGATATGGATTGGGCAAAGGTTACCGAAAACTACGCGCGCGGATCTCAGCTCTTGCAAGCGACTGACAGCGCCTACACGCGCTTGGTCAGCCACTACCTGCTCAATGACGTGATCCGCGAGACATTTCCCTGGAGCCAGGAAACCGCCCTCAAGCACTATCGCAGACTAATCACTCGCTATGGCATTTTGCGCCTGATGTTATCGGGAATGGCTGCCGCGCAAGACCGCGCTCCGGATGAGGCGGATATGGTTCGGGCGATCTATGTTTTCTGCCGCCTGTACCAACACAACATCCGATTTGCCACCCAGGCCGAGAACCTGCTGGCACAGTCCAACTGGACCGAACTAGACAGGCTCTACGCCCTACTGAATTGACCTAGTGCAGGAAGGCAGATTGCCCTGCAGCGCGCTCGTCCAGGTGCTCCAGCCAAGGTTCCGCGAGGTAACGAATCTGCGCGTCATTGTGCAGGATGCGTTGCATGATGCGGGACTTCTCGCGCCGTTGCTCGGGCAACAACTCGTGTGAACGACTGAACAAGCGCAGTTGCTCAATCAGCACAGCACACACACCTTCGCAACGCACCACCCGCTCCCAATCCTGGGCTCGGGCAGCCTCCAGCATTTGGAGGCTGCTTTCCTCAATGGACTTGTAATAATCAATCAGCATCTGTGACATCTTAGACTCCCGCTTACATCGCGTGCTGCGCAAGCTTAGCAACTTCGGGCTTGATTTCACCCCAGGCCTGGGCCACCGGCTGGATGAGACTGATGACCTCGTCCAGCTTCTTGGCATCGTTCTTCAGATTGGCCTCGGTCAGTATCAGAATACAGTAGTCGTACAACCCGCGCAGATTGGCAGCCAGCTCGCCACCCTTGGCATCGTTCAACCCAGCCTTCAAGCCCTCTTCAATCAGACGGACGGAACGCAGGATCGCCTTGCCCTTACCGGGAATGTCGCCGGCCATCAAGGACAGTTTCGCGGCCCCCAGAGACTGCATCAACGCCTGGTACAGGAGCCCCACCAGCTGGTGGGGGTCAGCACCAGCGACTGCCGTCTCGACTCCGACCGTTCTATAGGCATTTGCTGAGCGCATATTGACCGATGTGTACATTTTGGATCTCTGTTAGCTGCTGTGTAACAAAGATATCGGCAGGCTTTCAAGGAACTCAAGGGGAACAGCAGCGCTAAATAGACGTTCTTTCCATGCAACGGGTGGCCAAACGACCATCTCGGCATCAATGCGGCCCTATTTCAAGAGCGCCAAGGCCTGACGGACCTGGGGGTGCGTAGGGTCAAGGCGAAGACACTCCTCGAACATGACACGCGCATCATCTGCTTGTTGGCGCAATACCGCACAGTAACCCAGCCAATAGTAGACCGCACCGTCGTGTGGCGCCTCTTGGGCGGCATCAAATAACAGGGCCATACCCGAGTCGACAAATCCATCGACAACCATGGCCTGCGCCCATCGCATTCGCACACGCGGCCACACCGTACTCCCCAGGAGGGGGCCACGACGAATAACCTCGCTGACATGGGTGGATCGCTGATACCGCAACAGTAACAAGACCCAAGCATCCATCTCCCGCGGCGGCTCACCGGGCGACTTCGATTCGATTGCTACTTGGACCGTATCCCCAAGCAGTCGCCGAAGCTGCACGAGCGCCGTTTTTGAGCCATTGTCGTCTGGCACTTGGGCCAGCCATGCATCCCACGCCTGCCCGGCGGACTCCAGATGGCCCAAGACAAAATGGACCCACCCCAAAGTCAACAAGGACGCGGGCAACTCATTTTCAATCAGCAGCGCCAAAGCTTGCTCAGCCCGACCGGTGTCCAGCAACACGCGCGCCAGCAGAAGATCGACCTGAGGCGCGCGAATCTGGTCACGCAAGACGGCTTCCGCCTTTTCAAAGCGAGCCAACCGGTGCAAACACCACCCTAGCTTGAATGCCACATCTGAGGCCGCTGGCCTTCTCCGATAGGCCTCTTCGAAAAAAGACACGGCCTCCTCGATTGCGCCACGATCCAGGAAAAGGGCACCTAACTCGGCATGTGCATCGGCATACTCCGTAGGCGCCTGCGTCATTGCAGTCCGCAATTGCACCATCGCCTCGTCACCACGCCCCAAATGCCGCAACGCATGTCCCAGACGTGTACGCGCGCCAAACCCAACGGCAGCGGGATCGACAACGAGTTTGAATGCAGCCGCAGAATCACTGAGCGCGGCGTGCAAATCCTCCGCAGCGCCAGCGAAATCACCCACGGCGATGCGTGCACTGCCACGCTGGTAGTGCAGGTCTGGCGAATCGGGAAACATGGTCAGCGCTCTATCCGCCAGTTCAATGACTTGCGCTGCGTTTCCACGCGATTGATGGACGCTGATTGCGACCAAATACAGATTGACAACATAGTGCTCTCCCCGCGAACGCAACGGATCAGCATCCAAGAGCCCAAAGGCCGTTTGCGCTGCACGAAGCATTCCATCCGGGTCTGACTGGGCGATCGCCATGGCATACACGAACCATGAAAATGGGTCCTCCGGCCGGGACTGCGTCACTTTGCGGGACAGGCGAATGTTGCGGTTCGCCTTATCTCCGCTGGCAACAACGGCAGCCGTGTAGCCGTCATGCTCCAAGCGGATACAGGAGAGTGTCGAGGTCTTCACCGTGCCGGCAGCCACGGCCTCAAGCTGTTCGTGGATTTCACCGCGGTAGCGCATGCCCTGCAGCGTGCGTCGGAACAGGCGAAACACCATGGCCTTGGAGTTCGTGCCATCATCGTTGAGGCTGCTAATAGGCAGGCTGAACCCATCCCATTGGGACTGTTGCAGGGCCATTGCCAGCTCCGTTGGGTCGTCTACCGCACAAGTTTCATCGCCATCCAGCACCAACACCCATTCGCGGGTAGCCTGACTCAGCGCCGCATTGCGCGCGGCTGAAAAATCATCACACCAGGGGAAATGGCTGACACGCGCACCGTGTGCCTCGGCAATGGCGACCGTTTCATCCGTCGAGCCGGTGTCAACAACAACCATCTCGCCCACCCACCCACGAACCGATTCCAAGCAACGACCCAATGCACGTGCCTCGTTCTTGACGATCATGCACAGGCCCACTTTTTTGCGCGGAAAGTCCAAGGGGATGGAGGGTAAAGTCATGGCATCCGCGCGGGCTCGGCATCTAGCGTCAAAACCTTCAACCGCTCTTGTTCCACTGGGCCAACTGGGCCGTCACATAGGAACCCAAACTGGTCATTTGTGCCATCTGCGCATCCAGTGCGGAATATTGCGCACGCAACTGCTTCTCCACCATCGCAGCACGCGTGGTAACCTGATCCTGCTCGTCCCCGTTTCGGGTAATTGCCCCCTGCAAGGCCGTCGATTTGTTGCTCACAGTCCCGTCGGAGGCAATCAGGCCACTGGCGAAATCTCGCAGCTTCAAGGCGAACCCGTTCGTTGCGGTATTGGAGTTATCAGTCGTGAACAGCTTTTGCAGGTTGGTCATATCACCCATCGCTGCGGTCAACTTGGTCGTATTGACCTTGAGCGAGCCGTCTGTTTGCTGCTCCAATCCGACGTCCGACAACCGGGAAAAGGTGGATCCGACGCTGTTGGAACTGATAACTTTACGCATCAGACTCTGGATGCCCACGGTCGTAGAGTCTCCCTGCAAAATACCGGACTGGCCGCCAGACACATATTTGGTCGAACTCGCGAGCGTCCTGGCCAATGTCGAATAGGCATCTGCGAACGCCTGGATGTTTTTCTGCACAGCGGCCTGGTCTTGTGCCACGGTAATCTGAACAGGCGACCCGGCAGTGGTGGTCTGCAGCAGGTTAAATGTGACTCCGGGCACAACATTCGCAACCACATTCGTCGCGGACTCAATGGCCACGCCGTTGATCTTGAACTGTGCGTTGAGCCCAGACTGGCTGGCTTCCATCCCGGCAGCGGACTGCGACCCGTTATTCAAGGAGGTAAACGACAGGCTGTCCAACGCCGCAAATCCGCCGTCAGAAGTAATCGTAAAGCCGGCGTCACTGCCCGTCGTAGTTGACTGCAGCGACAACCGCTCCGTGCCTCCACTGCTCAAGACCGTGGCCTTGACTCCCGCATTCTTGGCGTTGATGGCACTTGCAATTGCGGAATAGGTATCGGATTCCTTGACATTGACCGTTATCGCCGCCGAAGACCCAGCAACAAAAGGTCCAGATCCGGTAGCGCCCCAACTCCCCAACTGGATGGTCAGTACGCCCGTTCCAGAGCCTGACCCCAGTGAAGCTCCCGTCGCAAGGCTTCGTGACGCCGTCGTTTGCGCTTGCGCCAGGCGAGTGACATCAAGACCGAACGCTGTCGAGGTTGCCGACGTGCCGGCCGTAACCGTCACCGCCGACGTATTGGACGATGTTGCCGTTTGCGCAGCCCAGTTACTGGCAGTCGCCAAAGTCGTAGCGGCATCCTGAAGCGCCGACACCTGCGACTTGATCGTTCCGTAAACGGAAAGTTGGCTTTGTAGTACGGACGCCTTGGTTTGCAGTCCCTGAATCGGCTGCTTCTCAATGGCAACCAACTGGGAAACAATGCTATTGACGTCCAGTCCGCTACCGATACCAGGTGATGAAATTGCCATTGCGGCCTCCTATCATCAGTTTATAGCGCCATAGTCACTTTTCAAAAGGCCGAAAAGCGGCGTTGGGCCATGCCAAACGCCGCCATCGAACGCGCCGGATAACCGGCGCTTCATGTCAACCTAGCTTTAGCGCAGCAGGGCCAACACACCGTTAGGAGCCTGGTTGGCTTGCGCCACCATGGCGGTACCGGCTTGCTGCAGCACCTGGGCGCGCGTCAGGCTCGCGGTTTCCTGAGCGTAGTCAGCATCCACAATCCGTCCATGTGCGGCGGCAGAGTTTTCCGCGCCAACGCGCAGATTGGCAATCACACTTTCAAACCGATTCTGCGATGCACCCCAGGTAGCGCGCAGCGTGGTAACGGCGTCGATATCCGTATCCAGCTTGGCGATTTCAGCATTGGCCGTCGTGGTGCTGGCACCCAAAGTAGACGACGTTCCGGTGTAGGTGTTGCCGGCGATGGCGATCTGGTCGCCGGTGTTGGCACCCACCTGGAAGGTGAAGGTCGTGGCCGCAATGACAGCCGTGCCATTGAATTTGGTGTTCGCCACAATGCGGTCATTTTCTGCCTTCAGCAACTGGAACTCCTGGTCCAGAGACGACACGTCAGCAGCAGTATTGGAACCATTGGAACCCTGAACAGCCAGTTCACGCATGCGCTGCAGGTTGTTGGAGATGGCACCCAAGGCACCTTCCGCCGTTTGCGCCATGGAAATGGCATCGTTGGAGTTGCGGATGGACACATTCATGCCACGGGTCTGAGCGTCCATGCGTTCGGCGATCGCCAAGCCGGCGGCATCGTCCTTGGCACTGTTCACACGCAAGCCCGAGGACAGGCGTTGCATGGCGGTGCTGAGAGTAATTGCCGTCGTTGACAAATTACGTTGCGCATTGAGGGACATGACATTGGTATTGATTCCAGACATTTCATTCTCCTAAAGATCGTTACAACCAGGCATCTCTGCCCTTGACATAGCCAACCCCAAGGCTGGTCGCCATGACCGGGGCATCTGGGTAGATGCCTTCTGGTCGACGAGCCCTTGAACCAGAACCCGTTGAGATTGTTTTCGGACAGTAATGGCAGGTACTTGAGGGCTAATTGCAAATTTCGCGTGTCGGAGCAGGGGAATTGGCGGGGATTTGCCGGCTTTATTGGGGAACTGAAAGATTCAAGTTTCTCCACAATTTGCTCACCGTATAGCCAAGTCGGCGAGTGAGCTGACTCCAACCGGGAATGACCCCGGGCTTAGCAGCTTTAAAGGAGCATCTAATGTCAACCAGTATCAATACCAACGTTGCCTCGTTGAATGCACAGCGCAATCTGTCGACTTCGGCCTTGTCACTCTCCACGTCGATGCAGCGCCTGTCCTCCGGTCTGCGCGTGAACAGCGCCAAGGACGATGCCGCCGGCCTGGCCATTGCCGAACGCATGGACGCCCAGACCCGTGGCATGAATGTGGCCATCCGCAATTGCAATGACGCCATTTCCATGGCGCAGACGGCGGAAGGCGCACTGGGTGCCCTTTCCAACAACCTGCAACGCATGCGCGAACTGGCAGTGCAGGCCTCCAACGGCACCAACACCGCCACTGACATCGCGTCCCTGGATCAGGAATATACGCTGCTGAAACAAGAAAATGACCGCGTCATTGCGTCCACCACCTTCAATGGCCAGCCGCTTTTGAGCGCCGCCGTTGCCGCGCAATTCCAGGTCGGCGCCAACACGGCCGATACGATTACAGTCAACGTCGGCACGACCACTCTGACATCAACGACCCTCGGAACCACCAATGCCACGGCCTCCGCTGAGCTGGCCAATCTGGACACGGACATCAGTGCGATCACTAGCACGCGTGCCACCTGGGGCGCTTCGCAAAACCGGTTTGAAAGCGTGATTTCCAATCTGCGCGTTGCCGCCGAAAACTCCGCAGCAGCACGCGGGCGCATCATGGATGCCGACTACGCCCAGGAAACCGCGAACCTGTCGCGCGCGCAAATCCTGCAACAAGCTGGCACGGCCATGGTCGCGCAAGCCAACCAGATGCCCCAAAGCGTGCTGGCTCTGCTGAAGGGCTAATAAGCCCATCAGCAGCCTTTGAACGGCAGCGATCCGCCGACTACTGGGCACGCCCGCCCATGCAAACATGACGCCTTTATCCTGTGTCACAACAGGAAGAGTTGATTCACGTTGTCCCACAACCTCAATTTCGGCAGTCTTGCGTCGAAATGAAGGCCAGTCACCCAAAAATTTTGCATCCCGCTGCGGCCTCGGCTTGTCCGCACGCCTGTCTCCCTATTCCTCCACAGGGAGCTTGTAGGAATTTGCCCTACAAGCGGTGTCGTCGAATCCGACATTCGGATTAGCCGCACTCCGATTTAAGTTCCTGGCGCTCCAGCCCAGAATTGACTCCATGGTGATTCACAGGAATCACTGCTCTAACAGGAGTTCAACATGACCAACGAACAAATGCTGACCGAGATCCGGGAAGCCAACATGACCTACTTGATGCTGGCCCAGAACCTGATCCGTCAGGACAAGGCCGAAGCGTTGTTCCGCCTGGGCATGTCGGAAGACGCCGCCGACATGATCAACACCCTGTCCCCCGCACAGATCATGAAGATCGCCTCCGGCAACATGCTGCTGTGCCGCTTCCGCGTGGACGATGACGTGGTGTGGAACCTGCTAACCAACCACTCGGTGAACAAGGTGGACAACGATGCCACCACCAAGCTGCACGCCAGCATCCTGATGGCCGGCCGCTACGCCGAAGCCATGTAAATACAGACCCACCGACAGAATACCGGAGCACACCATGGCCACCAAAAGCGTACTGAACGATTCCAAACAGGTCGAACGCGCCGTCGCGTTGATCCAGCTCGGCGCCCGCCTGCAGGTGCTGGAAAGCGAAACCGACCTGTCCTACGAACGTCTGTTGCGCCTGTACAAGGAAGTGGCCGGCCGCTCCCCCAGCAAGGGCCAGTTGCCCTTCTCCACCGAGTGGTTCCTGACCTGGCAGCCCAACATCCACGCTTCGCTGTTCCAAAATACCTACGAGTACCTGACCAAGGTCTGCGCCATGGATGACATCGAAGCCATCATGAAGGCCTACCGCCTCTATACCGAGCAAATCGCGGCCTGCGGCGTGGAACCCCTGCTGTCCATCACCCGCGCCTGGCGCCTGGTGAAGTTCATCGACAACAACATGCTGTCCATGACCAAGTGCTCCAAATGTGGAGGCCACTTCGTCAGCGAAGCCTACGAAACCAGCCGCCACTTCGAGTGCGGGCTGTGCACACCCCCCGCACGCGCCGGTAAGGGTGCCAGCTCTGGCGGCATCTTGCTTCACTAATTGCTATATTTTCGATAGCTGCCTATGCAGCATCCGCGAGGGTCAGAGCGACATTTTGCTCGAACGCCTCTGACAGAGGCCACAATGTCAGCCGGTTCGCCGGCAAGGACCGCCGCGCGGCGCGCCCTCCGCCAAATACCTCAAGCGCCAGCCAGATAGCGCCGATATGATAGTGACAGGCCCGCAAAGGCCGCGCTGTTCAACCCTTGAAGCCCGGTGCTTCCCTGTCACAATGCGCCTATGTTTGTAATCGTCGGCTGGCTCATCATCCTGGTTTGCGTCTTCGGCGTGTTCATCTTCCACGGTGGCAACATCATGGTGATCCTGCACGCTCTGCCGTTCGAGCTGATCACCATTGGTGGTGCAACGCTGGGCGCCTTCCTGGCGAATAACCAGGTCAAGGTCATCAAGGCCACCATTGCCGGCGTCGGACTGTGCTTCAAGGGCAGCAAGTACACCAAGGAACGCTACATGGAGCTGATGGCCTTGATGTACGACATCCTGCAAAAGGCCCGCAAGGAAGGCCTGATGGCCATCGAAAAGGATGTCGAGGAGCCCCACGACTCCGAATTGTTCAAAAAGTACCCAGCCGTTGGCACCGACCACCACGTCGTCGAGTTCGTCACCGACTACCTGCGCATGATGGTCTCTGGCAACCTCAACGCCCACGAGATCGAGTCTCTGATGGACAGCGAAATCGAAACCCACCACCACGAGGCCCATGCGCCCGTGGCTGCCCTGCAGCGCGTCGCTGGCGGCCTGCCGGCCTTCGGTATCGTGGCCGCCGTGCTGGGCGTGGTGAACACCATGGGCTCGGTCGGCCAGCCCCCGGCCGTGCTGGGGGCCATGATCGGCTCCGCCCTGGTTGGAACTTTCCTGGGTATTTTGCTTTCCTACGCGTTCGCGGAACCGCTGGCCGGCATGCTGGAGCAGCGCATCGAGGAAACCGGCAAGGAGTTGCAGTGCATCCGCACCACGCTGCTGGCCAGCATGCAGGGCTATAACCCCTCCACTGCCATCGAATTCGGCCGCAAGGTGCTGTATTCCACCGAGCGGCCCACGTTCATCGAACTCGAAAGCTACGTGAAGGGCAAGAAGTAGGCCCATGGGGATCTGAGCATGGCGGGAGACGCCAAGAAACTTCAGCCAATCATCATCAAGCGGGTCAAGAAAGGGGGCCACGCCGCGCACGGTGGCGCCTGGAAGATCGCCTATGCCGACTTCGTGACCGCCATGATGGCGTTCTTTTTGCTGATGTGGCTGCTGGGCAGCACCACCGAAGGCGACAAGAAAGGCATCTCCGACTACTTCCAATCGCCCATGAAGGTCACCATGCAGGGCGGGGGCAATGCTGGCTCCAGCAGCAGCGTGATCAACGGTGGCGGCACCGACCTGACCCAAGCCACCGGCCAGGTCCGGCGCGCAGACGGCGCCGACCGCAAGGCCAAGCGCATGGCCAGTGACCAAGCCAAGTCTGAAGCAGCCAAGAAGGACGCAAAAACACTGGCCGCACTCGCCGCCAAGATCGCCGCCACGATCTCCAGCAAACCCCGGATGACCGAGTTTGCCGACCAGATCAAGCTGGAAATCACCCCCGACGGCCTGCAGATACAGATCGTGGACAACCAGAAGCGCCCCATGTTCGACAGCGGCAGCGCCGTGCTCAAACCCTATATGCGCGACATCCTGCGCGAGATCGGCGCCGCCTTGCTCGACGTCGAGAACAAGATCAGCCTGGACGGCCACACCGACCGCAGCGCCTACGGCAACGCCGACCGCGGCTACAGCAACTGGGAGCTCTCCGCGGACCGGGCCAATGCCTCGCGCCGTGAACTGGCCGCCGCCGGCATGCCGGAAGACAAGCTGGCCCGCGTTGTCGGCATGGCATCGAGCCTGCTGCTGGAGCCCGACGACCCCTTAAGTCCCACCAATCGCCGCATCAGCATCCTGGTCATGACCAAGGAAGCCGAGGAACGCCTACTGGGCGGCCGGCGTGTCCCCATCGACCTGGAGAGTGAAGCGGAAACCCCGCAGCCCAAGCCGGTTGCCGAGGCGGTACGTTGATTCCATTGAAAATTCGGTGATACTTCACGTTATGCAAAAATCACCCGGGAAAGGGTAATCCATGTCAAAAGAACTACGCTTTTTAGTCGTCGATGACTTCTCCACCATGCGACGAATCGTGCGCAATTTGCTCAAGGAAAGCGGTTTCGTTGACGCGGACGAGGCAGAAGACGGCGTGGTCGCGCTCCAAAAACTGCGCAGTTCCAATTTCGACTTCGTGGTCAGCGACATCAACATGCCCAATATGAATGGCTTCCAGTTGCTGGGCGAAATCAAGAAGGACGAAAAACTCAAGCACCTGCCCGTGCTCATGGTGACCGCCGAAGCCCGCAAGGAAGACATCGTCCTGGCTGCACAGCAGGGCGCTGCCGGCTACATCGTCAAGCCCTTCACCAAAGCCACCCTGGAAGACAAGGTCAACCACATCCTCACCAAGATGGGATTGAAATAGGTATGTCCACCGAGAGCGCCCCCACCCCCACGGCCATTTCCAGCGCCGAAGTGCACCAGCAATTGGGTGCGCTCACTCGACAGTTGCACGATTCACTCACCGGCCTGGGTTTGGCCGCCAAGGTCAAGGACTGGGCCGGCGAACTGCCCGACGCCAAGAGCCGACTCTCCTACATCGCCCGCCTCACCGGCGAAGCAGCCGAGAAGGTGCTGAACTCGGTGGACCAGGCCAAGGCACAGCACGACCACATTGCCGCCGAGACGCGCCGCATTGGCGCACTGATCGTCAAGGACCCGGTGGCCGCGGTGGCCAAGGGCCACGTCATGAACTTCATCAATGACGTAGAGCAAGCCAGCCGACAGGTGGACGGGCACCTCACCGAAATCATGATGGCCCAGGACTTTCACGACCTGACCGGCCAGGTGATCGCCCGCGTTGTCAACCTGGCAGCCACCATTGAAGACCAACTGGTCCAACTGTTGATCCAGACCGCGCCGCCCGACGTCGCGGTCAAGGCCCCCGTCGCCCACGAGCCCTACGTGCCTGCGCTGGACGGGCCGGCGGTCAACGCCAAGGACAATCCCGACGTGGTCTCCAACCAATCCGAGGTCGACGACCTGCTGGCCAGCCTGGGCTTCTAGCCTGCTTTTGCCCTTTCTTGAATAGAGCGGGAAGTCACCCGCTTTTCAGCCTTTAGTTTCAGGGGTCGCTCACGACAATGGGGGCAACCAGAGAGCCCCACCATGGAATCAGGCAGTCAAGATCGCAACCTACCGGCGTCGGAGCGCAAACTTAAAAAGGCGCGGGAAGACGGTCAGGTCAGCCGCTCGGAAGACCTGTCACATTTCGCCGTCCTGGGTGCCGGTTCGGTCAGCGTCCTGGTGCTCGCCCCCATCCTGTTTGACCATCTGCAGCTCAGCATCGGGCGCCAGCTGTCGTTCGACGCTTCCTCGGTCATGCAGACCGGGCAGATGCTGACGCGCTTGGCGGACGCCACCACCATCGGCATCGCCGGTTGCGTGGCCTTTGCCGCCATCGTCAGCGCCGCCACAATCGCCGCTGCCGTGGCCTCGGGCGGCTGGGTCAACAGCCTGAAGCCCTTGATGCCGGACCTTTCTCGCTTGAACCCCCTGTCCGGTTTTGGCAACCTGTTTACCAAGAAGAAATTGCTCTCGGTCGCCAAGATGGTGCTACTCACAGGCGTGCTGTTCGCCATTGCCGGCCTGTTTCTCAAGTCGGGCCTCCAGACTGTCGCCTCCCTGGTTCTGCAGCCGTCCAGCTCCGCCATCCGGCACCTGGTCGAGTGGCTGACTAGCGGCATGGGGCTGATGCTGCTGGTCGTTCTGTTTGCCGCGCTGGTGGACCTGCCCTTGCAGAAATTCCTGCACCGTGACGAAATGAAGATGTCCCATCAGGAAGTCAAGCAAGAAGGCAAAGAGTCCGACGGCAACCCACAGATCAAGGCCAAGATCCGCCAGAAACAGCGGGAAATGGCGAATCGCAACAGCGTCAACGCAGTTCCCAAGGCGGACTTCGTGGTGATGAACCCGACCCACTTTGCGGTGGCCATCCGCTACGACGACAAGACCATGCGGGCCCCCCAGGTCATCTCCAAGGGCACGGATCTGCTGGCCATGAAGATCCGCGACGTGGCCAAGAACAACGCCATTCCCGTGCTGCAGGCCCCCATGCTGGCCCGTGCCCTATACGCCAATTCCGAGCTGGACCAGGACATCCCCTCCACGCTCTACACCGCTGTAGCCCAGGTGCTGGCCTACGTCTACCGGCTGCGCGCCGCCCTGCGTGGCGAAGGCCCCATGCCTGGTGAGCTGGCCCAGCCCTTTGTGCCGCCCGAGCTGGACCCCCTGTCCAAGACCCTTAAGGCCGCCGCCGCATGAACAATCTGACCAAAACCCTGCAACAGTGGTTTGGCAACAATACCACCGTGATCCAGGGGGCCTCCGCGCCCCTGCTGGTCGTGGCCATCCTGGCCATGATGGTGCTGCCGCTGCCCCCGCTGCTGCTGGACGCCTTCTTCACCATCAATATCGCCGTGGCCCTGATGGTGATGATGGTTGCCGCCTACATGATCCGGCCGCTGGACTTTGCCGCCTTCCCGACCGTGCTGCTGCTGACCACGCTGATGCGGCTGTCCCTGAACGTGGCCTCCACCCGCGTGGTGCTGCTCGAAGGCCATACCGGCCCGGGCGCCGCCGGTGCCGTGATCGAGGCCTTTGGCCACTTCCTGATTGGCGGCAATTTTGCGGTCGGCCTGATCGTGTTCGCCATCCTGGTGGTGATCAACTTCGTGGTCGTGACCAAGGGCTCCGAACGCATTGCCGAAGTCTCGGCACGCTTCACCTTGGACGCCATGCCCGGCAAGCAAATGGCCGTGGACGCCGACCTGAACGCCGGCCTGATCGACGAAAAGGAGGCCAAGCGCCGCCGCGCCGAGGTGGGCGAAGAAGCAGAGTTCTTCGGCTCCATGGACGGTGCCTCCAAGTTCGTGCGGGGGGATGCGGTTGCCGGCATCCTGATCCTGCTCATCAACATCTTTGGCGGTTTCGCCGTCGGCATCCTGCAGCACGACCTGAGCGCATCGCAAGCGGCCAATAGCTACATCCTGTTGGCCGTTGGTGACGCCCTGGTCGCCCAAATTCCTGGCCTGCTGATCTCCGTGGCGGCCGCCATGGTGGTGTCCCGCGTGGGCAAGGAGCACGACCTGGGCAAGCAGATCGTGGGGCAAATGTTCGTTTCGCCCAAGGTCCTGGGCATCACCGCCGGCATCATGTTCATCCTGGGCGTGATTCCCAACATGCCCCACTTCGTGTTCCTGACCATCTCCGCTGTCCTGGCCTATGGCGCCTGGGTGCTGGCACACAAGCCACCGCCGGCCGATCCGCAGGCCCAGGCACCCCAGGCTCCGACCGATGGCGAGGCCTCTTGGGACGACCTGCAACCCGTGGACCAACTGGGCCTGGAACTGGGCTACCGCCTGATCGCCTTGGTGGACAAGTCGCGCCAAGGAGATCTGCTGACCCGTATCAAGGGCGTTCGCCGCAAGTTTGCCCAGGAGGTTGGCTTCTTGCCGCCCCCGGTTCATGTGCGTGACAACCTGGAGCTCAAACCCAGCGGCTACCGCATCACGCTGCGTGGCGTCATCGTCGGCGAGGGCGAAGCCTTCCCCGGCATGTACCTGGCCATCAACCCGGGCGGCATCACCACCCCGCTGATCGGAACTGCCACCACCGACCCGGCTTTTGGCCTGCCCGCGCACTGGATCGACGAACAGCAACGGGAAACGGCGCAAATGGTGGGATTTACGGTGGTTGATTCAGAGACTGTCATGGCCACCCATTTGTCACACTTGATGCAAGTCCAGGCCTCCAAGCTGCTGAGCCGGACGGAAACCCAACAACTGGTGGAACACGTGGCCAAACTGGCACCGAAGCTGATTGAAGAAGTGGTACCCAAAATGGTGTCCATCGCCGTATTCCAAAAAGTGCTGCAGCTGCTGCTGGACGAGTCGGTCCACATCCGCGACATCCGCACCATCATCGAGTCCATCGCCGAGCATGCCGGCTCGACCCTGGACCCTGCCGAGTTGGCGCGCCGCGTGCGCGTGGCCCTCTCGCCCGCCATCGTGCAACAGATTTACGGCCCCAGCCGCGAACTCAACGTCATTGCCATCGACCCCTCCCTGGAGCGGCTGCTGGTGCAGGCGCTTGGCAACTCAGCCGGCCCCTCGCTGGATCCGGGCGTTGCCGAGATGCTGACGCGCAGCGCCGCCGAAACCGCCATGAAGCAGGAAGAAATCGGCGTACCAGCTTGCCTGCTGGTGCCCGACCAGATTCGCGCCACCATCGCCCGCCTGGTGCGCCGCGTGGCCCCACGCCTGCAGGTGTTGGCGCACAGCGAGATCCCTGAAACCCACACCATTCGCATTGGCCCGATCCTCAGAGGCGCTACACCATGAACATCCAACGCTTTACCGCCCCGACTTCCCGTGAAGCACTGGCCAAGGCCCGCCTGGCATTTGGTGAAGGCACGCTGATCCTGTCCAATCGCCCGACCGAGAACGGCGTCGAAGTCGTCGCCACTGCCGAGGACACCCTGAACGCACTGGATCACAGCCAGGACAGCCCGATTGCAAAGACCGCCAGTCCGGCCCCGCGCGCCACCCAGCCCAGCTTCCAGGAAGTCGCCAGCAAAGTGGAAGACGATGCCGCGCAACTGGCCATGAGCACCCTGTCATTCCAGGACTACGTCCGCGAACGCATGGCACGCAAGCGCCATGAATCCAGCGTGACCACCATCCCCGCTGACCGACCGGCCACCGAGCCAATGCTCGACCGCACACGCACCCTGACACCAGAGCGCTCGAAAGAGGCGCCCGAGTCCGTGGCCGCCAAGGCCACCACACCGCGCAAGACCGCGGTTCCGACCTTGCAATCGGAAGGCGTATCCCAGGGCATCGTGCAGGAACTGCACGCCATGAAGGAGATGATGGAGGACCGCTTCAACACCCTGGCCTGGCTGGGGCAGGCGCGCCAGAACCCGATCCAGGCCAACCTGATGCTCAAACTTATCCGCGCAGGTTACTCGCCCAACCTGTCCCGCACCATCCTGGAACGCATGCCCGAGGACATGAACGCGGCCGAGTCCGTGCAGTGGACCGTTGACGTGCTGGAGCGCAACCTCAAGACCGATGCCGACGGTCCCTTGCTGCAGGAAGAAGGCGGCATCTTCGCACTGATCGGCGCCACCGGCGTTGGCAAGACCACCACCACCGCCAAACTCGCCGGCCTGTGTGCCCGCACACATGGCGCCGGCAGCGTGGGCCTGATCACCTTGGATACCTATCGCGTGGGAGCCCATGAGCAATTGCGGGCCTATGGAAAGATGCTGGGCGTGGTGGCCCACCTGGCCCACGACCGCGTAGCGCTGCAGGATCTGCTGGGCCTGCTGTCCAACAAGAAGATGGTGTTGATCGACACGACCGGCCTGGCACCGCGTGATCCGCGCAAGCGCGAAATCATGGACCTGCTGGACCTGCCCAACGTGAAGCGCCTGCTGGTGCTGAACGCCGGCAGCCACGGCGACACCTTGGACGAAGCAGTAGCTGCCTTCAAGTCCACGGGGCCGCAACAGGCCATCTTCTCCAAGATCGATGAGGCCGTGAAGCTCGGCCCGGCCATTGACGCCGCCATCCGCAACCAACTGGTGTTGCGCGGCGTCACCACCGGGCAGCGGGTGCCGGAAGACTGGGAGACGGCCAACGCCGCCAAGCTGGTACGCCAGTCCATGCGCACGGCCGGCATCTCCGCCTACGACCCCAAGGTCAGCGACCTCGGCTTCTACTTCGGCAATCCCACGGGCTCTTCGGCCGTCAGGGGGCGTCTGGATGCTTGAATACTTCGCCAACCAGGCATCCGGCCTGATTGGCCTGGGTGCGCAACCGGGTCCTCGCCTGATCGCCGTGGTGAGCCATGGCGACGAGCAGGCCGAGCTGCCGTTGCTGTGGCAACTGTGCATGGCACTGGTGAACTTCGGCTACACCTTGACGGTCCTGGACGCCACCGGCACGGAGTCCGACACCAACCCCGGCCTCATCCACATGCTGGACGACTCCCGCTGGGACGGCGACGAACACCGCCAAGCCGGAGCATGGACGGTGCTGCCTGCCAGCCGCGGCATTCAGAAGCTTTGCACCAAGCAACAGCCCGACACCCTGGCCCTGCAGCACCTGGGCCAGCTGTTTCCCGTTGGAAGCGTGGTCATTCTCTACTGCCAAGTAGAATGGCTGATCCCTTTGCTAGGTGACAGCACCATCGAGCCCCTGCTGGCGGTATCTCCCGCTCGCAACTCCCTGCTGACCGGCTATTTGGCTTTGAAGCGTTTGTTGATAACTGGCAAACTAAAGCCTACCATCGTCAACATGATTTCCGAACTGTCCTCTTCTTCACACATGCCCACCCAGGCGGTCGCCGCCAGCTTGAGCGAATGCGCCAGACGTTTCCTGGGCCAGGAGATCAGCGCCCTGGATCTCGCGGAGCAGCACGGTGATGAAGCGCTGCAGGGCGAAACGCAACGACTGGCCTTGCGCCTGCTGGAAAGCGCCATGCCCTTGAACGCCAGCAAGCTGCCCAGAGTCGCAGCAACGCACGTCGCGCATTTCGGTCAGATCGACCATTTTGCGGGGAGCCATTGATGATGTATACGGTGAAAGGTCAGTTGGACCGCTCTGCCCTCATCAAACAGTACCAACCCCTGGTTCGCAAGCTGGCGCACTACATGATGGCCAAACTGCCGGCCAGCGTGGAGGTGGACGACCTGATCCAGGTCGGCCTGATCGGTTTGGCCGATGCACTGTCCCGCTATGAAGCCACCCAGGGTGTGCAATTCGAGACCTTTGCCACCCAGCGCATCCGGGGCGCCATGCTCGACGAGCTGCGAGGCAACGACTGGATGTCACGCGGCTCGCGCAAGAGCCAGAAGGACATCGAAACCCATATGCGCCGCCTGGAGCACCGGCTGGGCCGCAGCCCCACCGAGTCGGAAATCGCCGCGGAAATGGGGCTGACGTTGGCCGACTACCAAGCCCTGCTCAACAAGGTGCGAGGAACACAACTGGTCTACCTGGAAGACATGTCGCGCACCAATGAGGATGACGACAATTTCCTCGACCGGCATGTGGGCGACGCCGACGCCGACCCCATGAACTTGCTGCGTGACCAGCGCCTGCGCGAATCCCTAGTCGCCGCCATCAAGAGCCTGCCCGAACGCGAACAGTACATCATGAGCATGTACTACGAGCAGGACATGAACCTCAAGGAAATCGCGGCCGTGCTGGATGTCACCGAATCCCGGGTCTGCCAGTTGCACAGCCAATCCATCGCCCGCCTACGGGCCAAGATGCGCGCCCACTGAGGCAGCAAGAATGCGGGCGCGCCATTTCAAATGGCTCGCCACTGCACAGCGGCGCCTGGGTGCGCCGCATGTTTTATTTCAAGGGGAGATCAGGCTGACAGCACCGAGAATGCGCCGGATTGACGAACCGGGCCGCCATAGCCTCGGGTTGCTCCCGCATAGGTGCCTTTTTGTTGGGTCCCCGGTACTACCAGGGCCAATGCATGGTCGACATAGGCGGCTTGGCGCGCCAGGTTATCCCGCACCATGCCCAAACGGGCGGACAAGCCGCGCAGGCGATTCAAACGGCCACGCTGACCCGCCACATCGCGCCCGGCGGCATTGGCCAGGCGCATCAACTCCACAGCCAATGGCTGAAGCTGCAGACAAACTTCTTGCAGTCCAACGGCATTGCCGTCAACCACCCGTTCACTCAACTGAAGAAGTTGCTTGTCCAGCAGGTCAAGCTGGATGTCGAGGGGAGAATGGGACATGTCAGGGCCTCCGTAGGTAAGGGTCTACGCAGGCCCCGCCACCGCTTAGCTGGTGGTTCGGTTGAGCATTTCCTGCGCGTTGGCGAGCAGCTTGTCCGCGATGGCTTCCGGGTTGACCACATAGGTTCCCTGCTCGATGGCCGAGCGCATGGCGGCAACCTTCTGGGTGTCGATGTCCGCAGTATCGCCAGTCGTGGTTTTCTCCAGCCCGCGTGCCAGTGTGGATACTGTGACCGCTACGCCAGCAGAACGCGTCCCCTGGGACGCCGAGGCGGTGGCGGCAGCGCTGGCGCTCGCCCCCTGCGCGGCTTTTTGAGACGCCGCAGCACTGCCCGAATGGACTTGTATCGAGTTGTCTGACGGTTGGCCGATCTTCATAGCGTTCTCCAAAAGCACAGCTGGTGCTAGCTTGTGCGAATGATATCGGCCACATCATGGCGAACTTTAGATTTATTTGCACGGGAATTTGCCGCCAATTTAGAGGCTAAAGGTCGATTTTTACTGTTCGCATATCCAGTACCACGCCCGTGGACACCTTGCCATTCTCCATGCGAACCCGCGCCATCTGCCCCACGACCCCGGCCGACAGGGCCTGGGCTTCCGATGAAACCTGGAATCCTGCCCCCTGGGCCACCACCCGTACCTGCGCGCCGGCCTGAAATACCTGGGCCGGTCGAACCATGCCCTGGCGCACGGCCTGACCGGTGGTCAGAACCCGGGTGGCAATTTGACCCACCCACAGGGCGCGATCACGCAGCACCGGCGCGGCCTCTTCGGCCCAGTTCACCTCGGCTTCGATCACATCGTTTTCGGTCAGCGCGGTACCGGCGGGCACCGTGCCCTTGATCACCCAGGCATTTCCATAGGCATTCACCGTCACAGGCAGCGACACATTCCAGCGGCTGATGCCGTCAACGCAGCGCAGGCCGATGCGCGTGCGCCCCCACAGGCGGCTCCCTGGCGGCAAAAAGGGCTCCACATTGCCACAAGGCGCCAGCTTGAGGCGGCTATCCAGGCTACCAACTTTCACATCCAGGCGCAATGGCGTGGCGCCGGGCGGCTGAACCGTCTCGGTCGCGGTGCGCAGCCAATCCTGGGCCAGGGCCTGGAAGTCAGGCTCACCCGCACCTTGCGCCAACACGGCTCCACCGCCAAGGAACACCACCGCACCACACAGCAGTGACAAGCATCGACGGACGTAGCTAAAAGGGTGGGCAATGGGGGACACGGCATTTCTCCAGAAGCTCTCCCAAAGCCTGCCGCCACGGCGCAACTGAGGGTCTTTGGGTCAATCAACTATAGACAGACACCCACGCCACAAAACCCGTAATTGGCCGGTTTTCCACCCCATATTTGGCTGCTAAGAAATTAAAGCTTTTTCCATAATTGCCCCACGTCGATCCTCCAGGCCCCCCTGGGGCTCGAAAACCCATTCGGAGGTGATCCATGTTTGCCAATCTGACCAACACCCTGGACTTTCAAGCGAAAGCCCTGGTGCTGCGCGCCGATCGGCAACGCGTCATCGCCAGCAACATTGCCAACGTAGACACTCCGGGCTACGTGGGACGCGACGTCAATTTCAAGGAGGCCATGAACGCCGCCCTGGATGAGAGCCACCAGTCCAGCGCCCCACGCCTGTCCGCCAGTACCAGCCATGCCCGCCACATTCCCCTGCAGGCGCAGACCGCCAGCCTGGGAAACACCGACAGCCTGGCTTACACCACGCAAACGCAACCCTCCATGGATGGCAACAGCGTGGACATGGACCGCGAGCGAGCCAATTTCGTGGACAACTCGGTTCGCTATGAAGCCACCCTGCGCTTCATTAACGGCCAGTCCAAGACCATCTTGAGCGCCATCCAGGGCCAGTAACGCACTGAGGGAGCCAGATCACCATGTCCATGTTTTCCATTTTCAACGTGTCCGGCAGTGCCATCAGCGCCCAGTCGCAGCGCCTCAACGTGGTGGCCAGCAACCTGGCCAACGCCGACGCGGTGGCCGGCCCGGACGGCCAGGGTTACAAGAGCCGCCAGGTCGTGTTCGAGACCGTACCCATGGGGTCGGATGCATCGTCCGGTGTGCGTGTCAACGCCATCCGCGAAAGCAACGAGCCGCTGCGCCGCGTCCACAACCCATCACATCCCTCGGCTGACGCCGACGGCTACGTGACCCAGTCCAACGTCAACCCGGTCGAGGAGATGGTGAACATGATCTCCGCGTCCCGGTCCTACCAAAACAACGTCGAGGTGATGAACACCGCCAAGACACTCATGCTCAAAACCCTGCAAATGGGTCAATAAGCCCCGGAGCACGCACCATGGTCAGCAGCGTCAGCAACACCACCAGCACTTCGTCAACCACGGGGACCACGAGCGGTTCGTCGACCCAGACCACGGCCGAGGCGCAGCAGGCCAACTTCCTGAAGTTGCTGGTTGCCCAGCTCAACAACCAGGACCCCATGAACCCCATGGACAACGCGCAGATGACCACCCAAATGGCGCAAATCAACACGGTTTCGGGCATCAACCAGTTGAACGACACCATGAAATCCATGGCCAGCCAGTTCACGGCCCTGCAGGTGATGCAAGGCGCCAGCATGATCGGCCACGATGTCCTGGTCAAGAGCAACACACTGTCCATCAACAACGGCACCGCCAAGGGCGCTGTCGATCTGCCCTCGGATGCCGACAACGTCAGTGTCCAGATTCTGAGCCCGGGCGGGCAGTTGCTGGATACAGTGAAACTTGGCTCCATGACAGCCGGCACGCACAGCTTCACGTGGGATGCCAGCAACTACAAGGATGCCGCGAGCCCCACTTTCAAGGTCGTTGCATCCATGGGCAAACAGTCGGTGACCGCAACGGCCCTGGCGGAGGACACCATCACCGCCGTCGGCTCCAACAACGGAGCCATGAGCCTTCAGCTCAAAGGCCGCGATGCCGTCGCCTATTCCGACGTGCAGTCCATCCTGTAACCCGACACCTTCCAACAAGAACCCGTCCCCAGCCTCACAAGGAACACATCATGAGCTTCCAAACCGGCCTCTCTGGCTTGAATGCATCCTCCAAGAACCTCGATGTCATCGGCAACAACATTGCCAACGCCAACACGGTTGGAGCCAAGATGTCACGCGCAGAGTTTTCCGCGGTCGTCGCGTCCGCCATTGGCCCCAGCGGCGGCGGCGGCGCGGCCGGTGAAGGCATTGGTGTGCAGGTGGCCACCGTGTCCCAGCAGTTCTCGCAGGGCACCATCAACATCACCGGAAACAACCTGGATTGCGCCGTCAATGGCGGCGGCTTCTTCGAATTGACGCTTCAGGACGGCAGTTCGGCCTATACCCGCGACGGCCAGTTCAAGCTGGACGCCAAGGGGAACCTGGTCACCAACTCCGGCGCGAACGTCATGGGATACAACATCGTCAACGGCGTCCCCTCCAGCACACCGACCAAGATGGTGGTTCCCAGCGGCGCGCCGATTGCAGCGAAGGCGACCACCACCATCACCGCCTCCTTCAATCTGGACGCACGGGCCACCACCTACAACCAAGCCACGAACACCCCTCCCGGAACCACCTATGGCACCACGCTGAACGCCTTTGACTCTCAAGGCGTTACGGTCCCGGTCAAGCTGTTCTTCACCAAGAACGCAACGGCCAATACCTGGGATGTCTGGGACAACGACCCCAACCCCACCGCGGTTCCGGCGGCCAACAACTTGGGCTCCCTGGTTTTCGACACGTCCGGCAACATCACTTCGCCGTCACCCGCAACATTGCCAATGACATTGACGCCCCCCAACGGGGGTTCTGCCACGCCCATGGCAGTCACCCTGGACGTCAGTGGGGCGACCCAATACGGCACGTCGTTCGCCGTCTCGGACCTGACCCAGGATGGCTACACCGCAGGCACACTGACTGGCGTTTCCATCAGTGAAGAGGGCATCATCACCACCCGTTACTCCAACGGGCAAAGCCAATCCAACGGACAGCTGGCATTGGCGGATTTCCGCAATGTGCAGGGTCTTAAGCCCATTGGACAAAACAACTGGGCCGAAACCAGCACCTCGGGTCAACCCATCCACGGTCACCCGGCGCAGGGCAATTTCGGCACCATCAACTCCGGTTCCCTGGAGGCATCCAATGTGGATTTGACCGCCGAACTGGTGGCCATGATGACCGCGCAGCGCGACTACCAGTCCAATGCCCAGACCATCAAGACGCAGGACACCGTGCTGCAGACCCTGGTCAACCTGCGCTGATCCAACCCCACTGAGCTAGACCACCATGGACCGCCTTATCTACACCGCGATGACGGGCGCCAACGCGGCCGCCAGCCGCCAGGCGGTCCTGGCCAACAACCTGGCCAACGTCTCCACCAACGGCTTCCGCGCCGAGCTGTCCACCTACCGCGCCGTGCCCTTGCAGGGCGAAGGCTCCACCACCCGCGTCTTCGCGGTGGAAGCGACCGCCGGCTACCTGGACCGCGCCGGCGCCGCCCAGCGGACCGACCGCAATCTGGACGTGATGGCAGGCGGAAATGCCTGGTTCGCCGTGCAAGGACTCGACGGCACCGAGGCCTACACCCGCAACGGCCACCTGGAAGTTTCAACCGACGGCACCCTGGTCAGCCCCGGCGGCCTGCCCGTGCTGTCCAACGGTGGTGCTCCCATCACCGTGCCCCAGGGCGCGGACGTCGCCATCGGCTACGACGGCACCGTCACCGCCAAGGTGGGCAACCAGCCGACCAACACCATTGGCCGGCTGAAGATGGTCACGCCCAATGCGGATGACCCCATCAAGCGCGGCAGCGACGGCCTGTTCCGCTCCACCAGCGGCGACCCCCTGCCCAACGACGACACCGCCAAGCTGCAACCCGGCATGCTGGAAGGGTCCAACGTCAACCCCATCGAGGCCATGGTCGGCATGATCCAGACGGCACGCCAATTTGAAACCCAGATGCGCCTGCTGCAGACCGCCGAGTCCAATGACCGCGCGGCAGGGCAGTTGCTGGGCGTACAAGGCTGATGGCGCGCCCAGCCGGCACCACGTAGAAACAGGAAGCAAGCACCATGATCAACTCACTGTGGATCTCGAAGACGGGCATGGAGGCCCAGCAAACCCAGCTGGACGTGATCTCCAACAACCTGGCCAACGTCTCAACCAATGGCTTCAAGCGTGCCCACGCCGTTTTCGAAGACCTGATGTACCAGAATCTGCGCCAGGTCGGGGCCAGCACGTCCGAACAATCCACCCTGCCAACCGGGTTGCAGGTCGGTCTGGGCGTGCGCACCGTGGCCACCGCCCGTAACTTTTCGCAGGGCAGCCTGCAACAGACTGGCAACAATCTCGATGTCGCCATTCAAGGCAACGGCTTTTTCCAGTTGACCATGCCCGACGGCACCATCGGCTACACCCGTGACGGCTCGTTCCAAATCGACAACCAAGGCCGCATCGTGAACTCCGGCGGCCTCCCCTTGGCCAGCAGCATTACCGTGCCGGCGAATTCCACCGCATTGAGTGTGGCGTCCGACGGTACCGTGTCCGCCACCGTGCCCGGCAATACCGCACCGCAAAACATCGGCACCATCACGCTCGCCAGCTTCGTCAATCCGGCCGGCCTGGAGCCCAAGGGTCAAAACATCTACGCGGAAAGCGCGGCGTCCGGCCAGCCCAATGCCGGCACCGGGGGTACCAACGGCTTGGGCACGCTGATGCAAGGCTATGTCGAGACCTCCAACGTCAACGTCGTGCAGGAACTGGTCGGCATGATCCAGACCCAACGCGCCTACGAAATGAACTCCAAGGCCATCCAGACATCGGATCAGATGCTGCAGAAGCTGGGACAACTCTAGGAATTGCTATGAAAATCGTAGCTGCTTATGCAATGTCGACGAGGGCTATAGGCTCATTTTGCTTGACGACCATCGCCCTGAGCCTGCTTTCCGCCTGCCAGCAGATCCCGCAAAAGGCGGTGGTGGACTTCGCCGAACCGCGGGTCAGCCAGACCCCCTTGGCCGCCCCCGTTGCGCCGCGCCCGGCCAGTGGCAGCCTGTTCCAGACGGCGTCCTACCGCCCGGGATTCGAAGACCGACGGGCCCGCACCCTGGGCGACACGGTCACCATCCAGATCGTGGAAAACCTGACCGCCAGCCAGAAATCCACCTCGACGGTCAACCGTACCAGTGCAGTCGACTCCAGTATCACGGCCCTGCCCTTCAACAGCCCCGAAGGCCTTGCCAAGCTAGGCGTTGGCGCCAGCAACAACAACGCCTTCTCTGGCAAGGGCGGAACCGACAGCGCCAACAGCTTCACGGGCTCGATCACCGCCACGGTGATCGACGTCATGCCCAATGGCCACCTGGTGGTGACCGGAGAGAAGCAGATCGGTGTCAACCAGAACGTCGATGTGCTGCGCTTCTCCGGCACGGTCGATCCGCGCCTGGTCCAGCCCGGCAGCATCATCAGCTCCACCCAGGTCGCCAACGTGCGGGTCGAGTCCCGTGGCCGCGGCGCCCAGAACGAGGCCCAGACAGTTGGCTGGCTTTCCCGGTTCTTTTTGAGCTTTCAGCCGTTCTAAAGTTATCCAGAATTGTGCCGAGGGGTAACAGATCCACCCGGGTCGCCCCGCCTACCGACTCCGCACATGACTACCTGGAACACATTGGCACGAACCACCAGCCTGCGGCTGCTGGCCCTCTGTTGCCTGGCCCTGAGCCTGTTGGCCGGCACCGCCGCCCAGGCCATGCGCATCAAGGAAGTGGCCAGCGTCGAAGGCGTGCGCAGCAACCAATTGACGGGTTTTGGCCTGGTCGTGGGCCTGGACGGCACCGGCGACCAGACCACCCAGATGCCCTACACCACCCAGGGTCTGAGCAACTACCTGCAGCAGATGGGTATCACGCTGACCTCCACCACCCTGGCCCAACTGCAGATGAAAAACGTGGCCGCCGTGCTGGTGACCGCCCAACTGCCCCCCTTCGCCCGCCCCGGCCAGGCGTTGGACGTGAACGTCTCCTCCGTGGGCAACGCCAAGTCCCTCAAGGGCGGCACCCTGATCGCCACGCCGCTCAAGGGCGCCGATGGTGAGATCTACGCCCTGGCCCAGGGCAACCTGATCGTGGCCGGTGCCGGCGCTGCCGCTGGCGGTAGCAAGGTCACGGTCAACCACCTCAGCGCCGGCCGCATCCCGGACGGCGCGCAGGTCGAGCGCGTGGTTCCGACCGCCCTGCAGGAAGGCCCCAACATCAACCTGAGCCTCAACGCCACCGACTTCCAGACCGCACGCAAGGTGGCCCAGGCCATCAACCAGCAGTTCGGCGCAGGCGTGGCCCAGGCCCTGGATGGGCGCACCGTGCAGGTCAAGGCCCCCACCAGCCCCAACGACCGTGTCAGCTTCCTGGCCGAGTTGGAAGAGCTGCCCGTGCAATCCACGGCTCCCGCCGCCAAGGTCATCATCAACGCCCGCACCGGCTCCATCGTGCTCAACCAGGCCGTGTCCCTGGGCGCCTGCGCCATCGCCCACGGCAACCTGTCGATCAGCATCAGCTCCACGCCGGTGGTCAGCCAACCCAACCCGCTATCCGGTGGCCAGACCGTGGTGACCGAGAAGTCCAACATCGAAATCAAGCAGGATGCCGGCAAGCTCATCCAGTTGCCCGCGGCCGCCCAACTGACCGACGTGGTCAAGGCGCTCAACGCGCTGGGCGCCACGCCCCAGGATCTGCTGGCCATTCTGCAGGCCATCAAGTCGGCCGGCGCGCTGAACGCGGAGCTGGAGGTCATCTGACATGAGTTACGGATCCATCTCCAACAACTTCCAGTCCCTGGCGGCGGACGCCCAGTCGCTGGGCAACCTCAAGATGGAGGCGGGCAAAAACAGCCCGACCGCCATCAAGGAAACCGCCAAGCAGTTCGAGTCGCTGTTCATGCGCGAGCTCATGAAGAGCATGCGCGAGGCCACCGCGAAGTCGGGCATGCTCGACAGCGCCGGCGGCGACATGGCTACCGACCTGCTCGACCAGCAGTTCGCCGTGCAGATGTCGGGTCAACCCGGCGGACTGTCCGACATGATCGCGCAGCAGCTGACCCGCCAGATGGCCGGCACCACCGCGGACGCCGCCGCCAGCACCACCGGGAAAAACATCAACCCGGCCACCACCGTGCGGCCGCACAAGTCCAGCGACACCGGCGCGGTGTCCGCCACCACCAGCCGCGGCGCGCGCCCCCCAACCGAGGCGCAGTCCGCCTTCGTGCAACAGCATTCGCAGGTCGCCACCGAGGTCGAAAAGGCCACCGGCATTCCCGCCAACTTCATGCTGGGCCAGGCCGGGCACGAAACCGGCTGGGGCCGCTACGAGATCAAGACCAAGGGCGGCGGATCGTCCCACAACCTGTTCGGCATCAAGGCCGGCTCCGGCTGGACCGGCAAGACGGCCGAAGTCACCACCACCGAATACGTCAACGGCGTGGCGCAAAAGAAGGTGGCGCGCTTTCGTGCCTACGATTCCTACGCCGACGCCTTCAAGGACTATGCCCGCATGATCTCGGAAAGCCCGCGCTACGCCAAGGCCCGCGAGCAAACCGGCTCGGCCCAGGCCTTTGCCAGCGGTTTGCAAAAAGCCGGCTATGCTACGGATCCAGACTACGCGGCCAAGCTCAGCCGCGCCATCAACACCACGCTGCAAATCCGCCGCGCGCAGGCCTAAGGGGGAGCATCCATGGGCAGCTTACTCAACGTCGGAAGCCGGGCATTGCAGACCAACCAGGCTGCGCTGCAGACCGCTGGCAACAACATCGCCAACGTCAACACGCCGGGCTACTCGCGCCAGAAGGTTGTCCTGGCCACGGTGCCGGGCCAGTACACCAGCGCTGGCTACATTGGAAATGGCGTCACGGTCGAGTCCATCCAGCGCAACTTCAGCGAATTCCTGACCCGCCAGTCCACGCTGGCCACCTCGGTGCAATCGGCCGACCAGTCCCGCGTGGACAAGCTGCGCCAGCTGGAGGCCGTGTTCCAAGGCGGCACACAGGGCTTGGGTGCGTCCATCAGCGACATGCTCAACGCCTTTTCGGACGTGGCCAATGCCCCCACGGACATGACCGCCCGCACCGTGGCACTCACCCGCGTGGACGAGACGGCCTCGCGCATGCGCGCGGCGTCCCAACAGCTCGACGACCTGCAGGCCGGCGTGACCCAGGAACTGCAGCAAAAGGTCGGCACCATCAACAGCCTGGCGCAGAGCATTGCCGGGGTGAATGGGGAGATTGCGCGCACCCAGGGCAGCGGCCAGCCCCCGAACGACCTGCTGGACCGGCGCGACGAGTTGATCAAGCAACTCAACCAGTACGTGCAGACCACCTCCATCAAGGCCGACGACGGCACCGTGGGCCTGTACATCGCCGGCAGCCAGGAACTGGTGCTGGGCACCACCGCCTCCACCGTGGCCATCGTCGGCGACGACTACGGCGACTCGCGCACCAGCAAGCTGGCCGTGATGCGCGCCGGCACCCCGCTCAAGATTGACGAAAACACACTCGGCGGCGGCGAGGTCTCGGGCCTGCTGCGCTTCCAGAACCAGGATTTGAACGAAGGCCGCAACCTGCTGGGCCGGATCACCCTGGCCACCACCACGGCCATGAACGACCAGCACAAGCTCGGCCTGGACCTGGACGGCAACGTGGGTGGCAATCTGTTCAGCCCAACCGTCTTTGGCCCCAGTAATGTGCTGACGCCCCAGGCCCCGGCCAACGTCAACACCGGCGGCGCGACCCTGACGCTGAGCGTTTCGGATGTCACCAAGTTTGCCGCGTCGGACTACGAAATCCAATTCAACGGCGCCACCACCGGGACCATCACCCGCCGCTCCGACGGCCAGGTCACCAACTTCGACACCTCGCTGTCGCCCACCAACTCCATCAGCATCGACGGGCTGGACATTGCGCAGGCCGGCGGCGCCGCGGCTGGTGACCGCTTCCTGATCAAGCCCTACACCACCTCGGCCAGCAACGTGGCCAGTGTGTTCTCGACGCCGCGCGCCCTGGCCGTGGCCAGCCCGGTGGCCGCCACCATGGGCTCCGCCAACATGGGCACCCTGCAGCAGGTATCCATGAACGCCCGCAGCAACCCGCCGTCGCCGGCCTCGCTGGGCGTGGTCATCACCTTCACCGGTTCCAACACCTACACCCGCAGCGACCAAGGCGCCACCGTGTTCAACTACACGCCGGGCCAGGCCATCGAGGCCACCGTTCCGGCCACGCCGCCGCTGTCCGACTGGTCGCTGACCCTGCAGGGCACGCCCAAGGCGGGCGACACCGTCACCGTCAACGCCAACGCATTCCCCTCGATGTCCTCGGGCAACGCCACCGCCATGATGAACCTGCGCGACGTGCCCATGTTCGATGGCGCGGCCATGACCGACGGCTACGCCGGCCTGATCTCGCAGATCGGCATCCGTACCCAGAGCGCCGACTACGCGTCCCAGGTCTCGTCCTCCATCGCCACCAATGTCGAGCGCGACCGCGCCGGAGTGTCCGGCGTCAACCTCGACGAAGAGGCGGCCAACCTGTTGCAGTACCAGCAGGCCTACCAGGCATCGGCCAAGGTGATCCAGGTCGCGCAGACGATCTTCGACACGCTGATCCAGAACCTGGCCCGCTGACAACCGTCCCCACAGGAGCCTCCACCATGACTTCCTTCATGCGCCTTGGGTCCGCCAATGCCTACGACACGGCGTTGCGCAACATCATGAACCGCCAGACCTCCCTGGCCGACCTGCAGGAAAACCTGACCGCCGGCAAGCGCGTGGTGCGCCCCAGCGACGACCCCACGGCCGCCGCCCAGGCCGAGCGCGCCATCACCCGCTCCGCCCGCATCGAGACCGACCAGCGCGCGCTGGAGTCGCAGAAGAATTCCATCAGCCAGGGCGAGTCCACGCTGTCCGACGTGACGGATGCCCTGCAGAGCTTCCGTGAACTGGCCGCCAGCGCCGGCAATGCATCCCTTGGCGCGGGAGAGCGCAAATCCATTGCGCTGCAACTCTCTGGCTTGCGGGACCAGGTGCTGGCACTGGCCAACCGCAAGGACACCAATGGGCTGCCTCTGTTCAGCGGACTGGGCAGCGCACAGACACCCTTTGTCGGCCCGCAGCCATTGCCGCAGGACTACACCTTCAACGGCTTGCCCGGCCAGGTGGCCAGCAACGAGGTATCCATCCCCTACGCCCTGGACGGCGACCGCGCCTTCATGCACCTGCCCGCGCGCGACGGCGTGTACAACGTCTCGCTGACCACCGTCACCGCGCCGGCCCACGTGCTGACCACCACCGGCGTCACCCTGACCAATCCATCCCAAGTCTCCGGCTCGGCCTACTCCATCAGCATCTCCGGCGTGGACACCACCAGCGTGCCCGGCACGACCACGGTGACGTACGACATCAACGAAAACCCCAACGTCAGCGGCCCGTTCAGCGGTTCGGCCAGCTACCCCAGCAACACCTCGGCCAACATCGCCGTGACGCAGATCCCGGGCCTGTCGCTGTCCATCCAGGGCGCGCCGGCCGTGGGCGACACCATCGCCGTGGACCCGCGCCCCAGCATCTTCAGCGTGCTGGACGACGCCATCAACGCCATCGGCAACGCGCCCGACGGCAACGCGGCCCAGCAGGCCGTGGGGCAGGCACTCAACAACGTCGACCTGGGCATGAACCAGATTTCGTCCGTGCGCGGCCAGGCCGGCGACCTGCTCAACCGCGCCGACCGCATCAGTTCCAACCAGGACAAGCGCAAGATCCAAGTGGAGGCCGACCGCTCGCGCGCCGAGGACCTGGACATGGTCAAGGGCGTGTCCGACTTCCAGAACCAGCAGACCGGCTACCAGGCCGCGCTGCAGTCCTACGCCCAGGTCCAAAAACTGTCGCTGTTCAACTACATCAGTTGAGGCGGGCCGCGGCCCGTAGCACACCATGGCCACCTCGGTGCTGGGCAGCGTCACACTCGGCTACCAGCCCATCTGGAACCGCCAGCGCCGTTGCGCGGGTGTGCGCCTGTTCGTAGCCCCCACCAGCACCGGCGCAGTCGATGCGCGCCACCTCCTCGACGCCATCGCCGGCCTGTGGCCAGCGACCGCACCCACATTGTTGCTGCACGTACCGTCCGCCCCGCTACGCGAGGAGTTGCTGAGCCGGCCCGCCGTGCGCGGCATCTGGCTGGAGGTACCGGAGGCCGAGGGCACGGCGCCGGCACGGGGCTGGCAACACAAGACTCCACACGCCCTGACCCCGCAACAGGCCCTGGCCGCACTGCGGGCCGCCCGCCAGCAACGCCAGGACGGCGCACCGGGCACGGCCCGCGCCCCGACCAGCCCGGTGCGGGCCGACGCCCTGTACGAAGATTTGGCCAGCCAGGAACTGGTGAACCATGCGCTGGACCAGCAACATGCCTGGGGCGTGGCCGGCTGGCCCACCGATGAAATCCTGCTGGCCTACCGCTGGCGCCAGATACAGCCCTCGCATGCCCACATCCGCGAACTACTCAAGGCCCTGGACCGCGACGAACCCCTGGAATCGCTGGAGGGCCGCCTGTACGAGGAGCCGCTGCTGACCTACCGCTTCCTGCGCTACGCCAACTCCGCCCATGTGGGCGCGCGCACCGAGATCGCCAGCGTGCGCCAGGGGTTGATGGTGATGGGCTATAGCCAGCTCGGGCGCTGGCTGGCCGAGCAGTTGCCCAACGCCAGCGAAGACATCAACCTCGACCCCATCCGCGCATCCATGGTGCTGCGCGGTCGGATCATGGCGCAACTCTGCCAGGCCGGACTGGAAGACGCCCTGCGCCGCGAGGTGTTCCTGTGCGGCATCTTCTCGCAACTGGACCTGTTGCTGGGCGAACCGCTGGGCAGCGCCATCCACCGCCTGCCCCTGCCCGGGCGCATCGCCTCGGCCGTGGTCGGCCAGACGGGGCCGTACGCGCCGTGGCTGGCGGTTGCCAGCGCGCTGGAGAGCACCAACACCCGCGTGATCCGCGAGGTGTGCCAGGCGCATGGCATGGCGGTGGATGGGGTGAACCGGGCGTTGTTGCGGGCTTTGGCGGGGCTGTAACACCGGCTACCTCGCTCGCACCAACCTGCTAGACCTCCACGCGGTTGCGCCCCGCCTGCTTGGCCCGGTAGAGGGCCATGTCCGCGCGGCGCACCGCAACATCTTCGTTGGCGTCTTCGCCAAGGCTCATGGACAGGCCAATGCTCAGCGTCACCTGCCCCACCGGCGGGATGCTACTGTCGGCCAGTGCGCAACGCACCTTTTCCGCCATCGCGCGCGCGCCGGCTTCCTGCGTCCCCGGCAGCACAATCAGAAACTCCTCCCCGCCGAAACGGGCCACGAAATCGGTGGTGCGGGTGGCGGCACTCAGAAGCTGGGCAGCATGCTGGAGCACCTTGTCGCCGATTTCGTGACCATAGGTGTCGTTGACCCGCTTGAAGTGGTCAATGTCGATGAGCAACACGGCATATTCCACACCGCTGCGCTTCATGCGCAAAAACTCCTCCCGCAGGCGCTCGTTGGCCGCCAGGCGGTTGTGGAGCTGGGTCAACGCATCCCGGCGCGCCATCTGCTCCAGCTGCCGATTGGCAGCCATGACCTCGGAGATGTCTTTCAGGACCATCAGCGCCATGTGCTGGTCGTCGTGGTGTAGCGGAACCAGCGAAACCTGGGCATCCATCGCTTTGCCGAAGGTGCTGACCATGCTCAGGGTCAGCTGCGAGGCGTGGCCCTGCAACGCCGCCAGCATGCCTTCATACAGCCCATTGCCGCGCCACGATGCCGTGTCGTGGCAGTTCTGCCCCAAAAGGGCCGCCCGGGTCGCGCCGACCATCGCCGCGGCGGCCTCATTCGCCAGTATGCACTGCCCATCGGATCGGTACAGCAGTACCCCGCTGGCCTCGCTGTGGATGATTGCCTCGTTGAGCGCCTGTTGCTGGCGCAAGGCCACTTCTGCCTCGTGCAACTGGGACACGTCCATCACGGCCGTGCGGGCATACAGGAAGGTGCCCGCCGCGTCCCGGAACCCAAAGGTGTTCAGCCGCGTCGACAGCAACGTGCCGTCCTTGCGCTGCAGCCGTGCATCGAAGGGTTGCAGCGACTCCCCGTGACGCAGCCGCACCATGCGCTCCCGCACGGCGGCATGGGGCTCCGGTGCCAGTAGATCCAGAATGCCCAACTTGCCCACGACTTCGTCACGACCATATCCCAGCATGTCCAGCTCGCGGTCATTCATGGCACGAATCACGCCATTCCTGTCGGTTGAGTGGTAGCCGATGGGCGCGTTGTTGAACAGATCGGCCAGCTCGCTGGTGCGTTCCTGCACCCTATGCTCCAGCGTCACATTGGCCTCTTCCACGGCGTGCCGTCGATGGATCAGCGTGGCCGTCATGCCGCGCAGGGCTTCACTGAGCTCATGGATCTCCGCGCTGTGGCTCGCATCGGGGATGGAGGCCGTCTCATCGCCCGCTTCGATGCTGCGGGCTGCTTCTGCAATCTGAACCACCGGGCGGCTGATGCGCCCAGCGGCCCAATACGCCAGGGACACGGAGGCCAGCACCACCAACACCCCCACCGCAACAATCATGCGCTGCATGTCGCGGACGGGCGCCAGGGCGCGCTCCACCGGCTGCCGGGCAACAATGCGCCAGGCCACATTGCTCTTGGTGGTCGGCGCAAACGTGGCGACACCGGTCAGGAAGCTGCCCTCGTCGCCCCAGGTCACCACCCTGGGGTCGGCAACCGAGACGTCCCGTGGGAACTGAATGGGACCCATCCGTTCACGGGGATACAGCACCACACCGGTCTCGTTGGTGACCAGCACCTCCACCCCGGACTCCTGCGCCGACGGCGGCAGCATCTTCCGGACAGCGGCGGACGCCAATGACCAGTGCACATGCGCTCCCATCACCGCCTGGACCTGCCCCTGTGCATCCAGGATGGGCGAGACGAAATCCAGAAAGCGCAAGGGTTCGTCCGCCTTGGGGGCCAGCAGATTGGCCAGCAGCAAGGCCTCATGCACATCACCGATGTAGGCGCTGGTCATGCCTTTCACAAACCACGGCCGCTGACCGACATTGACACCTTCCAGATGCCCGTTGGACGCCACCAGAACCCTGCCATCCGGCGCAGCAATGCCGATCCAGGCGTACTCCTTGATCTCTTTCAACGCCAGATCGAGAACGGATCGCGCACCGACAGCATCCAGACCCGGCTGCGAAAAGTTTGGCATCTTGCTCAGCAGGACGATCTCGCTCTGCCGCTGCGCCAGATCGTCGCTCAGTGTCTGGCCGATGGACAGGGCCATGGCGTGCAGTTCCTCACCCCGCTCCTGGGTCATGCGATGGGAGACCGTGACGTCCACGAACAGCGTGACCGTCAGCCCCATGAGCACGGCCAGACCACCGAAGACCAGAGTTAACCGCGTGCGGATGGAGTAGAGCCGGTTCGCCATGCTGGAGCCAGGTGAAAGAGCAATGCTGCGCAGCATACATCAGGCGTGTGCCGCTGGGCAGCCCCCCAGTGCACCCCCTCTACTGCTCCGCCCGCAACCGCTCAAAGGTATCCCAAAACTGCGCGTCCTGCGTCGTCGCGAAGTTGATGCGCATCAGCGTGCTGGGCTGGCGTTCGGCGTGGAACAGGGCGCCGGGGGCTAGCAGGTAGCCTTCGTCCAGCGCGCGCTGGGCCAGCACGTCGGTGTCCACGCCGGTTTCGACCCAGCCAAACAGCCCAGCCGGTGGCGTGGCGAAGCTGCAGCCGTGGCTCAGCGCCAGTTGCACGCTGCGCGCGCGGGCCTGGTCCAGGCGGTCGCGGATGCGCTCGGCGTGGCGGCGCAACTGGCCCTGTTCGATGCAGCCGGCCAGCGCCTTTTCCAGCAGCGCCGGCGTGGTCAGCGTGCCCAGCAGCTTGGTGTCGATGAAGGCCTCCACCAGATTGGGTGGCGCCGCCAGAAAGCCGACACGCCAGCCCGGCGCCAGGATCTTGGCAAAGCCGCCGACGTAGATGGTGCGCTGCAGGCCGTCCAGCGCGCACAGGCGGGTGGCGTGGTCGGGGGCGATGTGGCTGTAGGTGTCGTCCTCGACGATGTGGAAGTTGTGCGCGTTGGCCAGTTGCAGCACGCGGTGGGCACTACCCGGCGTCAGGCAGTAGCCGGTGGGGTTGTGGAACACGCTCACACTCACAAACAGCTTGGGCGCATGCAGCTCGCAGTAGCGCGCCATCACGTCCAGGTCCGGCCCGTCGGCGCGGCGCGGCACCGGCAGGATGCGCATGCCCAAGGCAGCCAGCCGCGCGAACTCGATGGCCCAGCCGGGCTCCTCCACCATCACGTAGTCGCCGGCGCGCAGCAGGGTGCGGCTCACAATGTCCAGCGCGTGCGTGGCGCCCACGGTGGTGACGATCTGGCTGGGTGCGGCCTGCACGTTGTAGGCCACCAGTTTTTGCGACAGGGCTTGGCGCAGGCTGGCGTCGCCGGCCGGTTCGCCGTATTGCAGGGAGAAGGATTGCAGCGCCCAGCTGTTGGTGACCTTGCGCACGGCGGCGGCCATGAAGCTGGTCTCCAGCCAGTCGGGCGGGAACACGCCCATGCCGGGCTGGGGCGCGTCCGAGACGCGGTGGAACATGCCGCGGATCAGCGCCGTAGCATTCACCGGCACATGCTGGGCGCCAAAGCCGGCGCGGTTGGTTACCGCCGGCGCTATTGAATTGGTAGCTGCCTGCGCAGTCTTTTCGAGGGCTGGAGCCACTTCCCGCACATAGAAGCCGCGGTTCTTGCGGGCCTCGACCAGGCCCTGGGCCAGCAACTGGTCGTAGGCCGCCACGACCGTGGACGGGCTAACCCCCTGCTGCTGCGCGCACTGGCGCACCGAGGGCAGGCGCGCGCCCGGCGCCAGCAGCCGGGTGCGGATGCGCTCTGCAAAGCGGGTGAAGAGCTGCTCGGTCAGCGACTGCGACGCGGTTTTCATCAACATGGTGGGCTCCAACTGTGTTGCTCTTGCAAGCAATACAGATCAAGATTTTGATGCCAAAACTGTATTGGCACTGTGTTGGTTTGAACTATAAAGTGTGAGCCATGAACGGGCAAGCACTATCCCCACCAGCCGCCTCCCACCAGTTGGCCAAGGGTCTGTGGCTGGGCCTGCTGGGCATCGCCATCTTTTCCATCACTCTGCCGGCCACGCGGCTGGCCGTGGGCACGCCGGAGTTGCCGCAGATGTCGGGCTTCTTCATCGCCTTTGGCCGCGCCGTGGTGGCCGGCCTGCTGTCGGCGCTGTTGCTGGTCGCCACCCGGGCGCCTCTGCCCGCGCGCGGCGACTGGCTGCCGCTGGCGATCACGGCGGGTGGCGTGGTATTTGGTTTTCCCGTGCTGACCTCAGTGGCCATGCGCCATGTGGAGGCGGTGCACGCCAGCGTCATCGTCGGCGTGCTGCCGCTGGCCACCGCCGCCGTGGGCGCGTTGTTGCACCGCCAGCGGCCATCCCTGGGTTTCTGGCTCTGCGCGGCGCTGGGCAGCGCGCTGGTGGTGGGCTTTGCGATGCTGCGCGCCGGCCCCAACGCCACAGGCGGCCTGGCCCTGGCCGACATGCTGCTGCTGGGGGCCATGCTGTGCGCCGCCGTGGGCTATGGCTATGGTGCACGTCTGTCGCACCACATGCAGCCCGAGCACGTCATCTGCTGGGCGCTGGTGATCGCCCTGCCGCTGAACCTGCCGCTGGCCGCCTACCACTGGCCCGACGCCAGCCTGCACACCAGCGCCTGGTGGGGCTTTGCCTACCTGGCGGTGTTTTCCATGTGGCTGGGCTTTTTCGCCTGGTACCGCGGCTTGGCCCTGGGCGGCACGGTGCGCGTGAGCCAGGTGCAACTGGTGCAGCCATTCCTGAGCATGCTGTTCGCCGTGCCCCTGCTGGGCGAGCGGCTGGACGCCGTCACCGTAGGCTTTGGCCTGGCCGTGATTGCCACCGTGTTTGCCGGCAAGAAGATGCCGGTGCGTTAGATTCCCCCCATCCAACAACCATTCGAGGAACACATCCCATGAAACCCAACGACCTGCCCACCGCCTCCCCCTGGACCATGGCCCGCCGCGCCGCGCGCATGAACCCATCCGTGATCCGCGAAATCCTGAAAGTGACCGAGAAGCCCGGCATCATCAGCTTTGCCGGCGGCCTGCCCTCCAGCAAGACCTTCCCGGTGACCGAGTTCGCCGCTGCCTGCGCCAAGGTGCTGGACCAGGACGGCCGCGCCGCCCTGCAATACGCCGCCAGCGAGGGCTATGGCCCGCTGACGCAGATGGTGGCCGACCGCCTGCCCTGGAAGGTGGACCCGGCGCAAATCCTGATCACCACCGGCTCGCAGCAGGGCCTGGACCTGGTGGCCAAGATCCTGATCGACGCCGGCAGCCGCGTACTGGTGGAAACCCCCACCTACCTGGGCGCCCTGCAGGCCTTCACGCCGATGGAACCCGCCATCGACAGCGTGGCCAGCGATGACGAGGGCGTGGACATTGCGGATCTTTCAGCCAAGGTCGGCACCGGTGCCGACAAGGCCCGCTTCCTCTATGTGCTGCCCAACTTCCAGAACCCCACCGGCCGCACCATGAGCGAGGCGCGCCGCGCCGCCCTGGTGGCCAAGGCCGCCGAACTGGGCCTGCCACTGGTGGAAGACAACCCCTACGGCGACCTGTGGTTTGACAAGGCACCGCCCGCGCCGCTGACCAGCCGCAACCCCGAGGGCTGCATCTACCTGGGTTCGTTCTCCAAGGTGCTGGCGCCGGGCCTGCGCATGGGCTTCATCGTGGCGCCCAAGGCCATCTACCCCAAGCTGCTGCAAGCCAAGCAGGCCGCCGACCTGCACAGCCCCGGCTTCAACCAGCGCATGATCACCGAGGTGATGCAGGGCGGCTTCCTGGACCGCCACATCCCCACCATCCGCGCCCTGTACAAGACGCAGCGCGACGCCATGCTGGCCGCGTTGGCCAAGGACATGCCCAGCGACGTCACCTGGAACGCGCCGGACGGCGGCATGTTCCTGTGGGCACGCCTGCCCGAGGGCATGAACGCCCAAGAGCTGCTGCCGCTGGCCGTGGACAAGGGCGTGGCCTTCGTGCCCGGTGCGGCCTTCTACAACGACCATGGCGACCCACGCACCATGCGCCTGTCCTTCGTCACCCCCAACGAGGACGAGATCCGCAAGGGCGTGGCCGCGCTGGCCGCCGCCATTGCCGAGTTCCGCACGCGCTGATTCCCATCACCACACGCCATGAACCACGTCATCCACCTCTGGGGCCGCATCAGCTCCATCAACGTGCGCAAGGTCGTCTGGACCGCGCAGGAGCTGGGCCTGGACTTCCAGCGCACCGACGCCGGCGCGGCCTATGGCGTGACCACCACGCCGGACTACCTGCGCAAGAACCCCAATGCGCTGGTGCCGTTGCTGGAGGATGGCGACTTCGTGCTGTGGGAGTCCAACGCCATCGTGCGCTACCTGTGCGCGCAGTACGGTTCCTCGCACAGCCTGTACCCCGCCGAACTGCACGCGCGTTTTGACGCCGAGCGCTGGATGGACTGGCAGCAGACCACCTTCAACCGCGCCGGTGGTCCGGCGTTCATCCAGCTGATTCGCACCGCGCCCGAGGCGCGCCAGCCGGAACTGGTACGCCAGTCCGTGGCCGCCACCGAGCCACTGCTGGCCATGCTGGACACCCACCTGCAAGGGCGCGCCTACATGGGCGGCGAAGTCTTTGGCATGGCCGACATCCCCCTGGGCTGCGAGATGCACCGCTGGTGGGGCATGCCCAGCCACCTGTTCGAGGCCGTGGGCGTGCCGCGCCAGGAGCTGCCCGCCTACCCCCATGTGCAACGCTGGTTCCACGCCCTACGGCAGCGCCCCGCCGCGCGCGGCGTGCTGGACCTGGCACTGGCGTAGGGGCATCCAGCAATTGCTCCGTTTTTCATAGCTGTTCACGCAGATTCCACGAGGGCTAGAGGCCAAATGACCACACACAACTCCCCTGCGCAACGCGCCTTCAAACAGGTTGATGTCTTCACCGCCATCCCCTACTACGGCAACCCGCTGGCAGTAGTGCTGGATGGCACGGGCCTCACCGACGCCCAGATGCAGCACTTCGCGCAGTGGACCAACCTGTCGGAAACCACCTTCCTGCTGCCGCCCACGGACGAGGGTGCAGCCAAAGGCGCCGACTACCGCGTGCGCATCTTCACCCCCGGCGGCGAGCTGCCCTTTGCCGGTCACCCCACCCTGGGCAGTTGCCACGCCTGGCTGCAGGCCGGCGGCACACCACACGCCCAACCCGGCGCGGGTGGTGCGCAGCGCATCGTGCAGGAATGCGGCGTGGGCCTGGTGCAGATCCGCCGCGAGGGCGAACGCCTGGCCTTTGCCGCACCACCCCTCAAGCGCAGCGCGCCCAGCCCCATGGTGCTGGCCCAGGTAGCCGCCGCGCTGGGGCTCAAGGCCGAACACGTGGTCGCCGCTCAGTTGCTGGACAACGGCCCGGTCTGGCTGGGCCTGCTGCTGGACAGCGCCCAGACCGTGCTGCAGCTCACACCGGACCACCTGGCGCTCAAGGGCTTGGGGCTCAAAGTGGGTGTAGCCCACGTGGAAGCTGCACAGAGCGCTCCTGCTTTGATAGCACGCTCGAACCGCGAGGCGCGCGCCTTTGGCGCTGGATCCGTCCCGGGTACCGCGGCAGAAGACGAGCCCACCGTGGAAGTGCGCGCCTTTGCCGCCCCCATCGGCGTGGCGGAAGACCCGGTCACCGGCAGCCTCAACGCCAGCCTGGCCCAATGGCTCATGGCCGAGGGCCTGGCCCCCACGCAGTACGTGGCCAGCCAGGGCACCTGCCTGGGCCGCGCCGGTCGCGTGCACCTCGCGCGCGACGCCGAAGGCCAGGTCTGGGTCGGCGGAGCCTCCGTCACCTGCATCGACGGCAGCGTCACGCTGTGAACACCTCCCCGGCCACGGTGGACCACCTGGTCGTGCTGGCCGCCAGCCTGGACCAGGGCGTGGCCTGGTGCGAGGCCACGCTGGGTGTCACGCCCGGCCCGGGCGGCGAACACCCACTGATGGGCACGCACAACCGGCTGCTGTCCATTGCCACCGCCAGCCACCGTCGGGCGTACCTGGAAATCATTGCCGTCAACCCTGATGAGGGTCTGGGTGGCAGTGCGTTCTGCGCAGGTCAAGGAGGAGCCCGCGCAGCGGGCGGGGGACACGGAGCAGAGCGCACTGCCGCCCAGACCCGCCACCGCTGGTTTGACATGGATGATCCAGTCTTGCAGGCCCGCGTGGCGCAGCACGGCCCGCGCCTGATCCACTGGGTGGCGGGCGTGGCCAACATCCACGCCGCCTGTGCCAGGCTGGCCACCCACGGCATCGACCGCGGCCCGGTGCTGCGCGCCTCGCGCCAGACGCCGGCTGGACTGCTGGAGTGGCAGATCACGGTCCGCGACGATGGCCAGCGCCTGTTCGACGGCTGCCTGCCCACGCTGATCCAGTGGGACGGCACGCACCCGGTGGACGCCATGCCCGCCAGCGGCGTCACGCTGCACCGTCTGGGCGTGCGCCACCCGCAGGCCGCTGCGCTGCGCGCGGCCTGGCAAGCCATCGGCCTGGCGGAAGCCGGCGCTGGCGGCATTGCCATCGATGAAGGCGACGCGCAGCTCACCGCCACCCTGCAAACCCCCAAAGGCCTGATCGAGATCACCACATGATGAACCAGCTCCCCGACCTGCACGCAATCGAAGCCGCCGCCGCTGTGGTCTACCGCGAATTCGCCGCCACGCCGCAGTACAGCTGGGGCCAGCTCAGCGAACGCCTGGGCACCACCTGCTGGCTCAAGCACGAGAACCACACGCCGGTGGGTGCCTTCAAGATCCGCGGCGGCCTGACCTACTTCGACCAATTGGCGAAGAACGGCACGCTGCCGGCCGAGGTCATCAGCGCCACGCGCGGCAACCACGGCCAAAGCATCGGCTGGGCGGCGCGCGCGCACGGCGTGCCCTGCACCATCGTCGTGCCGCACGGCAACTCCACCGAGAAAAACGCCGCCATGCGCGCTCTGGGCGTGAACCTGATCGAACATGGCGCCGACTTCCAGGAGAGCCGCGAACATGCGATGGCGCTGGCCGCCCAGCGCGGCGCCCACATGGTGCCCAGCTTCCATGCCGACCTGCTACGCGGCGTGGCCACCTACTGGTGGGAATTCTTCAGCGCCGTGCCGAATCTGGATGTGGTCTACGTGCCCATCGGCCAGGGCTCGGGCGCCTGCGCGGCCATCGCCGCCAAGCGGGCGCTGGGGCGGGACGTGCGCATCGTCGGTGTGGTGAGTGCCCACGCCACCACCTATGCCGACTCGCTGGCCGCGGGTTGCGTGGTGGAGGCACCCGTGACCACGCTGCTGGCCGACGGCATGGCCTGCCGCGTGGCCGACGCCGAGGCGCTGGAGATTCTGCAAGGCCGCATCGACCACATCGTGCAGGTCAGCGATGCCGAGATCGCCCAAGCCATGCGCGACATCTTTGCCTGCACCCACAATGCCGCCGAGGGCGCCGGTGCCGCCGCCTGGGCCGCTGCGATGCAGGAGCGCGAGCAGCTGCGCGGCCAGACCGTGGGCCTGTCGCTGAGCGGCGGCAACGTGGACAGCGCCGTCTTCGCCCAGGCGCTGGTGCCGCGCTGAGGGGAGACGCATGCCGACCACCAACCCCGTGTTTGCCAAGCGTGTCTTCTTCTGGGCCGGCGTCTACGGCCTGATCGTGCTGCTGCCGCAATACTTCATGGAGCAACGCATTGGCCTGGACTACCCGCCGGCCATCACCCACCCGGAGCATTTCTACGGCTTCATCGGCCTGGCCGTGGCCTGGCAACTGGCCTTTCTGGCCATCGCGCGCGACCCGCAGCGCCTGCGGCCGGTGATGCTGGCTGCCGTGGTAGAAAAGTATTCCTTCGCCATCCCCACCGCCGTGCTGCTCTTCAACGAGCGCGCACCCTGGGCCCTGGCGCCGTTGGCCGGCATCGACGCAACACTGGGTGTGCTGTTTCTGGTCGCCTACTGGCGCTGCCGCGAAGCGCGTTGAGTCCGGGCTTTCCCGGGGTCGCTTTGGCGACGGCACCTAGGGAAAAGCCCGGTCCGCAGCTGACGATAACCGGGGCATGATGTGCGCTTTGCAGCACTGGAGTCCCGCGCAGGCCAAGCAGGCGCAGGCATCGGAGACACGAGATATGAACCTTTCGAACATCAAGATCAGCGTCAAACTGGGCGCCGTGTTCGCAATCCTGGTGGTATCGACCGCGCTGGCCGGCGGCTTTGCCGCGGTGGAGCTGGCCCGAATCAACGCCAACACCGAGGAAATGGCCACCAACTGGCTGCCCAGCGTTTCCCACTTGAGTGACATGCAAGCGCAGATCAACGCCATGCGCCGCGCCGAGATGCAGCACGTGATGTCCGTGCTGGACGAGGAAAAATCACCCGAGCAAGACCGCATCAACGCCGCCAAGGCCAAGATCGAAGAGTCCGGCGCCAAGTTCAAGGCGCTGCTCCAGGGCGAGGAAGAAACCCAGGCCTGGGAGGACTTCCAGAAGCGCCTGGCCCGCTACTACGAAGCCGACAAGAAACTGCTGGATCTTTCCAATGTCGGCCCGGCCGAGGCGATTGCGACCACCGCCTACCTCAGCGGTGAATCCCTGGCGACGCTGCGCAGCCTGTTCAAGTCCATGGATGCCATGATGGCCATCAACACGCGCGGCGTGGACAACGCCTATGCCAGCGCTCGCAGCACCTACAACACGGCCCGCGCCGGCCTGGCGTTCGTGATGTTGGCCGCCATCGCCCTGGCCGCCGGCCTGGGCTTCTGGATCACCCGCCTCATCACGCGGCCCATGGCATCCGCCTTGCGCGCCGCCGAGGGCATTGCCCAGGGCGACCTGACGCACAACCTGGATGTGGAAGGCCAGGACGAAACCGCCCAGCTCCTGCATGCCATGGAGGCCATGCGCACCAGCCTGTCCACCGTGGTGTCCAAGGTGCGCCACGGCTCCGAATCGGTGGCCACCGCCAGCGCCGAGATCGCCCAGGGCAACCACGACCTGTCCTCGCGCACCGAGCAGCAGGCCAGCGCGCTGGAGCAAACCGCCGCCAGCATGGAAGAGCTGGGCTCCACCGTGAAGGACAACGCCGAATCCTCGCGCCAGGCCAACCAGTTGGCCGCCAACGCCTCCACCGTGGCCCAGCAGGGCGGCGACGTGGTCAGCCAGGTGGTGGAGACCATGAAGGGCATCAACGAATCGAGCCGCAAGATCTCCGACATCATCAGCGTGATCGACGGCATCGCCTTCCAGACCAATATCCTGGCCTTGAATGCCGCGGTGGAAGCCGCCCGCGCCGGCGAGCAGGGCCGCGGCTTTGCCGTGGTGGCATCCGAGGTGCGCTCGCTGGCCCAGCGCAGCGCCGAGGCCGCCAAGGAAATCAAGAACCTGATCAACGCCAGTGTGGAGCGGGTCGAACAGGGCACGGCGCTGGTGGACAAGGCCGGCGTCACCATGACCGAGGTGGTGAGCAGCATCAAGCGCGTGACCGACATCATGGGTGAGATCAGTTCCGCCAGCCAGGAGCAGGCCTCCGGCGTGGCCCAGGTCGGCGAGGCCGTGCAGCACATGGACACCGCCACCCAACAGAACGCCGCGCTGGTGGAGCAGATGGCCGCCGCCGCCAGCAGCCTCAAGAGCCAGTCGCAAGAACTGGTGGAGGTGGTGTCCACCTTCAAACTCGCCAGCGAACACGAAGGCGCCTGGAGCTACCGCACCGCCGCCCCGTTGACACCACCCAGCGCCCCGGCAGCGGCCATTGCGGCCCCCGCCCCGCGGCGCGTGCCCGCGGCACCCAAACGCCCCGCCCTGGGTGCCCAACCCAAGACTGCCGCCGCGCCCACGTCTGACGGGGACGATTGGGAAACTTTCTGAACCCTGGCGCGGGGCGGCGCCGTGAATCGGCTCCCATAGCCATGTGATTGACGCCGGTAGCAGCCCATGCCATCGTGGGTTCCACGAAAACCGGATGATGGGCTGCGGAATGCGATGGTTGGCGCGAACCCTTTGCGGATGTCTGATGGCCATGGGGCCGTGGGTGGTCTTGTGGGCGCAGCCGGCGGCACACACCTTGGTGCTGTACTCCTACGGCTACGGCGCGCGCGGTGTGGAGGTCTTCAGCAACGGATTCATCACCGCCTCCAGTGCCCTGGGTGAAAGCGTCAACGAAACCTACTTTGAATACCTGGATCTGGCGCGCAATACCGAGCCGGACTACCAGAGTCGGCTAGCCCAGTCCCTGCTGAACAAGTACCGCCAACGCAACATCGCCGCCATCGTCACCGTGCAGCAACCGGCACTGGATTTCCTGCTGCACGAAGGCGCCAGCCTGGCACCGCTGGCACCCGCCATCACCGTGCAAGCACCCACGCCGTCGGCATCCGAACTGGGCCGGCGGCGCATCGTCTCGCTGTTGGCGCGTTTCGACGTGGCGGGCACGCTCAAGAGCGCCATGGACCTGTTTCCCGGCACGCAACGTGTGCTCTTCGTCTCCGGCAGCAGCAAGGCCGACCGGGCCATGGCCGCTGCCGCCCGGCAGGCCGCGCAACCCTGGGACGGCCGACTGCAGTTCGAATTCACCACCGACCTGACGCTGGACGCCATCCTGCGCCGCACCGCCACGCTGGAGCCCCGCACCCTCATCATCTACACCCAGTTCAACACCGACAGCGTCGGCTATGTGGCCCCCGCCTACGAGGTGGAAGCCAAGCTCATTCAGAGCGCCAATGCACCGGTGTTTGGCCTGTACGACTTCAATCTGCACAACGGCGGCGTGGGCGGCTCCGTCATCAGCGTGGACCGGCTCGGCGTGGCCACCGCGCGGATGGCGCGCGACATTGAGACGGGGGCCTTTCACCCGGCCGACGCCATCACCCACCGCGAGGTGGCGGCCGAGCCCATGTACGACTGGGCGCGCCTGGTGCGCTGGGGCGGCGACCCGCAATACCTGCCACCCCAGGCCACCGTGCTGAACCAGCCGCAGGGTTTGTGGGAGGGGCATCGGCACATGGTGGTCGGCGTTACGCTGGCCTTCATGTTGCTGTTGATCCTCCTGGCGGCCCTGCTGCTCAACCGCCGCCGACGCCAGCAGGCCGAGGCCGTTCTGACGCTGGAGCGCGACCGCAGCCGGCTCTACCTGGACACGGTGCAATCCCTCATGGTGGCGTTGGACACCGAAGGCCGCGTCACCATGATCAACCCCGCCGCCTGCCGGCTGCTGGACTATGCCGCCGAGGACCTGCTGGGCCGAAACTGGTTCCGCACCTGCCTGCCCCAGCCGGAGGGGGAGGCGTCCATCCAACCCCATTTCAACCGCATGGTGCGCGACGACGCCGACTTGCCCGAGTTCTTCGAGAACGAGGTCCTCACGCGCGCCGGAAAGCGCCGCCTCATCGCCTGGCACAACGCGCCGCTGCGCGACCGGGGTGGGCGCATCATTGGCACCCTCAGCGCCGGCGAGGACGTGACCAACCGCCGTGCCGCCGAGCGGGAAATCCACAACCTGGCTTTCTTTGACCCGTTGACCGGTCTGCCCAACCGGCGCCTGCTGCTGGACCGCCTGCAACAAAGCATGGCCGCCAGCACCCGCAACGGGCACTACACCGCCCTGCTCTACCTGGACCTGGACAACTTCAAGGATCTCAACGACACCCGTGGCCACGAGATCGGCGACCAGTGGCTGATCGAGGTGGCCCAGCGCCTGCGCGGCTGCGTGCGCGAGGGCGACACGGTGGCGCGCGTGGGCGGTGATGAGTTCGTGGTTTTGCTGGAGCAGTTGGGCGAGGTGTCGGAGTACGCCGCGCTGCACAGCCAGGTCACGGCCAGCAAGATCGCCTCGCACGTGGCGGCGCCGGCCGAACTGGGCGGACACCCGCATGCCGGCACCCTCAGCATCGGCGTGACCCTGTTCCTGGGACAGGACGTGTCCGTGGAGGACGTGCTCAAGCGCGCGGACCTGGCCATGTACCAGGCCAAGAATGCCGGACGAAACAGCGTACGCTTTTTCGACCCGACCATGCAGGACGGCATCAATGTGCGCACGCGTCTGGCCAATGACCTGCGCCAGGCCATCGACACGCACCAGTTCATGCTGTACTACCAGCCCCAGGTGGACACCTCCGGCCGCTGCGTGGGCGTCGAAGCCCTGATCCGATGGCAGAGCCCGCAGCGGGGACTGGTGCAGCCGGGCGAGTTCATTGGCTTCGCCGAGGAACACGGCCTCATCATCCCCATCGGCACTTGGGTGTTGACCAGTGCTTGCGACCAGTTGGTGGCGTGGCAGCACGACCCGCAGACGGCATCATTGACCATGGCCGTGAACGTCAGCGCCAGCCAGTTCAAGCAGCCGGACTTCGTGGAGCAGGCCCTGGCCATCATCCAGACATCTGGCGCGCCGGCGCAGCGGCTGAAGATGGAAGTCACCGAGAGCCTGTTGCTCGACGACGTCGAGATCGTCATCGACAAGATGGAGCGGCTGCGCAACGTTGGCGTCACCTTCTCGCTGGATGACTTCGGCACCGGTTACTCCTCGCTGTCCTATGTGAAGCGCCTGCCCATCGGACAGCTCAAGATCGACCAGTCTTTTGTACGCGACGTGCTGTCCGACCACAACGATGCGGCAATCTGCCGCGCCATCGTCGCACTGGGTCAGAGCCTGGGGCTGTCCATCATCGCCGAGGGGGTGGAGACACAGCGCCATTGGGACTTTCTGCGCCAGCTGGGTTGTTCGCAGGCCCAGGGCTATCTGTTCGCCAAACCCCTGCCCGAGCAAGACCTGCTGCGTTGGCTGCAGCGGACCGAGCAGCCCACCATCAGTACCTGAGGCTTCCGGTCAGCGCAACAGGATCAACCCCGTGCCGCACACGGTCAGGCCCGCGCCCAGCCAGGCGCCCCAGGCCGGCGCGCGGCCCAGGTGCCACCACAGCAGGGGCAGCACCAGCACCGGGGATACCGAGGACAAAATGGCCACCATGCCCACGTCGCCCTTGCGCAGGGCCATGAGGATGAGGGTCATCCCGAGGCCCATGCCGATGAAACCGTTCAGCGCCGTTTGCGCCAGCACGCGGGCCGTGGGCGGGTTGTTCGCGCGCGACGCCCGCACGCCGGCCCACAGCAGCAGGTAGTGCGCCACGCAGGCCACCGACACGCGCACCGCGGAAGCGGCAATCGGGTCCACCGCGTGCGCGCCCTGCGCCGCCATCACCGGCTTGGCGATCAGCGTGCTCACCGCCTGGCCCAGGGCCGCCACCAGGCCCAAGCCCACGCCCAGCGGGAGCGAGCCGTGGTCGGACTCCCAAGCGTGCTGCTCCTCCTTGCGCCGCCCCAGCAGGATGGCGCTCATCACCCCGGCCATGGTCAGCGCGCCGCCCAAGGCCGCCTGCAGGCCCATGCGCTCGCCCAGCACCACAAAGCCCAGGCCGGCGCTGAAGGCGGCGTGGGTGGCAAAGAGCACGCTGGCGCGGCGCGGCCCCAGGCGCTGCACGGCGCCGAACAGGGCCGTATCACCAACGAAGATCCCCACCATGCCGCTGGCCGCTAGGATGAAGGCGGCGTGCCAGGACAACGTGGCCCAGGTGCCCGAGGTCAGCGCACCGACCCACAGCATGGTGGCCACCAGCAGCATGCGCCAGCGGGTGAAGGCAAAGGCGCCCAGATGGCGCACGGGGGTTACGGCCAGCAAGCTGCTCGTGGCCCAGCAGGCCGCGGCCGCCAGGGCCAGAAGGTCGTACACAGCAAACATGCGTCCATTGTCGCCGCGACGACATGGGGCAGGCCATGCATGCCGTAGATTCCCCGCATGGGAAATCTCTATCTGGTACGACACGGTCAGGCGTCCTTTGGCGCCGACGACTACGACAAGCTCAGCGAACTTGGCCAGCGCCAAAGCCTGCGCCTGGGCCAATACTTCGCCCAACGCAACATGCGCTTCGACGCGGTAATCATGGGCACGCTCACCCGCCACGCCCAAACCTGGGCCGGCATTGCCCAGGGTTCGGGGCAGGATCTCACGCCGCTGCAATGGCCCGGGCTCAACGAATACACCAGCGAGGCGGTGATCGCCGCCATCCACCCGGCGCCGCTGGCACGCCCGGACACGCCAGAGCTGTACAAGCACCACTTCCGCCTGCTGCGCGATGGCCTGACGCAGTGGATGAACGGCGTGGTCAGCCCGGCCGGCATGCCCAGCTACAACGAATTCGTGCACGGTGTGACCAGTGCGCTGGACCATGTACGCAAGGAGCACAGCGGCAATGTGCTCATCGTCAGCAGCGGCGGGCCGATTGCCACCGCGGTGGGCCATGTGCTGGGCACGGCGCCGGAGACCACCATCGAACTCAACATGCGCATCCGCAACAGCGCCGTCACCGAGTTCGTGTTCAACCCCAAGCGCCACACGCTGCTGACCTTCAACACGCTCCCCCACCTCGACGGTGCAGAATATGCACCATGGATCACCTACTCCTGAGCCCCGAGGCATGGCGCTAGGGTCCGGCCGTCACCGCCGGGCCGCCGCAGCCGCGCTCGCGCTGGCTGCCACCCTGTTGGCCTGCGCCCAGGCCGCGCCGCTGTTGCGCTGCGAAGTCACCTATGCCGGCGCTACCCAGGTGGTGGAGGCCCGACCGGTGGAAGACCCGTATCCCGTGCCCTCCGTAGACATCGGCGGGCGCTTTCGCTTCAAGGCGGTCATGGTGGGCCAGGGTGAGCGGGTGGATCACATCGCGCTCTACGCCTATTTGGACACACGCCGCCAGCCCATCTTGGTGCAGGAGGCCAAGTACCTACCGCCCTTTCGCACGGGTGCCGCGCCCTATCCGTTGACCGGTGAGCAGCACCTGTTTGCCGGCCCGGTGGAGCGCGAGCTGATCTACCAATGCACGCTGGAAGGCGTGGCCCCATGAGGCCCATCGCGCCAGCCGTGCTGCGCACGCTCCTGCGGGGTGTTCTTGCCGCCAGCGTTGCCGCAGCCCTGATAGCCACCGGCCCGCTCGCCCATGCGGCCGAGCCCTCCGCCTCTGACGCGGGCCCCAGCGTGCGCCTGCTGTTTGCCGGTGACGTGGTGCTGGACGACCACGCCGGCGCGCTGATCGAACACGGCGGCGACCCGTTTGCCGACTTCGCCAGCCTGTTCGCCGACGCCGACATCCGCCTGGCCAACCTGGAATGCGTGGTGGCCACCACGGGCGAGGCCGGCGATAAGAACTACACCTTCCGCGCCCACCCGCGCACCCTGGGCGTACTCAAGCGCCATTTCGACGCCGTGGCCCTGGCCAACAACCATTCGGGCGACTATGGGCGCGAGGCCTTTGCCGAGATGCTGGGTCTGCTCCAGGTGGCCGGCCTGGGCCAATTCGGTGGCGGCCACAACCTGGGCGAGGCGCACACGCCGCTGGTGCTGGAGCGCAAGGGCCTGCGCATCGCCCTGCTGGGCTACAGCGAATTCATGCCCCGCAGCTTCGAGGCCGACTTCGACGCCCCCGGCGTGGCCTGGAGCGAGGACGAGCAGGTGCGCATCGACATCCACAAGGCGCGCACCGTCTACCGAGCCGACATCGTGATCCCGGTGATGCATTGGGGCTGGGAGAACGAACCGACGGCCAACGCCCGCCAGCGCCAGTTGGCGCGCGTCATGCTGGACGCCGGCGCCGACGCCGTGATCGGCGGCCATCCGCATGTGACACAGGACATCAAGCACTACCGCGGCAAGCCCATCATTTACAGCGTGGGCAACTTCGTGATGAAGGAAACCGACAACGCCAACCAACGCCGCGGCTGGGTGCTGCAGCTGCAGATCGACAAGGCCGGCGTGCGCGCCCTGCGTACCCATGTGGCCCGCATCGACATGGACGGCATTCCCAGCCGGGACCGCACCGCCGCCAGCCCCTGCTGGCACCGTGGCGAGGCGGCCGTTGGCATCTGCCACTAGCCTACACGGCGATACCGATCTCCACCACCGTGCACCCAGGCTGGCTCTGCACACGCAAGGTGGCGCCGATGGTCTTGGCGCGCTCGCGCATCACGGTCAGCCCATTGCCACGGCCGCGCTCGGGATCGAAGCCAAGTCCGTCATCCACCACCCGCACGGCGATGCGGTTGAAGCCCTGGGCCTGCTGGACCGATTGGGCGTGGCCCTCGATGCGCAGGGTACGCGCCTGGGCATGCTGCAGCACGTTGGAAAACGCCTCGAACAGCATGAACTGCAGCTCGGCCATGGCGCTGGCATCCAGGCTCTCGCACACGGGCAGCGCGTCCACGTCCCATTGCAGGTCCATGCCGATGGCCGAGAAGCGCGGCCCCAGGCGGTAGCGCATATTGGCCAGCAGGGCCGTCACGTCGCCGGCGACCAGGTGCATGGAGTCGATGGACAGCTTGAGCTGATCGAGCGCATCGCGCAGGGTCTGCAGCACCTCGGCGCGGTGCATGGGCCGCTCCGCCACCACCGGCTCGAACTGGCGGTCGCCCTGCAGTTGGCGCAGGGCCGAGCTGATGTACGAGCCCACGCCATCGTGCATGTTGCGCAGGATGCGCGCGCGCTCGGCCATGCGCTCCTGGCCGCGCGCCATGCGTTCCAGTTCCTTGCGGCTGTCGAGCACCTGTTGCATGGCCTTGGCGCCGTTGTAGTTGAAGGCCAGGGCAAACAGGAACAACGCCGTCACCAGCCCGGCGGTGCAGATCAGGTCGAACAGGACCTCGTAGCGCAGGTCATACCACTTGGGCGCGTGGTAGCCCTGCAGCTCGGCCACACCATAGGCCAGGGTCAGGGCCAGGCAGATGCCAAACCAGACCAGCACGTCCACGCCCAGACCCAGCAGCAGCACGGCGCAAATGGGAACCAGGGTGAACCAGGGCGTGACCGGCGACAACAAGCCGCCGGAGAAGAAGCTGCAGCCCAGCACCGCCACGAAGGCGCAGTTGGCCATGTACCAGTTCACCGTGCGCCGAAACGCCCCCGTGGCCCGGAAATAAAACAGCGCACAGAACAGAAACACCAGCCCCAGACTCATGAGCACGGCCCCGGCCACGAATCCGATGGCCCAGGACGTGCCCGCGTACAGCAGGCAGAAGGCGACATTGATGAAGCAGATGTAGACGAACATGCGCCGGGCACCGCGCTCGCGCTCATCCGTCGGTTCCTGGTTCAAGGCGAAGTGGTTGACCCAACGGTCCAGCCAAGCCAGCGTTGCGTCCAGTTGCACCATGGTTGCGCGGCGATGGTCTCAGGCGCCTTGCGGCCCGGACCGCAGCGTATCCAGCGGCAGCGCATGCACCTCGGCCAGCAGGCGCGCCAGTGCGCGCCCCGCGGCGTCGAGCACGGCCTGGCCCTTGGCGGCGGTGGCGGCCTGTGCATTGCCCACCGCGCCCAGCGGGTTGTAGTCCTGCATCTGCCATCCGAGCTTGGCGCTCTTGCCGTTGCCCAGGATTGCGAAGCGGCGCGCCCGGTCCTCGGACGTGGAGGCAAAGTTCTGCGCCTGCGCCATGTCCACTAGGTGGGGCGCCAAGGCCAGCATCATGGACGTCTCGATCTCGCCGGCATGGATGCCAAAGCGGTGCTCATGCGCGCTGAACAGGACATTCACGTCCTCGCCGTTCGGCCCCAGCAAGGGCAGGCCGAACCAATTGACGCTGTAGACCAGCATCCCCAGCCGTGCGCGCAGGTCGCGCGCCACGATGTCCATCACGCCGACCTGGCCGCCATGGGCGTTGAGCAACACCAGCTTCTTCACGCCGCTGGCGGCCACGCTCTCGGCTATGTCGGTCCACAGCCGGATCACGGTTTCAGTCTTGAGCGTGAGCGTGCCGGCGAACTGCGCGTGCTCCGGGCTCAGGCCCACCGCCTGGGTCGGCAGAAACAAGGCTGGCACGCCGGCGTCCAGGTGGGGCAGCGCGGCGCGGACCACGCCATCGGCCAGCGCGCTGTCCACGCACAGCGGCAGGTGCGGGCCATGCTGCTCGGTGGCGGCCACCGGCAGCACCGCCACCAGGTGCTCCAGGGTGCCGTTGGCCTTGCACTGGGCAAAGTCGCGCGTGCTCCAGTCGGCCCAGTAGCGTGAACGCAATGGGGCAGCAGCAGCGGTGGGGCGGGCGGCATCGGTCATGGTGGCACGGTACGGTCGAAGTCCTCCATGGTAACGCGCCGTTATGATGCCCCGCATGTCCGCTCCCCGTCCGCGCAACGCCACCGGCGACTCCTTCTTCGCCTGGGAGGGCGACGTGCTCATCGTCAACATCCTGGGCAAGCCCGCCGCGAGCAAGGACGCCATCGGCAAACCCAAGGGCACGCAACTCAAGATCAGCGTCACCGCCCAGCCCAAGGGCGGCAAGGCCACCGACCATATGGTGCGCTTCCTGGCGCCGCTGTTCGGCGTGGCGGTGGCCGACATCGAGGTCGTGTTCGGCCAGGAAAACGTGAACAAGCAATTGCGTATCAAGGCGCCCAAGAAGCTGCCGGCGGTGTTCGACTCCAAATAGCGGTGCCACAATCGGGCCTGGCCGGCCCCTGGCGCGGCGGAACTTTTTCGGCTGTTACCGGCTCCACCTTGCGATGACGTTCACCTCCACACACCTGCGGCGCGGCCCCGCTGCCCTGCGTCGACTCTCTCGCGCACTCCAAAATGCTACATTTTTCGTAGCGCTCTGCGCTTTATTGACGGGGGCTAACGCCCAAATTCTTCCCAAGGGTTCGGGCCAGAGCGGCACTCCGTCGGCGGTGGTGCAAACCGAGCAGGTGCGCGCCGAGCTGTTCGCCCACGCGCCCGATGGCGTGGCCCCGGGCAAGCCGGTCTGGCTGGGCCTGCAGATCCGCCACCAGCCGCACTGGCACACGTACTGGAAGAACCCCGGCGACTCCGGCCTGCCCACCGTGCTGCAGTGGACGCTGCCGGCCGGGGTGACGGCTGGCGAGATCGCCTGGCCCACGCCGCAACGCATCGTGGTCGGCAACCTGGCCAACTACGGCTTTGGCGAAACCGTGCTGCTGCCCACGCCCCTGACCATCACGCCCAGCTTCCAGGTGCCGGCCTCCGGCGAGCTGGAGGTGCGCCTGAACGCTTCCTGGTTGGTGTGCCGCCAGGAATGCATCCCGCAGGAGGGCAACTTCGCCCTGCGCCTGCCGGTACGCGGCTCCACCGCCTCGCACGGCACGGACTTTGACGCCGGCCACGCCGCCAGCCCCACCGACCTGCCCGCCGGCAGCGCCCAGGCGGCACTGGGTGCCGATGGCTTCACCCTGACCGTGAGCGGCCTGCCCGCGGCCTGGGCTGGCAAGGCCCTGCAACCCTTCCCGGAAACCGCCGCCGTGGCCGAACCGGTGACCTCGCCCCACAGCGGCGACAAGGTCGATGCCAGCGGCGGCGCCCCGCGTACCGGCACCCAGAGCTGGGCCAACGGCGTCTGGCGCGCTCACTTCCCCTACTCCGGCCTGCGTGAGTCCTCGCCCGACAGCCTGCCCCTGGTGCTGGCCCTGGGTGCGCAAAGCGTGCGCACCGTGGCCACCGTCAGCGGCCAATGGCCGGCCTTGGCCGCACCGGGTAGTGCGCCGCTGCCCACAGCCGCCAGCGCGGCTCCCGGCGACGCCGCACCGGTGAGCGCCGGCAATGGAGTCAGCACCAGTTGGGTTTTGGCCCTGGCCGCCGCCCTGCTGGGCGGACTGATCCTCAACCTCATGCCCTGCGTACTGCCGGTGCTGGCCATCAAGGTGCTGGGCTTTGCCAGCCATGGCCACCATGGTCATGCCTCGCACCGCGCACAGGGCCTGGCCTACACCCTGGGCGTGGTCCTGTCCTTCGTGGCCCTGGGCGGCCTGATGCTGGGCCTGCGTGCCACCGGCGAGCAGCTGGGCTGGGGCTTTCAACTGCAGTCACCGGCCGTGATTGCGGTGCTGGCCACGCTGTTCACCCTGATCGCCCTGAACTTGGCCGGCCTGTTCGAAGTGGGCATGCTGCTGCCGCACCAGTTGGCCAGCCTGCAGGCGCGCCACCCGGTGGTGGATGCCTTCCTCTCCGGCGTGCTGGCCGTGGCCATTGCCTCGCCCTGCACGGCGCCGTTCATGGGCGCCTCGCTGGGCTATGCCATCACCCTGCCGAGCGGTCAGGCGCTGGCCATCTTCGCCGCCCTGGGCCTGGGCCTGGCCCTGCCCTTCCTGGCTGCGAGCTGGGTGCCGGCGGTGGTCGGTTGGCTGCCCAAGCCGGGCGCCTGGATGGACACGCTGCGCCGCTTCATGGCCTTCCCCATGCTGGCCACCGTGGTCTGGCTGGTCTGGGTGCTGGGCCATCTGAGCGGCGTGGATGGCGCGGGCGCCCTGCTGGCCCTGCTGCTGACGCTGGGGCTGGTGATCTGGTCGCTCGGGTTGGAGGGGCGCAGTCGCATCGTGTTTGCTACCATTTCGATAGCTATACTCGCATTGTTGACGAGGACTATCGGCCCATTGGCTCTCAAGGTGGACGACGCAACGGGTCCGGTGGCCAGCGCCCCGGCCGATGCTGCCGGCCCCAACTGGCAGGCCTGGGCACCGGGCAAGGTCGAGGCCGAACTGGCTGCCGGCCGGCCGGTGTTCGTGGACTTCACCGCCGCCTGGTGCATCACCTGCCAGTACAACAAGAAAACCACCCTGGCCAATGCCGAGGTGCAGGCCGACATGCGCGCGCACAACGTGACCCTGCTGCGCGCCGACTGGACGCGCCGCGATCCGGCCATCACCGTGGCGTTGGAGAAACTGGGGCGCAGCGGCGTGCCGGTCTATGTGCTCCACCAAGCCGGCAAACCGCCGGTGGTGTTCTCTGAAATCCTGGACGCGCAGGCGCTGCGCGCCAGCCTGGCCCAGCTGTAACGCGTTCATTGCCCATGCCCGACACCAACGCCACCATCGCCCATATCCTGCAACACAGCCGCACCGTGGCCGTGGTCGGCCTATCCCCCAAGCCCCAACGCGACAGCTATGAAGTGGCGCAGTACATGCAGCGCCAAGGCTGGCGCATCGTCCCGGTGAACCCGGTGGCTGCCGCCAGTGGCCAGCCCATCCTGGGTGAGCGCGTCTACGCCACGCTGGCCGAAGCCGCAGCGGCGCACCCCATCGACCTGGTGGACGTGTTTCGCAACAGCGACGATGTGCCCCCGGTAGTGGACGATGCCATCGCCATCGGCGCGCCGGCGGTGTGGTTGCAACTGGGCATCGTGAACGATGCCGCCTTGGCCAAGGCGCGCGCGGCCGGCCTGCGCACGGTGCAGGACCGCTGCCTCCTGGTGGAGCACCGCCGGCGCGGGTGAAACGCCGCCGCCGGGCTGCGACAATAGGGGCATGAACGCATCCACCCCCACCGCTGGCAGCCAGGCTGCCGAAGACCTGGCCTTTGCGGGCCTGCACAACCCCACCTTCCTGCAGGCCTGCCTGCGCCGCGCCACGCCCTATACGCCGCTGTGGCTGATGCGCCAGGCTGGGCGCTACCTGCCCGAGTACTGCGCCACCCGCGCCAAGGCCGGCAGCTTCATGGGGCTTGCCACCAACAGGGACTACGCCACCGAGGTCACGCTGCAGCCGCTGGACCGCTACCCGCTGGATGCGGCCATTTTGTTCAGCGACATCCTCACCGTGCCCGACGCCATGGGACTGGGACTGTCCTTTGCCCAGGGCGAAGGCCCGCGCTTTGCCAAGAACGTACGCGATGAGGCCGCCGTGGCGGAGCTGGCCGTGCCCGACATGGCCAAGCTGCAGTACGTGTTCGACGCGGTCAGCAGCATCCGCAAGGCGCTCACGGTGGACGGCAAGGGCCGCGTGCCACTGATCGGCTTCTCCGGCAGCCCCTGGACCCTGGCCTGCTACATGGTCGAAGGCGCCGGCAGCGATGACTACCGCCACGTCAAGACCCTGATGTACAGCCGCCCGGACCTGATGCACCGCATCCTGGCCGTCAACGCCGATTCCGTGGCCGCCTACCTGAACGCCCAGATCGACGCCGGCGCCCAGGCCGTGATGATTTTCGACAGCTGGGGCGGCGTGCTGGCCGACGGCGCCTTCCAGACCTTCAGCCTGGCCTACACGGCCCGCGTGCTGGCGCAGCTCAAGCGCCAGGGCGCCAAGGGTGAGGCCATTCCCCGCATCGTGTTCACCAAGGGCGGTGGCCTGTGGCTGGACGACATGGGCGGCTTGGACTGCGAGGTCCTGGGCCTGGACTGGACCGTAAACCTGGGCAAGGCCCGCGCCATCGTCGGTGGCGCCGAGAACGGCCCCGGCAAGGCGTTGCAGGGCAATATCGACCCCAATGTGCTGTTCGCCCCGCCGACGGCCATCGCCACCGAAGTGGCCAAGGTGTTGGACAGCTTTGGCAAGCCCTACCAGGGCGCTGGCAAGGGCCCGACCCACATCTTCAACCTGGGTCACGGCATCAGCCAGCACACGCCGCCCGATCATGTGGCGGCCCTGGTGGAAGCCGTGCACGGCCATTCACGCACGCAACGCGCCTGAATTTCCTAGCACATTTGGGGCCACGAATTTGATGCATCCATCTGCACTTATTCACAAAGCCCGGTATTGACCCCTTTGGGTATCCCCTGAACAGGGGATACGCGCTATGAAAGCCATAGCGCTCGTAAGTGTTTGATTTATAAGGATTTCAAACTTTGCTTTTTTTGTGGGCATTCCAGCCAAAGCCTTGATTTGCAAGGCTTTGGACGGTGCTTACGGCAAATATCAACAAAGTTATCCACAGAAACTCTGATCTCCAGATAAAGCGTTTACAAATCAAACACTTAGCGCCTTTTCCGCAGAAACACCTTAACAATTCTTCACAAGTGCGATCCATCCCATGAGCCACTGGCTGTGCGTGCTGGTGCAGACCCCGGCGCATGCGGCCCTGGGCTCGGTGCTGAATTACCGAAGTGAGTCGGCACTACCTCCCGGAACCCTGGTGCGCGTGCCACTGGGCCAACGCGAGACCCTGGGACTGGTGTGGGACGGCGATGCCGCCCAGGCCACCGGCGAGCTGGACCCGGGCAAAATTCGGGCCGTGGCGGGCGTACTGGAGGGCATTGCTCCGCTCAATACCGCCTGGCAACAACTCGTTACATTTGCGGCAAATTATTACCAACGCTCCCTGGGCGAGGTGGCGCTGGCGGCCCTTCCGCCACAGCTGCGCGAACTGACCCCGGCCCAGGTGCAGCGCCGCCTGCAACGCGGCAAGGCGGGCAAGGTCACCGCCACCCAGGACACCGGGGCACCGGACCATGCGGCCGCCCCGCCGCCCGAGCCACCGGTACTCAGCGCCGAGCAGCAGACCGCCCTGGCCCAGATCGAAACCCAGCCCGGCCCCTTCCTGCTGTTTGGTGCCACGGGCAGCGGCAAGACCGAGGTCTACCTGCAGGCCGTGCAGGCCCTGCTGGAGCGGGACCCACAGGCCCAGGCCCTGGTCATGGTGCCCGAGATCAATCTCACGCCGCAGTTGGAGGCGCGCTTCAGGGCCCGCTTCGCCCCGCTCTACGGCGATGGCGCCGTGGTGTCCCTGCACAGTGGCATGAGCAACCCGCAGCGGCTGAAAAGCTGGCTGGCCGCGCACGCCGGCCAAGCCCGCATGGTGCTGGGCACGCGCATGGCGGTGTTTGCCGCCCTGCCGCGGTTGCGCCTGATCGTGGTGGACGAGGAACACGACCCCAGCTACAAGAGCGGCGAAGGCGCGCGCTACTCGGCGCGCGACCTGGCCGTGTACCGCGGCCGCCTGGAGGGCGCCAAGGTGCTGCTGGGATCGGCCACGCCCTCGCTGGAGAGCTGGCACCACAGCCGCCCCACTGCCGAGGGCGGGCGCTACCAGCGCCTGTTGATGCCCAGCCGGATCGGCACGCCCACCGCCGCCAACGCTGCCGACGGCCTGCCCTTGGTGCGCCGGGTGGACATGAACCACCAGCCTCGGCGCGCGGTGTTTTCCATTCCCCTGCTGGAGGCCATCCGCGAACGCGTGGCACGCGGCGAGCAGTGCATGGTGTTTCTCAACCGGCGCGGCTACGCGCCGGTGCTGGCCTGCGGCGAATGCGGCTGGAAGAGCCAGTGCCCGCACTGCAGCGCATTTCGCGTGTTCCACAAGATCGACCGCACCCTGCGCTGCCACCACTGCGGCTTCACCGAACGCGTGCCGCGCGCCTGTCCCGACTGCGGCAATCCCGACATCGACTCCATCGGCCGCGGCACCGAACGCCTGGAGGAACACCTGGCCGAACTGCTGAGCGATGTACGTCGCCCCGGCACCCAGAGCCCCGAACACCCCGAGGGCCTGCCCGTGCGCGTGGCCCGCATCGACGCCGACACCACGCGCCTGGCCGGCGAACTGCAAAGCCAACTGGACGCGGTGCACGCCGGCGAGGTGGACGTGCTGGTGGGCACGCAGATGATTGCCAAGGGTCACGACTTTCGCCGCATCACCCTGGTGGCGGCGGTCAACCCGGACGGGGCGCTGTTTTCCAGCGACTTCCGTGCGCCCGAGCGCCTGTTCGCGCTGCTGATGCAGGCCGCCGGGCGCGCCGGACGCGACGCCAGCCTGGGCGCACGCAGCGAGGTGTGGATACAGACCTTCCAGCCGGCCCACCCGCTGTACGCCGCGCTCAAGCACTATGACTACCCGGCCTTCGCCCAGGCCCAGTTGGCCGAGCGCGCGCAGGCCGGCCTGCCCCCCTTCACCGCCCAGGCCCTGGTGCGCGCGGAGGCCCGCACGCAGGAGGCGGCGCAGGCCTTTCTGAACACCGCCAGCGCCACCGCCCAGGGCGAGATGGCGCGGTGGGACGGCTGGGGCGCGGTACTGGCGCAGATCACGCTCTACCCCGCCGTGCCCATGGCGGTGCAACGCGTGGCCAACGTGGAGCGCGCCCAGATGCTGGTGGAAAGCGCCTCGCGCACGGCCCTGCAGCAGTTCCTGGGCGCCTGGCAGTCCGTGCTGCACACCACTCGCCAGGTACCCGAAGCCAAGGGCTTGATCCGCTGGGCGGTGGACGTGGACCCGCTGGCGATCTAGGGGCCCGCCCTAGTTGGTGCCCTGGCGCACCCAGCGTTTGATGGCCTCGGCGGTTTCGCGTTCAATCCCGTTATAGCCGTGGTGGCCCAGGGCCTCGCAGGGGTCGCCCACTGAAATGCCGCCCTCCATGCTGATCAGCTCCGCACCATAACGCTGGTGGGCGCTCAGGGCCGCACCATAGGGAGTCACCCGGCAACCATCCTGCACGTGGTGCACGATCAGGTGGCGGTTGTGGTACTTGCGCGGATCGAACGAGGCGATGCGCGCCATCGACGAGGTGTGTATCTCCCCGGCGATCCGGTCCGACAGGTAGTCGGCCAGTGCCAGGGTGTCGAAGGTGCCGCGGCTGGTGCCCATCAGGTAGATCTGTGCACCGGGGAAGCGCGCGTGCAGATCGTCGATCAGGGCCTGGATGCGCTCGGGGATCTGGCTGGCATTGGTGCTGACGGTGGCAAAGTCCTCATCCACGAAATGGGCTCGCGCCCGCAACAGGAAGTTGCCGCGCATGCCGTAGACCAGTTGCCCGTCGCGCAGATGCGGATCAACCAAGCCGTTGCCACCAGGGAACAGGATGAGCACATAGCGCGGCGTGGCACTTTGGGCGTTGAGCACATAGGGCACAGGCTCGCCACCGGGCGGTGCGGCGGCCAGCTGCAGGGATTCCGCGGCCTGCGCGGCGCCCTGGGCCGCGGCCAGAGCAAGCGTAAGCGCAAGCAGCCAGGGTAGGCGTCGCATGGCTCAGGCCGGCACGCGCACGGCCGCGGCCACCGGCGGGGTCATGTCGGACGCGCTGGCGGCCACGCGCGGGAACACGACGCGGATGCGGGTGCCCTCGGCAGGCGCGCTTTGCACGACGATCTGCCCCCCCAACACCCGGGTGACGATGCCGTGCACGATGTTCATGCCCAAGCCGGTGCCACCGCGCCCCATCTTGGTGGTGAAGAAGGGGTCGAAGATGCGGGCGCGCACCGCATCGGGCATGCCCACGCCGTCGTCGGCCACCACCAGTTCCACCGTGTCGGCGTCCACCGCGCCCACGCGCACGCTGATGCGACCGGCCTTGTCCGGCTCGAAACCGTGGATGGAGGCGTTGATCACCAGGTTGGTCAGCACCTGACCGTAGCGGCCGGGGAAACTGTCGCAGACCAGGCCGGCAGGCAAGGTTTTCTGCACCTCGCAGCCGGACTTGCGGATGGTGGGCTGCAGCATGTTGAGGATTTCGGAGGTGACCTCGGCCAGGTCGAACTCGCGGCGCTGGTCGCTGGTCTGGTCCACCGCCACCTGCTTGAAGTCGGAAATCAACAGGGCGGCGCGCTGCAGATTGCTCAGCGACAGGGCCAGCCCCTCGTCGGCGCGCTCAAAGAAGGCCGTCAGCGAGGAACGCCGCAGGCTGCCCTCGGTGAAGGCGGCCCGCAGATCCTTGACGTCCGACTCGATGGTGGAGGCCACCGTCAGCGCGTTGCCGATGGGCGTGTTCAGCTCGTGCGCCACGCCGGCCACCACGCGGCCCAGCGAGGCCAGTTTCTCGGTCTGGATGATTTCCTCCTGCGCGCGCTCCAGCGTGCCCAGGGTGCGCTCCAGGGACTCGGTACGCTCGGCGACGCGCTGCTCCAGGTGCTCGTTGGCATCGGTCAGCTCCTGGTTGCGGCTCTCCAGTTGCGCGATCAGGTGGATCAGCGCCTGCCGCGTGGCCTCCAGGCTGTCGGCCAGGGCCCCCACCTCGTCGCGGAACACGCGCTTGATGGGCACGTCCAACTGACCCTTCTCGATGCGCCCGGAGGCTTCCACCAGCCGCTCCAGCGGACGCACCAGGCGCCAGTGCATGAGCAACAAAATCACCAGCAGCGCACCGATGGAGGTCTCCAGCCCCTGGCGCACGAACTGCTTGCGCACCTCGGCCACCTTGCGCACGTAGCCGGCGGTGGACATGCGCAGCTCCAGCTTGCCGACCATGGTCTTGTTGCGCTCCACCACGCGCGCCGCCCGCTCCACCAGGGCCGGGTCTTCCGGCTCGCGCGTGCGGGTGGCAAAGGGCGTGCCCTTGTCGTCCCAGATGGCGATGGACACCACGTCGGGATTGATGAAGGCGGCCTCCATGATGGAATTGGCCTGTTCGGCCTCGAACTGCCACAGCGGCTCACGCAGGGCCAAGGCGGTGAGCGTGCCCAGGTGGTCCATCTCGATGTGGATCTGGGCGATGTGCTGCTCGCGCAGGTCCGAGGTCTGTTCGATGTACGAGAGGAACGAGGCCAACACCACCCCGGCCACCACCGTCAGCGCGATCACCACCCGCAGGGAATGCAGACGCAGCCAGAGGGCGCCGAGTCGGCTGAGGTCGGAATCGCGGTTGCGCATGGTGGGGATCGGTGTTTTCGCCACTGTAACGCAAACACCGTGCCTGCCAGGGCTTGCGCGGGCATCGCCGCGCAGACCCCCTTACATCTGGCGGAACAGGTGCACGAAGCTGCGGCTCACCGGCAGGCTGTCGCCACGACCCTTGATCAGTACCTCGCCGCCGTCGTGCGCGCCGTGGTTGAATTGCTGCACGTGCAGCAGGTTGACGATGACGGCGCGGTGCACCTGAGCAAAGCGCGCCGGGTCCAGCGCATCGGCCAGTTCGCGGATGGTCTTGCGGATCAGCGCCTCGCCGCCCTCCCAGACGACCAGCGTGTACTTGGTGTCGGACTTGAAGTAGACCACCTGCTCCACCGGAATCAGGCGCACCGTGCTGCCCACCGAGGCCTTGATCCATTGCAGATACTGCGGTGTGCCCAGTTGCCCGCGCAGGTGCGCGGCCAGCGTGTCCAGTGTCGCCTTGGACAGCGCGACCGGTTCCGACGCGGCCGACGTCTGTTGCAGACGTTCACGCAGGCGGCGCACGGTCTCGGCCAGACGCGCCTCGTCAAAGGGCTTGACGATGTAGTCGATGGCCTCCTGGCAAAACGCCTCCACCGCGTACTGCTCGTGCGCCGTGACGAATACCAGCTCGGCACGGTCGCCGATGCAGCGCGCCGCCTCGATGCCATTCATGCCCGGCATGTGCACGTCCAGAAAGGCGATCTGCGGCTCCATCTCGTCGAACAGCTCCACCGCCTCGCGCCCGTTGCGCGCCGTGGCGACAACCTGCAACTCCGGCCACAGGCGGCCCAGGATCGCCACCAGGCGCTCGCGCAGCAGGGGTTCGTCATCGGCCACCAGGGCCGTCGGGGGTGTCATCTCAGTCGAGTCCTTCCACGATGATGTCGGCGCGCACGCCGTGCGGCGGGTTCTCGCTCAGCTCCAGGCGCGCGCGGCCCTGAAAGAAGGCCTGCAGCCGGTCCCGCAGATTGGCCAGGCCGATGCCCGGCTGGGACAACTCGGACAGGCCCACGCCGGTGTCGGCCACCCACACCTGCAACTGCTGGCGCCCGTCGGCGCCGGCCTGCATACGCGCGCCCACATCGATGCACCCGCCGTCGCAACCGGGGTCGATGCCGTGGTGCACCGCGTTCTCCACCAGGGTCAGCAGCGCCATGCTGGGGAAGTGCAGGTCGCGCAACGCCGGCTCCAGCGCCACGCTGAATTGCAGGCGGTCGGGCATGCGCATCAGCATCAGCTCCAGGTAGGCGCGCACCAGGTCGGCCTCGCTGCCCAGTGTGGCGCCATTCTGGTTGAGTTGCGGCATGGCCGCTCGCAGGTAGGCGATCAGGCTCTGGAACACCGGCGCGGCGCGCGGTGAGCCGCTCTCGATGAGTTCCTGCACATTGGCCAGCGTGTTGAGCAGGAAGTGCGGCTCGATCTGCGCCTGCAACAGGTTCAGGCGTGCGTCGGTGGCCTGGCGCATCAGCGTCTCGCGCTCCAGCGCAAACTGCAAGGCCTGCGCGCGCGTCTGGGCCTCGCGCTCGCGCACCAAGGCGCCCAGGGTGACGAGCAGGCCCACCAGGGCGGCGCTGATGGTGACCCACCAGAAACCCACCACCCGGGGACGCGAGCCCATGAAGGCGTACAGGTCTCCCTGCACCGAGATCAGTTGCACGATCAGCGGGCCCAGCGGCGCCGCCGCCGCCACCGCCAGAACCTGCGCCACCCAACGCGGCACCCAGGCCTGGCGCCAGGCCCCAGCGGCCAGATAGGCACCCAGCAGGATGAAGGACACCAGCAGGGTCTCACCCAGCAGCTCAAGAAAGGTGTTGCGCGTGATGGGGTAGAAGGCCAGCGCGCCAACCAAGGACGCCGTCGCCACCACCGCCAAGTGCCGACCATGGCGTGCCCAAAAACTGCGGGGCGCTGGTGGGTGAACGGGATCGGACGGTGCGGGAGAAGCGGTCATGCGGGGACGATACGGTGCCCCTCCCGGCCGGTCAAGACCAAGCCAGAGCTGCCGCGACAAAGCGCGGAAATCGGGGTGTGGGCGGCGGCGCGTAAGGGGTGCTGTGCCGATCGAGGCTTTGGAGTACCATTTTCCGATGAGCGCATCCGAAGCCCGCTTCTCGGTGTTACGCCAGTCCGGCGACCCCGCCGTGGCCGCCGCCATCGAGCGCCTGGTGGCCGAAGCGCCGGACGCCGCGCTCAACCGCATCAATGTGCTGGACTTCGCGCGCACGCACCAGTTGAACGAAGAGCGCACCATCGCCACCTTTCTGCACGCGGCGCGCCTGGGCCTGTTCGACCTGGCCTGGAACGTGCTGTGCCCGGGCTGCGGCGGCGTACTGTCCTCCAACGCGACGCTGAAGACCCTGCGCAAGGACGCCTATTCCTGCGCGCTGTGCGCGGCCGGCTACGAGCCCACGCTGGACGAGATGGTGGAGGTGGCCTTCACCGTCAACCCGCGCGTGCGCACCATCGCCGCGCACGACCCGCACCGCATGCCGATGTGGGACTACATGCGCCAGATTTTCTGGGGCTCGGGCGTCAACCTGCCCAAGGGTGAGGACTTCGAGCGCCTGGTGCAGGAAATCGTCATCGAGTCGGTCGAGCTGCCGCCGGGCGAGAAGGCCTATCTGTCGCTGCAGTTGCCGGACGCCTTCGTCATCGTCTTCGACGCGGTCACGCACTCGGCGCATTTCCTGGACGTCAAGGGCGAGCCCACCCGTGAGCGGCAAAACCTGGAAGTGGTGCTCAACGCCATCCACGCCCCCACCGGCACGGTGGAGATGCGCCCCGGTCCGCTGCGCCTGACCATCGACAACCAGACCCGCGAGCGCGCACTGCCGGCCCTCTACATCGCCGGCGACGCCCTGCACCACGTGCTGGACAAGCGCTCACCGTTCCTGACCGCCAAGCGCCTGCTGAGCAACCAGACATTTCGGGACTTGTACCGCGCCGAGACGCTGGACATCGACCAGCGCCTGAAGATCACCAGCCTGACCTTTTTGTTCACCGACCTGCGCGCCTCCACCGAGCTGTATGAGCGCGTCGGCGACCTCGTGGCCTACGACATGGTGCGCGCCCACTTCCAGGTGCTCAACGCCGTCGTGGCGGCCCAGGCCGGCGCCGTGGTCAAGACCATTGGCGACGCGGTGATGGCCACCTTCCCCACGCCCGCTCAGGCCATGGCCGCGGCCCTGGGGATGCGCGAGGCCATGCACGCGCTGAATGCGCAAAGCGGCCGCGAAGACCTGGTGCTGAAGATCGGCCTGCACGAGGGCCCGTGCCTGGCCGTGTCGCTCAACGACCGGCTGGACTACTTCGGCCAGGCGGTCAACATCGCTGCGCGCGTGCAGGGCCTGGCCACGTCCAGCTCCATCTTCGCCACCGAGCCGGTGGTGGATTACCCCGGCGTGGCCAGCCAACTCCAGGCCGCCGGCCTCACGGCTCAGGCGCAGAGCCACCGGCTGCGTGGCATTGCGCATGCGTTGACGGTGTTTGAGATTCCGTGATTTGCTACCAAAATAGTAGCTGCTCACGCATATTTCACGAGGGCTAGCAGCCAATTCGACCACTAAGGCATGCGCGGGTAGCCGGTGATGGCCTGGATCGCGCGGTACAGCGGCTGCAGCCGGCCGTACATCTTCTGGTAGACCCGGCGGTACAGCGCGTCGTAGGTGGCGTGGTGCTGCGCGTTGGGCTTGAAGGTCTGGCCGATGCGGGTCATGGCTTTCACCGCGGTGTCGAAGTCCGGGTGCAGGCCCAGCCCCACGGCAGCGTCGATGGCGGCGCCCAGGCCCGAGGTCTCGTAGACATGGGGGCGTGATGTCGGCAGGCCGAAGATGTCGGCGGTGAGCTGCATGGCGGCGTCGCTCTGCGAGCCGCCGCCGGAGATGCGCAACTCGGTGATGGGCACGCCGCTGCGCTTCTCGATGCGCTCCTTGCCCTCGCGCAGCGCGTAGGCCAGGCCTTCGAGGATGGCGCGGTAGACGTGGGCGCGGGTGTGCACGTCGCCAAAGCCGATGATGGCGCCCTTGGCCTCGGGGCCGGGGATCTTGATGCCCGGCGACCAGTAGGGTTGCAGCATCAGGCCCATGGAGCCGGGCGGCACGGAGTTGACCAGTGCATCGAACAGCACCTCGGGCGCCACGCCGGTCTGGGCCGACTGGTTCTGTTCGTGGTGGCCGAACTGCTGCTTGAACCAGTTGACCATCCAGTAGCCGCGAAAGATCTGCACCTCGGTGCTGTAGGCGCCGGGAATGGCCGACGGATACGGCGGGATAAAGGGCGTGACCTCCAGGTACTTGCTGCTCGTGGTGTTGATGGTGGCCGTGGTGCCGTAGCTTAGGCAGCCGATGTGCGGCTCGCGGCAGCCCGCGCCAATCACCTCGCAGGCCTTGTCGGCGGCGGCGGCCAGCAGCGGCAGCCCAACAGGAATGCCGGTGGCGGCACTGGCCGCGGGCGTGATGGCCCCCATGCGCGTGCCGGGCACCACCAGCTCGGGTAGCCACTCGGCCTTGACGGCCAGGGCCTGCCACTTCCAGTCACTTTTTCCCGCCCAGGCCAGGCCCTTGTAGTCGAACGGCAGGTAGGCCACCTGCGAGCCGACCGAGTCCACAAAGCGCCCGCACAACCGGTGGTTCAAGTAGCCGGACAGCAGCAGGTAGTGGTGGGTGCGGTCCCAAATGTCGGGCTGGTGCGCCTTGAGCCAGTTGGCCTCGGCCTCGCCCCGAAAGTAGTTGATGGTGTGGTGCACGCCGGCCACGCGGAACGCCAGCGGCCAGAAGGCGCTGATCGGCGGCACGGTGTCGGTGCGGCGCTGGTCCAGCCAGGTGATGGCGGGCCGCAGCGGCAGGCCGTCGGCACCCAGGTTGATGACCGTGCCACGCTGCGTGGTCACGGCCACGCCCGCTACCGATGCACGCAGACCGGGGTGGTGTTCCCACAGCCGCTGGCAGGCGGTGCACACGGCCTGCCAATAGTCCTCGGGGTCGTGTTCGGCCCAGCCGGGGTGCTCGGAGAAGTAGGCCTCCAGGTGCACCTGCTCCTTGGCGACGATGTCGCCCCGCAGGTCGAACAGCAGCGCGCGCACGCTTTGCGTGCCGTTGTCGATGGCCAGGATGGTGGGCTCGGTCATGGGCGCTCCCCCGTGTCGGATGTTTGGGATGCTGTGGATGCCTGCGGCAGACTGTAATGGGACTGCCACAGGGCCCGGTAGCCGGCCTCTTCCTGCTGCCAGCGGGCATCGCTCCAGCCCAGCTCGGCCTGGCAGAGGGTGCGGATGCGCTCCAGATGGTCCACGCCGCCACCGCGCAGCAGCAGGCCGATGCGGGTGCGGCGCAGCAGCAGGTCGTCCAGGTGCTGCACGGCCTCGCTGCGCGCGGCCCAGCGCAGCTCGACCCACAGGGTTTCGGTGCCGGGGATGGTGGCCAGTTCGCCCGGCTGCGCGGCCAGCACCACGGCACCGGCCTGCGTGCCGAAGCGGCCCTGCAGGCGCTGGCGCTGAGGCTCGCTCAGGGCAGCGCCAGCGAATCGGTCCAGGTCCTGGCTGCAGCCCCAGGCCGCGGCGGCGTTGACCGGTGGCGTGGCCGTTGGCAGGTGCGCAGCGACGTGGTCCAGCGCATCACGGGCGATCAGTTCAAAGGTGGTGAGCTTGCCGCCGGTCACGGTCAAGAGGCCTTGCTCCAGCCAGACGGCATGGTCGCGCGACTCCTGCGAGGGGTCGGCCTTGCCGGTGTCAATCACCGGGCGCACACCGGCGTAGGTGGCGATCACGTCGTCCCGCGTGATGCGCAGGGCGGGAAACTGGTGGTCCAGCGCGGCCAGCAGGTAGCGCAACTCCTGCGCGGTGATGCGCGGCTCCTGCTCCAGCGGTGGGCGGTGGTCCACATCCGTGGTTCCGACCAGGGTGGCGCCCTCCCAGGGGAAGGCAAACACCGGGCGACCATCCGCGGGGTGCATCAGGCTGATGGCCTGAGCCACCGGCAGCCGCCAGGCTGGCAGCACCAGGTGGCTGCCCCGCAGCGGACGCAGGCGCGGCGCGGCGTCCTGTTGGGCACGCAAGCGGTCAGCCCAGGCGCCGGTGGCGTTGACCACCAGGCGCGCGCGCACGTCCCACATGGGCGCGGTGTCACCGAGCGTGGTGCTGTCCTGCACCTGCACGCCGCACACCGCGCCATCGCCGGCGCGCAGCAACTGGCGCACGGCCAAGTAGTTGAGGGCCACGCCGTCCAGGGTCTGTGCCTCCTGCAGCACACGCAGCACCAGGCGGGCGTCGTCAGTCTTGGCGTCCTGGTAGCACAGGCCACCCTGCAGGCCCTCGGTGCGGATGTGGGGGGCCAGCAGCAGGAATTCGTCAGGCGAGTAGTGGTGGCGCAGCCCCTTGAGGCGGGCTTGGCCGGCCAGGCGGTCGTACACGGCCAGGCCCAGCGCCATAGTGCGCCGCCCGGGCGGCTGTCCGTGGTAGAGGGCAAAGGCAAAGCCCTGCGGATACACCAGGCCGCGCGCCTGGCGCAGCAGGCGCTCGCGCTCCACCACCGAGTCGCGCGTCAGGCGCAACTGGCCCTCCTTCAGGTAGCGCAGGCCGCCATGCACCAGCTTGGATGATCGACTGGACGTGCCCCAGGCAAAGTCGCGCTGCTCCACGAGTAGAGCCCGGTAGCCACGCCGGCAGGCCTCCAGCAGGATGCCGGCGCCGGTGATGCCGCCGCCGATGACGACGATGTCCCAGTCGGTGGTGGTCAGCGCCTCCAGTGCCTGGTCACGCGCAATGTTCATGGTTGTGCGTCCACCAGCTTGCCGGGGTTCATGCGCCCCTCAGGGTCGAAGTGCCGGAACAGACTGCGCATGGCCGACAGGCCCAGCGCGCCCTTTTCGGCCTCCAGATACGGCGCGTGGTCCAGGCCCACGCCATGCTGGTGGCTGATGGTGCCGCCATGGGCGACGATGGCCTGGCTGACCGCCGTCTTGAGGCTGCGCCAGCGCGCCAGGTCGCGCGCGTAGTCGCCGGCCAGGCGGTAGACGAAGGTGGTGTAGACGCTGGCGCCCTGGGCGTAGATGTGCGAGAGGTGGGTGTAGGCGTGCACGCGCTCACCATCCGCGGCCAGGGCCTGGGTGGCGGCCGCCTCCAACGCCTGCATCATGGGGGTGACCTTGGCCCAGTCGCAGGCGGTTTCCACGGTGTCAACGGCGTAGCCCTGCTGCCACAGGCTGTTGCGCAGGTAGACGTTGCGAAAACGGTTGGCCTTCCACTTCTTGCCCAAGGCCTGGCCGATGGCCACACCTTGGTGGGCCCGCACGATGCGCCGCGCACCGCGCAGGGCGTGGACCACCGTGTCCTTGGATCCGGTAGCGCCCAGCATCAGCAGGCACTTCTCAGCCCCGCAGCCGCGCCAGCCGAGGTAGTTTTCCAGCAGGCCGATCAGGCGCGCATGGCCGGCCATGGTCAGCGTGGTCCAGGTCTCGACCGGGTTGGACAGGCGCAGCATGGACAGCGGCAACCTGGCCTGGGCCAGTGCCCGCACGGCGTCGTGGGCGAGCTGCCAGGTGGGGAAGAAGACGGCGTGGAATTCCTCGTGCTGGGGCAGGGGCGAGACGCGCACCGTGGCCTCGGTCAGGATCCCCAGGCGGCCCTCCGAGCCCAGCACCAGCTCGCGCAGGTCCGTGCCCGCGGCCGACGCCGGGAAGGTGGGCACACGCAGGGTGCCGCGCGGCGTCTCGACACGCCCGCCGGCAAACAACTGCTCGATGCGGCCGTAGCGCAGCGACTGCTGGCCGCTGGATCGCGTCACCACCCAGCCGCCCAGGCTGGAGTATTCAAACGACTGCGGAAAATGCCCCAGGGTGTAGCCGTGGGCGCGTAGCTGCGCTTCCAGGTCCGGCCCCAGCACGCCTGCGCCAAAGGTGGCCAACTGCGCGGCGCGGTCCAGCTCCAGCAGGCGGCCCATGCGCGAGAGGTTGACCGTGAGCACCGGCTGCGAACCCGCCGGCACGGTGAGGTGGCCGACCACGCTGGTGCCGCCGCCCATGGGGATCAGCGCCACACCGTGCACCTGGGCGTAGTCCAGCAGGGCCCGCACCTCTTCGCTGCTCTGGGGGAAGGCCACGCCGTCGGTCACCGTGCCCACCTGGCCGCTGCGCAGCTTGAGCCAGTCCGGCAGGCTCTGGCCCAGGCTGGCGCGCAGGCGCGCCTCGGGCGTGGTGTCCACCAGCGGGTGCGGCGGCAGGCGGCTGAGTGGCAGACCGGCGCAGACCTGCTCCAGCGTGGCATCCACCGGTGCCGTGCCGGGCCCGACGCGCTGCGCCAGAAAGGCCAATGCCTCCGGCGGCAGCGGCAGTTGCACCGTGTCGTCTCCCCACCCATTCCAGCGTCGCATCGTCGTCTCCTTGTGCCTCGGTGCAGCCACCCATTGCTACACTGGCCGCCACTGTAGCCAGGCCCTGAGGGGCCGTCTTGCGCTTTCCTGCCAGGGGATTTGTTCGATCATGCCAAGCCCACCGTCCCATGTCGCCAGTCGCAGCCCCGGCCGCGTGGCCGGTGCCTATGCGCAGCCCCTGGTGGAACTGGCACAGGAGCATGGCGTGGACCCGCGCGCGCTGGCCCAGGCCGCCGGACTGGCACCCGACGCGCTGGCCGCCCTGCCCGAGACCCTGGCCGCCGACGCCTACGTGCGCTTGCTGGACGCCGGCGCTGAACTGACGCGTGACGACCATTTCGGCCTGCATGTGGGCGAGCGCGTGAAGCTGGGCACCTACAGCGTGTACGGCCTGATCCTGCTGAGCTGCCGCGACTTCGGCCAGGTGCTGCAACAGACCCTGCGCTACGAGAGCCTGGCCCACGACCTGGGCCGTTCGTCACTGGAAGTGGCCGAGGGCCTGGCCACCTACCGCTGGCACAGCCACTTCGAGGGCGCCAGCCGCCACCTGGTGGAAAGCGTGTTTGCCGGCGTGCGCGTGTTCGGCAACTGGCTGGCCGGGCAGGCGCTGCCAGCGGCGGCCGTGCACTTCCGCCATGCCGCGCCCTCCGACACCGGCGAGCACCGGCGCATCTTCGGCACCGCCGTGGTGTTTGGTGCCGCGGACGACTGCGCGCGTTTTGATGCCGCCCTGCTGCAACTGCCGGTGCCCAATGCCGATGTGACGCTCTACCCGGTGTTGCAGCGCCATGCCGAGCAGCTGCTGCAGGACCGCCAGCGCACCCCGGAGAGGCCCGACACCGTGGCCCAGGTGCGTGCCCGCATCGCCCACCGGCTGGCACAGGACGGCGCCCGTCTGGGTGGCGTGGCCGAGGACCTGGGACTGACCGCCCGCACCTTGCAACGCAAGCTGCAGGAGGCCGGCGTGGGCTTTCAGCAGGTGCTGGAGCAGACCCGGCATGAACTGGCGCTGGACTACCTGCGCCAGCGCCACCTGAGCCTGGTGGACATTGCCTTCCTGCTGGGCTACCAGGACCAGAGCGCCTTCAGCCATGCCTTCAAGGAATGGACCGGCAGGAGCCCCGGCAGCTACCGCGAACAGAGCGATACGCTACATAATTCATAGCGCGTCACGCAACATCCACGAGGGCTAGTGGCCCATTCAGCTTAAACCCGAGACCGGAACGGCGGCCCCATGCACCGCGCGGGCGGCGTCCGAGGCCAGGAAGACGATGACCTGCGCCAGGTCCTGCGGCGCCACCCAGCGCTGGGGGTCGGCATCGGGCATGGCGGCGCGGTTCTCCGGCGTGTCGATGATGGTGGGCAGCACGCAGTTGACGTTGATGCCCTGCTCGCGCAGCTCGCCCGCCATGGCCTCGGTCAGGCGGATCACGCTGCTCTTGGCGGCGCAGTAGGCGCCCATCGCCGCCACGCCGCGTTGCGCCGAAGCCGCGCCTACGTTGACGATCTTGCCGCCACCGCGCTCCAACATGTGCGGCACCACGGCACGCGCCATGTGCAGCAGGGTGCGGGCGTTGAGATCCATGAGGAAGTCCCAGGTGCGGTCCTGTGTCTCGTGCACGGCCTCGCCCATGCGAAAGCCGCCGGCCAGGTTGCACAGCCCGTCGATACGCCCGAAGCGCGCCACGGCGGCCTGCACCGCGGCGTGCACCGCGTCCTGCTCCAGCAGGTTGGCGGCCACGAACTGGCGCGTGGCCGTCTCGGCGCCATAACTGTGCTCCAGGCTGTCGCGGCGCAGGTCCAGCAGCACCAGCTTGGCGCCCTGGTCGGCAAAGGCCTGCGCCACGGCGCGGCCCAGGTTGCCGGCGGCGCCGGTCACCAGGATGATTTTGTCTTGCAAGTGCATGCCACGGTCCTCCAAAAGAAAACTGGATTGTGGTCAATAACGCGTGCCAGCGGTGTGCAACTTGCGGTACCCCTGCAGGCAAGCATGCACGCTTTGTGCACCGGCTTCAGGTCATCAGGGCCACAGCGCCGGAAAAGGTGAAGAAGGCGGCGGCGGTAGACACCAGGATGATGCGGGCGATGCGCCCGTTGTCGGCGCCAAAACGCTCGGCCAGCAGGGACACGTTGCTGGCGCTGGGCAGCGCCGCCAGCAGCACCAGCACGGTCAGGGCAAAGCGGTCGATGGGCACACCCAGCTGCACAGCCCCCGCGCCCACCAGCAGCACCAGCAGCGGGTGCAGGAACAGCTTGATGGCCGCCACCGGCACGACCTCGTTCCAGTGCACGGCCTGGGCCTCGCCGGAGCGCGCCATGATCTGCGAGCGCGCCAGCACCGCGCCGATAGTGAACAGCGCCACCGGCGAGGCGGCATCGGCCAAGAGGCCGATGGTCTTCTGCACCGGTGCGGGGAGCTCCAATTGCAGACCCGAGGCAAGCGCCCCCAGCAAGATGGACCAGGGCATGGGATTGGTCGCCATGCCCTTGAGCGCATTCTTCACCGCCCGCCCGGCCGAGGCCGCGTCGTGCCCGTCCAGGCGCGAGAGGGCGATGCACAGCGAGGTGGTGACCACCATGTCCACCAGGATGGTGACGATGGCCGGTCCGGCGGCGCGCGGCCCCAGGAGCGCCACCAGGAGGGGTACGCCCATGAAACCGGTGTTGGGGAAGGCGCCGACCAGGGCGCCGAAGGCGGCGTCGTTCCAGCCAATGCGCCCATGCAGGGTGATGGCCACCACGAAGGCCACCGTGACCAGTGCGCACAACAGGTAGGTCAGTGCCACGCTGGGGTCCAACAACTGGGCGATGGGCGTGCTGGCGCCGAAGCGGTACAGCATGCACGGCAGGGCAAAGAACAGCACGAAGGCGTTGAGTCCGGGAATGGCCGGCAGGGGGAGCATGCCGCGGTGGGCGGCGATGAAACCACACAGGACCAGGGCGAAGAAGGGGAAGGTGACGGAGAGGACTTGCAGCACGGCACCCATTGTCGGGGCTTTTTGGGCGCAGGGCTGGCGCCAGGCTGTCAGCCGTTAAGATGGCGCGCTTGTCTGCTTGCGTGCCCGTATGTCCTCTGCCCCCGCCCCCGCTTCCCACGGCCTCAATCTTGCCCAGCTGGAGGCGGTGAACTACATGCTGGGCCCCTGCCTGGTGCTGGCCGGGGCCGGCTCGGGCAAGACGCGGGTCATCACCCACAAGATCGGCCGGCTGATCCAGACCGGGCTGGAGCCCAAGCGCATTGCCGCCATCACCTTCACCAACAAGGCCGCGGCGGAAATGCGTGAACGCGCGGGCGGGCTGATCGGCAAGGCCGCCAAGGAGGTGGTGGTGTGCACCTTCCACGCCTTGGGCGTGCGCATGCTACGCCAGGACGGTGAGGTGATGGGGCTCAAACCACAGTTCAGCATTCTGGACACGGACGACGTGACCAGCATCCTCAAGGATGCCGGCGGCACCACTGACGCCGCCACCGCGCGCCAGTGGCAATGGACCATCAGCGGCTGGAAGAGCGCCGGACTCAATTCCACACAGGCGCTGGCGCTGGCCGAAGACGACAGCCAACGCATTGCCGCCACGGTGATGGCGCGCTACGAGGAGCGCCTGACCGCCTACCAGAGCGTGGACTTTGACGACCTGATCAGCCTGCCGCTCAAGTTGCTACAAAATCATGAGCAAGTTCGCCAGAAATGGCAAGGGCAAATGGGCCATATCCTGGTGGACGAATACCAGGACACGAATGCCACGCAGTACGAGATGCTCAAGCTGCTGGTGGGCGGCAATCCGGTCGCCAGCGCGCGCTTCACCGCCGTGGGCGACGACGACCAATCCATCTACGGCTGGCGCGGTGCGACCCTGGACAACCTGCGCAAGCTGCCGGTGGACTTCCCGGCCCTGAAGGTCATCAAGCTGGAGCAAAACTACCGCTCCACCAGCGCCATCCTGGACGCCGCCAACAATGTGATCGGCCCCAATCCCAAGCTGTTTCCCAAGACACTGTTCAGTGAACTGGGGCAGGGTGAGCCGGTGCGGGTGGTGGACGCCGACAACGAGGAGCACGAGGCGGAACGGGCCGTGGCCCGTATCCAGAGCATTCGCGCGGGCACGGCGACCGCCCCCAACGGCCCGCAGTTCCAGGAGTTCCGCGACTTCGCCATCCTGTACCGCGCCAACCACCAGGCCAAACCCTTTGAGAAGGCGCTGCGCAAGGCCAATATCCCCTACAAGGTGTCGGGCGGCCAGAGCTTCTTCGACCGCGCCGAGATCCGCGACCTGTGCGCCTGGTTTCGCCTATGGGCCAACAGTGACGACGATCCGGCCTTTCTGCGCGCCATCACCACGCCCAAGCGGGGCATCGGTCACCAGACGCTGGGCACGCTGGGTGTGTTTGCGACGCAGTACAAGCAAAGCCTGTTCGAGTCGCTCTTCTCCAGTTCGCTGGGCTCCGTACTGTCGGCACGGGCACTGGGCAGCCTGCACGAGTTCGGCCGGTACGTGAACGACCTGGAATACCGCGCCCGCCAGACCGAGGGCGCCGAGGCCGCCAAGGCCTTTATGCAGGAGTGGCTCAAGGACATCGGCTACGAAAAGCACCTGCTCGACAGCGAGGACAGCGACAAGGTGGCCGCGGCCAAATGGGCCAATGTGCTGGAGTTCTGCGACTGGATGGCCCAGCGCTGCGGCGGCGAGCTGGACGATGCGGCCGGTGTTACAACCACGCGCGAGGTCAAGAGCTTGCTGGAGGTGGCGCAGACCATCGCCCTGCTGTCCACCATCAGTGAGCGCGAGAAGGACCAGAACGTGGTGACCCTGTCCACCCTGCATGCGTCCAAGGGCCTGGAGTGGCCTCATGTGATGCTGGTCGGCGTGACCGAGGGCATGCTGCCCTTCAAGCTCGATGATGGCGCTGACAAACCCGGCGGTTCCACCCGCGACCACGAGTCCGCCAACGACGACTTGGCCCAGCGCCTGCAAGAGGAACGGCGCCTGATGTACGTGGGCATCACCCGCGCCCAGCGCAGCCTGGCCGTGAGCTGGACACGCCGGCGCAAGAAGGGTCGGGAGATGGTGGCGGCGCTACCCAGCCGCTTCATCGCCGAAATGGCGCTGGACAAGGCCACTGTGAAGGAAGACCCGCGCGAGAAACTGCGTGCCCTTCGGGCCGAATTTGCCCAGAAGGCGGCCAGCGCAGCAGCGGCGGCGGCGCAAGTCCGCTAAAAGCGCGAACTGTCGTAGCCCGTGTCGGGCGAGAAACCTGAGTCCATGGGGCGATCCAAGGGACCGAATTGCGCGTCGTGCAGGTCGGCCAGCATCATCATGGCGTTAGCCGCCTCCTGGTTAAAGCCAATGCGCGCCTTGCCAGTGTCGTCCATGCCGCTCATGATCAACTTGGAGATGTAGATGCTGCATTCCTTGTAACCCCACATCGTGCGTATGGTGTTGGCGATGCGGTGGTGGTGCAGTTCCACGACTTGCAGCGCGTCCTCCTTGCGCTGCTCCATGGTGCGTTCCTCGCGTGACAGGTCCGAGGCATTCAACGGCATGGGTGCGGTGCGTTGGTAGGCATGCGCATTTTCCGGGGTGGCATTGCCACCGGGTTGCAGCGTGCTAAAACGGGAATCCTGCTCGGCTACTGCGTTTTCCCACAGCCCCCAACTGGTGTCTGGGTCGTCCTCTCGCACCTCCAAGCCACGCGAATCTACCGCGTCCTTGTGCGCCGAGCCGTCAGGCTTTTTTCCTTTACCGAGAAAACCACTGAACATGGAAGTTCTCCGAAATATGCGCCTATGCTACTCCAGCCACGAAAACTTCGCCACCCTTCATCCGGCCGGCACAACCGCCCGTCCCGGAAACAGACTCAGCCGTGGCGCGCGCAGTCGCAATCATTGCCTTTGCGGAAGATGACTTCGCCAGTCGGTGCATGAACCACGCGGACCTCACCGCCGCACGGCACGGTCCGCGTCTTGGCCGCCAAGGCCACCGCCAGCGAGCGATCATGCACCAGCAGTTCCTTGCCGGTCGCCATCGCCCAGTGCGGGTTGCGCAACGCACGGTTGCTCTCGATGCGGAATTCGCCGCGGTTGTGGTGGTGTTTGATCTGTCTCATGGATATTCCCCCCTATCGTTATTGTTGTAAATAGGGTCAGGGGTCAACCTTTGCAAGTTGCCGCCAAACCCGTGCCGAACGCTCCCCCGTAATGGCTGAAACGCCAATAGCAAAGCCCCGTCGCAATGGACAGGGCTTTGAGCTAGGAGAAATCTGGAGCGGGATAAGAGGCTCGAACTCTCGACCTATACCTTGGCAAGGTATCGCTCTACCAACTGAGCTAATCCCGCATGATCACCGCGCGCCGCGGTGAAAGAAAAACCCACCAAGAGATGGGCAATTCAATTTGGTGGCCTGGGGCGGAATCGAACCACCGACACAAGGATTTTCAATCCTCTGCTCTACCGACTGAGCTACCGGGCCTAAGCCAATGAGTATAACACGAAGAATGGCGTAACCCGCGCACCGAGTGTCAAATTCCGTTTCGCTTGCCGCGCGTCAGGTCCACACCCAGTTGTTTGAGCTTGCGGTACAGGTGGGTGCGTTCCAGCCCGGTCTTTTCTGCCACGCGGGTCATGGAGCCGTTTTCGCGAGACAGGTGGTACTCGAAGTAGGCCTTCTCGAATTCGTCGCGCGCTTCACGCAGCGGCTTGTCCAGTACAAAGTTTTGGCTGGCTTGCAGGGCCGCATCCGTGGGGCCACTCGCAATGGGTTGCGCAAACCCCAGAGGTTCTGCCGGCACCGCCAGTGGGCGCGGCGCGGCGGCTGCCGCCATGGATTTGTGCAGGCTGCTGCGCGCCAAACCCTGCTCTACCGCCTTGAGCAGTTTTTGCAAGGTGATGGGTTTTTCCAAAAACGCCAGCGCACCGATCTTGGTAGCTTCGACGGCGGTGTCGATGGTGGCGTGTCCACTCATCATGATGACCGGCATGGTCAAGGCGCCGGTGGAGGACCATTCCTTGAGCAGGGTCACGCCATCGGTATCGGGCATCCAGATGTCCAGCAACACCAGGTCCGGGCGTTCGCGGGTGCGAGAGGCACGCGCCTGCGCGGCATTCTCGGCCAGCTCGACGTTGTGACCTTCGTCATTGAGGATTTCCCAGAGCAGATCCCGAATGCCGTGCTCGTCATCAACAACCAGAATGTTTGCCATGTTGTTTGCGTTGTCCCTTAGGTGCCACTGCGCGGGGCCACAGCTGGCGCGCCGCCGTCCGCAGCAGTCAATGATAACGATACTTGGGCGCCTACCACCGCGCCGTCAACGATGCGGTTGACGATGTCGATGCGACTGCCGTGCTCATCGGCAATTTTCTTCACCACCGCCAGGCCCAGACCGGTGCCCTTGGCCTTGGTCGTGACATAGGGCTCGAAGGCTCGCTTGAGGATGTGTTCGGGAAAGCCGCCACCGCAGTCAAGCACACTCAGTCGCACGCGCGCGCTGGCAGGCCGGTACTGCGTGCGCAAGGTGACGGCGTGCTCCGCGCCCTCTAGCATCCGCGTGGATTCGCTGGCATCCTGGGCGTTTTGCAGCAGGTTGTGAATGACCTGACGCAGCTGTTGCGCGTCACCCATGACGGGGGGGCAGGCCGGGTCCAACTCCACGCGCAGGGGAACGGCCAACTTGTCATGGTCGTATAGCTGCAGGACGTCCTCGACCAGCGCATTGAGGTCCAGCGGCTTGAGCTCTGCCGCCGGCAAGCGTGCGTAGTCGCGGAAGTCGTTGACCAGGCGCTTCATGGCATCAACCTGATCGACGATGGTCTTGACCGATTTGGCCATGACCGCCTGTTCCGCTGCTTCGAGCTTGCCGGTGAGCTTCATTTCCAGGCGCTCGGCCGACAGCTGGATGGGTGTCAGCGGGTTCTTGATTTCGTGCGCCAGGCGGCGTGCCACCTCGCCCCAGGCCTGGGCGCGCTGGGCCGACACGATGTCGGAAATATCGTCGAACACCAGGAGGCGCGTGTCCCCCGGCAGCTCGGCCCCACGCGCCACCAGCGTGAGCGTGCGCGCGAATGGACCGTGCTGGGCCGTGGCGCCTCCGCCCAACTCAAAGGAGCGCTGCCAGTGGTCCGTACCCTGCTCCGCACGCTGCGCCAGAAATTCCGTGAACTGGACTTGGACGGCGCGCCCGAATTCCTGCAGCCCATCGATGTCAGCCAGGGTCTGCCCCTCCAACTGCGCCAACGGAACCTGCAGGATACGCGCCGCGCCAGGGTTGGAAGAGCGAATCGCGCCGCGCGCATCCAGCACGATCACGCCGGCGGTTAGGTTGTCCAGGATGGTCTGCAGATTGGCCCGCGCGGCATCCACTTGCGCCATGCTTTGCTGCACGGTCTGGCGTGCGTCGGCCAGTTGCCGGGTCATCGATGCAAAGGCGCGCGTCAAGCCGCCCAACTCGTCATTGCCCTGCAGGGTGAGCTTGGGCGTGAGGTCCCCTGCAGCCACCTGACTCACACCTTCGGCCAGCATCAGCAGGGGGCGCGCAATCTGGTCACCCAGGATCACCGCCAACAACATCGCCCCGAACACGGCCAGGAACAGGCTCAGGGTCAGGGTGCCGATGTACATGCGCTTCAGGCCTTCGCGGCCCAGGGCGCGCTCCTGGTATTCGCGGTTGGCACTCTCCACCGCGAGCGCATTGGCCACCAGGTTGGGCGGCAAGGCGCGGCTGACCTGCAAGTAGCGCACTTGTGGCGCCAACCCCAGGACCGAGCTGTACACCGGAACCAGCACCTTGATGCGGACCCCGCCCAGGTTGCCGATGGCCGTCTCGTCCAACCCCTCGATCCAGGCCAGAGAGCGCTCGCTGCGGGCGGTGCGGAACTGGTTCGTCGACGGCTTGTCAGGACTGAGCTGGAAACGCGACTGCCCGGCGCTGGCCAGCACCGTGCCATTGGCATTCCAGACGATGACATCCGCCGCACCCAGTTGCTCCACCAGGCGGTCCAGCGCCAGGCCGACCGTGCCTTCCGGTGCTTCGGCCAATTGGCCGGCGGCCGTGCGGGACTTGGCTGCCAGGTCACTGGAAAGGGTGTCCAGCGTGACCCGCCCCAGGCTCAAGCCGGCGTCCAGGGCACCCTCGACCTTGACATCAAACCAGCTCTCAATGGAACGGGAGGCAAACTGGTACGACACAACATAAATCAACAAGCCCGGCGCCACCCCCACCAGTGCGAAGATCATGGCCAACTTGACCAACAGGCGGCTACCAAAGCGCCCCTGGCGCAGGCGCACCCACAGGCGGTAACCGACCCATACGATGGCGCTGAACAGTACCGTGGCCACCACAACATTGATATAGAGCAGGCGAGCATAGTTGCGCTCGTTCATCTCGCTGTTCGTGGTGGCCTGCATCAGCAGGAACAGCAGCACCAAGCCGATGGCCACCATGCTCAGGGCACCGGTGGCCAGGGTCCAGCGCAGGGCCGGCGAGCCGCGCTGGATTGCGGCGGAGCTCCCAGATCGCGCAGGATCCGTCATTTGGCGGAGGCCAGCGGCACCACGGTGCTCGCCGTGGCCGCCAGATCCCAGTCTGACTGGCCCAGGGCGCCAATCTGGAATGGGCGCGGCAACTGGCTCAAATCCAGGCGGAAGCGGAAATCCACCCGGTATTTGGGGCTACCGTCCAGGTCCGAGACGTCGGCGATTTTCCAGCGGAAGATCCGTTTGACGGCGGCCAAGGCCTCCGCAAGGGTCTCAAACCCCTGGTTCAGTGCCAGGCCCTGGCTGGATTCGCGCGCGGCGCCCGCCGTGGCGTTGAGCCGCCAGCGCCGGGTCAGCGGTTGATAGGCCAGGCGGATGTGGCGCTCCACGGTGCTGAGTCTCTTGTCGTACCAGTACCAGCGCTCCCGCAACACCTCGGCCTCAGTCACGAAGAACATGGGAATGCCTTTGAGCAAGGCGTCCTCGACGGCGGAAGGCAGTTCAAAGGCAATCTGGGCCGAGAGCAGGATCTCGTCATCCACGCGCTCCACCTGGTATTGCGTGATTTCCGTGGCGTTTTGGGCCTGCGCCAGATTCGCGAATAGGCACAAGAGGCCGGCGCAAAGCGCATGCAGGGCTTGGTCAAGCCATCCTCTTCTGCAGCAACGCGTAATAAAAGCCGTCATGGTCACGGGGTCCATTGTCCGGGACAGCCCCGGGTTTCGCGCCATTTCGGGGCATTAAATGCCCCGGAGACGGCAGCAACACCGCATCGGTGTTGTGCGCGAGAAACGTTTGCGTCTGCGCATCCCCCTCGGCCAGAAACAGCGAGCAGGTGCAGTACAGCAGGCGCCCACCGGGGCGCAGCAGCGGCCACAACGTCTGCAACATGGCGCGCTGGATCGCGGCAAGTTGCGCCACATCGGTCGCCCGGCGCAGCCAGCGCACGTCGGGGTGGCGGCGCACGATACCCGAGGCCGTGCAAGGAGCGTCCAACAGAATGGCATCGAATTGGCTGCCATCCCACCAGGTCGCCGGCTGTGAGGCGTCGGCAGTCAGTACTTGAGCGCGCAGCCCCAGGCGTTGCAGATTGGCTTGGATGCGCTGCGCGCGCCGGGCATCGACATCCAGCGCCACTACCTGGGCATCGCACAGCTCCAGCAGATGGCCAGTCTTGCCACCCGGTGCGGCACAGGCGTCCAGAATGCGCTGCCCTGGACCAAGGGCTAGTCCGTCCAGCAGCAAGGGCGCCGCCATCTGGGCGGCGGCATCCTGCACCGACACCCAGCCTTGCTCGAAGCCTGGCAGTTGGGTCACGGGCACGGCCCTGTCCAAGACGATAGCACCGCCCGGTTGGGCGCTGGCGGCTATCCCTGCCTGCTGCAGGGCCTGCACATAGTCGACGATGGTGGTCTGGCGTCGATTGACCCGCAGAACCATGGGCGCCGGTTGGTTGGCCGTCTCCAGAATTGCGCGCCAGCGATCGGGGCGCTCCCGCTGCAACTGTTCGATCCACCACAGAGGATGGCTCCAACGGGCCACGGGGTCGGCATCGGTGCGGCCCACCAGTTCCGCACGCTCGCGCAAAAAACGGCGCAGGCAGGCGTTCAGGAAGTTGGCCTGGGCTTTGGTGGCGCTCTGGCGCTTGGCGGCTTCGACTGCCTGATTGACCAGGGTGAACGCATCGTACGGCGCCTGGGCATCGTCCCAGGCCAGAGCCAGGGCCGTGCACAACAGGGCGTCCGCGGCCGGTGGCGGCGGCCTGCTGGCCAGCTTGCGGCGCAGGGCTTGGGCGCGCCCCAGGTGGCGCCACACGTGAAAAGCCAGCGCCTGTACTCCCGCGCGCAGTCCGGGTGCGACGGCATCGATGGCAGCAGTGCCCGATGTGCCGGCCTGCACAGCCTGGATCACGCCGGCGGTAGCCGTCAGTTGGCGCCACAAAGGGGGCGCTTCGTCCTTGGAGGTCATGCCGTTGTGTGTCTCATATCTGGCCGCTGGGTCGAAATCCCATCATGCCCACCACCAGCCGAGCCGGAAATTGCGCCAGGGCCTCGTTGAACTTCAGAGCGATTTGGTTGAAGCCTTCGCGGGCGGAGCCCACGCGTTGGGCGATGGTTTCCCAGCGGACCTCCATGGCGTTGGGGACCACGGGCCCTGCCAGATCGGCCGGCACGGCGCGTAGCATGCGCCAGGTGGTCTGCAGACCATCCAGGGTCTGGCCCAGATGACGCAGGCACTGGGCGTCCGTCGGTGTCGCCTTGGCCTGCTTGAGCGCAAACTCCAACGCCTGCAAGTCTGCCAACAGCGCGGCCCAAGGTCCCAGGGACTGCTGCATGGCGCCGGCTTCAAGACCCAATTCGCGCACCAGATCCGCGAAATGCTGCGCGTGCTTGTCCACCGACCCCAACGCACCGAAGGCGCGGGACCGCATGCGCATCAAGCGGTTGTACAGCCCCACGCACCAGAAGACGGTCAGGGCCAACGACAACCACAGAATCAGCGAATCACTCATAGCCACAAAAGAAAACACCCCACAGCCCTCGTCAGACGGGCTTGGGGTGCTACGTTTTGCATAGCAATCGGCTTATTCGCCGACGCTGCCCTCGCTGGCCTGGGGCTCGCCGACCGTCTCGGCCGTGCCGGCCAATTCGGCGGCTTCGGCTTCGGCAATGGCGCGACGCTCGGCATCGTCCATGCTTTCGCGGACCTTGCGGGCTTCGTGGTAGGCCAGACCGGTACCGGCCGGGATCAGGCGACCGACGATGACGTTTTCCTTCAGGCCACGCAGTTCGTCGCGCTTGCCCATGATGGCAGCCTCGGTCAGCACGCGGGTGGTTTCCTGGAAGGAGGCCGCGGAGATGAAGCTATCGGTGGACAGAGACGCCTTCGTGATACCCAGCAGCAGGTTGCTGTAGGTGGCGGGGATCTTGTCCTCGGCACGCAACGCGTCATTGGTGTTAAGCATCTCGGAACGCTCGACCTGTTCACCGTTGATGTAGCTGGAGTCGCCTGCCGCCTCAACCACGACGCGGCGCAACATCTGACGAACAATCACTTCGATGTGCTTGTCGTTGATCTTCACGCCCTGCAAGCGGTACACGTCCTGGACTTCGTCCACGATGTAGCGAGCCAGTTCCTCGGCGCCCAGCAGGCGCAGGATGTCCTGCGGATCGGCCGGGCCGTCCACCACCACTTCGCCCTTGTTGACCACCTGGCCTTCGTGGACCAGCATGTTCTTTTCCTTGGGCACCAGCTCTTCCCAGACCTTGCCATCGGGATCGGTGATCTGCAGGCGAATCTTGCCCTTGGTCTCCTTGCCGAAGGACACGGTACCGGTGATCTCGGCCAGCGTACCCTTGTCCTTGGGTGTGCGGGCTTCGAACAGCTCGGCCACACGGGGCAGACCGCCGGTAATGTCGCGGGTCTTCTGGCCTTCGATCGGGATACGGGCCAGCACTTCGCCGGGGCCTACGTCCTGACCGTCGCGCACCTGGATCAGGGCGCCCACCGGGAAACCGATGGTCACGGAGTGGTCGGTACCGGGGATCTTCACCTCGTTGCCGTTGACGTCGATCAGCTTGACCTGCGGACGCACCACCTTGGTGGCGCCACGGCGCTTGGGATCGATGACCACCATGGTCGACAGACCGGTCACTTCGTCGAGCTGCTTGGCAACCGTCAGGCCTTCTTCCACATTCTCGAAGTGCGCCTTGCCGGCGAATTCGGTGATGATGGGGCGGGTCAGCGGGTCCCAGTTGGCCAGGATGGCGCCAGCCTTGATGGCCTGGTCGGCCTTCACGGTCAGCACTGCACCGTACGGCACCTTGTGGCGCTCACGTTCGCGGCCATGCTCGTCATGGATGATGACCTCGCCGGAGCGGGCAATCACCACCAACTCGCCCTTGCTGTTGGTCACGTAGCGCATGGTGGCGTTGAAGCCAATATTGCCGTTGGACTTGGCTTCCACGCTGGAGGCGATGGCAGCACGCGACGCGGCACCACCGATGTGGAAGGTCCGCATCGTCAGCTGGGTACCGGGTTCACCGATGGACTGGGCGGCGATCACACCCACGGCTTCGCCGAGGTTGATCAGGCCGCCACGGCCCAGGTCGCGGCCATAGCACTTGGCGCAGATGCCGTAGCGGGTTTCGCAGGTCAGCGCGGTGCGCACCTTGACCTCGTCCACGCCGGCCACTTCCATCTCGTCGATCAGGTCTTCGTCCAGCATGGTGCCGGCCGGTGCCACCACGGCACGGGTTTCCGGGTGCAGCACGTCGTCGGCAGCGGTACGGCCCAGCACGCGGTCGCGCAGGGACTCGATCACTTCACCACCCTCGACGATGGCGCGCATCAGGTAGCCACCGTGGGTGCCGCAGTCCTGTTCGGTCACGACCAGATCCTGGGTCACGTCCACCAGACGGCGGGTCAGGTAGCCAGAGTTGGCGGTCTTCAAGGCCGTGTCAGCCAGACCCTTACGGGCACCGTGGGTGGAGATGAAGTACTCCAACACGTTCAGGCCTTCGCGGAAGTTCGCGGTAATGGGCGTCTCGATGATGGAGCCGTCTGGCTTGGCCATCAGACCCCGCATACCGGCCACCTGACGGATCTGGGCAGCGGAACCGCGGGCGCCGGAGTCGGCCATCATGTAGATGGAGTTGAAGGACTCCTGGTCCACTTCCTTGCCATGGCGGTCCAGCACCTTTTGCTTGGACAGCTGGGCCATCATCACCTTGGACACTTCGTCACCGGACTTGCCCCAGATGTCCACCACCTTGTTGTAGCGCTCGCCAGCGGTCACCAGACCGGAGACGTACTGCTGTTCGATCTCCTTCACTTCCTTCTGGGCGCGGGTGATGATGTCGTGCTTCTCCTGCGGCACCAGCATGTCGCCGATACAGATGGAGATACCCGCCTTGGTCGCCAGGCGGAAGCCGGACTGCAGCAGCTTGTCGGCAAACACCACCGTATCCTTCAGACCGCACTTGCGGAAGGACACGTTGATCAGCTTGGAGATTTCCTTCTTCTTCAGCGCCTTGTTGATGTTGGAGAACGGCAGGCCCTTGGGCAGGATCTCGGACAGCAGCGCGCGACCGGCGGTGGTTTCCCATAGCTTGGTCGACGGCACGAACTCGCCGGTTTCCTTGTTCTTGGTCCACTCGGTCAGACGCACATTGATCTTGGCGTTGAGCTCGACCTGGCCCGCGTCGAAGGCGCGTTGCACTTCGCCGGTGTCGGAGAAGATCAGGCCTTCACCCTTGCCGTTGATCTTTTCGCGGGTCGTGTAATACAGACCCAGCACCACGTCCTGCGAAGGAACAATGGAGGGTTCGCCGTTGGCGGGGAACAGCACGTTGTTGGAGGCCAGCATCAGCGTGCGGGCTTCCATTTGCGCTTCCACCGACAGGGGCACGTGAACAGCCATCTGGTCACCGTCGAAGTCGGCGTTGAGGGCCGCGCAGACGAGGGGGTGCAGCTGGATGGCCTTGCCTTCGATCAGGATGGGCTCA
>Ga0182039_10000039_pt1 | contig 85276 bp, 84 predicted proteins | sample sta12Can44000111_FD_125975 | JGI IMG/M metagenome (GOLD analysis project Ga0182039, IMG submission 125975) | Lab enrichment of tropical soil microbial communities from Luquillo Experimental Forest, Puerto Rico - statanox.12C.anox.44.000.111 | ecosystem: Environmental > Terrestrial > Soil >...
ATCGTTGCCCGGCATCGCCTTCCTTCGATCTATTCTGAGCCTGCGTCTGTGAAAGTTGGTGGCTTGGTCTATTACGGAACGGATCGTGTCGACCTTTACCGTCGCAGCGCGTCCTACGTCGACCGTGTTCTTCGTGGCGAAAAGCCCGGCGATCTGCCGTATCAGCAGCCGACGAAGTATGAACTGGTCGTCAACCTCAAGACCGCGAAGGCGCTTGGCCTTACTGTGTCACCGTCTCTCCTTGCCCGCGCTGACGAAGTTATCGAATAGCGATCCTTTTTGCTGCGCTGCATGAGTCCGCTTTTGGCCCAAAGCAGACATGGGCTATTGCACCGCACACGTCCGCTTTCGGGGGTAAAGCGGACATGACAATTTGTCGGCCAGAAATTAGTCAGGTGGTTAGTGCAGCACTGCGCTGCTTCAGTTATAGATCGAGGCTATTTTGCTTTAACGACAGAATTGCAAATCGACATGCAGGTCGAATTCGTTACCGTCGATGTGTTTACTGATCGGCAGTTCGGCGGCAACCCCCTTGCCGTTGTGACCGACGGGACCGAACTGTCCACGCCGCAAATGCAAGCGATCGCAGCTGAGTTCAACCTGGCCGAGACGACGTTCGTGCTTCCTCCGGAGAGGCCTGAGAATACCGCGAGGGTGCGGATATTCACGCCGCGTGCCGAACTGCCATTTGCCGGTCACCCCAATATCGGCACGGCCTTTGTGCTGGGGCAACGCGGCGAGTGCCACGGTCGGCCGACCCAGGGCAACACTTTGCAATTTGAAGAAATCGCTGGCCTAGTCCGGATCGAACTATGGAGGGATGCTTCGTCAGTCGTCGGTGCTCGTCTCGCCGCACCGCAGCCGTTGGCCGTCATCGAAGATGTCGAGCCCGAAGTCATCGCCGAAGCTTGCACGATCTCGGCTGCAGACATTGAGACAGTGCATCACCGGCCCTGCATCGCGAGTTGCGGCATGCTCTTTGTGTTCGCCGAACTCAAGGACCTTCGAGCATTGGCCGCAGCCCAACCGCGCACCGACGCCTTTGCACGGCACCTGCCGATGGACCGCGTAACCGGTGTACATTTGTATGTGTGGGATAGCTCCGACGGTGCTGATATCCAATCACGGATGTTTGCGCCGCTCTACGGGGTGCCCGAGGATCCCGCCACGGGCAGCGCAAACGTGGCGCTGATCGGTCTACTCGCGCACCTGCACCCCGCGGCGGACTTACGCCTTACAAAGACGATCCGTCAGGGCATCGAAATGGGGCGACCGAGCCGGCTCATGGCGAGTGCCGATAAGAGCGCTGGCAGGGTGACCGCAACCCAGATTGGCGGCATATGCGTGCCAATGACGCGGGGCGTACTCGAACTCCGGTAGCACCGGATTAATTTCTGCTCTTGGCCCAAAGCGGACATCGGCTCTTGCAGCGCACATGTCGACGTAACTCCGCATACGCTGAAACATAGCTGCGTTACGCTGATGTTGCAGAAGGGCGTGTCGACGTGGAACGTGGCTGGCTTGCTCGGCACCAGTGAGGCAGTGATCCGAAAAGTTTACGGCCATCATGCTGTCGGTCATTTGCGCGAGGCGGCTGATGTTTGGTCGAGGCGACCGAAGATGATCTCCGATGGCGGCAAAAGGTAGGGGTTTTCCGGGGCGGTTTCCGGGGCGGTCCAAACAAACAAACTGATAAGTTTTTGATTCCGCTGGTGGGCGCTGTAGGGATTGAACCTACGACCTCTCCCGTGTGAAGGGAACGCTCTCCCGCTGAGCTAAGCGCCCGTCGTCGCGGACGGCGATATAAAGAATGCCTGGCGGGATGTGTCAAGCGAAGGCGATTGCGATCTTGCTAGTTGCGTGTTTTCGGATCGCGCTGGGACAGACGGGAGGCGTGTGTCTGCAATGCGCGGATGCGATCGGCCAGATTGCCGTTGTCGGGCTGCTCCGTGAGTTGGACCTTGGCCGGGCCGACCGCCGGCGCCGCGCTGCTTGATCCAGAGGAGGTTTCACCGGCCAAAAGCTCATCGATCGGTGAGTTCGGTCCCTCAAGAGCCGAAGCGAGCCTAGCAACCTCCGCCGCGACGTCGTTAATACGTTCCCGGAGAAGCGCATTCTCAACGCGCTCAGACGCCCAGGTCTCCTCCGTTTCGCGCTTGATCGAGCCGAGCTCTCGGGCGAAGCGGTCACGCTCCTCTTTGGCGTGCGCGAGCGTTGCCTGCAGCTGGGCGTTCTCAGTTCTGAGATTCTGCGTTGTTGAGCTCGAGCGACCTTCTATCTCGATGATAGCGGTGCGTAGGTCGCTTTCGACCTTGCGTGCGGATTCCAACTCCTGATGAAGGTGCTTGAGCTCGAATTCGCTCTGATTAAGCAGTCGCGACTGTTCGGTCAGGCGGGCCTCGAGATCCCGCGCGCGCTGTCCGAGGATTTCGGCTTCTTTGCTTTGCACCAACAAATGTTGTTCTGCGTCGGCGACGCGGCGGCCCAGGTTCTCTACCTTCCCGCGCTCTTCGCCCAATTCATGCGTTGCGGCCTTCAATTCAAGGCGTTCGGCATCGCGGCGATCTTCCACGGTCTTCAATTCGAAGGCGGCTCCGTCCAGCCGCTCTTTCAGCGCGTCCACCTGCGTCTTGAGTGCAATGATCTCAATCTTTTGGGAATCGGCGAGCGTCGAGCGTTCGGTCAGCTCTCCGGTCAGGTTGGCAAGATCGGCTTCCTTATCGGACAATGCGCGCTGCGCTTCGTGCATCGCACTGGTCTTGACCAAAAATTCTTCTTCGGTCGCGCGCAACTGGTCGCGCAGATTTTTATCTCGCGCTTCGAGCGCAAAAATAGTCGCGGTCTTTTCTCCAAGCTCGACTTTCAGGCGATTGATCGCATCACCCTTCTTGCCGAGTTCGGCAAGCTGGCTTGTACTTTTGGTCTTGAGTTCCTCGACGCTCATTTCGAGTCGACGTGTCGACATGGCGAATTCGGCGCGCAGCTGGTCTTTGTCTGCCTGAATCTCGGCCATCGACAAGGGAGCGGCGGCCTCGAGCCGACGCATTGTCAGACGCACAGCGCGTGCATGAACGAGAGGGACCACAACGAGCCCGACTAGAGCTGCGACAAGAAATCCAATGCCGAAATACATGATCGGCTCAATCATGAAAGGTAGGCCTCCAGTTCATTTGCGCTCGGTGAATCAGGGAATCTGCGCCAGTCAACTCTCGACGGCACCGGAGACTATCCTAGATCCGGCCGGCCGTCGCGGTACAAAAAATTGCAGGCGGCTACGTTGAAAATGTTAGTGAACGCGGTCAGAAAGGATTCCAAGTCGGCCGCGGCGTGAACTTGAGGTAGCCGATATTGGCCCCTAGCCGCAGCCCGACGCCCGAACGGATCGGCACCACGATGATGTTGCCGGAGGCGAGCGCGGTCATACCGAACCCACCGATGAAATAGGCGGACCCGTCAATACCGGCAAATCGTTGATAGATCGCATCGGTGGCCGGCAGGTTGTAAACCAGCATCATCGTACGAGCGCCTTCGGCGCCCGCGTCGAAACCGGCGGAAGGCCCTTCCCAGAATACGCGGCGATCGCCCGCATTCTTCGTGAACAGCTTGCCGTCGCCGTATCGCAGCCCCACGACAAAGGCACCGCCGCCCTCCTGCCCAAGCACATAGCCATTCGGCTGGCCCCAGCGGCTGACCGCTTTTTCGACGATCTGCGCGAGGCCGCGCGATACTGTGCCAAAGAACCGATGCCCCTCCCGGACTAGTTCACCTGGCGTGAATGAGCCGCCTTGGGGCGGTGGCGGGTTCTGGGCCACCGCATATTGTCCGCTGGTGAGCACTAGGGAGATTGTCAGGGCGGCTAGGCGCAATGTCGCGCGCATTCGTTTGCTCCATAGGATAGTGAGGTCTAAATTCCGGGTTAACCGGACGCTCACACCGACCGCGCTAAAGTCGCGACAATAGGCTCGTCCCCGAATCATCTATCGTCGCCAACAACTATGACTGCAGCACGGCAGGAACGGAAGCCGCCCTTATGGCTTCAACTATTGGGGCCAGGGCATGGGTACTTTGGGTTACCAGCAGCTTACGTGTCGGTTGCTGCAGATCGGCTGGCATCGCCCCAGGCAATGAAGGCCGGCACGAGAAAGTGTTCGGCAGCGCGGCCGTACTCCAGGGGCCGGCCCTGCGGGGTTTTTACTGTGCCGCCGGCAGCGACGACGAGCGCGTGGCCAGCGGCCACATCCCATTCGCAGGTTGTTGCGAGGCGTGGATAGACATCGGCCTCGCCTTCCGCGATCTGGCAGAACTTAATTGCGGAGCCGCTGGGGCTTCGCTCGATTGGCCCAAGTGAGGTGAGAAAAGAGTCGGTCGCCGTGTCGAAATGCGATCGGCTCACGGCGGCCACCGGCCGTTTCCGCGGCCAAATTCGGGTGCGGATGGGCTGAGCCTGGTCGGCGCCATCTTTCAGCAACCTGAGACGCTGGGCCTTTTCGCCAACAATGCCGCGCCAAACCTGGCCGCGCCTCGGCGCGGCGATGATGCCCGCTATCGGCACCCTGCGGGTGACGATAGCGAGATTGACGGTGAATTCATCGCGGCCGGCAAGGAACTCACGCGTGCCGTCGAGGGGATCCACGATCAAGAAGCTCCCATCAAGATGATTATGGTGTTGGTCCGCGGATTCCTCGGAGACAACGGGAACGCCGGGCAAAAGGCGGCCGACGCCCTCGGCGATCAGTGCTTCGGCAGCTTCATCGGCGGCTGTGACAGGTGAATGGTCTGCCTTCATCCGCGGCACCAACTCTTCCGGTGAAAGCGCGCTTATTTTTGCGCAAGCGCGCGCCACGATCTCGGTCAGATCATCGAGAATCTCAGCCGCCCTGGCGGGCAGAATTTCCGAAGCCGACGCCAAAATCCCACGTCCTTTTGTTGCCTTGGCTGTGCCGTAGGTGCGGTGTATCAACCTGGCCACGTCGGCGCGACCAGCGATTCGCCGATTGCGGTCAGCCTGCATGCCCAGCGGAGACCAGTCTATGTCCGAATCCATCGAAGCGCTCGATCTTGCGGCCCTACTCTGCTCGCGTGTGTGCCACGACCTCGTCAGCCCGGTCGGCGCGATTGTGAACGGGATCGAGGTCCTGGAGGAGGAGAAGGACGAGGCGACCAAGGAATTCGCGCTCGACCTTATCAAGAAGAGCGCCGCAACTGCGTCCGCCAAATTGCAGTTTTGCCGCATTGCGTTTGGAGCGGCCGGCTCGGCGGGTGCCCAGATTGACCTCGGCGATGCCGAAAAGATCGCGCGCGGCTTTCTGGAGGATGACAAGACGAAAATCGCCTGGAATGTGCCGCGTGCGTTATTGGCGAAGAACCTGGTCAAATTACTGCTGAATATGCTTGTCATCGCCGGTCAGGCGATCCCGCGCGGCGGCACGATAACGGTCGATCCGATCGGGGAGGGGGACGGCATCGGCTTCAAGGTCTCGGCAACCGGAGTCAATGCAAAGATTCCGCCGGCGGTGCCTTCCCTGCTGACCGGCGAATTGAGCGGTGACAACCTCGACGCACATCGAATCCAACCGTTCTATGCCGGACTTCTGGCCAAGGAGTGCTCGGTCAAGGCGACGGTGACGGCTGAGGGAGAGACGGTGGTGATCGCCGCGCAATAAGTGCAGCAGCACGCGCCTACCGTTCGATGAATTTATTGAATGACATCCCGCAAGCTCGTAAGAAAAGTGATAGATTAAGTCACCGATCGGGGCTCCCAATGAATTTCAAGTAACAAGTATTGCCGTCAGGGACGAAGCCAAATTCACTAATATTTTCAGGCAACTGCGATTTCCATCGCTATGGGCTGTTGTCAGGAATTTCAAACGCGGCGTTAAGCAGGCACTCGCGATCACGTTCGCCTTTTGGCTGCTGACCAGAAGAACCGTTCGGCCAACACGCCGCAAAAGCTAGGTCGGGCCAAAACGACCTTGGGATGCCACTTTCTTGCTTCTGGTAGAATTTAACCCGATCATGCTTGCGTAGAGGGGGAGTTGGGGGATGCATCGGGGCTTTTTCACGCTATTCGTTGCTGCATCTATAGTTTCCGTTACGAACGCCTCGAGAACAGATGCCCTCGAACTGCCAACACCCGAGCCAGTCGAAAAATATCTCGGCGAGACAGCCACCGGACCGAACTACACGGTCAAGCCGCTCGTGCGCAGTGATGGCGTGATGCGCATCTTCGATGTCGATACGCCTTATGGACAATATGCATTCGATGGCGTGGAGTTCACCAAGCTGCGCATTCACGAGCTGAATGCCATCGCCGCGATTGAGAAGATGTCGCAGTCGGAGGAATTCGGCAAAGCTTTTGGTCGCGCTGCTCTGGGGCCAATCAAATTCGGTGCCGACCTCATCACCAATCCCGCCGGGACCGTCGAGCGCTCGCTGAGCGGCATCGGCAACATGTTCGATCGTGTCGGCGCCGGGCTTTCGAACAACCGCGCGGACAGGGATGGTTTTGTCGACAGCCTGCTCGGCGTCAGCGATACGCAGCGCGAACTCGCGGTGGATCTCGACGTCGACCCCTACACCGATTTTCTACCACTGGCGCAAAAGTTGAAGGAGATGGCCGGCGTCATGGCGGGTGGGGGATTGCCGGTGAAGGCGGGGTTGTCGTTCGTCCCTGGCGGTCTAGGCATCGCCGTATCATCGGTCGCAACTGTCAGCGATGCACGGGACACCTTGCGCAGCAAAACGGCGGCGCAGGTGATTGCCGAGACACGCGCCACTTTGCTCTCTCTCGGTATCTCCGACGAAAACGTGAGCCTGCTGGTGGAAAACCGGAACTACACGCCGGCCGATCTCCTGATCATGGCGCGTGCGCTCAAGAAACTGAATGCGGAGAACACGACGGTATTCGTCGAGCATGCGGCAGGCGCGGGCTCGCGCAACGTGGCATTCTACCATCGTCGACGCGCGCAGATCCTTGCCGCGCGCAGCGACGAGCTGGGGGGTATCATTTCGTTCGTCAACTTTGGCGGACAACCGATCAACGTCGCGCGCGATGGCAATGTCGTCGCCGCCTTTACCGTCGACGACATCGCGTGGACTGACGTACAGCAACGCACGTTCTTTGCGGCGACCTCGGAAATACATCGGATGAGCCCGGGCGCCGTTCCGGTGCTGGCCACGACCGGCGCGGTGACACCGATGGCCGCCGCCGAAATCGGGCAACACGGCTGGAAGATCGTTCACATCAAGCCCTAGCCATAAAAAACCCCGCCGTTTCGGGCGGGGTTCAGGAGGAGGGGTGCCAGAAGGCTCGCGTCACGCAGACGCAACGCGGGGGAAACGCTGACGCTAGGCCGGAATGCGTTCGTCCGCATCGGTCGGTTCGCGCAGAACGTAGCCGCGGCCCCAGACCGTTTCGATGTAGTTCTTGCCGGACGATGCATTTGCGAGCTTCTTGCGCAACTTGCAGATGAAAACGTCGATGATCTTGAGTTCCGGCTCGTCCATGCCTCCATAGAGGTGGTTGAGGAACATCTCCTTCGTGAGCGTCGTCCCTTTGCGAAGGGAGAGAAGCTCCAGCATCTGATATTCCTTACCGGTGAGGTGGACGCGCTGGCCGCCGACTTCGACAGTCTTTGTGTCGAGATTGACCACCAGATCGCCGGTATTGATGACCGATTGAGCGTGGCCCTTCGAGCGGCGAACGATCGCGTGAATGCGCGCGATCAGCTCGTCCTTGTGGAAGGGCTTGGTCATGTAGTCGTCGGCGCCGAAGCCAAGACCTTTGACCTTGTCCTCGATGCCGGCCAGACCGGACAGAATCAGGATCGGAGTCTTGACCTTCGAGACACGCAGCGAGCGCAACACCTCGAAGCCCGACATGTCCGGAAGGTTCAGGTCGAGCAGGATGATGTCGTAGTCGTAGAGTTTGCCGAGATCGACGCCCTCTTCTCCGAGGTCCGTCGTATAGACGTTGAAACTCTCGGACTTGAGCATCAGCTCGATGGATTGTGCGGTCGCGCTGTCGTCTTCAATAAGTAAAACGCGCATTTAAGTCCCCTTCTCGCCGCAGCCGGGCTTCAGGTCAGCGCCGCATAGGCGGCGAGTGTTAAAAAACGCGGTGGGACAAACCGATTCGACACTATCTGGCCATGGTTAACAAAAACTGATTCTCGGATGCAAGCGTGCCGTAGGCAGCAGCCACTCCAATCGGCGTAAGATGTTGCTTACGAGTGGTTTTTTTGGCCACGTTCAGTCTCAAGTCCCAGTTTAAGAGTCTGTTCTAACCGACTCTTATGACTCGCCCCTTCCGTCCTGGCTGGGCGAATCTCAAGCCTTAGTCCCGTGGACGAATGACCCAATGATTAACGACGCGGGTAAATACCGAGTTAATGCAACGCATGAGCCGGTAAGCCTAAGGGCAGGTTTATGGCTTGCGCGTCGCGGGTCACTGAAAGCGGACCGACGAATGCGCTCGCCGCGCTCGATGGATGCGCAGCGGCTGCCAGGCTGTCGTTACCACAGCCGCTGGCGCCATTCGCCCGTCCGAGCGATGGCTGGGTCGTCATCCGCCTGGGTACTTAGCGGGCCATATCCAGCGAGGAAGTGGATGAGCCATCGCGCTTCATAAGTCGCTTCAGGCCTTTCTGTCGCAAAGTAAGGAAGAAGCTACGACTATGGCGGACGCTACGACCGGTCGGAGCGTATCCTGCGCGGTGAAGAAACACAAAACTAACGTTATTGCGGCACAGTCAGCCCCGAATGGTCCAGAGCGCGGTCCGAACCGGGGCGGTGTCGCCAGGTTAGGGCTGCGTTTTCGGAGACTTCGGGGAGTATTTAGTCGATGAAGTCACGTGAAACCCTCATCCGTCTGAAGAAATTTCAAGTTGACGAGAAGCGTCGGAAGGTCGCCCAGATCGAGGCGATGATTGCCGAGTTTGACCGCATCGCCGGCGAGCTCGAGCGCGAGATCAAGGTCGAGCAGGATCGCGCAGGCATCCACGACCCGGCGCATTTCGCTTATCCGACTTACGCCAAGGCCGCGACGACGCGTCGGCAGAATCTCAAGCACTCGACCGACGAGTTGCGCGTCCAGCTCGAAGACGCCAAGAGCGCTTCGGGCGAGGCCTATGAGGAACTCAAGAAGATCGAAATGCTGGACGAGCGGGATCAGGCGCGCGAGAAGGCGGAAGAAAACGCGCGCGAACAAGCCGAGCTCGATCGCATCGCGGCCTTGCGGTTCAACGCCGGCGGCGCGCCGGCTTAAAGCTTAACTCCTCGCGAATTTTCGGCGGCGCCCCAGTGGCGCCGCTTCGTGTTTGGCCGGTATCCGGTTCCACCCTGCCGGGTGGAACCCTACGGAGGTAATCCGTGTTTTGTTAGATACAGTCTAATAAAACGACGCATCCGCTTTAATGACATCTATCTCCAGCTTTGCGATGTACTTTGCTGGGGCGCAACTTGTCCTTGTTTCGCCGATTCCGACACGACCTTTTGACCTCCAACCTCACGTTGAGGGATCGAATTCAGATGATGGCAAAAAAATCGCCGAATCCGACTGACAAATATGTTGGTTCAAGAGTGCGCATGCGCAGACTGATGCTGGGAATGAGCCAGGAGAAGCTTGGCGAAAAGCTGGGGCTGACCTTCCAGCAGGTGCAGAAATACGAAAAAGGGACGAATCGAATCGGCGCAAGTCGGCTTCAGCACATCGCGCAAATTCTCAAAGTGCCGGTATCCTTCTTTTTTGACGGGGCCGTCAGCAAACAAGCCGAAGACGGATCATCAAAAGCTCCAGTCGCCGACTACGTCTCCGATTTCCTGTCGACTTCCGATGGACTGGCGCTGACCAAGGCCTTCACGAACATCAAGGACGCGAGGTTGCGCCGGCGCGTTGTGGATCTGGTCGAAGAGATCGCCGGCGATCCGCGCCGATAACTTTGTTTCGTAGACTCTAGAACGCCGCCGCCAATTCGCGCGCGCCCTGCGATTGCGCGCCGCGCGCCATCTTGGCGTCGATATCGGCAATGAGGTTGGCCACAACGCCGGTGCGGCGCGCGACCGGGTTGCGTTCGTAGCCTTCGCGTTGGAAAAAATTCGCCGTAGGGACACGCGCGCGCAAGGTCTGAGGCATCGTCACCATGTCGAAGCCATTGCCATCGCCGGTGAGATTCATCAGTTCGAGTTCGGCCGCGGTGAGTGGCCGCAAGTAGCCTTTGGCGCGGGCGAAGCGGACAGAATTCGTAAGCTTCTGCACCTGCAGGATGGGACCGAGATCGAGATCAAGCACCGCCGCATGGATGCCGAAGCCTCCCGGCGTCGTCTTGGCGAGACGATCATGCTCGCTCCAGCGGTTCGGGACCGTGCGGCTGTACGCGATCATTCGCTTGAGACCCTCGATCTTGCGCTCCATCGTAACCTTTGCGGGGCCCGATAGTGCTTTTGCCTTTTGGCGGAGCGCCGCGAGATAACGATTGCCGTCTTCGGCAAGCAGCGAGACCGTGTTGGTGCTGAGCAGCTGGTTGTAGCCGACGGCGGGTGAAATCGCGCGAGCGCCCGGCCGATAGGGAACGAGTCCGGCCTGCGAATCGTATGTGCCGTTGCCCCCGGTCTCGAAGGCGTAGATGCCGACGATCTGATCGCGGGTCAGTCCGCCTGCGAGGGCTGCCTTTGCATAGGCTCGCTTGAAGTCCATATCGGTTGCCGGCCGATTCGGGATGAAGCCGAATTGCTCGGCCGCATTCTTGAGGAAGTCGGCAACAACTGGAATCTCAGGTCGCTCTGGCGGAGGAGTGGCTGGTGCATACGGGTCGACTGGTCGAGGCGGGCCTGTGTAAACGGGTGGCTGGCTGAGCACGTAGTCGTCGAGCGTGATTGTCTGTTTGTCGCGGCGTTTTGCGTTGCGTATACGCCGTTTTTCCGAGACCGCGTCCCAATAGGCCGTCGCTTCGGCCTCGTAAGCTCCGCGCGCAGCCTGATATTGCGCCAGCCCGGTCTGGTAATCGCCGATCGCCCCGGGTGGTGCACCTTGGGCGTGCGCGACCGTTTGAGCCAGCAGCACACACGCTGCCAGAAGGCAAATCCAATCCAAGCGGAAGCGACGGTTGTTCATGCCGGGCTGTTTTCGGTCATCTTTGTCGATTCGACCACTTCACAAAATAACGCGCCGCAAATGCGGCGCGTCGGACGAAAGAACGAAAATCGGCGGTAGTTTTAACGGACAGTTGCACCATCGCGGTCGGTATACACAACCGGACCGCCCGCCTTGATGACGGTTGGATTTTGCGCGGTCATGACGTCCGTGCCGAGATTGAGTTCACGCGCCGAGATGCCGATAACGGCGATCAAAAGCGCAGCTGCGAGCCCTACCACCACAATCTTGAGGTGAGTGCTGCGGTCCGCCGTATATAACGACCAGTTCATAACATTCTCCGGGGCTCTGCACCCGCCCCGTCCCGAAATTCGTGTGAACTAACGTAGGTATGAACCTCCGGTTCCCAAGAACCCATCACAGATCATTGAATCGTCGTGAGCTCGGAGAAATTCTTTTGTCTTTACGGTGGCTTACAGCGTGATCGTCGGTTCGGTGGCGGCGATCAGTCGCGCCGGAGAACGGCGGCTAGATGCTCACGTCTTAAGGCGTGCAGCGCGGGTGGACCTCGCCTTGCGAGAGCACCAATGTGCCCGGAATTATTCAACCGCCGCTCTGGATGTACCGCGAGCGCCGGCGCTTCGCCCTCCCGCGCAGCTTCTTCGAAGCGTTCGCGGACCTGCAGCATGTCCTCCACCTCTGCGCGCTCGCCCAAGATAGGTAGGCCGACGCCACAAAGCTCGCCAAGGCAATTGATACACTGTTTGCAATGCTGTCCGGACGCCGACCGGCCAAGCGCGGCGGCGATCGTCGCTGACCTTAGCGCGCGGCCACAATTGCGGCTCGCTAGACGATCAATCCTCGAAGATCGGGAAAATATGACGACCATTAGGACCGAGCGGCAATGGCTCAACGAGCATAACAGCCGTGAGATCAAGATCGCCATATAGATGTGGAAACAAAGCGCCACCGCGCGATGGCTCCCACTTTAGGCGATCGCCGAGCTTTGCGCTGTCGATCCGCAGCAGCAGAAGGCCGCTTTGACCGGCAAAGTGTATCTCCGCGGTTTCGACGAGCTGGGCCGCGTTCGAAAAATGAATGAAGCCGTCGCGGCGATCGACTTCGGAGCCGCGAAATACGCCCGCGCGCTCGGCTGCTCTCCACAGCCGGACGGGACAAATTTTATAAATTGTCGTCACTGTACGGCAGATTAAGCGGCCGTTGAGTTCCGGACCACCGAGAGGCGGAGAAATCGGCGAGCCGTCAGCCGCGTATTCTCAGGTGAAGGTTAGCATCCGGTAAAAGTCGAGCGTACCCGGGTGCGAAAGAAGTCGCCAGGGAGCGCGCAAATGAAATCGCCGGTCATATGGCCGGCGTTTCGATTGTGAAGGGTACACCGACGGCTACTGGCGATACTGCTGAATGCGTGTTGTGCGCAAACCGGCAAGACCGTGTTGGTCAATTGAGGCCTGCCAAGACAGAAATTCCTCAACAGTCAGCGTGTAGCGCGCGCATGCTTCTTCGAGTGACAACAGGCCGCCACGCACCGCTGCGACCACCTCCGCCTTTCGGCGAATAACCCAGCGTTTGGTCGTCGTGGGCGGCAAGTCCGCGATGGTCAGCGGACTACCATCTGGCCCGATTACATATTTGACCCTCGGGCGATGAGGTTCGGTCATTGGTACACTCACAAAACAAAACTCGACTAACAGTTACTGCGGAAAAACTACAGGTCCCGGCTTAAAATTTGCCTAAGCAGGACAAAGCATCGGACAATGTTTACCCGGTATCCGATAACCTTTTTGGTCACAGATCAAGCCGTCGCATTAACAGCCGGTAATAAAAATGAACGTAGGCAACCTTTACCGTTCCGCAATCAAGTTGTCGGCCCGCGCGGTTGAGCCATTGCGATGTTCTTATTGCGATTTGCCGAATGCGTCTGCGAAGTGGACTTGATCGCGGACTGAGCGTCGCTTTCCGCCTCATCAGTCCTTTCCTCGGGTTCGACGGGCTTTTTCAGTATCGTCGGTTTCGTCGCGGTTTGTTGATGTTGGGCAGGTCGGTTCCAGCGCAATCAATTGAGGCACAGCGTCTGCCGCTACGATTTGCGCCGCCGCGTCGTTCTGATCTGGCGATGGCGCTATTGGCGCGGGTACTGCCCCGTACAGTCTGGACGGCCGCCGCAAAGGTCGTTTGAACGGTGTCGGCGGACCCTGCGCCTGCCGGGCTTCCGTATCGGCACGACCAGGCCTGTTCGCCTCTTTGGCTATGCTGCCATTTGCTCTGGGCGGAGCCCCGGTCCGCGGACGCAGTTTCCGGCGCGGCGGCTGGTGATGCGCCGTCGTCGAGCAGGCGCGCGGTCCGGTTGCTTGGCAGGACGAGGCGTTGTGGGGCTGTGGGGCGTGAATTGTCGGATCGGACGCATCTGTGGCACCTCCGCTATTTCGATGTTTCCACGTGCAATCGTCAGGCCAGCCCTCGAAAGGTCAAATTTCTGTTTTTATTCAGCGCCTTGGGGATCGCCTGAGCGGCTTCTCTCGATGGTTGCCAGGGAGCGGCGACGGCAAAGCGGCAAAATCTGCCGGACCGCTCACCTCCAATTGGACCTCCGCCATCACCACCTGTACTAAGTAGCATCATGCCCAACAGCCTCGATCTCCATGGCCGGCCTGAAGATACCCGTGTCGTCGTTGCCATGTCTGGCGGTGTCGACTCCTCGGCGACGGCCGCCTTGCTCAAGGCGGAAGGCTACGACGTGCTTGGGGTGACGTTGCAGCTTTACGATCACGGCGCTGCGATCCATCGCAAGGGCGCCTGTTGCGCTGGCCAGGACATTTACGATGCGCGGAGCGTTGCCGAGCGCATCGGCATCCCGCACTACGTGCTCGACTACGAAAGCCGTTTCAAGGAAGCGGTTATTGACCGCTTTGCCGAGAGCTACATTCACGGCGAAACACCGGTTCCGTGCGTCGAATGCAACATGTCGATCAAGTTCCACGACCTGTTGATCACTGCGCGGGAGTTGGGCGCCGAGGTTCTGGCGACTGGGCATTATGTCGCCTCGCGGCCGCTGACAGGCGGCGGACGTGCGCTCTATCGTGCGCGCGAACAGGAGCGCGACCAGAGCTATTTCCTTTTCGGCACCACGCGCAAGCAACTCGACGTCCTGCGCTTTCCACTCGGTGAACGAACCAAGACGGAAACGCGCGAGCTCGCTCGACGCTTCGGTTTGGTTGTTGCCGACAAGCACGACAGCCAGGACATCTGCTTTGTGCCGTCGGGTCACTACGCCGATATGATCGAACGGCTGAAGCCGGGCGCGGCGGAAGCGGGCGAGATCGTGGATCTCGACGGGAAGGTGCTTGGATCACATTCCGGCATCATTCATTTTACGATTGGCCAGCGTCGCGGTCTGGGTGTTGCGACCGGTGCGCCGCTTTATGTGGTGCAGCTTGATGCCGATCGTCGGCGCGTTGTCGTCGGTCCGCGTGAAGCGTTGCGCATGAGTCGGATCGTGTTGCGCGACGTCAACTGGATCGGCGATGGCTCTCTCGACGAAGCGCTTGCCGATGATCGTCGCGAGGTGTTTGTGAAGGTCCGTTCGACGCGTCCGCCTCAGGCGGCCTGGCTGCGGCACGGACCCTCGGGTTGCGAGGTCGAACTGGTGGATGGCGAACATGGCGTATCGCCTGGGCAGGCCTGTGTGTTTTATGATGGCGGAGAAGGCCAAGCGCGTGTGCTTGGCGGCGGGTTCATCAAGAGCGCGGCTGCGGCGGTGGACCATCAACGCGACGATGAGCGCATAGCGGCGTCCGTCATGCGCGGTTAAGCGGGCTGCATGAGGGCTGATATCGACAAAACGAGCGTGGAACGTGCCTATGCGCGATGGGCACCCGTCTACGATCTCGTGTTCGGTGCGGTGTTCGATGCCGGGCGACGCGCTTCAATCGAAGCCGCCGAGCAGGCCTGTGGACCGGCGGGCGGGCGCATCCTCGAAGTTGGTGTAGGCACCGGCATTTCGCTTCCGGAATATGCCCGCAGAAACCGGCTGGTTGGTATCGATCTGTCCGAACCCATGCTACGCAAAGCTCACGAACGCGTAGCCGAACACAAGCTGACCAATGTCGAGACGCTGGCTGTGATGGACGCCGAGCGCATGGCGTTACCGGACCGGTGCTTTGATGTGGTCGTGGCACAATTCGTCATCACGGCGGTGCCGAAGCCCGAAGCCACTCTCGACGAATTCGCGCGTGTCATACGGCCGGGCGGCGAGATCGTACTGGTCAATCATATCGGCGCGGAGGCGGGGCCGCGTCGTGCATTCGAAATCTGCTTTGCCCCGATCGCGCGCCGGCTCGGCTGGCGTCCCGAATTCCGCTTCGGTCGGCTGGCCGATTGGGCTCAACGTCACGGTGGCGTGCAATTGGTCGAGAATCGGCCAATGCCTCCACTCGGGCATTTTTCATTGATCCGCTTCCAGCGCGTGGCCGGCACCGCGAACTGAAGGAACTCTCGCTCCCGTCAAGCCGTTATTACTGGGTCCGCGTCACTGAGCGCGGAAGGGAGCGTGCAATGATCCGCGGAATTCGCATGTTTGAAATAGCGACGGCCGCAGTTCTGTTTTCCACGGCGGCAGTCGCTCAGGCTCCGCCGACAACCAAACCACCCGTGGCTCCGAAAGCTGAACAGCTCGACCCGAATGCATGCGCGCAATCGCACACGCCAAGCACAATGGGCAAGGGCGCGGAATCTGTCGACCAGACGCAGGACGCGCAGGGAAATTTGAGCGACAAGCTGGCGCGCTCTGGCGGCGTAATCTGCCCACCGAAAAATGTCGACCCGGAGATCAAGCAACCGACGCCACCAGGCGGCGCAATGCCCGTCATTCCGCCACCTGGGACCCCCGGCGGGGATCAGTCGATACAGCCGAAGTAGCCGCTATCGGGCGGTTCAGTGACACTTGCTTGACAGCGTTTGCCGCGCCTCCCTATATCGCGCTCGTTCCAGCGTTATTTCGGAATGGCGGGGTAGCTCAGCTGGTTAGAGCAGCGGAATCATAATCCGGAGGTCGGGGGTTCGAGTCCCTCCCCCGCTACCAAAGCCGATCTCCGGCGCCGATTGCTCACCACAATTGATCCAGGTTCGCTAACTCGAACGCGGCACGCGAGTGGAGAAATCACCGCGCGTGCCACCATTGCCTATAGCTGAGAGAGCGAGGATACGTCTGAATGTAACATTTGTGACATCGCGATCGGGGCCATTGCTTACGTAACAAGGGAACTGCTGACGAGTTGTTGTTCAGAGAAAGCTTTGGGGTCGCGAAGGCAATAAGCTCAGAGATTGTCTCAGCAAATCCGGTGTTCCGGAGAGCTGTGGCGGTCCCCCGCTACCAAAGTCGATCTCTGGCAATTTGTGACGCTATTACGGCCGTTCGCCATAAAAAACCCTTCACCTCGCGGCTTGCTGGCAATCCTAGGTTGCCCGGGCTCGTGGGCGATGGAACAATCGTATCCTTAAATCGTATCTGTACCTATATCGACTGCCGAAACCCTCTTTATTGTTTGTGGAGCTCCACCATGGTGCGTAGCGCAACGTCGCCGGCGATACACAGTGAGCCGGCGCAGAGGCCGAAGCGTTCCCTGGACGAAGCCCGCGAACATTGGCTGAAGGCGTTTCGTCAGGTGCGCGCTGAAACAGAAAGCCGCGCCTCACGTCTTTCCCCCGAAGACCAGATTGTGCAGTCGATGGCTGATGCGAGTCCTGCAAAATGGCATCGCGCGCACGTCACCTGGTTTTTCGAACAATTCCTGCTGGTGCCGTACGGTCCGAACTACAAGACTTTCGACGAACGATTTCCATTTTTGTTCAACTCTTACTATGTCGCGGCCGGCCCCAGGCATGCCCGACCGCAGCGGGGCCTCATCACTCGTCCGAATGGGGAGGATGTGGCCGGCTATCGCGCGCATGTTGACGCGGCCGTGGAGCGCCTCATTGCTCAGGTGCCGGAAAAGGACGCAGAGCGCGTTTTTTCCATCGTCGAAATCGGGCTCCATCACGAGCAACAGCATCAGGAATTGTTGATTACCGACATCCTGCACGCCTTTGCGCAAAACCCGACTGACCCGGCTTATGATCCGGATTGGCGGGAACCGCGCGCGACACAAGGTCCGCGCGGCTATGTCGAAGTGCCGCCAGGCATTCACGAAATCGGTCACGACTCAGACGGTTTTTGTTTCGATAATGAAACTCCGTCGCATGACGAGTTGATCCCGCATGTGCGGATTGCAAGGCATCTGGTGACCAATGCGGAGTGGCTCGAATTCATCGCGGCCGGCGGCTACACATCTGCATCGCTTTGGCTTTCCGACGGGTGGGCGGCAGTGCAGACCGAAGGATGGCAAGCGCCCGGTCATTGGCGTCACAAAGACGACGGTTGGCATGTAATGACGCTTGCTGGTTTGAAGCCGGTCGACCCTGGTTCGCCGGTTCAACACATCAGCTACTACGAGGCGGATGCGTTTGCTCGGTTTGCCGGCAAGCATCTCCCGAGCGAAGCGGAGTGGGAGGTAGCTGCGCGCGCGAACGTGATCGCGGACGCTTTTGGCATCGCTTGGCAATGGACGCGGAGCGCCTATCTACCGTATCCGGGCTATCGAGCAGCCGAAGGTGCGCTCGGCGAGTACAATGGAAAGTTCATGATCAATCAGATGGTTCTGCGCGGATCCTCGCTGGCGACCCCGGCCGGCCATGAGCGCGTTAGTTACCGTAACTTCTTTTATGCATCGGCACGCTGGCAATTCAGTAGCTTGCGTCTGGCCGAATTCGTGTGAGGGCGTCACCATGGTCGCAGCAGTAGCCCACAAGCGTCTCTCTTCGCAAAGAGTCGACGTTTCCGAGTTTGAAGCCGATGTACTTGAAGGCCTGCGCGCCATTCCCAAGCATGTGCCGGCAAAATACTTTTACGATGCTGCCGGATCGCAGTTGTTCGAACGTATTACCGAGCTTCCCGAATATTATCCGACTCGTTGCGAAATCAGCATTCTGCGTGACCGTGGTGCAGATATTGCAAAACGCATTCCGGCCGGGGCGGCCCTGGTGGAATTCGGCAGCGGATCAAGCAAGAAAGCTCGCATACTGCTCAGTGTCGCTCCGAAACTCGCGGCCTATGTGCCTGTCGATATCTGCGGCGAGATGATCGAGCAGGAAGCGGCGGAGTTGCGGTCCGATTTTCCCCCACTGAAGGTGTTGCCGGTGACCGCCGATATCTGCAAACCGTTTGAATTGCCGGAAGAGGCGAAACAAGCTGCGGTGCGGATCGGCTTTTTTCCTGGGTCGACCATCGGCAACTTCGAGCCACATGAGGCGTCGGGCTTTCTGCGTAATGCGGCAAATATTCTTGGACCCGGCTCGAGCCTTATTGTCGGCGCCGATCTCATCAAGTCCGCAGACGTGCTCAACGCGGCCTACAACGACGCTCAGGGCGTCACCGCGCAGTTTAATCTCAATCTTCTGACCCGGATTAACCGTGAACTTGGTGGCACGTTTCAGCTTTCGACTTTCGAACATCACGCGTTCTACAATCGCGAACGGCATCGCGTTGAAATGCACCTGGCAAGCCTCAAGCGACAGAAAGTCAGGGTCGCTGGAGAGACCATTGAATTTCGCGCCGGCGAAACCCTCCATACCGAGAACAGCTATAAGTACAGTGTCGAGTCACTCGCAGCCCTCGCGCGTGGCGTGGGCTGGCTTCCCTTGGGGGCCTGGACCGACACCCACAAATTCTTCTCAATTCAGGCTTTGAAGCTCATCGCCTGACTTGCTCGAATTCGCCCGCCTGCGCTAAGCCTTGCGGCTGTCCGGCCTTCAATGGCCGGATAGCTTTATTCAAGCAAGGCAGGGCTCATGAAGATCGTCGGTTTTGAATCGAAAAACAGCGTGCGGCTTGGCGTGGTCGACGGCGACAATGTCATCGATCTGCAGGCGGCGGATGCAAATTTGCCTGGCGACCTGGGCGAAGTCTTGCGCCGGAGCAATGGCGATCTCAAACCTCTCGCGGGATTGGCAAAGAATGCCCCGGCCTCCGCGCGCCGACCACTGGCCGGTTTGAAATTTGCATTGCCGGTTGCGCGGCCTGGAAAAATAATTTGTCTCGGATTGAATTATCTCGATCACGTCAAGGAAGGCCCGCAGCGCGACAATATTCCAAAATTTCCCTCAATCTTTTTCCGCGTATTGACCTCGATGGTGCCACACCTGCAGGCGATCGTCAGGCCGCAAGAGTCGACCCAACTCGACTATGAAGCCGAGTTGGTCGCCATTGTCGGGAAGCGGGCGAAACATCTCAGAATGGCGAACGCGGTCGATTGCATCGCAGGCTATTCCTGCGCAAACGAAGGATCGGTGCGTGAATTCCAGCGTCACACGACGCAGTGGGGCATGGGCAAGAATTTCGACCGTACGGGTGGGTTTGGGCCATGGATGGTCACGGCCGACGAAATTCCGTCGGGCGGGAAGGGCCTGAAGATTGCAAGCCGGCTCAACGGCAAGACCATGCAGTCCGACAACACCGACCACATGATGTTCCCGCTTGCCGAGACGCTCGTTTATCTCACCAAAGGCATGACGCTGGAGCCCGGTGATGTCATTTTCACCGGCACGCCGTCCGGTGTTGGTCACGCACGCAAGCCCGAGCCGGTATGGATGAAAGCCGGCGACACATGCGAAATCGAGATCGAGGGAATTGGCGTACTGAGGAATCCGATCGAAGACCAAAGATGACAATAACAATGCATCAAGGCGCCTGGACGAAGGGAGGACGTCGTGAAGCGATTGCATCTCATCGTGGCGACGGCCGTGGGCTTTCTTTCAATCGCGGCGTTGCCCGTGTCCGCGCAGGATTGGCCGTCGAAGCCCGTGCACATTTTGGTGGGCTTTGGTGCTGGTGGCGGGACCGACGTCGCCACCCGAATTCTGGCTGATGGCCTTTCTGAAGCTCTCGGTCAGCAATTTACCGTGGAAAATCGACCGGGCGCCGGCGGCACCATCGCAGGCGGGATAGCCGCTAAGGCACCGAAAGATGGGTACACCATCATCTCGCTCAGTATGGGGCATTCGGTTTCAGCGATTACGGTCAAGCCGGTTCCTTACGATCCTGTCGCCGACTTTGCACCGGTGGGGATCTTCACCAATTCGGCCTTCGTAGTCGTCGTGCCGAAAAATTCTCCCGCAACCGACATCAAGAGTCTTGTCGAATTCGTCAACAAACAGCCGGGCAAACTGAACTACTCGACTGTCGGTCTTGGTTCGACTCAGCATTTTGTTGCGGAGCATTTGCGCCAGCGCGCCTCGATTAATGCACAGGCGGTATCTTATCGCACGACAGGTGAGGTGGTAAGCGCGCTGCTTCGTGGCGATGCCGCGTTCGCGGTCGAGCTCTATCATCCGATCTGCGGGCAGGTGGACTCAGGGGATTTGAGGGTCATCGCAGTAGCGACGCCGCAGCGCTGGCCGGCGATCGCCAACGTACCGACTCTGGCAGAAAGCGGCGTGAGCGGCATCGGGTATCTTGGCTGGTATGGACTGGCATTTCCCGCGGGCACGCCGCAGCCAATCATCGACAAACTTCACAAGGCGATGCAACAGGCGCTGGCCAAGGATGCCGTTAAAAGGCGGCTTGAGGACATAGGCGCCGCCGTAAATCTCTCGTCTCCGGCGGAATTCCAAAGAGTTATAGTGTCAGACATCAAAGGCTTCCAGGAGGTCGCGAAGACCGCTGGCCTGGAGCCGAAGTAGCGCACTCTTTTTTCAACCAACAAAGCGATACAGGAATAAAATGGCCGATCAGTTTAGTGTGCTCGTCATCTGCGGGTCGCTCCGCAAGGGTTCGTACAATGCGGCGCTGACCCGCGCATTGCCCGCGTTAGCGCCGTCAGAAATAAAATTAGTGACCGCGCCGTCGTTCGCGGCGCTACCGCTTTACAACGCCGACATTCAGGAATCCTCGGGTTTTCCCAAGTCGGCGGAGGATCTGGCGGCGGCTATTCGCGCTGCTGACGGCGTTCTGTTCGTCACTCCGGAATACAACTGGTCGATGCCGGGCGGGTTAAAGAACGCCATCGACTGGCTTTCTCGCATGAAGGATCAACCCTTCAAGGAGAAGCCGGTGGCCATTCAGTCGTGCTCGCAAGGCCCGCTCGGCGGCGCACGCATGCAGTATCACTGGCGTATGTCTATGACATTCCTCGCTGCGTTCATCTTCGGCACGCCGGAGATATTCGTCGGCAATGCCGCAGCAAAATTCGACAAGGCCACGCTCGAGCTGACGGATCAGCCGACGAAAGACATCATCAAGACGCAGCTCGCGGCGTTTGCCAAGTTCATCAAGCGACTGAAAGCTGGCGCTTAGCTTGCGGCCTGGGCGCGCTTCGGAAACAGCTGAGGCCGCAATTTGGGTTGGCAGGCCATCATCTTTGGCGCGTATGGCGTTTCCGCGCCCAGTTCTTCCGCCGCGTGCCACGCCCAGCGCGGATCCCACATCGCGCCGCGGGCTAGGCACACCATGTCGGCCTTGCCGGACGCGACAATGTCCTCCGCCTGCCGATAACCGGCGATCAGGCCGACGGTCATCGTCGTAATGCCGCTCTCTTTTTTCACTTTTTCGGCGAAGGGGACCTGGTAGCCGGCCGCGAGTGGAATTTTCTGACGCGGATCAAGCCCGCCGCTTGTCACGTCCATGTAATCCAAGCCGCGTTTCTTGAGCTCTTTGGCGAGAATGACCGTCTCCTCCGGCGTCCAGCCACCATCGACCCAGTCCGTCGCCGAGACGCGCATGCCGAGCGGCTTATGCTCGGGCCATACGGCGCGGACCGCTTCGTACATTTCGATTGCAAAGCGCATTCGATTCTCAAGCGATCCGCCGTATTCATCGATGCGCTGATTGGAGAGCGGCGACAGGAACTGGTGCGCCAGATAGCCGTGCGCACCATGCAGTTCGATCACATCATAACCGATGCGATCGACGCGCTTGGCGGCGTCGGCAAATTCGCGAAGGCAACGCTTGATGTCGTCCTTGGTCATGGCATGCGGGATCGGCCAGCCGGTATCGTATGGAATGGTCGACGGCGCCTCGGGCGTCCAGCCACCTTCTTCCTTTGTCATGATCGGCTTGCCGCCGGCGGCGGGCGGGGTGGTCGGGCCCTTGCGCCCGGCGTGAGCGAGCTGCACGCCAAGCTTTGCGACGCCATATTGGCGACAGAAATCAAACACGCGCTTGAGCGCCTTTTCGTTCTCATCCGACCACATCCCTGCGCATCTCGGCGAGATGCGACCCTGGGGATTGACGTTAGTCATCTCGCACATCACCAGTCCGGCGCAGCCAAGCGACATGTTTCCGAGATGCATCAGATGCCAGTCGTTGGCCGAGCCGTTGTCCGAGTTGTACTGACACATCGGCGACACGACGACCCGGTTCGGCAAGGTCAGACCGCGCATGGTGATCGGAGAGAAAAGTACGCTAGCCATTGTTTGGACTTCCTTTCAGGGCGGAGAACTCAGATGCCGGCGTGATAGGCGTGCATGGCGACGACAAGGCAACAGATCGCCCAGAAGATGCAATATTCGACCCCGCCGATAACCCAGATCCAACATTTGGTGACTTTGTAGGTGGCCGCGGCCGCGACCAGCAAGTGAATAAAAGCGATGAAGCCGACGTATTGTAGATAGATGCCAAAAAACAATCCGATACAGAGGACCGTTTCGATTGTACCCGCGATATACATCCACGTTGCTGGCGGTTTGAAGCCGGCCTTGACAAAAAACTCGAGCGTCGCCGGCACGGTGATCTTTCCGATAATGTGAGGGATGAAAAACACCGCGCAGGTAATGCGCAGGATGTTGAACTCGTTGAACAGATTGAATTTGTCGGCAAGCGACATGCTATCAATCCCCCCTGGTGGTTTGCGTCAGGCAGCCACCTTCAATCAAATTCGCACTTCCCGGCGTAAGAGCCAACCCCGTTATAATTTGCGTCCTTTGAGCCACGCTTCACCCTTTGCGTAAAGCGCATCGAGGTCGGGGCCGTCGAGACCCGGCATATCCTTTTTGACCTTGTAGCCGATCTTTGTCTGCAGATAGGCGAGGTGGCGATAGCCTTCCGGGAATTGCGCCAGCAGAGCTTGATCAAGCTTTAGGTTGGCCGAAGGGTCGAGGGGGTCGAGCCGGTCCTTTTCATAAGCCAGACGACGCAGCACAATTCCCCATTTGCCTTTACGCTTTTCAAGAAAATCGTAGAAGCGGCCAGTGCAAACGACGTCACACATCACGCCTTCCACGGGCGCGCGTTGCGAGATCGTCATCTTGGTCTGCGCGATTGCACGCGCCCCCTTGATGTCAATGCTTATGCCGCCAAGCATGTGCATGAGACGCACGCCGCGATCGTAACCTTCCTGACTCACCCGGATGAATTCCTCGTGGGAACCTTGGAACCACGTTGCCCACATCTGTCCATCCTTGTGCCAGACGGTGCGGAAGCGATCCCACATTCGAGCATCGCGCCAGAGCGCCCAGTTTTCGATCAGCTCACGGATCGCCACGCGGTCTGCTGCAGCGCTTGACATAGACGGCCCCTCCATATGGCCGGGCTTGTACCGGCCACCCACGCATTTATGGTGGTGATCTTGCAAGACATGACTGCTCGCGACAAGCATGAGCACGATGAACGGATATCGGAGTAAATGTCATGCCGAGGCTCGCTGGAAAGACCGCAATCGTCACAGGAGGTGCTAAAGGTATCGGCCGGCACTACTCGCAGGCGCTTGCCGCCGAAGGCGCGCGTGTGATGATCGCCGATATTGCCGATGGCCGTGAGCTTGCCGAGGAAATTGCCGGTCGCTACGGGGCGAACTCCGTTGCAAGCAGCAAGTTCGACGTCAGCGACGAGAAGGCTGTGAAGAATCTTGTCGCGCAGACGATTGATCGCTTTGGTCAAATTGATGTGCTGGTGAACAACGCAGCGCTTTACTCCGGGTTGAAACCACGAAATTTCAACGAATGGGATTCGGAGCTTTGGGATCGCGTCATGGCGATCAATATCCGCGGACCGTATTTGATGGTCCGCCATGTGGCGCCGCATATGATGGCGCGCCGCACCGGCAAGATCATCAACATCGCATCGGGCGCCGCCTATAAAGGCATCCCGCGGATGTTGCCCTATGTCACGTCGAAAGGCGCAATGCTCGCCTTCACACGTTCGCTGTCGCGCGAGCTCGGCGAATACGGCATCGCGGTCAATTCGCTGTCGCCAGGCTACATCCTAAGCGACACGGGTCTCGAAAACGCAACGCATGTCGAAGAGGAGCGCGTGCCGGTGCGCAATAGCCGTGCCTTCAAACGCGACGCCTATCCGGAGGATCTGCTCGGTGCGCTTTTGTTCCTGGCGTCGAGCGATAGCGATTTCGTAACCGGGCAGTCGATCGTTGTGGACGGCGGCTCGGTCAATAATTAGCTCATAGAAGGCATGCCCGGGCCGGGTTTCGACCCGCGGCGAAATCGGCTATAGAAGCCGCAAAATGACATTCCGTTGGAAGGAGCACACCCATGACGCTTGCAATCGACACTCCCGGTTCCAAGCACAACATTACAGGCGCGCGGCAGGCCTATTACGACAAGATCTCCAAGTATCACCTGGCGCCGCTGTGGGAAGTGCTCAAGGGCCTCGTCACGGAGGAGCCCAAGACGCAGATGCTTCCGGCGCTGTGGAAGTTTGGCGAGGTTGAAAAACTGATGCTCGAGGCCGGCGATGTCATCACGGCTGAGGAGGCGGAGCGCCGCGTGCTGGTATTAGAGAATCCAGGCGAGCCCGGGAAATCGCGCATCACCAATTCGCTGTTTGCGGGCATCCAGCTGATCATGCCGGGAGAGATTGCCGACGCGCACCAGCATGTCTCATCTGCCATCCGCTTCGTGCTCAAAGGCAAGGGCGCCTATACGGCGGTCGAAGGCGAGAAGGCGCTGATGGAGCATGGCGACTTCATCATCACCGCCAACTGGGCTCCGCACGATCACGGCAATCCGGGCAAGGAGCCGGTCATGTGGCTCGACGTGCTCGACATGCCAACAGTGAACCATTTCCAGGCGTCGTTCGCTTCGCACTTCGATGAGAAAATGCAGAACGTCAATCACGAGGACGGCGATTCCTTTGCGCGCTACGCCACCGGTGTGCTGCCGGACGGCGCGCCCATCCACCTCAACCGTTCGCCGGTGATCAATTATCCCTACGCCAGGATGCGCCCGATCCTCGAGCGGCTGAAATCGACCGGTGACGTTAACGCCCATCACGGTGCACGCGTACGCTATGCCAACCCAATCAATGGCGGGCCGGTCCTGCCCACCATGGGCGCAAATCTCGCGCTATTACCGAAGGGTTTCAAAGGTCAACCGTACCGCTCGACCGACGGCACCATTTTCGCCGTGGCCGAAGGCCAAGGCACTACGACGATTGACGGCAAACCCTTCGAGTGGGGCGTGAACGACGTATTCGTTGCGCCGCCGTGGAAGCGTTACTCGCACACCGTAACAGGTGGCGACGCGGTGCTCTTCTCAATTTCCGATCGGCCGGCACAGGAAGCTCTCGGGCTCTGGCGCGAAGGCAGTTGAACGCAACTAGTACGGCGTGGCGGGCACGTCGGCTGGCTTGCTTTGCTTGCCGCGGAACCTATCGAACGCAAGCAAGGCAACTGCGCCGATAAGACCTGCCGCATTGATCCAAATTGCGCCGTTGAATGCTTCCGGCGGCAGCACCACCGCGAGCGACACGACAGCATAGAGTAGCCGTCCCAAGCGCCCAAGCGGCGCCAGCGCAAATCCAACGGCAGCCGTGGTGCCGAGCCAGATTCCGAATGTCACGCGCGCGGAATTGAGCACGATTTCGGTCCAGGTTCCGTCCATCAGCAAGCTCGGCGTCAGTACGAAGAGGAACGGCAGGATGAATGTGCTCCAACCGACCACGCAGGCGATCCAGCCAGTTGTCCAGCCATCGGTGCGGGCGATGTTGGCCGCGGCATAAGCAGCGAAGGCGACGGGCGGCGTGATCATCGAAAGAATGCCGTTGTACATGACGAACATGTGGGCTGCCATCGGCGTGACGCCAAGCTTGACCAATGCCGGGGCAAGCAACGTCGCGGTGAGGATGTAGACGCTCACCGTCGGCAGACCGATGCCGAGCACAAAGGCCAATACGGCAATCAGAAGCAAGAGCAGGAACACGTTGCCGCCCGCCAGCGCCAGCAACTGAATTGTCATGCTGAAGGCAAGGCCGGAAATACTCATGATGCCGACCATGATGCCGGCGGCCGCGCCGATCAGAATGATATCGAGCGATACGCGGCCGGTTTCCATGATCGCCTTCAAGATGTCGATCAGACCGAGCCGCCTGCCGCGATAGCCAAAGATCATCGCCAGCACGATCAGTATGCCGGTCGAGACGATGGCCGCTTTCTCCGGCGTGAGAAGGGTCACGTCAGGATACATCAGCGCAAAAACCAGGAAGACGATCGGGACCAGAAAGTGCCAACCGGATTTGAGCACCTCGGACACCCTCGGCGCGTCGGCTATCTGTGCCGCACCGATCTTGTGTTTGGCGGCCTCGAGGTCGACGTGGAAGAACAGGCATGCGTAGTACAGGACCGCCGGAATGGCGGCCGCGACGCAGACCGCGCCATACGGCACTTGCAAAAATTCCGCCATGATGAATGCGGCGGCGCCCATCACCGGCGGCATCAACTGTCCACCCGTTGAACCGACCGACTCGATCGCGGCAGCGCGATAAGGTGTAAATCCGGATCGCACCATGGTCGGGATGGTCACGATGCCGACCGCAAGGACATTGCTCACCGCGCTGCCCGAGATCATGCCGAACAGCGCCGATCCAATGACCGCAATTTTGGCCGCACCACCGCGGAAGCGACCCATGGCTGCCATAGAAATATCGGCGAAAAAGTCCGCGCCACCGGTGCGTGCAAGCACCTGACCGAGAATGGTAAAGGGGATCACCACCATGACGGCGACTTGCAGGATCGACCCGATCGCGCCGTTGATGTCGAGGCCGAGATAGACCGTCATCCGCTCGGGCGAGACATAACGGGTCTGAAAGTCCCCGGGGAGGTGAGGGCTGATGTAAACGTAGACGGCCATGGCGGCGATCATGCCGACAAAGCCCCAACCGTTTGTGCGACGGCTTGCCTCCATGATCAGCGCGATGAGCAAACCGCTGACGATCAAGCCGTTCAACGGGATCATTACCGCTTCATCGGTCAGCGTCGCATAACGCGCGGCGATGTAGCCGCAGAGTACAAGCGAGAGAGCCATGGCGGCCCAGTCGGTCCAGTGGCGCGGTCGCGAGGTGTCGGCGATGTACGCAAGAGCCAATGTCAGGCCGAGGCAGACTGTAAGCAGCTGTTCAGTATAGAAAGAGACATTGAAGACCTGGCGGGGGATGTCGAGCACCCACAGCACCACTGCAGCCACAAGCAGCGACTGCAAGACATTCGTCCAGAGAACGGTGGCTTTCGATGCGGCGGAAGCAAATTCCGCCGCATCCGGAATGATCCGCTCTTCACTCACTGAAGGGCCTTGGCCTGGATATTGTGTTCCTTGAAGTACTTCAACGCGCCGGGATGATAGGGAATGTTGTAGTTCTTATAGAGTCCCGCCGCCGAAAACTCCCGCAGGGCTGGCTGAATTGAGATCAAGTCGGCTTTGTTGTTTTCGAGCGTCTCGATGATTTTATAGACCGTGTCGTCGCTGACCTTCGCGTTCGTGAATACCATGTTGTCCCAGGTGTAGACGTTCATCGGTTTCTCGACACCGACAAAGAATGGATTCGGGGCGGCGGGTGTCAGATAGCCTTCCGGCAGGATTTTCTTTGCCGCGGCCATTCCGCTTTCCGGTATTTCGAGCGCGCGAATGCCGCCGACCGTCGCGTCCACTTCACGCACTTTCGGCGCACCAAATGCAAAGAAGAACATGTCGGCCGCGCCCGACGTGAAATCGTCAGCTCCGCGGATCACATTCGGGATCAACACCGGCGTCACGTCTTTTTCGGTCAGCCCGCCGGTTGCCAGGATCGCTTTGACCATTGGGTCTATGGTCCTCATCGCGGAATAGCCCATGCCCACCTTTTTTCCCTTCAGGTCGGCCATCGTTTTCATATTCGTGTCCTTGCGCACCCAAAACGCGCCTCGTAGGGCGTGCAGCGAGCCGATCAGCCGCAGGTTCGGGTTGGCAGCTTTGGCCACCTCAACCTCAAAAATATTAGCGATCCCGAACTCTGCCTCCCCACGACCCACGAGAGGAATGAGCACGGACTCGCCGGCCGTAGGCTGGATGACGACGTTCAATCCAGCTTTCTCCTTTAGGATTTTTGCAACCGCCGTTCCCGACGTGTGGTTGAGCGTGCCCGGCTGCATCGTCGCAAAGCCGAAGGTCTGAGCTTCGGCGAGGCCTGCGCTCAGCACAATAATCGCAAGACCAGCTGAGAGTGCGCGAAGAGTGCGAGATCCCCGTGCCAGATGCGGCGTCAACATGAGGTAGTCCTCCCTGAACATTCTGTTTATAAGCGTCGGGTTTCCGGATTGCGCACGCCGTGGCTTCGTACGGCTATTCTACCTCCAACTCTACACGGGTCGAACAGCAAGGCGAGCCGCACGTTATAGTTTGCCGTGTTGGGCGGGCCGGTGCCCACGGGATAAAATTTACCCGGCCGGGAATAGACCAGGGTCCAAAGGGAGGATGCAATGCAATTGCAACAGCTAAGCGCCGGACGCGGCGCGCTCACCGCAGTGCGGACGGGCGAGGGCCGGGATCTGGTCTTGTTGCACTCATTGCTCGCCGATCGTTTTGCCTTTGACCCGGTGTTGCCAAAGCTCGCGGCGAAGCATCGCGTCACGCTGTTCAATTTGCCGGGTTTCCACGGATCGCAGCCGGCAATGTTGGCGCTGATGGACGCCTATCTCGCGGTGATCGAAGACGGGTTCGACGAGTTTGGAATAGCCAAGGACGCGGTATTGATCGGCAATGGGTTCGGAGGCACCGTCGCGCTGGCATTTGCGCTCGCCCATCCGGAACGAATATCCAAGCTCGTGATCAGCGATGCCGCGGCCGGATTTCCTCCTGAAGGGCGCGAAGCGTTCGCGGTCATGGCGCAGAAAGTCGCCGAAGGTGGGCTGGGCAGCATTGCGGAGATCGCCGCGAAACGGGTTTTTTCGCCGGCCTATCTCGCCGCCCATCCCGAGAAGATCGAGGAACGCAAGAAAGTCCTGATGGGCATCGATCCAAAGGCATTCCAGGCGGCCTGCAGAATACTGGAGGAAACCGATCTGGTTCCCCTGCTGCACCACATGAAAGTCCCGACGCTGGTCGTGTGCGGTGAGTTTGACCAGGCCACGCCGCCGGCGCTCGCCAAACAAATCGTCGAGAAAATTCCCGACGCCAAGTACGTCGAGCTACCCGGCTGCGGTCACTGTCCGCCGCTCGAACAACCCGATCAGTTCATTGCGGCGATCAAGGACTTTGTCGGGCTGTAGTCAGCCCAAGGCGTTAAGTACGGCCTTGGCAATGGCCGCGGTTCCGTCCTTGCCGCCGTACTCCATAGGTTTGATGCCGCAAGCATAGGCATTGTCGACCGCACGCTCGATGCGTTGCGCGGCGTCGGCTGCCGGTTGGTGGTCATGTTTATCGGCAAGCCAATCAAGCATCATTGCCGCGGAAAGGAGCATGGCGGTCGGATTCGCTTTGCCCTGACCCATAATATCGGGCGCAGTGCCATGGCATGGCTGAAACACCGCATGTTTATCACCGATGTCGGCCGAAGGAGCGATGCCGAGCCCGCCGATCAGTCCGGCCGCCAGATCGGAGAGAATGTCGCCAAAAATATTCTCCATCACCATCACGTCAAAATCCCAAGGCCTTCGCACCATCAGTGCGGCGCACGCGTCCACATACACATGGCTTGTTTTCACGTTAGGGAAATTTTTAGCGCGCTCGTCAAAGATCGAGCGGAAATAAGCGTAAGCCTTGAATGCGTTCGCTTTATCGACGCAGGTCAGCAGGCCCGCCTTGCCGCGCTTCTTGCGGCGCTCTGCGAGCCTGAGCGAGAAATCGAACAAACGCTGTGACGTCTTGCGGGTGATCACCAGCGTCTCACGTGCTTCATCCTGGGTGACAACACCCTTACCCATGGATGCGAACAGGCCTTCCGTCGATTCTCTGATCAATATGAAATCTATGCCGCGCGTCTGCGCATCAACGATCGGGCTGGGCACACCGGGGATGAGACGCGCCGGTCGCACGCCAGCATAAAGATCGAAAATAAATCGTAGTTCGACCTGCGGCATGATCTCGGTATTGTCGGGATAGCGCACGCTCGGCAAACCACAGGCACCAAGCAGGATGGCGTCGGCCTCCTCGCAAAGCTTGATGGTCGAATTCGGCATTGACTTGCCTGTTTCTTGGTAGTGACCCGCCCCCGCAGCGCCCTCGGTAAAACGGAAAGCGAGGCTCGGAGTGGTCGCCTCGATCCGGCGCAAGATTTCGAGCGTTGGCGCCATGACTTCGGGCCCGACGCCGTCTCCAGGCAGCACCGCAACATGAAAAGCAGTATTGGTGGACATTGATTTTCCGGATGGTCTTGTGTGGGTCTCGGCGCTAATGAATACGCTGACACCTCTGCGCGCAAGAGATCATTGAAGATCTTTGAGGGCCACCAATGCCGCGTTTTGCCGCTAACCTCGGCTATCTTTTCACGGAACGGCCGCTGCTTGAAAGAATCGACGCTGCTGCGGCCGCGGGCTTCAAGGCCGTTGAGCTGCAGTTTCCCTACAACGTGCCGGCCGCCGCAGTGAAAGCGGCCATCGAACGAAATCGGCTCACCATTCTCGGACTCAACACGCCACCCGGCCGCGAAGGCGAATTCGGACTCGCGGCCGTGCCAGGGCGGCAGAAGGATTGGCAGTCATTGTTCACCCGTTCGCTCGACTACGCGAGCGCAATCGGCGCGAGCGCGATCCATTGTCTTGCCGGCAAGGTTGCCCCCGAACAACGTCCGGCCGCCGATCGCGTTTTCCTCGAAAATTTGGTGCACGCCGCCGATCTTGCTGCCGCCAAAAAAATTAAGCTGTTGATCGAGCCGATCAACGGTCGGGACAGGCCGAACTATTTTCTCAATCACGTCGAGCATGCTGCTGCCATCATCGAAAACGCCGCGAAGCCCAATATCCGCATGCAGTTCGATTTCTATCATGTGCAGATCGTGGGCGGCGATTTGATCCACCGTCTCGAGAAATACCTCCCCGTGATTGGACACCTGCAATGCGCGGCCGTACCGTCCAGGCACGAGCCGGACGAGGGTGAGATCAACTATGCGGCCATATTCGAGGCCGTGGACCGGCTCGGATACCAAGGCTGGATCGGAGCCGAATACAGGCCGCGTACGCGAACGGAAGACGGCCTGGGTTGGGCACGCAAATACGGCGTGATGCCGTCACGCTAAGTATCCCAACAAACTTCTTGAAAACTAACGCTCTCTTCCTTGCCTGCGGGCGGGGCGTTGCTAGATTGATGGTATGTTCGAAGGTCAGAAAGACGATCCCAATTTAACTCCGCCGATAAATCCGCTGAAGGAGGCCGTGCGCGACGCGCGCATCGAGGCGGCCGAGCGGTCGGGCGTCGTCGTCGATCTGCGTGACGCCGATGTCGCGCGACTCGAACTGCTCAATGATGCTCTCGATCCCTTGTTCAAGGATGTGCCCGGGGACGTGGAACTATTCGACCGCGCGGTGAGCAAGGGCGATGTGCCAAGACTCTGGATCGACGTGGTCGCACATGTCGAGATGGGTCGCGACAAGCGGCAGTATCGTTTCGTGCAGGACACGCGGTACGGTCGCGCCGTGTTGGCGGAATCTTATGAAGTGCCCGCCATGGTCGACGCAATCACCCGGTACGTCGCACGTCGACTGGTCGAGCGTGAGCGTGCCCTTAGCGACGATGAAGGGCGCGGTGTCGCGCAGTTGGTCTTGCGACGAGCGCGCAATCAGCGTCGCTGGCGCGCTATCCGCATTTTCATTTACGGTCTGATTGTTGGCGTGGTCGCACTTTCCGCGCTGGCCATGCTCAGCGGCCCGCACTCCTAGCCAGTCAACATAAAGCGCTTTTGCTGCGAAACCTCGCCGGAGGCCGCGAGACCGCGCGATATGAGTTCGCACTCCCAGGCGCCGGGTTCGCCGCCGATCCGGTAGAGATTGTATGCGGCGGGATCCTTATCGGTGCCCGGTCTGGTTGATGCCGACGGCACACCAACGGCGGGAACCTGCGTGCCATTCGGTCCTTCAAGCCAATTGATCATGTGAAGATGGTCGTGCCCATGGAGCAACAGATCTGCGCCGTGCGCGGCGATCACGCGCTTCAGGACGTGCGCGTCCATGAGCTGCTTGTGCTGCGCGGATTCAGTGACGGGCGGGTGATGAATCAGGACGATGCGAAAGACCTTTTCATTGCTGAGTTGATTAAGCATCGCCGCAAGCTCGGCGAGCTGTTTGGCACCCAACCACCCTGTTGCCAGAAACGGCGCAGTCGGGACGCCGCTCGAAAGCCCGATCAGCACGACATTGCCGCGTCGGCGTACATAAGGGAAGCCGCCGACGTCTTCGTCGCCATTCATGTACGGTCCCCACTGGCGAGCGGCAAAAGCGGCAGCTTCGCCCACGTAAATGTCGTGGTTGCCGGGAATAAGACTGACGTCCTCCGCGGAACCCAGGCCCTCAAGCCAATCGCGACCCTGTCGAAATTCCGCAGCAAGAGCGATATTGGCGATGTCGCCAGTGACCGCGATGTGGTCTGGCTTTTGCGCTTTGAGGTCGGCAACGATCTCCGCGAGCGTTTCAGCGTCGTGAACGAAACGACGCTTTTTTTGCCAGTTGATATAGCCCGTCACACGTTTGCCGATCAGTTCCTTCCAGTGGGGAGTCGGCAGCGGTGCGAGATGCGGGTCGGAAAGATGGGCGAGGGTGAACATTGTGTTGGTCGCGGTCGGGTTTGCCTCGGCCATCCCGCTCACAAGTTCAGCGTTCCTGTCGAGAAGATTCGTACAATGTGCAGCGTGACAATGACAGTTACGAACTGCCGATCAGTATGCCGGCGATGAAGACCAAGGCCCCACCGACAACCACCTGAAATGCGGCGCGCAGGAAGGGCGTGTCCATGTAACGCATGCGTATCCAGGAGATCACTCCGAGCTCGATCACAACGACAATTACGGCGAAAATGGTGGCGGTCGTGAAGTGGGGAATGAGGTAGGGCAATGTATGACCGAGGCCGCCCACGGCGGTCATAAGGCCGCAGACCGGGCCGCGTATCCACGGTGACCCGCGGCCGGTCAAAGAGCCGTCATCAGAAAGGCCTTCCGCGAAAGCCATAGAAATCCCGGCGCCGACCGAGGCGGCGATACCGACCAGGAATGTCTGCCAGGTGTTGTGGGTGGCAAAGGCGGCGGCGAAAAGCGGTGCAAGCGTCGACACCGAGCCGTCCATGAGGCCGGCAAGCCCCGGCTGCACATATTGCAGCATGAAGGCGCGTTTGGATGCCGCATCCTCCTTGGCGCGTGCGCTGTCGGTGAGAATTTGCTCGCTGAGTTTGTGCGCAAGGCTTTCATGACCGGCTTCGGCCTCGGCAAGTTCGAGCAGAAGCTGTCGCACGGAAATGTCACGCGCGCCGTCGGCTGCCTTGCGGTAAAAGCGTTGCGCCTCATCTTCCATTTTTTCGGCGAACTTGCGCGCTTCGCCAAGGATCAGAGGGCGTGTCAGCCAGGGCGTCGACTTGTGCGGGATGAAGTCCTTGACGTCGTTGCGGCGGATGAGGGGCAGGTGTTCGCCGAACTTATCTCGATAGAGGTCGTACAGTATCGTGCGATGGTGCACCTCTTCCTCGGCCATCTCGTCGAAGACCTTGGCCGACGCCGGGTACTGCTCGCGAAGGCCTTGCGCGAAATCGCGATAGATGCGGCTGTCTTCTTCTTCATTGGTGATCGCAAGGGCCAGAACTTCCTGTTCGGTCAGATCGGCAAAACGTTTCACGGAAGGTCCCTTCAGGTGCGTAGCAAAGGCTTTTTATATTAGAATTATTCTAAACAGAGAACCCGCTTTTTAAGGCCTGTGAATGGACTTTCGCTAGAAAGACTGGTCCACGAGAGACGACCCATGGGTGTCAACCGCCTGCGCCTCATGTTCGAACCTGCCATCCGGCGGGGCATGCATTTCTATTGGCGGTTCTCGCGCGCGGCGACACTCGGGGTCCGCGCCATGGTGATCGACGGAAGCGGCCGGATTTTTCTGGTCAAGCATTCCTATGTCGACGGCTGGCATCTGCCCGGCGGCGGCGTGGAGACGGGGGAGACGCTTCTCGAATCACTGACGCGCGAGCTGGCCGAGGAGGGCAACATCCGGCTCGGGGCCCAGCCGCAACTCCTCGGCATCTACTTCAACAAGCGCGTATCACGACGCGATCACGTGGCGCTGTTCATCGTTCGCGACTTTCGGCAGGACGAGACCCCGAAGCCGAACTACGAGATCATCGAGCACGGGTTCTTTCCGCACGACGCGCTACCAAAGGATGCAACGCGCGCGACACGCGCCCGGGTAGCCGAAGTTTTCGGCGGGGCAGTAGTCAGCGAATTGTGGTGAAGCTCAGCCGAATCGCGCCCGGTCATGGGGGGCGGCGAAGTCGAGTTGCGGCCCAATAGGAACGATACCGGTTGGGTTCACCTGACGTTGGCTGCCGTAATAATGCCGCTTGATCTGCTCGACGCTGACCGTCTCGGCAACGCCAGGGACCTGATAGAGATCGCGCACGTAGTTTGAAAGGTTCGGAAATTCGTAGATGTGCCGCCAGTTGCATTTGAAGTGAGAGTAGTAGACGGCATCGAAACGTATCAAAGTACAGAACAGCCGCCAGTCAGCTTCGGTGGTCGTATTGCCGACCAGATAGCGGTGTTGCGACAGGACCTGCTCGAGCTCATCGAGCGTGTCGAAGACATTGCGAAATGCCTGTTCGTAGGCCGCCTGCATCGTGGCAAAGCCGGAACGATAGACTCCGTTGTTGATATTCGGATAGATGATCTCATTGAAACGATCGATTTCAGCCCGCAAGTTTTCCGGATAGTAGTCGGTGCCCACGTTAGTAAAGGCGTTGAAGGCCGAGTTGAGCATGCGGATGATCTCGGGGGATTCGTTGTTGACGATCGTCTTGCGCTTCTTGTCCCAGAGAGCCGGCACACTGACGCGGCCGGAGTAGCGGGGATTCGCGAGCAGATAGATCTCGGACAGCTTGCTCTTGCCGTTCACGTCGTCGCCCGTAGAGCCCTCGGATTTGTTGAAGGTCCATCCCTCACGGCCCACCTGAGGCGACACGACCGAGAGCGAGATCACGTTCTCGAGGGCCTTCAGCTTGCGGAAAATGATCGTGCGGTGCGCCCAAGGGCAGGCAAGCGAAACGTAAAGATGATAGCGGCCAGATTCTGCGGGAAAGCCCGCCTGGCCTGAAGGGCCGGCACTTCCGTCCGGCGTCACCCAATTGCGGAATTGCGCGGCGGGCCGGATAAAATGGCCGTCTTTCGTACGCGAAACGTCATCCTGCCAGACGCCATCGACCAGAAGTCCCATGCACTAACTCCTTAAACCTGAGTGCTTTCATTTAGTCTTTTGCTACGTGAAATGCCACGGGCAATGGACCGAAATCGGTCGAGATGCTAAGCGGCAGCGCGCGTGATACGGACTGTGGAACGCCATGAGCGAGCTGGCGCTGACAATTCTGCCGGAGACCGCCGCCGATGCGCCCGCGATCGAGCGGTTGCATGAGCGCACATTTGGGCCTGGCCGCTTCGCGCGTACGGCATTTCGCATCCGTGAGGGACGAGGGCATGTGTTGAGCCTGTCGTTCACGGCACGCATCGGCACGCTTCTAATCGGTTCGGTAAGGCTGACACCAATCTGTATCGGTGAAACACCGGCATTGCTGCTCGGTCCACTGACGATCGAGCCGCCCTTCCGTTCGCACGGCGTTGGCACCGCGCTCGTGCAGCGCGCGCTCAGCGAAGCAAAATCCAATGCCCACAAACTGGTGGTGCTGGTCGGCGACGAACCGATCTACGCCAAGTCAGGTTTCAAGCGCATCCCGAAGGGGCAAGTGAAAATGCCGGGACCGGTAGATCCCGCGCGGCTGTTGGTGGCAGAACTTGCGGGGGGCGCCTTTGATGGTGTCGCGGGACTGATCCGGCCGGACTGGGAAATAGCGTGACTAGCGTCCTTCTCGTGCCCACGTCGCAGCGAGCGAGCCGATCAGCAGCAGAAGGCCGATAAGTCCGGCAAAGATCGGCAAGACGCCGATGCCGCGCACGACGCTGGCATCGCGCATCTTCAGGCCAATCCAATCATCGCCCTTGAACGTGGTGCTAGTGCGTACCGGAACCACGCGCGGCACGTTCACATGATCACCATCAGCGATCCGCCGTACGTCACCGCCGGTCGCATTGCTCAATGGACTCAGCACCTCGGTCGTGGACGTCACCTCCGCGAATTCCCTCGGGTTCGCCGGGCCGACGTTTGTCAGCGCCGTCAGCTTGCCATCCGTCGCGCGCCAGAGGCCGAGTTCGTTGGTCGTCGTTGTCGCGCGCCACAGTCCGGGCTCGACTTTCTGAAGATCAATCGGTCGGGTTTCGCCGGTCGGAGAGGTGAGCGTCACTTGATTGACGGTGTCGGCCATTGTCTGACGCTGAACGGTGATGTCGTGTCCGTGCACGATCAGCCGCAGAGCCTCCTCCTCCAGATCCGGTTGCTTCATCAGCCAATGGGACAATCGGCGCAAAAGGTCGAGATGCGGTCCGCCGCCTTCGTAGCTGCGCGCCCACAGCCAAATGTGGTCGGACAACAACAGGGCCACACGACCTTCACCCTCGCGCGCGAGGACAAGAAGCGGCTTGCCATCAGGGCCCTCCATCACGTTTGTGCCGGTGCTGCGCTTGATATCCACGAGGCGGAACCAGTGACTCCAGTGTGGCGGATCGGTATCTGAGCCCTCAAGGTTGCGTGTGACCGGGTGCCGCTGGCCGGCCTCGGTGAGCCGAGCCTGGAAGCTGCGTTCGGTGATCTCGCCGGTCGGCTCTGCGGGGAGGATTCCGTCAAGAGGTGTTCGCCAGATGCTGGTCGGGCTTGCGTAATCCGGGCCGGCGGCAATCAGAACCGCGCCGCCATCGCGCACATATTTCGCGATGTTATCGAAGTAGATAAGGGGCAACACGCCTTGCCGCGCATATCGGTCGAAAATGATCAACTGGAATTCCGAGATCTTCTGCTGAAACAGCTCACGGGTTGGGAAAGCGATCAGCGACAACTCGTTGATCGGGGTGCCGTCCTGCTTCTCTGGCGGGCGCAGAATCGTGAAATGCACGAGATCAACCGATGCATCGGACTTGAGCAGATTGCGCCAGGTGCGCTCACCCGCATGCGGTTCGCCAGATACCAGCAACACACGCAATTTGTCGCGCACGCCATCGATCGAAACCACCGCGCGGTTATTCACCTGTGTAAGTTCCCCTTCGAGCGGGGAGGCTTCTATTTCGACAATATTCGGTCCGGCATGCGGAATCGGCACATTGAACTTGATGTCAGTGTGTGTGGTGACGACACGCTTTTCCAGGATCTCTCCATCGCGGCGGACGGTGACTTCGGCGGCCCCGGTCTTGGCGCCCTGATCCTCGACTTGGAAACCGACGGTCTGCGACTGACCGACGATGCCGAAACGTGGTGCCAGCGTCAGCACGACACGGCGATCAATCTCGTCCTTGTGACCGGTGATCAGGGCGTGCAGCGGCGCGGACAATCCCAGCGTGGAAGCATCTGCCGGGACGTCGTGGACGCGACCATCGGTGATCAGGACGGCGCCGGCCACGCGGTCAGGCGGGACATCGGCGAGCGTGGACGACAGTGCCGAGAACAGCTTGGTGCCATCGGTTTCGCCATCAGCAGCCCCGGCCTCGGCGACGCGTACTTCGAGACCCGGAATTCGCTTGAGCCGCTCTACCAGAGTGTCGCGTGCCTGTTCCGTCTGCCGGGTGCGATCGCCGAAATTCTGGCTCGGACTTTTATCCACAATGACGGCGGCAACTGAGGGAATGGGATCGCGATCCTCGCGAGTGAGGGAGGGGTTTGCCAAAGCGAGCACCATCAGGCCGAGCGCTGCGGCGCGTAGCGGGGCTCCGCGGTTGCGCACGATCAGCAGTATCGCCGAGATCAGCAGGGCGACCGCAAAGGCGACCCAGACCAGGTAGGCGGGCACCAAAGGAGCAAATGAGATACCGAGGTTCACCAGGCCGCTCCTATTGCCCGAGCCGCTCGAGCAGCGCCGGAATGTGAACCTGATCAGCCTTGTAGTTGCCGGTCAGCGCGTACATCACGATGTTGACGCCGGCGCGGAAGGCGAATTCGCGTTGGCGCGGCTCACCCGGGACCATTGGCAGCATCGGTTGACCGTCAGGTCGCATCGCCCACGCACCGGCGAGATCGTTCGAAGTGATCAGGATCGAGGAAACACCGTCGCCGGCCCGCGCCGGTCGGTTGGGCTCTTCATCTTCATTCTCCGCCGGCAGCGCCTCAACCCAAAGCTGGCCGGTCGTGAAGCGGCCGGGGAAATCGCGCAGCAGGAAAAACGTCTTGGTCAGTACGTGGTCGTGCGACACCGGCTCAAGCTCAGGGATATCAAGCGAGGACAGAATTGAGCGCAGTGCGACCATGCCGGGGCCGCGCATCTCGCCGCCAGGACCAGCCGGCGCATCGATCGCATCGCGCGTGTCGAAGAGTACGGTGCCGCCCCGCTTCATGTACGCGTCTATCTTTTCAAGCGCGGCCTGCGAAGGCTTCGGGGCGTTCGGGGAGATCGGCCAATAGATTATTGGAAAAAACGCAAGCTCGTCGCGCGCAAGATCAAGACCGACAGGATCGGAAGCCTCCAGCGCCGTGCGTTGCGCCAGAAAAAGAGTAAGTCCCTGCAACCCGGCTTTGCTCACTTCGTCGACGGCCGGATCTCCGGTGATGACGTACGCAAGATGCGTCTGCAGGGTCGCCTTCATGGCGAAGTCCTGTTGCTGCGCTGTAAGCGGCGGGGCCTGTGGTGCAGTCTGCGCGCGCACCCCCTGGTGAAGGGACAGGGATCCGAACAGACCGATCGCCAGCAACGCGGCCGCGGCACGTCGGCGTGGTCGCAAGGCACTCAGCCCACCAGACAACATCACGACCACCAGCGCATCGAGAACGAGCAGCGCGAGCGCGGCGAGAAAGATTGGCCCACGCAGATCAAGAGGTTCGCCGTGCCGGTAGACATCAGTGCGTGCATTCAGCGACGACGTGTCGAGCGGAACCGGCCGGTCCGCGGGTATGAGTGTGTTGACGGCGACAAGACCTTCTGGCGGACCGTAGAAGCCCGGCGGATGATCGATACTGCCGCGTCCGGTGAAGTTGCTCGGAATGGGACGGGCAGTCGCGGGTGGAGTGGTGAAGGCACCGAAACCGTCAAGTATTCGTGTCGGTGGAACGACCTGGGCGGCCCGGCCACCCGCATTCTCTGTTGTGGCGTTATCGCCTTCGGCGGTCGCAGTCGCGCCTGCGAGCGACACGAGGCGTCGAAGCATGTCCACGAAGGAGCCCGACAGAGGCAGGTCAGACCAGCGGCTGTCGGCCGTCACATGGAAAAGTACAATCAACCCCTTGCCGCGGCGCTCCGCGGTCACCAGGGGTGTGCCATCTGCCAGCGTAGCCCAGGTGCGGTCGTTGAGTTGGGAATCCGGCTCAGCCAACACCTGGCGGGTAACAGTGACGTCGGTTGGGACCGCCATTCCGTTGAATGGGCTATCGCGCGAGAAGCCGGCAAGTTGCTGTGGCTTGTCCCAGCTCAAGCTGCCGCCCAGGATGCGGCCGCCGCGCCGCAGTTTTACCGGAACCAGATTGTCATCGCCCCGCGCAAGGTGGGGCCCGGCAAATCGTATCAGAACCCCGCCATTGTCGATCCACTTGTTCAGACGATCCAGCGCATCGGTGGCATTGCCGACATCCGCGAGGATCAGCATCGGTAAATGACGGTCCAAAAAGCGCATCACTGCTTCCGTTGGCGCCACACCTTCGGCAAGACTGACGTCGGCGAATGGATTGAGCGCGCGGGCGAGGTAATAAGTTGCGCCGATCAGCGGCTGCGAGCGATCCGCAGTGGAGCCGGACACGATACCGACTGTTCGACGGCGCCAACGCTTGTCGAGCAGTTGCACGGCGCCCGCCGAGCGCTCACCGGCGATTTCCAGTCGTGCCACGTCGTTGCGAATTTCGACAGGCAAATCGATCACTGCGTCGGTCTCCCGCTCGCCGGACTTGAAACTGAAAGGTGCTTCGCCCAGCGGCAAACCCTTGAGGTCGATCGCACTCACCGCGCCGACATCACTTGCAGTCGCCTGGGCACGCAGTACCTTCACCGTCAGCGCGCCTGCTGCGTTATCGGCAGCCGCAAGGGCATGAGATACCGGCAAACCTCCTTCGACGACGGTCAGAGGGCGGCTACCAATGATGCGCTTCAGGCCCTCGACGAAATTGGCACCCTTGCCGAGATCAACTCCATCGGAGAGCCAGATCACTTCGACACTGGGGGCGGTTGCGAGGAAGCGCTCGATGGCCGGCAGCGCGTCCGTGCGATCGACGGCATACGGCTTGGGCTTGAACTGTTTGATCTGAACGCGTGCGGCGCCGGCGATTTGCAGGGAGACGTCGCGGTCGGCCTCAGACAAAGGCAGCAGTGCAACGCCGCGATTGTCGGCCTCGGCTCGCGCGATCATCTCATCGGCCGTGCGTAGCCGGGCATCCCAGGTCGATGCCGCAGGCCAGCCGTCATCGAAGAGGATCAGCAGCGGTGCGGCCCGGTCCATCGCTGCGAGCGGCGGATTCCACATAGGCCCGGCGGCGGCGATGATTACCAGTGCTGCCAGTGTCAGTCGCAGAAGCGTGAGCCACCAGGGTGTACGAGCCGGGGTTTCTTCCTTGGGGGCGATTTCAAACAATAGGCGCGTTGGAGGAAAGTCAATGCGCCGTGGGCGCGGCGGTATGAGCCGCAGCAGCCACCAGAGGATCGGCAGGCTGAGCAGGCCGAGGAGAACCAGTGGTTGAGCAAAGCCGAGGGGCAAGGAGCCAATCATGCGGCGCTCGCGGGACTGGCCGGTGCATGCCGGCTGCCAAGGACGGCCGCTTGCGTGTTGTCACCCATGCGAGAGTGCAGCACGAGCAGGAGTTCACTCGCCGGCCTGTCGGTGCGATGAATGGCGAAGCTCCAGCCACGCAAATCGGTCTCGGTGCGGATGCCGGCACGGTGGCGCGCGACGATGTTTTGATAGTCGTTGCGCCACGTTTCGGCGCGTCCAGCGGTGACGCTGCCGGCGCCTTCCGGCTCGATGAATTCCACGCGACCGGAATATGGAAAGCTTTCCTCCGCCGGGTCCACAATCTGCACCACGTGACCATGCGCGCCGGTGGCGGAGAACTGCGCGATTGTGGCGCGCACGTCGGCAATCGGTGACCACAGGTCAGACAACATCACGACCTCGGACAGTGGCGAAGGCGCGAACGAAGGCGGCAGACTGGCCCGCTCGGTCGGGTCATGCAGAATGGATTCGGCCATCTTCTCGATAACATTGCGGCTTGCAGTCGGGCGCATGAGTCCAGGGACGCCCACGCGTTCTCCGCCCTGCACGAGCACTTCGGCCAACGCAAATGCGACAACCAGCGCGCGCTCAAGCTTGCTGTCGGTCGACAAGGCGGATGCAAACGTCATTGACGGTGACCGGTCCGGCCAGATCCACACCGTGTGCGAGGCTTCCCACTCGCGCTCACGAACGTAGAGATGATCGTCGCGCGCGGAGCGTCGCCAGTCGACCTGCTGCGCGGGTTCGCCGGAGACGAAGCGGCGATACTGCCAAAAATTTTCGCCCGGACCCGCGCGGCGGCGGCCATGCAGGCCGTGAATCACACTCGACGCAACACGGCGCGCCTCAAGAATAAGTCGCGGCATGGCGTCGGCCAGCTTGCGGGCGCCGACCGTCGCCTGTCGTACCGTAGTGGTCTCGTTCTTCGGCGGTGACTGCGCCATTACAATTATCCGATGCGAGCTTTCAGCCGCCGGATCACGTTGGGGATGGTTTCGCCTTCCGCGCGTGCCGCAAAGGTCAAGGCCATGCGATGCTTGAGCACGGGTTCGGCGAGATCGAGCACATCGTCAACCGACGGCGCAAAGCGACCGTCAAGAAGTGCGCGCGCGCGCACCGCCAGCATCAGCGCCTGACTGGCGCGCGGGCCGGGTCCCCAGGAAATCAGCTTGCCGATCTCGCCGGCTTCGGGCCCGGGTCGCGCCGAGCGCACGAGGGACAGAATTGCCTTAACCACCGACTCGCCGACCGGCAGGCGGCGAACGAGCCGTTGCGCCGACAACAAGTCTTCGGCAGTCATCGCAGGCTTGGCGCGAGATTCTTCTGCACCGGTAGTGTCGAACAGAATTTTGCGCTCCGCCTCCTGATCGGGATAATCGACATCGACCTCCATGAGAAAACGGTCGAGTTGTGCTTCGGGCAATGGGTAGGTGCCTTCCTGCTCAAGTGGATTCTGCGTTGCCAGCACGTGAAATGGCTTGGGCAGGTCGTGCCGCGCCCCGGCGACGGTTACGTGTTGCTCTTGCATGGCCTGCAGCAGCGCGGATTGCGTTCGCGGCGACGCGCGGTTGATCTCGTCGGCCATCAGCAATTGCGCGAACACGGGGCCGGCGATGAAGCGGAAGCTGCGTTTGCCGCCGGGACTTTCTTCCAGCACCTCGGTGCCGAGAATGTCGGATGGCATCAGGTCGGGCGTGAACTGAATCCGGCGTGCGTCAAGTCCGAGCGCGGTGCCCATGGTGTCGACGAGCTTGGTTTTCGCAAGACCAGGCACGCCGACCAAAAGCGCGTGGCCACCCGAGAGCACGGTGACGAGCGCTTGTTCGACAACGCGCTCCTGCCCGAAGATGACCGAGCCGATCGCAGCCTTTGCGGCGCGCACGTGCGCGGCCGTCGACTCGGCTGCCCGAACAATCATGTCTTCCAGCTTTTCCAGACTTTCACCGCCGGCTTTCGCCATGTCATTTCCTTTCACTGCGCACCTGAAACCTCACCCGCGAGCCATGCAACAAACGCACCACAGGCGAACTTGCTGCGTCATTTCGGGCGAATCTGCCTCAATCTATGGCCAAGCTTACGCTATCTTCCATAGCCGAACCGGTTGAATCACGAAGATGCGAACAGGCCGATAGCGGCCCAATTATCGAAGGAAAACAATGGCGAAGGCAGGGCAGGGCGGCTTGGAAGGGATCGCGGCAGGTCTGCCCCGCGAAAACAAGGGGCCGCCGCCGGTGGAACGATGGAATCCGCCTTTTTGCGGCGATATCGACATGCGGATCGCCGCCGACGGCACATGGTTCTACCAGAAGACGCCGATCGGGCGCCTGGCTCTTGTGAAGTTGTTCGCTTCGGTGCTCAAGCGGGAAGGCGACAAATATTTCCTGGTCACGCCGGTCGAGAAGGTGGGGATCGTCGTCGATGATACGCCGTTTCTTGCGGTGGAAATGAGCGCGTCGGAGGGCGAGGCCGGTCGCGTTCTTCGATTTCGCACCAATGTCGATGATTGGATCGCGGCCGGGCCAGATCATGCACTGCGCTTTGAGACGCAGCCGGAAACCGGTGGACTGAAACCGTATTTACATGTGCGTCGCGACTTGTGGGCTAAGGTCACCCGCGCACTGTTCTACGATCTCGTCGCGCTCGGCGAGGAGCGCGACGTCCAAGGAACGACAATGTTCGGTGTCTTCTCGCGAGGCGAGTTCTTCGCCATGGCGGAAGCAAGCGCGCTGCGAGAGTTTGCCTGACGTATGATTCCGAAGAGTCGACACTATGAATAATTGCAGACGGATTTCATTCTAATGCGGGAAGCAGTCACTGATCTTGCGGCGTCGGAATTCTTTGCACGCGTGCGTCAACGTCTGACGCTCGATGTGCCGGCCGGCCTTACAGATGCGAGTGTGACGCCTGCGCGGGGCGATCACGATGCCGATCCGGTGATGCGCAAGATCGCCGAGGTGCGGCCGATCCGTCCTGCCGCCGTACTGGTGCCGATCATCGACCATCCCGAACCAACCGTACTTCTGACCCAGCGGGCGCAACATTTGCCCGACCATGCGGGACAAGTTTCCTTCCCGGGCGGGAAGATTGAAAAAGGCGATGTCAATCCGTGCGCTTCGGCTCTCCGCGAGACGATGGAGGAAACCGGCATCGATCGCACGCATATCGAACCGATGGGTTATCTCGACCTCTATATGACGACGCTCGGCTATCGGATCGTCCCAGTTATCGCGAGGGTGAAGCCCGGCTTTCATTTGCGGCTCAACAAAGCCGAAGTGGATGCAACTTTCGAGGTGCCGCTCGCTTTCCTGATGGATCAGACTAACGTGCAGCGCCATTCGCGCGAATGGCAGGGCATGACGCGGCACTACTACGCGATCACGTTCGGCGAGCGCTACATCTGGGGTGTGACGGCTGGTATCCTCCGCAACCTCTACGACCGGATCTATCGATGATTCGCCCGATCTTTACCGAGATCGCCCTCTTCCTGACACCGTTCGTGCTCTATGCGGTGTTTTTGTGGGCGACCAAGGCCGGCGTACTGGATCTTAACTCCTGGCCGTTGGTGCGGGTCGCGACGCTGGCCATCGCCGCGCTGGCTTTGGTGGTTGGCAGCTTCATCTACTTTGCCCATTTTTCCGGCGCGCCGCCGGGGTCCACTTACGTGCCGGCGCATATTGAAAACGGCAAATTCGTGCCGGGGACCACGAAGTAATGTCGTCGCAGGAAGGCCGCACCGGTCGCAGGCTGAGCGACGCCCCTTGGCTGGCATCGGGAGCGCTTCCGCGCCTGCTCGGCGTGCTGGATTGCGACGGTGAGGAGGCCCGCACGGTCGGGGGCGCGGTCCGCAACGCATTGCTGGGCATGTCGATCGCGGAAGTCGACGTGGCCACGACCGCCGTGCCGGAAGAGGTCATCAAACGGGTGACGGCCGCCGGGTTCAAGCATGTGCCGACCGGCATCGAGCACGGCACAGTCACCGTCATCATCGACAAGCACCCCTTCGAAGTCACTACCTTGCGCAAGGATGTTGAAACCTATGGCCGCCATGCCAAGGTCGAGTTTGGCCGCGACTGGAAAGCCGACGCCGAGCGGCGCGATTTCACCATCAACGCGCTGTCGGCTGGGCGAGACGGCACGGTCTTCGATTATACTGGCGGCCTCGATGATCTCGCGCATCGCCGCGTGCGCTTTATCGGCGATCCCGGCAGGCGCATTGCCGAGGATTATCTGCGCATTCTGCGCTTTTTCCGCTTCCACGCGGCCTATGGCACAAGCGAACACCCCGATCCCGCCGGCCTTGTTGCCTGTATTCAAGGTCGCGACGGCCTCGACCAACTCTCGCGCGAGCGGGTGCGAATGGAGATGATGAAGCTTGTCGTTGCCCCGCACGCGGTGCCCACGCTTATTTCAATGACCGACGCGGGATTGCTGCTGCGTGTGCTTGGCGGCGTGAGTTATCTGGGGAGTTTCGAGAACATGGCCAAGGTCGAGGCGGCAATCGGTGCCGAGCCGAATGCCGCGCGTCGGCTCGGCGCGCTTGCGGTCGCCGTTCCGGAAGATGCCGACCGGCTGTGGCTAAGACTGAGGCTTGCCAACAGCGAGCATGAACGTCTTGCATCCATGGGAGAGAGTTGGGGGCGCATTTCGCCGCTGTTTGGGGAGAGGGCAGCGAAGGCGTTGTTGTATCGGCTGCGACCGCAGCAATTCACCGATCGCGTATTGCTTGGCTGGGCACGCTCACAAGCGACCGCGCACGATGCCGAGTGGCATGCGCTCGCAACGCTGCCGCAACGTTGGACCGCGCCGGTATTTCCCCTCAAGGCGGCTGATTTCATGAGGCGAGGAGTTGTGCAAGGCCCGGCGCTCGGCGCGGCAATTGCCGCGGCGGAGCAAGCCTGGATCGCCGCAGGATTTCCAAGCGATCAAGCCGCTCTCGATGCCATCGCGGACGAAATCATCCGGATGCCAGCGTCGCCGCCGCAATCATGAATCTCTTTGCCGGCTTCCACGACATCTCGTTCTGGCAACTGATTCCAGTGGCGGCGGTCGCGCTGTTCGCGTCAATCGTCGGCGGCGTGTCCGGCTATGGGACTGGCGCGCTGATGCCGTTGGTGCTCGTTCCGCTCGTGGGCGCCGAGCCGGTTGTGCCGATCATAGCCATTTCGGCCATGTTCACGAATTCGAGCCGCGTCTTCGCATTCCTTAAATATGTCGACTGGCGGCGCACCACGATCGTGCTCGTAATGGCGATCCCGACCTGCGTCCTCGGCGCATGGGGATATACCCGGCTGTCGAGTGCGGGCGCGGCGCTGGTCATTGGCAGCATGCTGATGCTGAGCGTGCCGCTGCGGCGGCTTTTGAAATATCACGGCGTCAAGATCGGCGATCTTGGACTGGGGCTCGGCTCGTTCGCCTATGGCATCGTGGTTGGCGGGACCGCCGGCTCAGGCGTGATTCTGCTGTCGCTTTTGATGGCGGCCGGAGTTGAAGGTGCGGGCGTTATCGCCACCGACGCGGCTATCTCGATAGTCGTCGGCATCGTGAAAATCTCTGTATTCGGAATTGCCGGCGTGATCACCGCGCAGGTGATTGCCTTTGCGCTATTGACCGGATTGGTGGCTCTGCCCGGCGCCTTTCTCGCCAAGACGTTTGTCGAACGCATGCCCGTGCATATTCACACGGCGATCCTCGACGCGGTCGTTCTTTTGGGCGGGATATTTCTGGTCTGGGGTGCGCTGCACTGACCGGCTGATGTCAGCTCAATCGCAGCGGTACGTTCCACCCGCCGAATTTACGGATCAGTTTGGGCACGCTCCCGGCGGCTGAAGTTCTTTCGACTTTTGCGCCGCTCACGCGAATTTTACGGCCACTTCACCATGGGCGGCATGGAAGAGAGGATGGACTCCACGTTACCGCCGGTCTTGAGGCCGAATATGGTACCGCGGTCATAGAGCAGATTAAATTCGACGTAACGGCCGCGGCGGATCAGCTGTTCTTCGCGGTCCTCCTCGGTCCATGGCAACGTGAAGTTCTTTCGCACCAGCCCCGGATAGACACGCAGGAACGCGCGACCAACGTCCTGTGTGAACGCAAAAGTCTCATCCCAATCCGTTTCGAGATAGTCATAAAATATGCCGCCGACGCCGCGCGGTTCGCTTCGGTGTTTGAGAAAGAAATAGTCGTCGCACCACTTTCGGTATTTGTCATAAGGCGCGATTTCGGCGTGCAGGTCGCAGGCTGTTTTCATCGCCGCATGAAAAGCGATGCTGTCGGCATCCGTCTGCAACCGCCGCCTGTCGAGCACCGGCGTGAGGTCGGCACCGCCACCGAACCAGGATTTGCTCGTAACGACGAAGCGCGTGTTCATGTGAACAGCAGGCACGTTCGGATTGTGCAGGTGCGCGATCAGCGAGATGCCGGATGCCCAGAAGCGAGGATCTTTTTCGGCGCCAGGAATATCGTTGCGGAACTCAGGCGCGAATTCGCCGTGCACCGTTGAGCAATGCACGCCGACCTTTTCGAAAACGCGCCCGTGCATGATGGCCATCACGCCGCCGCCGCCGGGTGCGCCGGTATGGTCGGTACGCTGCCAAGGAGTTCGCCTGAAGCGACCCGGTGTTCGGTCCGCAAAGGGCGCACTTTCCGGCAGCGAATCCTCCACGGCCTCGAACGCGGCACAGATATCGTCGCGCAAGGCCTCGAACCATGCGCGCGCGCGCGTCTGTCGGGCTTCCAGTTGTCCTGCGTCCATTGATGGCTCCGACGTAACTATATCTGCGGAAAAGCTATCGCGGCTATCACCGCGGTAAGCCGCCTGTCTGCCGCAGTGCTTCGCTCGCTACCATGGCGACCGCGATCGCGACATTGACCGAACGCATGCCCGGGCGCATGGGGACGCGCAGGCGCGTGTCGGCCGCCCTGTGCACCGCTGCGGGAACGCCGGCGCTTTCACGGCCGAACAGCAGCACCTGTTCGGTAGTGAAGACGTGATCAACGTATGACTGCTCGGCCGCCGTCGTTAGCAGCACAAGCGAAAGCCGCTCGCGGGTGCGCCACTCCTCGAAGGCCGAAAACGACGTGTGCCGGCTGAGGGTGACCTGGTCCAGATAGTCCATACCGGCCCGGCGGAATGCCCGATCGGTCACGGGAAATCCGGCGGGCTCGATGATGTGGGCTTCGATGCCCAGGCAGGCGCAAAGCCGCAGAATCGTGCCGGTATTCTGGGGAATGTCCGGCTCGTAGAGGGCGATCCGCATGGCAGGCGTGGGGGACTCCTCGGTCGCGACAAGCCGCTGGAGGAACGATTATGCGACTTATCCTCGCAGCCGCGGACTTCCAATCGGGGGCCGACCAGAGACCGACCTGCCGCCCGAACGTGCACACAATGTAACATTTAAAGCGCGGACCGGCGCAAAACCGGTGTCTACTTTAGGCAATGGGGCCTTTGCGGGCTTGCGCTTGCACGGCAAGGGTGCCAATAGAACGCCACCGACGCGCTGTCCTGCCTTTTAGGGCTGCCGCAACCGGGCCGCCCCGCCGCCCAAGGACTTCGGTCTGGGCTCCAGCCGAGGGCGGATGAATAAGCCACCGGAGGAGAGGGACCTCAGACGTGACGACCGTGTCTTCGGCGGAGCACACACGCCGCGACTTTCTCTACATAGCAACTGGGGCCGTCGGAGCCGTCGGCGCCGCCGCCGCTCTGGTCCCGCTGATCGCGCAGATGAATCCGGATGCCTCGACTATCGCGGCCGGCGCCCCGATCGAGGTTGATTTAGCGCCCGTTGCCGATGGGCAGATCATCAAGGTGTTCTGGCGGTCAAAACCGATCTTCGTCTTCCACCGCACCAAGAAAGAGATCGAAGAGGCGCAGAAGGTCAACGTCGCCACGCTTCCTGATCCCGAGCCCGATTCAGCCCGTGTCAAGGCGGGTCACGATCAATGGCTGGTCGTGATCGGCATTTGCACGCACCTCGGCTGCATTCCGCTTCCTCATCAGGGCGCGTATGACGGCTGGTTCTGTCCATGCCACGGCTCCCAGTACGACACCTCGGGTCGTATTCGCCAAGGTCCGGCGCCGAAAAATCTCGCGCTCCCGCCCTACACGTTTGTTTCCGACACGAAAATCCAAATCGGCTGAGCGAAGCGTCGCATTCAAGGTTCAATCATGAGCGGACACTCGACCTACCAACCGCAGAGCAAGGTTCTGCAATGGCTTGAGAAACGGTTGCCGATCGGTGCCCTGGTACATTCTTCCTTCGTGGTCTACCCGGTGCCGCGCAATCTGAACTATCTGTGGACGTTCGGCGGCATCCTCGCATTCATGCTCGGCGTGCAGATTGTCACCGGCATCGTGCTGGCGATGCATTATACTCCCCAAGTTGATCTCGCCTTCCGATCTATCGAAGGCATTATGCGTGACGTCAATTTTGGTTGGCTGTTGCGCTACCTGCACGCCAACGGCGCGTCGATGTTCTTCTTCGCCGTTTACGTCCATATGTTCCGCGGCATTTATTATGGCTCCTACAAGGAGCCGCGCGAGGTGCTCTGGATTCTCGGCGTGATCATCTACCTGGTGATGATGGCCACAGGCTTCATGGGCTATGTACTCGTCTGGGGCCAAATGAGCTTCTGGGCCGCGACCGTGATCACCAATCTGTTTTCGGCTATTCCCGGCGTTGGCGACACAATCGTTACGTGGCTTTGGGGTGGCTACGCGGTCGGAAATCCGACGCTCAACCGGTTTTACTCGCTGCACTACCTGTTGCCCTTTGTGATTGCGGGCGTGGTCGTGCTCCACATCTGGGCATTGCATGTGGTCGGCCAGAACAATCCCACAGGAGTCGAGCCCAAGTCGGAAAAAGACACCGTTGCTTTCACTCCCTACGCAACGGTGAAAGACGGGTTCTTCATGGCGGTGTTTGTCATCCTCTTCGCGTGGTTTGTGTTCTACATCCCGAATTTCCTCGGCCACGCGGACAACTACATCCCGGCCAATCCTGCGGTGACACCGACGCACATCGTGCCTGAATGGTATTACCTGCCGTTCTACGCGATCCTACGCGCAATTCCGGACAAGCTGATGGGCGTCATCGCGCTCGGCGCCTCCATTTTCATTCTGGCTTTTCTGCCCTGGCTCGACACTTCGAGGGTGCGTTCGGCCCGCTATCGGCCTTTGTTCAGACAGTTCTTCTGGCTATTCGTGATTGTGTGCATCGGGCTCGGCTGGCTGGGCTCCAAGCCGCCTGAGGGGATCTACGTGATCCTCGCGCGGGTCTTCACCATTTACTACTTCGCGTTTTTCCTGGTCATCCTGCCGCTCCTCGGCATCTTCGAGAAGACCAAGCCGCTGCCGAATTCAATTTCGGAATCGGTTCTGGGCGCGAAAGCGTGAGCGGGAGGATATGACTATGAAGATGCATCGCACCATCGTCGCTCTCGCGCTTGCTGGTTGCTTTGCCGCAGTCGCGCCGGCGATCGCCCAGGAGCACGACACGCCGAACCCGCCAATACAGAAGTGGTCATTCTCCGGCCCGTTCGGCCGGTACGACCAAGGACAACTCCAACGCGGCTTCAAGATTTATAAGGAAGTCTGCCAGGTCTGCCACTCGATACAGATGCTGGCTTTCCGCAACCTGGCCGATCCAGGTGGGCCGGGCTTCTCGGAAGCGCAGGCTGCGGCGGTGGCCTCTGAGTACAAGATCAAGGATCTCGACGATAAGGGCGAACCGACTGAGCGCCCGGGTCGTCTCGCGGATACGTTCCCGCCGCCGTTCCCGAACGAACTCGCGGCCAAGGCGGTACACGGCGTTGCGCCGCCCGACATGTCGACCCTGGCAAAGGCCCGCACGTTTGAGCGTGGTTTCCCCTGGTGGGTGTTCGATATGATCACCCAATATCAGGAACAGGGGCCGGATTACATCGCAGCGCTGCTGAACGGGTATGAGGAGCCGCCGAAAGACTTCCAGCTGCCGCAAAACGGGCACTACAACAAGTATTTCCCGGGCCACAATATCGCGATGCCGCCGGCACTGCAGGCGGGCCAGGTAACCTACGACGATGGTGCACCGCAGACGCTTGAGCAATATTCGAAAGATATCGCCGCATTCCTGATGTGGACAGCGGAGCCGCACCTGGTGGCACGCAAGCGCATGGGCATGCAGGTCATGATTTTTCTGATCGTGCTCGCCGGACTGATGTATTTCACCAAGAAGAAGGTGTGGCACGACCTTGAGAAGCCGGCTGAAATCGCGCGCCGGCAAGACCCGAAGAAGACAACGGTCTGACGGCTTTAAATTGTTGTCGCCTGGGCCCGCTCGGCGCCCTTCGTTTTTTTACTGGCTCGTATAGGCTCAAGGTACTTTTCTTTCACACTCGCGAGCGTGCATGGCCAAATCTGTTCTTGGCATTATCGGCGGTTCGGGGATTTATGATTTACCGGGCCTTGGCAATGTACGAGAGCAACGGATAGCAAGCCCGTGGGGAGATCCATCGGGTCCCTTGCGCATCGGGGAAATCGCAGGGATGCCCGTCGTATTTCTCTCGCGCCACGATCAGGGTCATCGACTTTCGCCGTCCGACATCAACTATCGCGCCAATATTGACGTCATGAAGCGCGCGGGCGTCACTGATCTGGTGTCCTTGTCTGCGTGTGGTTCATTCAAGGAAGAGCTGCCACCGGGGTCTTTTGTTCTGGTCGACCAATTTGTCGATCGTACCTACAGGCGCGAGAGCTCCTTCTTCGGCAAGGGATTGGTGGCACACGTTTCAATGGCTCATCCGGTGGCGCCATTGTTGGGCGCGCACCTACGTGCGGCGGCTACGGCCGTAGGTATTACACCGCATTGGGGCGGCACCTATGTCTGCATCGAGGGTCCGCAGTTCTCAACTTATGCAGAGAGCATCACCTACAAACAACTCGGCTATTCCGTGATCGGAATGACCAATATGCCCGAGGCCAAACTCGCGCGGGAGGCTGAGATTTGTTACGCCACCGTCGCCATGGTGACGGATTTCGATTGCTGGCATCCGGATCACGATGCGGTGACGGTTCAGGACATCATCAAGGTTTTGTTGGCTAACGCGGACAAAGCCAAGGAGCTTGTTGCACGGCTGGCCCGTGATTTTCCGCGCGAACATGAGCCGTGTCCGGTCGGTTCCGATCGTGCGCTCGACACCGCACTGATCACGGCGCCGCAGGCGCGCGACCCTCAGCTGATCAAAAGGCTCGATGCCGTTGCGGGCAGGGTGCTCGGACGTTAGCCTCCCGGCCATGAACATTCGCGCCGGCGCGGTCACGCGCGAGAAGCCGCCTTTTCGCGCGGAACACGTCGGGAGCCTGTTGCGGCCAAAAGGTCTTCTGCAGAAGCGTGAGCGCTTCTCGCGCGGGGAGATTTCACGAGCTGAATTAACGACGGCGGAAGACGCCGCAATCTCGGATGCGCTCGCATTGCAGAAGCGACTTGGGCTCCGGTTCGTCACCGACGGTGAATTTCGTCGCCGCTCGTATCACAGTTTTTTCTATCAACAGCTCGGCGAGCTGAGCATCGATACGGTCGCAGGTGTCGATGCCAAAGGTGGGGCGGCCGGTGCGGGGCGAGGGCAGCAGCCTATCGCGCTTGTCAAAAGCCGGGTGAAGTGGACGCATCCAATCAACGTCGCCGATTTCAATTTTCTCAAAAGCAGAACGAGGCTGCTTCCCAAGATCACGATCCCAGGACCGTGTGCGCTGCACTTCCGAGGCGGTGATGCCGCCGTACTCGCGCATGCCTATCATGACATCGCTCAATTCTGGGATGATACCGTCGAAGCCTTCGAAAGCGAGTTGGTCGCGCTGGCCCAGGCGGGTTGTCGTTATGTTCAGATCGACGAAACTGCATTCGCGAAATTTGGTGATCCGGACGTCCAGGCGGCTCTGGCGGCACGAGGCGATGATTGGAGCAAGTTGATCGATACGTACATTGCAATTACCAATCGCGTCCTGCGCAAAGCACCCAAAGATCTACACATTGGAATGCACCTCTGTCGGGGTAACCGCGGCGGCCATTGGCACGCCGAGGGCAGCTACGAGGAAGTCGCCGAACGGCTGTTTAACGCACTGGAAATTCCGTTCTATTTTCTCGAATTCGATACCCCACGCGCGGGTACTTTCACCCCGCTGCGATTTGTTCCCAACCACAAATCGATCGTGCTTGGATTGATTTCGTCCAAGACGCCAACTCTGGAAGACAAGACTGTCCTGCGCAAACGCGTTGAGGAAGCGAACCGTCACGTGGCACTCGATCGTTTGGCGGTGAGCCCGCAATGCGGCTTTGCCAGCGTGGACACCGGCAATCCAGTGACGCCTGAGGTGCAGGAAGCTAAGCTTCGCCTTGTTGTTGAACTGGCTGACGATATCTGGGGCGAGGCCTAGCCGATTTTGATGAGGAGGAGCATGCGACGCGGCGTCTTGTACCTTGCAATCGGACTTGCTGTGGCGAATCTCGCGGCTACGGTCGATGCGCAGGAGTATCCCAATCGTCCGGTGCATGTGCTTGCGGCCGCGGCACCGGGAGGCAATCCAGATGTTTTGGCGCGCCTGTTGTCTCAGCGCCTTGCAGATGTTCTTGGCCAACCATTCGTCGTCGAAAACGTCCCGGGCGCCGGAGGCATATTGGCGGCAAAACGCATCGCCGAAGCATCACCGGATGGCTACCTCCTGATGCTGAATGATTCCGGGGCCCTGGCGATCAATATCAACATGAGTCCCGACGCGAACTACCAGCTGAAGGATTTCGCACCGATTACCGCGCTGGCGACGGTGCCGACCGCGCTGGTGATCATCCCATCGGTGCCCGCCAGCAATGTGAACGAATTCATCGCGCTGGCAAAATCAAAGCCGGGCATGATGAGTTTCGGTTCTGCGGGCGCCGGATCGATCCATCATTTGACGATGGAAATTTTCGCCGAGCGGACTGGGATCAACCTGCTGCACGTTCCTTACCGCGGCGGCACTGCGCTGGTGAACGGCTTGTTGACCGGCGAGATCCAGGCTGGATGGTCAGGTCTGCCAAACGTGATTTCGCATATCAAGGCGGGAACGCTGCGAGGCTTATGCGTGAGCGTTCTCAAACGTGCCGTATCCTTGCCCGATGTACCGACTTGCGACGAGGTCGGCATCAAGGGTTTTGATATCGCCGATATGTTGGGCTTGCAGGCGCCTGCCGGTATGTCACCAAAGGCGGTGGAGCGATTGCAGGCAGCCATCGCAAAGATCATGCGCGAACCGGCGATGGCCGAACGCATGGAAACTCTCGGCATGGATTTGCAGGAAAACGGCACGGCGAATTACGCGCGCTTCATGCACGACGATCTCGAACTCTATGCCAAAGTGATCGATCGTCTCGGTCTCAGCCGCAAGGCTAGCAAATGAACTTTCACATGTTGCTCAAGTTATTGAGGGCCCCATGCAAATCGTCGACGTGAACCGGCAGTCCAACGAAGAATGGCGAGCGGGTGTCAGGACGCGCATGAAGGCCTCCGCAGCGAACAGTGCCACTCAACTCTGCCTTTTCGAGCAATGGTGCGACCCGGGACACGGTGCGCCAAACCATCTGCATGCGGTCGAGGAAATTCTATGCGTCCGAGAAGGACAGGCTGACGTGTGGATCGATGATCAACATGTCACGCTGACCAACGGCCAGTTGGTCATCGTTCCGGCCGGTCGCAAACATGGTTTTTCAAATATCGGCAAAACGGTCTTGCATATCGAGTCGACACTCGCGGCTCCGGTGTTCGAGGCGGCGTATGACGACAAGCGAGAGACGCCGCGTCGTTGGCTGCCGAGTTGAAGGAGCAAAGATTGATCATGACCTCTCCTTCACTCAAAGACGATCTGCGCGCGGCGATCCGAAACATCCCGGACTACCCGAAGCCCGGCATCATGTTTCGCGACATTACGACGCTGTTGGGCGATGCGCGCGCTTTTCGGCGCGCGGTCGATGAACTGGTGCAGCCTTGGGCCGGCATGAAGATCGACAAGGTCGCCGGAATCGAAGCGCGCGGCTTTATTCTGGGTGGAGCCGTGGCGCATCAGGTTTCGGCAGGCTTCATCCCGATCCGCAAGAAGGGCAAGCTTCCCTACAAACGGGTCACCATCGGCTATTCGCTGGAGTACGGAATCGACGAGATGGAAATGCACGAAGATGCGGTGAAGAAGGGCGAACGCGTGATCCTGGTGGACGATCTGATTGCCACCGGTGGCACGGCGGAGGGCGCGGTCAAATTGCTGCGTCAATTGGGAGCCGATGTGCTTGCCGCCTGTTTCGTCATCGACCTGCCGGAGCTCGGTGGCGCAGATAAATTGCGCAAGATGGACGTGCCGGTACGCACCTTGATTTCATTCGAGGGACATTAGCCACGGTGCGGCCCCCAGGGTCCGTCCGGCTGGCCTCCTAAGCTGGCTGGTGGCTCGCCAGGCCGGATCGGATCGCCGGCCTGTTCGGGTTGGTCACGAGGTCCCCATGGACCGTCTTCCACCGGCGCTGAAAGCTGCCCAGGCTCTGCCGGAACATCCAGCGCGATCGGGCCTGGATCGTGGCCGCCCGCATATTTGACCAGGGCCTCGACGCGGGAATCCACGGAAGGGTGAGTAGCGAACAGATCGGCAAATCCCTGACGCGGATTGTCGATGCACATTTCCATGACCGCGGAATTGGCGCTGACAAGTTCTCCGCGCCCCTCGATCTTGCGCAGCGCCGAGATCATGGCGTCGGGATTTTTTGTGAGCTCGACAGAGCCTGCGTCAGCCAGATATTCCCGCTGACGCGAGAGGGCGAAGCGAATGACGATCGACAATATCCAGGCGACAACAATCAGCGCTATCGCAATGACAAGGGCCAGGCCGGCGCCGCCTTTGCGGTCGCTGTCGCCGCCGCGGCGGCGAAATCCGCCGTAAAACGCGCTCTGAAAAAACAGGCGGAAAACCATCTCGCCGAAGAACGAGATCGCGCCGGCGATCACCACGGCGATCACCAGCATACGCACATCGCCATTGCGGATGTGGGTCAGCTCGTGACCGAGAACGGCTTCGAGCTCTGCGTCATTGAGCGCATTCATCAAGCCGCGCGTCACCGTGATTGAATACTGCTTTTCGTTGAGGCCGGTGGCGAAAGCGTTCAGCGCGTCATCGTCGGCGACCTTCAACTTCGGCATCGTGATGCCGCGCGAAATACAGAGATTCTCCAGAAGATTGTAGAGCTTTGGCTCCTCGGTGCGCGTGACTTCATGGCCGCCTGTCACCGCATCGATCATCGACTGATGAAACTTATAGGCGATCAGGATCCAGACGATGGTGCCAATCGTCGCGAAGGGAAATGACTTGGTGAGATCGTACAGGGCGGCCCGCACGAGATAGTCGATCGGAGCATCGGTGGTCAGCGCTTCCGCGAGTAATGCACCGGCGAACACCAGCAGGTAAACGAGAAAGAACAAGCCGATGAGGAGCGCGATCGATCGGCGCCTGTTCGACTGGATGTGCGAATAGAGCCCGTACGCGGCCATGATGTCCGATCAGCTCTTACGTCATCGTACAACGCGCCGAAAAGCGCAGGCTTGGAATCCTTTACAATCCGGAGCCGTCCTTTGCGGCCTCCGGAGCGATGGACGTCAGAACTTCACACTTGGTGCCTGTTCGACCTGCGCCCGACCTTCGCCAAGATCGAAGAAGGTCCGCGGCTGGAAGCCGAAGGTTCCCGCAAACAGCGAAGCGGGAAACTGCTGGATTCCCGTGTTGTATTCCTGAACCGCGTTGTTGAAGAACCGACGAGACGCCGCAAGCTTGTTTTCGATGTCAGACAGTTCGGCCTGCAATTGCTGGAAGTTCTGATTGGCCTTGAGATCCGGGTAGGATTCCGAGAGCGCGAACAGCTGGCGCAGCGCTCCGGTCAGTACGTTCTCGGCAGCGACCTTCTGCTCGACTCCAGGAGCAGCCATTGCCGCATTTCGCGCCTGAACCACGGCCTCCAAGGTTCCACGCTCATGCGTGGCGTAGCCTTTAACGGTCTCGACCAGATTGGGAATGAGATCGTGGCGCTGTTTGAGTTGAACGTCGATGTCGGCAAAGGCTTGGTTGGTCCTCTGACGCATTGCGACGAGGCTGTTGTAAATGCTGATCGCCCATATGACGAGGACGACAATGATCCCAAGGACAACCCAACCGGTGGTGGACATGAAAAGCTCCAAATTCGGGAAGCGGGGGTAGGTCGGACAAAATTTAGTCTAACCCCGCGCGAGCCCGATCGCTAACGGCACCGGGAGGTCGCTTTGTTTGAGGACAGGATAAAAAAGACCCCGAGCCTGAACCCGGGGTCTCTTAGCCGGACGGCTATTCGGGGGGTAAGGGGGGGAGCCGCCCAGCTAAAATACACCGAGCTAACTCCGTCCCCTGGCAATTGGTTCCGGGCAGACGTGAGGCGACAGCTTTCCAAGTATTTCCAAGAGGTTGGATGGGATCACAAGAGGGGCGTCTGTTCCCCCGGCAAGGCGCGACGATCTTGCGCTAGCTCGCCTCGCGGAAACGAACCGCGGCTTCCAGGTCCACTGACACCAGCTGCGACACGCCACGCTCGGCCATCGTGACACCGTACAGACGATTCATGCGCGCCATCGAAATCGGATTGTGCGTGATGATAACGAAACGCGTGTCGGTGGACTTTGTCATCTCGTCGAGCAGATCGCAGAAGCGCTCGACGTTGTGGTCGTCGAGAGGTGCGTCCACTTCGTCCAGCACACATATCGGCGCGGGATTTGTGAGGAACACAGCAAAAATAAGGGCAAGTGCGGTCAACGCCTGTTCCCCGCCTGAAAGCAACGACAGCGTCGCGGGCTTTTTGCCCGGCGGTTTGGCCAGAATTTCCAAACCGGCCTCCAACGGATCTTCGCTTTCGATCAATTGCAACTCGGCCGTTCCGCCACCAAACAATTGCGTAAAGAGATGCTGAAAGTGCTTGTTCACCTGCTCGAACGAGGTGAGCAGGCGCTCGCGTGCTTCGCGGTTAAGGCTCTGGATGCCGAGCCGCAATTTCTTGATCGCCTCAACCAGGTCGTCGCGTTCCGTGGTGAGGGAGGAGTGTTGGGCCTCAACTTCTCGCAATTCCTCGTCTGCGCGGAGGTTGACCGCACCAAGCCGTTCACGTTCGCGCCGCAGGCGCTCAAGCTTCTCTTCGACTTCCGCCAGATCCGGCAAGGGATCGGTCGGACCGATTTCGGCCAGCTCTGCAACGGCAGCCGGTTCAACTTCCAGCATGTCACGGATTTCGCGTCCGATATCGCTGAGCCGACGTTTGGCGCCCTCGAAGCGCTCCTCGGTGCGCGCAAGTTCTTCACGCGCGACGCTGGCGGCTTCGAGCGCCGCCCGCGCATCGCGATCAGCCGCGGCCAGTGCCATTTCGGCGGCCTGCAGCCGGTCGGCGCATCCACGCCGCGAGCCTTCAGCAGTCTGGACCTCGGCGGTGAGTGCACGCCGTTTCTTGGCGAAAATCTGCGGTGCGTTCTCCAACTCAGTGCGGTCGCGCTTCGCTTCGGCAATTCGCTGTTCGAGCGTGGCGATCTGATCTCGCGCACCATGTTGACGTTCGATCCAGCCTGTCCCGTCGGCCGCCAAGGCCGCGAGCCGGCGATCGGCAAGTTCGGCTTCACGGACAATCGCTTGCAACTCGGCCTGAACCTCCGCGAGCTTGGTGCGTTTCACGGCGATTTCATCGCGCACCTGCGCGAGCTTTGTTTCGAGGTGCGCGGCCGGGGCAAGACCGACCAGAGAGCTTTCAGCTTCTGCTTTGGCCGTTGCTGCTTCATCTCGGCTCGTACTTAGGCGTGCACGCGCTTCGACCAGTGCCGATAGCCGTGCAGTCTGTCGATTGAGGTCGCGCTCGCGTGCTCGCTTTTCAGTTTGTGCGCTACTGGCGGCTTCGAAACTCGCTTGTGCGGTTTCAAGCGTTCGACGATTAACATCAACTTCGCTGCGCGCGCTTTCGAGTTCTTTGTCGATCTCTGTAAAGCGGCTGCGCTGCGCTAACCTGCGGGCGGCGCCCGTTGGAGCATGCGCGGCCGCAACGAAACCATCCCAGCGCCAGAGGTCGCCATCGCGGGACACCAACCGCTGGCCGGTCTTGAGGGAACCGGCAATTCGGACGGCTGTATCGCGCTCGACGACTCCGATTTGCGAAAGCCGGCGCGCCAGTTGGGCGGGTGCCTTGACGTATAGGGCGAGCGTTTCCACGCCGTCGGGCAGGGCAGGATCGCCGGCCTCGTGCGTGATCTCGCTCCAATGCATTGGCGCTGACGGGTCAACCGGTGCGTCCAGATCATCGCCGAGGGCGGCGCCAAGCGCTTTCTCGTAGCCTTTTTCGACGGAGATATGGTCGATGACCGGCGGCCAAAGGCTGCGGGTCTCGAGCGATAGCATCTTTGACAAGGTCTTCGCCTCAGTCTCGAGCCGCTGCACCCGTTTTTCCGATTCCGCCAATGTTGCACGCGCCGTTTCCATCTCAGCGCGCGCGACATTGTGCGCTGCCTCGGCTGCAACCGCTGCAGCTTCCGCTTCGGTGAGGGCGGCCTGAGCACCTTCCATGGCCACGGCAAGCGGACCGACGTCGCCGGTGTGAAGTGTTACCAATTCGCGCTCGATGGCCTCGATTTCAGAAGAAATTCTTGAGAGCCGCTCGCTCTGTTCCCGGGCAGCGTTTTCAAAGCGGTTACGTTGGGCGGCGAGATCAGCAAGCTCGGTCGTGAGATCGGTAAAGATCTTTTCAGTTGTGCCAAGCGCAGTGGCAGCTTCCGCCACTTTGGCATCCACTCCGCTTCTGCGGGCGGCGCTTTCGCGAGCATCGGTTCGAATGGTTTCCTCTTCGGAGGAAACGCGCGCGATTGCTTGTTCGGCATCAGCGGCAAGGCGTTGTTCGCGCTCCGTATCGGCGGCGAATTGAGCGAGCCTTAGGTCAAGTTCAACGATGCGGTCTTTTGCCCGCGTTTCTTCGCGATCAAGATCCTGCAGAGCGAGGTTCAGGCGGTGTAGCGCGGCGCCCGCACGCGCCTCGGCTTCGCGCAATTCCGGAAGGGATGCCGCCGCGAGCGCCTGACGTTTTGAGGCTTCAACTTCGGCACCGACCCGGTCTGCGACTGTTCGCACGCAGAGATCTTTTGCACGCTCGGCTTCGGAGACCTCGGTGTTCGCAGAGGTCCACCGCAAATGATAGAGGGTCGCTTCCGCCTTGCGCACCTGGGACGATACGGTCCGGTATCGGATAGCCTGACGTGCCTGCTTTTTTAGACCATCGATCTGGGCGGCTAACTGACCAATGACGTCTTCGACCCTCAGAAGATTGGTTTCAGCCGCTTTCAACCGCAGTTCGGCCTCGTGACGGCGCGCGTGCAAACCGGCAATACCTGCGGCTTCTTCCAGCACACGGCGGCGCTGTTCAGGCTTTGCCTGAATGATCTCACCGATCCGGCCCTGATGGACGAGCGCGGGCGAACGCGCGCCGGTGGAGGCGTCCGCAAAAAGGATTTGCACATCGCGTGCGCGGACATCCCGGCCGTTGATGCGATAGTTCGAGCCGGAGTCGCGTTCGATCCGACGGGCAATTTCCAGTGAGTCCTGATCGTTGAAGGCGGCCGGCGCCGAGCGCGTCGAATTGTCGATGGCGATCGCGACCTCGGCATTGTTTCGGGCGGGCCGACTGTTGGAGCCGGAAAAGATCACATCGTCCATTGATGCCGCGCGCATGGACTTGTGCGAAGATTCGCCCATGACCCAACGCAGCGCTTCAACCAGGTTCGATTTTCCGCAGCCGTTTGGACCGACCACGCCAGTCAAGCCTGGTTCAATCAGGAAATCCGTCGGTTCGACGAATGACTTGAAGCCGAGCAGCCGCAACCGTGTAAGTTTCATACGTTAAGGTCTCGTGGGTCTTTATTGGCGGCGCGCAACGTTCCGGATCTCATCTTTTGGGGTCACGGACAGAGCAGCACGGCACACGTTCGCTTCGAACGAATCACTAGGTCGTTCCGTGGCTTGGCCCGAATCTAAAGGGGGCACACCCGCAGAATGAATCGGCGCGCTCGCAAGGGCAACTACCCCGCGGAACCTGGGGGCGGTTTTCCATACCTTTCAGGGAGGGCTGACGCGAAAACGCCTATCGCGTGTGGACGCTCAGCGCCAAAAAACCCTTGTCAGCTCTTGAGATAGGGGTCGATTAGCTTTGCCATTTCGTCAGTCGACAGGGCGCCCGGGTACTGCGTTCCATTGATGAAAAAAGTGGGCGTCGATTGCACTTTGAATTTGTCGACGGCGCGTTTGCGGATGCTTTCGATGCCGTCAAGCACTTGCTGATTCGCCAGGCAAGCATTGAAACTTTGTTCCGTCAGGCCAGCCTGTTTGGCAATGGCGAGCAACGGAGGTATCGGCTTTTCGACCGCCCATTGCCTTTGCTGGCGAAAAAGCGTGTCGATCAGGGCAAAATATTTTGCGTTGTCATCCTTGCCGGCACAGCGCGCCAGCATGAATGCGGCGGCGGCGAGATTGTCGAGCGGAAACTCGCGGAAGATCCACCTGACTTTGCCGGTGTCGATATAGCGCTTCTTGATTTCAGGAAACGTGGTTTCCTGAAAGTGTGCGCAATGAGGGCAAGTCATCGACGCGTACTCAATAATCGTCACGGGCGCCTTCTCGTCGCCCATCGCCATTTCCGGCAAGGCTTCCGGCTGCATCAGTTCGCCGGTCGGCACGGAGTCGGCCCAGGCCTCGACCGTCAGAGGCGATAACGAGGAAACACCGAACACTGCTGTGGCGAGCGCCACGGCAGACGTGGTCAGGCAAAATTCGCGTCGGGTGATCTGCAACGGAGGCTCCTGGGGCTGAAATGCCGGTCTAGACCGTCACTGGCTAGCTGGACAGCACAATTGTGGCAATGCCGAGCCAGCCTGCCAAGGCGGGCAGTGGCCTCAATTTTGCTTGATCGCCGCGCCCAGCCGGGCAAGCGCCTGACGGAGATTTTCGTCATTAATATCCGGCAAGGTTTCGGCGACCTGCGCCGCCACTTCAGGATCGGGCATTTGCGGCGTGGTTTTTTCCCGACGCCTGAGGGGCGCCTGGCGCAAGGCGATGCGACCGATCGCCTGCCAGCCGAAAAAGCGGTTGACCCGTTCAAGGATGACGGCTGCGAGATGCTGGATTTCGAGTGCCGCGGGGCCTTCAACCCGCAGCACCAGGGTGGCGGGTTCCGGGGTTTCGCCGCCGACCGGGCGTGGCCAGTTGATCTTGAGCGGTTCGCTATGGGCGGCGATCTCGAGGCCGACGATGTCGGGCCAGCGTGAAATGATCTCGGTCGATGCAAAGCCCTGCGCCTTGAGCACGTCTCCCAATGTAGCGCTCAGCAACTCCGAAAGTGGTCGGGGAAAACCGCGCGGGGACTTGCTCATGGGTCCGTGCCTTGTGCCATCGTTGGCATCATGACCGTAGCAGTCCGCTGGGCTTCGCGGAAGAAAGCCCCAACGCCGGATTCCGACACCTTGCTTGCCTGGTATGACAGGCACGCACGAATCCTGCCATGGCGAGCGCGGCGCGGCGAATGCCCGGATCCATATCGCGTATGGCTGTCCGAAATCATGCTCCAGCAGACGACGGTGAAGGCGGTTGGTCCGTACTACGTCCGTTTCTTGTCACGTTGGCCGACAATTGCCGCGCTTGCTGCGGCGAGCCTCGATGATGTCCTTCGTGCCTGGGCCGGGCTCGGCTACTACGCGCGCGCTCGCAATCTGCATGCCTGCGCGAATGCCGTGGTCAAGCACCATGGCGGACAGTTTCCGCGTGATGTCGAAGCCTTGCGCGGCCTGCCGGGGATCGGCGACTACACAGCGGCGGCGGTTGCGGCAATCGCTTTCGATCTTCCGGCGGTGCCGGTCGATGGAAATGTCGAGCGTGTCGTGTCGCGGCTTTTCTCTGTTGAGGAAGAATTGCCGGCTGCGAAGCCGGCGATCAGAGAATTTGCAGCATCCCTACTGCCAAGACATCGGGCGGGCGACTTCGCTCAAGCGCTCATGGATCTCGGGGCCACCATCTGTTCGCCGAAACGTCCCGCGTGCGTGCTGTGCCCTTGGCAAGGTGACTGCGCTGCCCACGCACGCGGCGATCAGGAAACGTTTCCACGCAAGCTGCCAAAAGCGGAAGGCAAATTGCGCCGGGGATCAGCATTCGTAGCGCTGCGCGCCGACGGTCGCGTGTTGCTGCGTCGACGTCCCGAAAAGGGCTTGCTCGCCTCGATGATGGAAGTACCGGGGAGCGAGTGGACGCACGATTTCGACAAAGCCAGTGCTGACCGTTCGGCGCCACGACTGGGTGCGGGAGTGCGATGGCGCCCGTTGCCGGGCATGGTGCGCCACGTGTTCACTCATTTCCCTCTCGAGCTGACCGTCTTCGTCGCCAACGTGCGACGTGCGACCGCCGCGCCAAAGGGTGCACGATGGGTGAAGGTCGCCGATTTAGCCGATGGGGCGTTGCCGAACCTCATGCGAAAAGTTCTCGCGCACGCCCTCGACCGGCGTTAGATCGCCGGAATTCCGGAAGCCAAAATCACGCGGCCGGTGGCTGTTCCCAAAAGCATCAAACATCGCTACGAAACGAGTGCAAATTCACTATGGGGAAAAGCATGAGTGTCGAACGTCACGATATTGGGCCGCGCATGAGCAAGGCCGTAGTCCACGGCAATACCGTTTATCTAGCCGGCATTGTCGCCGACGCCCCGAAGGGCAAAAGCACCAGCGACCAGACCAAAGATATTCTCAGGCAGATCGACGGTTTTCTCGCAAAGGCCGGCACAGACAAGAGCAAGCTTCTTTCCGCAAACATCTGGGTCACGGATATGGCGAATTTCGCCGAAATGAATGCCGTTTGGGACGGTTGGGTCGCGCCCGGCAACACGCCGGCACGCGCAACGGTCGAAGCCAAGCTCGCTTCGCCTGACTACAAGGTTGAGATCATGGTGGTGGCGGCGAAATAACGATGGCCGGACCACCCGGAATTCTTGCGATCTTTAATGACTGCCGCGCGGGACGTGAGGCGGATTTCGAAGCGTGGTTTCAGGGCGAGCATTTGCTCGAACGCCTCGCCGTTCCCGGTTTTCTGTATGGGCGACGGCACCAGGCAATTTCCGGGAGCTCCGCCTATTTCAATTTCTACCAGGTTGAGTCGCCGGCCGTCCTGACGTCGAAGCCCTATCTCGAACGGCTCGACAATCCGACACCGATGACGCGCAAGGTGATGTCGGAAGTCTTCGTCAACGCGAGCCGAACCGTGTGTCGACGAACGCTGCGGCGCGGTGGTTTCCGTGGCGTATTTGTCGTCACCGGCCGCTTCGTCAAAGACCCGCCCGACGCAGCCACGTTGGCCCGGCTCGCTGAAGATTTGGTGCAGGACACTGCCATTGCGGCTTGCGAAATCTGGGACGCGGTCGATCCGGCGGGTCAGGGGGTTTCGCTGGAAGAAAAGCTGCGCGGCGGTGACGAGAAGATCAAGGCTTGCCTGATGGTCGACACGCTTCGCCAGGCCGATGCGGAGAAAATCGGGGCGGACCTGTCGCGCCAATTTCCCCAGGCGGACGTTGGAGTATTTCGCGTGCTTTGCCAGCTCAGTCGTGCCAAGGGGACGGACTGATGGAATTGTTCCAGCCGATTGCGGAAAAGATAGCGGCGCATCTGATCAAGCGTGGCGAGACAATCGCCATAGCCGAGTCCTCGACCGGCGGTCTCGTTGCAGCATCTTTGCTCGCGATACCTGGCGCGTCGGCCTATTTCGTCGGGGGCGGGGTCGTCTACACCAAGGTGTCGCGCATGGCGCTGCTCAATATCGGCGACGCCGACATGGCGGAGCTGCGGCCTGCGACCGAGAACTACTCGCTTCTGATCGCGCGACGGGTTCGCGAGCGGCATGGCGCCACGTGGGGTTTCGGTGAAACTGGCGCAAGCGGACCGACCGGCAATCGATATGGCGATCCGGCCGGTCACACGTGCATGGCGGTGGCCGGATCGATAGAGCGAGCGACGACCCTCCGTACCGGCAGCAACGACAGGCGGGCCAACATGGATACCTTCACCAAGCGCGCCTTGGCGTTTCTCTACGAAACGATATCTGGCTGATCCACTCGACTGGGCGCCGCTGCGGGCGATAACATCCTCCGAGTTCCAACCGGGGGGACGATCATGCTGTCACGCCGCGCGTTTCTCACCTCGACTGCTTCACTCGCCGTTACTGCCGGGATCACCGGCACGCATGCCGCAATGGGGCCGAATGACAAATTCGACCTGCTTATCAAGGGCGGCGATGTGCTCGATCCCAGTCAGTCGCTGCGCGGCCGCCGCGACATCGGCATTCGCTATGGCGTGATTGAGGCGGTCGAGCCCGATATTGCCGAGGCCCGTGCCCTGCGCGTGATCAATGCGTCCGGCAGGCTGGTGACGCCGGGGTTGGTCGATCTGCACAGCCATGTTTACCCCTATGGGTCAGCCATCGGCCTTCCTGCCGACGAGTCTGTCGTGAACCAGTGCGCCACCACCTGTGTTTCGGCGGGTGACGCCGGTGCGAACAATTTCGCCGCCTTCCGACGCTTCATTGTGGCCCAGACCCGCACGCGGCTTTACGCCTTCGTGCATATCGCCAATATCGGGCTGACGCCGTTTCCCATCGCGGAGCTCTACAACATCGATTTCGCGCAAGTGGATGCCTGCGCCAAGACGATCGGCGAAAACGCCGATATTGCGCTCGGTGCCAAAGTCCGCATGTCCGAGAATATCATTGCCAAACATGGGACCGAGCCGCTCAAGCGTGCGATCCTCGCGTGCGAGCGATCCGGAACGCCGGCGAAGATCATGTGCCATATCGGCGGCGTCGAGACCGGCGAACTCATGTCGCAGATTCTCGATTTGCTGCGGCCAGGCGACATCCTGACCCATGCCTATTCGGGCGCCCCCAACATTGCCGGCGCTTTCACCAATATCGTGCAGGATGGAAAATTATTGCCGGCGGCGCTCGCCGCGAAACAGCGCGGCGTGATCTTTGATGTCGGGCATGGCGGCGGCAGTTTCGACTACACTGTCGCCGAAGTCGCGATCCCGGGCGGCTGCGGGCCCGATACGATCTCGTCAGATCTGCACGCTGTTTCCGGCAACACGCCGGGCATGCCCTATCTGCCGTGGGTGATGTCGAAGTTCATGGGAATGGGCTTCACGCTCGAGCAGGTTGTCGCGATGGCAACAATCAATCCCGCGAAGATCATCAATCGTGGGCCAAAGCTAGGCACTCTGCAGGCCGGCGCGCCCGGCGATGTCGCGATCATGGAATTGGTGGAAGGACCGGTGTCCTTTGTCGATACCCGCAACAACAAACGTGAGGGGAAGGCCTATCTCAAGCCGGTGCAGACGGTCGCGGCAGGCGTCGCTTTCGGCCGGCCCTACGCGCTGCCGTTTTCCGTCAGATGAGCTAGGCCATCTCCGAGCGTACTTTGGCCCGCAGCTCGTCGATGGGTGTGAGCCCCTTCGGCGTTTCGAGGTGCCAGAAGGTCCAGCCGTTGCAGGCGTCGAGTCCTTGCGCGATCGCGCCGATCCGATGGATCGAACCGACGGTGCCATCGAGAGACACGGCGCCGTCGGCGCGCACGAGCGCCTTGTGACGTTTTTTTGAGTCGACCAGCTGCGCACCCGGCGTCACGAGCCCGCGCTCGATCAAAGCTGCGAAGGGGACGCGCGGCGCTTCGCGCGCGGTGACGAACGGCGCTAGCGTCGGCGCTTCAAGAGGCTTGGTCGCGGCGATGCGCCTTTCGGCTGCCTTTGCGTATTTCGCATCCTGCTCGCACCCGACAAAGCGGCGGCCGAGCCGCTTGGCGACGGCTCCCGTGGTGCCCGTTCCAGAGAATGGATCGAGCACCAGGTCGTCGGGGCGTGTGCTCGAAAGAAGCACCCGCGCAAGCAAGGCTTCAGGCTTCTGGGTCGGATGAAGTTTTTTGCCGTTACTGCCCTTCAGACGCTCCTCGCCTGTACACAACGGCAAGGTCCAGTCCGAGCGGACCTGAATGTCCTCGTTGCCGGCCTTGAGCACTTCGTAATTGAAAGTGTACCCGCGCGCGTTCGCGTCGCGTGACGCCCATATCAAAGTTTCATGCGCGTTGGTGAATCTGCGCCCGCGGAAATTCGGCATCGGATTCGATTTGCGCCAGATCACGTCGTTGAGAATCCAAAATTCGAGATCCTGCATGATCGTGCCGACGCGGAAAATATTGTGATACGAGCCGATGACCCAGATGGTCGCCGCCGGCTTCATCACGCGACGGCAGGCTGCAAGCCAGCGCCTCGTGAAATCGTCGTACGCGGAGAAGCTGCCAAATTTATCCCAGGCGTCATCGACGGCATCAACGTGCGAGTCGTCCGGTCGCTTCAGATCATTTGCGAGCTGCAGATTGTAGGGCGGGTCTGCGAAGACGAGATCGACCGAGGCCGCCGGCAGGCTTTGCATTCCGGCGATGCAATCGCCGACGAGAATGCGATGCGGCTGCGGACTCTCTGAAACTTCACGGGGCGCCCTCGAGGGCGCCCCGCGACGCGACACAACCATGACCCAGGACTCTGACTCAGGCGACGCGGTCGGCGACGCGGGACCCACAACCGACAGGCCCGCATCTTGCGCGCGCAAAGTAAAAAAGCGGTTTATGATGGCGCCTCGCAAAGCCGGCAAAGCTGCCTATTTAATACTGGCTTAAAAGTAGTTGGTGGCGCCGTTCGCGATCAGAGTTGGACGAGCGCGCGCAGTTCAGCGATTATTGCGACAAATGTCTGGAGGAGCCCGTCATGCGTTGGGATGATTTTCGCCGCAGCGACAATATCGAAGACGCACGCGGTGAGGGAGGCGGCTTTGGCGGCGGTGGTATGGGTATACCGGTTGGCGGTGGCGGACTTGGGATAGGAACCGTCATCATCCTCGGCTTGCTCGGCTGGGCGCTTGGCATCGATCCAAGCGTTCTGATCGGCGGCGCCGAGATCGTGAACGGCGGTCTCCACAAAGAGCAACCGTACGAACCGCAATCGCCGCAGGCGACGAGCAAGCCATCAGACCAGATGGGCGATTTCGTCGCCGCCGTGCTTGGCAATACCGAGGACACTTGGCGGGAAATTTTCAAGGCCAACGGTCAAACATACACAGTGCCGCGGTTGCGCCTGTATTCAGGTGTTGTGCAAGGCGGCTGCGGCATGGCGCAGGCGGCGATGGGACCGTTTTATTGTCCGAATGATCGTCGCATCTATCTCGATACCTCGTTTTTCCGCGACATCCAGGCTCGCTTCCGTGGCTGCAGCGGCAAGGCTTGCGACTTCGCCGAAGCCTATGTGATCGCACACGAGGTCGGTCACCATGTGCAAAACCTGCTCGGCATTTTGCCGCAGGTGCAGAATGCGCAGCGCTCGGCAGGCAGCAAGGTCGAGGCCAACCGGATCCAGGTGCGGGTCGAATTGCAGGCCGATTGTCTCGCCGGAGTTTGGGCGAACAATTCAAACCAGCGCTGGAATTCGATCGAGCCGGGCGATGTCGAGGCGGCGATGCAGACCGCAGCGGCGATCGGCGATGATCGTCTTCAGCAGCAGTCGCGCGGTTACGTCGTGCCGGATGCTTTTACCCACGGCTCGTCTGCGCAACGGCAACGCTGGTTCATGACTGGGCTGAAAGAGGGAAAGGTATCGGCGTGCAATACCTTCTCCGGCCAGGTTTAGCGGAACCGCGATGGCGGGCATCGATGAAAGCCGACAATTTGTGCCGCTGAAGATGGCGGTGCTGACGATTTCAGATACGCGCGAGGCAGCCGACGACAAATCTGGAACGACGCTGGTCGAGCGCATTCGCGCGGCCGGTCATGCCGTTGCCGCTCGCGCGATCGTCAGGGACGAGGTCAAAGCAATCCGCGAACAGGTCAAGGCCTGGATTGCCGACGACCTTATCGACGTCGTCATCACTACGGGAGGCACCGGCTTCACTGGACGGGATGTGACGCCCGAGGCGGTCGAGCCGCTGTTTGAAAAGCGCATGGACGGCTTTGCCACCATGTTCCTGCTGGTAAGCGAAAGGAAGATCGGCACCTCAGCGATTCAGACGCGTGCAACGGCCGGCGTCGCCAATGCGACTTATGTATTCTGCCTTCCGGGCTCACCGGGTGCCTGCAAGGACGCCTGGGACGAAATATTGGTGCATCAACTCGACTACCGCTATCGGCCCTGCAATTTTGTGGAAATTCTGCCGCGGCTCGACGAACACCTGCGCAGGCCGAAGGCTAAAGGCGCAACCGCCTGATCGTTGTAGGCTATAAGTCAAGGTCCCAGAATTCGGCGACGACGTCTTTGCCCCAACTATGTCGCGGCTCGCTGGAGGTGAGCGTGAAGCCAGCCTTTTCATAAACATGGCGCGCAGCGCTCAGCACGCTGTGCGTCCAGAGTGTGATCTTTGTATATCCAACGGAGCGCGCAAAGCGCACGCATTCGTCGACGAGCTGCGCGCCCAGACCCAGTCCGCGTCCCTTCGGATCGACCAAAAGCAACCTGACGCGTGCGACGCCGGGCTGATCATCCTTCACCAACAAGACACAGCCGACGTTTTCGCCGTCCAACTCGGCGATCCAGCATCGCTCGCACTTTGCGTCGAAGTTGTTGACGAAATCGGCGACGATCTGCGCGCAGAGGCCTTCGAACGGCTCGCCCCAACCGTGTTCCCGCAAGTAGAGCTCGGCGTGGCGTGAAATGACCCAGCCGAAGTCGCCAGCGCGCGGTTCGCGCAACGTATAGCGCGGCTTTGTGTCGGATTTCACCGCCTGTCCATTGGCGAGCAGAGTTTCGATCGATGTCATGGCTGCGACGATCTGTGCTTGTTGCGAAGGTTTGAGCCTATCGAGCATGGCGCCGGCAGCGCGCTGCGAGCGTTCCTCCATCGGCGCAAACAGCTTGCTGCCGCGTGCCGTGAGCGCGAGGTGGCTCTGCCGCCCATCCTTCTTCGACGTTTTGCGGCTGATCAGGCCGCGCTTCTCGAAATTACGCAGAAGGCGGCTGAGATATCCGGCATCGAGGTCAAGGGCGCGCGCGATGTCGCTCGCAGTGAGCTCGTCGGCACGCGCGAGCTCATAGAGCACGCGCATTTCGCCAAGCGAATAGGGGCTATCAAGATATGTCTTGCGCAGGACGCCAATCTGCCGCGTGTAGAAACGATTGAACTGGCGTACGGCCGCAATGCTAGTCAGGCTTGCCATGGTCTGGAAGCGTCGACAAATTAATTGACAAAGTCAAGTATATTTACCGAACGGTTGTAACCGCTGCCGGCAGCAATGTTAGTCGGCGCCGGCCGAGTTTACGCAGTAGATCCGCCTCTGCATTCTCGCCATCTCCGTGCCCGCCAATCGCCTCATAAAGCCGACGAGGAATGAGCAGACCCTGCTCAGGCTTTGGCGCGCCAAGGGCCACAACAAACAGTGCAATAATTTCCGCCAGCCTTGGACGCGCGCAGTCAGTGATGTCGATGGCACGGAAAACCGCAGCCTTTGACTTGTCATCGACCGCACTCGATGTGCTGATGAAATGATCGGTGGCCTCAATCCAGCCTGACTGCGGCGTTGCGCCCGCCCGGAGAAACAGCAGCCAAGGACTTCGCGTTGTTGCGGCAGCCGCTTTTAGGCGCACGCCAAGAGGCTTGCCTGAGGCCAGGAAGCGGCAACCGGCGATATCGGCCACCTCGGCTGTCGCGTCGCGCGAGTTTGCGTCAGCAACTACAACGTCTGCGAGCAGCCCGGCTGCCGCCCCAGGCACAAGCGCAGCCAGTGTGGGCACCAAAGACCGTTCCGAATCGTGGGTCGAAATGATCGCGGTCAACATGGAACTGTAGCCCTCGGTACCGGTTGCCACCATATCAGGTGGGCGCGGACGTCTACCCTACGAGATCAAGGTACAGATGCCCAAATTACGGGCACGCACAATGTTCTTGTTATGTTCACATTCAATGATTAGGTTACAGCCATGGCTCGATCAAACGCAGCCCAAAGACGCTCGCCGGTGAAGGAGCTGCCCTCCGCACCGGCGGGCGCCTATGAAGACGTCAGTGAACTTCTTGGCGTCGTCGTCGACCATGAGCGTCGGCGGGGACGAGGTGCACAGAGCAATGCGTCGGGGCGCTACGAGCAGCACGCCCGCGTGGCCTTCGACGACGGCTGGAGGACGCTCGACGAGCTTCCACCCTTCAAGACGACGGTCACGGTCGACGCAACGCGAAAGATTATTACCCGCAATGAATCGCCAGACGTTGGCTTCGACCGGTCGATCAATCCGTATCGAGGATGCGAGCATGGCTGCATCTACTGCTTCGCGCGTCCGACGCACGCATACCTCGGCTTGTCGCCCGGTCTCGATTTCGAATCCAAGCTGCTGGTTAAGCCCGAGGCCGCAGCGCTGTTGGAAAAGGAATTGTCGGCACCGGGCTACGAGCCGAAGGTCGTCGCGATTGGTACCAATACCGATCCATATCAGCCGATTGAGCGTCGCTACAAAGTCATGCGCAGGATCCTGGAAGTTCTGGACCGAGCGGGCCACCCGGTCGGCATCGTTACAAAATCGGCCCTGGTGTTGCGCGATCTCGACATCCTGGCCCGTATGGCTGAAAGGAAACTGGCAAAGGTGGCGCTGTCGGTGACCACACTGGATCCGACACTGGCCCGCAAGATGGAACCGCGAGCGGCGACGCCCATGCGCCGGCTCGAGACGCTGCGGCGTCTGACCCAGGCAGGCGTGCCAACAACGGTTATGGTGGCACCGGTCATTCCCGCACTCAACGATATGGAAATCGAACGCATTCTTGAGGCAGCTAAAACGGCCGGTGTGAAGGAAGCCGGCTACGTTTTATTGCGGCTGCCTATTGAAGTACGGGACCTTTTTCGCGAATGGCTGATCGCGAATTATCCAGATCGATACCGCCACGTCTTCAAACTGGTTCGCGACATGCGCGGCGGCAAGGACTACGACGCCGCTTGGGGAACCCGCATGAAAGGCACCGGTCCCTATGCGTGGATGATCGGCCGCCGTTTCGAGATGGCCTGTGAAAAATTGGGGTTGAATGTAACGCGAAGTGCGCTGACGACGGAGCATTTCCGAAAACCAGGGCCTGCCACTCAGCAATTGAGCCTGCTCTAGGCTCAGGCGCGAACTCCAGTCATCCACACCTGAGCGAGGCTTTGCATTGACTTGGCCCCACTTCCGCGCCCTCATCGCGGCGATGGCCAAGAAATTGAAGCCGAGCGATCGACTGCCGCTCAATGAGCCGGTTTTGCGCCCGACATTTCGGCGCGAGCGCCGTGCGCTCACTAAGGGAATTTATCCGGTTGCGGGGTGTGACGAGGCGGGAAGGGGGCCTCTCGCAGGACCGGTGGTGGCAGCGGCGGTCGTGCTGGATCCCGAACGTATTCCCCGTGGCCTTAACGATTCCAAGAAACTTGATGCCGAGGCGCGCGAGAAACTGTATGCCAAAATCTGTGCGACCGCCCAGGTGGCGGTGGCGTTTGGCGCTGTCGATCGCATTGACCGCGACAACATATTGCGCGCGTCCCTTTGGGCACTTGCCCGTGCGGTCAAGGCGCTGCCGGTGCGGCCAAAGCTGGTCTTTGTCGACGGCAACCAGAAGATTGATTGCGGGTGCGATTGCGAGGCGGTCGTATCTGGCGATGCGCTGGTCGTGTCGGTTGCCGCAGCCTCGATCGTTGCGAAAGTGACGCGCGACCGACTTATGACACAGTTGGGCCGGGCCTGCCCCGGTTATGGCTTCGAACGGCACATGGGATACAGCGTACCGGAGCATTTTGCTGCGCTGGCTCGCCTTGGGCCGACCATTCACCACCGCAAATCATTTGCGCCGATAGCAGCCAAATTGGCGGCTTTGGGCGGCGCCCCTGATGAAACCATCGCCGAGTTGTTGCCTCTTTAGCGCAGCTTCTCTATTCCTGCTCGGTTACCGTAATTTTCACCCTCGCGCGGGCCAATGCATTACGTATCTCTGCTTGTTGAATTTCTGCGAGGGCGCCCGGCGGTGGTGTTCTGGACTGCTGCGCTGACACAGGCCGCACTCTGGACCCTGATACCCGCGATCTTTTATGGCGCTCCTCCTGGCGAAGTGCCGCTGCTGCTCGCAATTGGCCGCGAATTTGTGCTCGGCAGCTATCTCGGACCACCACTGGCCTTTTGGCTGGGGGAGGTGGCTTTCAGGATTGCGGGCAGCTTCGGTCTGTACGCATTGGCGCAGGCTTGCATCGTTCTGACCTACTGGGCGGTATTCGCCCTCGGGCGCGGTATCGTCGGTACCCGCCACGCGATCCTTGCCGTACTGCTGATGGTTGGCATTGCGGCTTACGCAGTGCCCAGCCCGAATTTCGGACCGGCGGTCCTAGCGGCACCATTATGGGCACTGGGTCTGCTGTTCTACTGGCGCGCGGTCGGCGAGAGGAGGCGTGGCTATTGGTTTCTGCTTGCTCTCGATCTTGGATTGTTATTGCTAGCCAGCTATGTCGGCTTGATCCTGCTTGTACTCATGATCGTCTTTACGGCTGCATCCGCTCGCGGGAGAAGCGCTGCGCAGCGGCCCGAGCCTTGGATCGCCGTGCTGCTCCTGTGCATCGTCGTTTTTCCGCACGTCATCTGGTTCAGGAGCGGTCGTTCGCTGATATTGGAGGGAATTGAGGAAAGCTTCTCGGCAACTGGACGACTATCACCGGCGCTTTGGTTGATGTTCGCGCTGCTTCTCACGCATCTGGGGCTCGCATTGTTGGTGGCGTTGACAAGTGGGTGGCCACGCCATCCTCGAGAACGCGCCCCGGAGATCGATCGCAACCCTGTCGAGCCCTTCGCTCGCACCTTTGTGTTTGTCTTCGCGTTGGCGCCTGCGCTTATGGCGGTCATGGTCGCTTTTGCAAGCGGCCGACTTGGGCAGCTCGGCGGTATCGCGCCGCTTGTCGTGCTTTCGGGGCTTGCGGTCATAGTCGCTGCTGGCGACAAAATTCTTCTTTACCGAGAACGATTGGTTTCTTCAGCTTGGCTTGGTCTGCTGGTGGCGCCGCCGGTGCTGGTTGTGCTTTCGATTGCGATTTTTCCTTGGGCGTTGGGTTCCGATCTCAAGATTGCTCAACCGGCGAACGCCGAGGGTCGCTTCTACGCGGACATCTTTCAGCGCCGCACCGGCAAGCCGCTAGCTTATTTGAGCGGCGATCCGCGAATTGCACCCCTCGTCGCGCTCGCCGCGCCGAGTCGACCTCACCTCTATTTTGCTTGGGCGCCAGAGCGGAGCCCGTGGGTAACTTTGACCGACATGCGCGCGCAGGGCGGCATTTTGGTTTGGCCGGCTGCCGACAACAGTGGCACTGCTCCCGAGACGCTGAAGGTTCAATTTCCGGAAATGGTACCCGAGGTACCACGCTCATTCCCACGCGCGGTGCAGGGAATGTTGCCGCTGATCCGCATCGGATGGTCGATGCAGCGGCCACAATAGCTAGTGATAGCTTTCACCCTCTCGCACCTTCCCGCGGAACAGCCAATAGATAAAAGCGACGTAGCCGAGGATGATTGGCAGCAACAGAAGCGTGCCAAGCAACATAAAAATCTGGCTCGCCGGCGCTGCCGCTGTATCCCAAACCGTGAGAGACGGCGGGACCAAGTAGGGGAAGTTGGAAATTACGAGTCCAAGAAAGCCAAGAAGGAAAAGCGCCATGGTGGCCAGGAATGGCGGCGCTTCGCGCCCGTTTTCGATCCATTGCCATGCAAGATAGGCGGTGAGCGCCGTAACCAGAGGCACCGGCCAAAGAAAATAGAAATTGGGCAAAGTGAACCACCGGTCTGCGATGCGTGGCTGGCTGAGTGGCGTCCATAAGCTCACCGCGGCCATGCAGACGAGCACTGCCAGCAGCAGGAATTTTGCTTGGGCGCGGGCGCGGTGCGCCACCGGCCCTTCCGTTTTCATCGCAAGCCACGTAGCACCCAGCAGTGCGTAACCGGCGATCAGGGACAGTCCGCAGAGGAAGGCAAAAGGTGTTGCCCAGTCGAACGAACCTCCGCTGAAGGCGCCATCGCGCACGGCAACTCCCTGGATCAGGCCGCCAAGGATCACACCCTGAGAGAAGCTCGCGAGAGTCGAGCCTACATTGAAGGCAAGATTCCAACCGGTCTTGCTGTACGAAACGTGGCGAAATTCAAATGCGACACCACGAAAAACCAACGACAGAAGCATCACGATCACCGGCAGGTAGAACGCCGGCATGATGATCGAGTACGCCTTTGGAAAGGCGACGAACAGACCAGCGCCGCCCAGTACGAGCCAGGTCTCGTTGCCATCCCAGTATGGCGCAATAGTGCGGGTCATCTGATCGCGCTCGCTCTCGGTGTGCGCGGTTGGAAAAAGTATGCCGATGCCCAAATCGAAGCCGTCGAGAAGTACGTACATGAATACGGCGGTACCGATCAGGGCAGCCCAGATCAGAGGGAGGTACCATTCCATGACAACATGCCTTTCAACGCTGCATTGCCTCGCGCCCGGCGTCCTGTGCTGCGGAAATCGGGCTCGGTGAAAATGGGATCGGCTCGGCCGCAGGTTTGTGCGGACCCCGCGCAATCAGTCGGTTGATGTAATAGATGCCAAACCAGAACACGACGCCGTAGGCCAGAACGAATAGCGCGAACGTGCCCGCGATAGTCGCACCAGGCACAGGGGATGTGGCGTCGGCGGTGCGCAAAATGCCTTGCACGATCCAGGGCTGGCGCCCGCTCTCGGTCACGATCCAGCCTGCTATCACCGCGACGAAGCCCATCCACCAGCAGTGCGACATCATGAGCAAATACCAGCGCGTCTCGAACAGTGTTCCGCGCCACCACAAGAAGGCTCCGAAAAGCGCAGATGCAATCATGAAGAATCCGATTGCGAGCATGGTGCGGAAAGCGAAAAACACAGTCTTGACCGGAGGCCGGTCGGACGCAGGTACACTGTTGAGGCCCGGAAATAGTCCGTTCATGCGATGGGTCAGGACCAGTGACGCCGCTTTCGGGATCGACAACTCGAAACGGTTTACTCCAGCCACTTCGTCCGGCCAGGCGAAAATGTGGAAGTCACCGGGCTTGCTTCCGTCCCAATGCGCTTCCATGGCCGCAATTTTGATTGGCTGATGTTGCAACGTGTTAAGTCCGTGTTGATCGCCAATGAAAAGCTGCAACGGAGCCAGGATTGCGGTTAGTCCGATTGCCATCCTAAGCATCGTCCGCCCCTCGTCGATGTGGCGGCCGGCGACGAGATAGCGCGCGCCCACAGCCAGCACCACAAAACCAGTCGTCAGATATGCGGCGTTGAGCATGTGTGCGAACCGATACGGAAAACTCGGATTGAATACAATTGCGAGCCAGTCGGCCGGGTGCACGACGCCGCCGCTCATCTGGTGGCCGGTTGGCGTTTGCATCCAGCTATTGGCCGACAAAATCCAGAATGCCGATATGGCGGTGCCAACAGCGACAATCGCGGCTGATAGCACGTAGAGCCAGGGCGGCACACGATTGAAGCCGAACAGCAGCACCCCAAGGAACGTCGCTTCCAGAAAGAATGCACTTAAAACTTCATAGCCGATCAAAGGCCCGACGACGTTGCCAACGACGAGTGAGAAGCGACTCCAATTGGTGCCGAACTGGTATGAGAGCACGATCCCGGACACAACGCCCATCGCAAAAGAGACCGCGAAGATCCGCGTCCAGAATTGCATGAGGTGCTGATACCGGTCGTTGCCAGTACGCAGCCATAGCGCGCCAAGGGTCGCCAGATACGCTGACAACCCGATCGTGAAGCTTGGAAAGATGATGTGAAAAACGATGGTGAAGGCGAATTGTAAACGGGCCAGCAGGACAGGATCAAAATCCATGACGAGCTCCGACCAAACGTCCTCAAACAATTATAGTCGCCGGCGATAAAGCGGGGAAACCAAATGTGTTCCATGCGTGCGATAAATCGAAGCGGCAAATTGCGATTACGTAGTATCCACAGCACTCACATCAGTTCTGACGGGGGATTCCAGCCGAGTTAGGCTCAGAACCCGAACTCGGTGACGGAATGATATGGTCAGGCAGCCAAAGCGCCCACAGGTAAGCCGGAAAGCTGCTGTCCCAGTTTCCGCCTCAGCCTTGCTGGCGGGCACGGTGCCTGCCTGTGCCTCGGCGGCAGCCTTGCTCTATGTTGCCCGCGTAATGACGCGCAGTCTGGCGGAGATAGATTGGGAGGACGTGACCGAATATGCTCCGGCCGTCGTGACCGCAATCACAATGCCGCTGACCTATTCAATCGCTACCGGCATCGGCCTGGGCTTTATCACTTACGCGCTCGTCAAGATAGTTTCCGGCAAGGTGCGAGAAGCCTCCGCGGCCGTGATTGTCCTTGCGATTCTGTTTGCAGCCAAGTTCGCTGTTGCGGGGTGATCGTGACCTCGACCTGGCAGTTATGGGCGGTTCTGTCGGCGGTTTTCGCCGCCCTGACGGCGATATTTGCCAAGGTCGGCGTCGAAAACGTGAATGCCGACTTTGCCACCTTCATTCGTACTGTTGTGATTTTGGTGACGCTCGCCTTCATTCTCTTGGCGACCGGACAATTTCAGTCGCTTGGTGCAATCTCTTCACGCAGTTATTTGTTTTTGCTGCTATCCGGGCTGGCAACAGGTGCTTCCTGGATTTGCTATTTCCGCGCTCTGAAGATAGGTGAAGCCGCGAAGGTCGCACCCATCGATAAGCTCTCCGTGGTGCTGGTGGCACTGTTCGGTGCTGTATTTTTAGGAGAGCGCTTGACGACGCCGAACTGGCTCGGAGTGGCGTTGATCGCTGCGGGCGCAATTTTGGTCGCTTATCGGTGATCGAGCGCCTTCTTGATCGCCAGGAAGTCGCGCCACGCAAATCGTTTTTGCAGAGGGCTACGGAGCAGGAAGGCCGGATGGAACGTCGGCATGGCGCGGATTTCGCGCTTACCAGTTTCAAAGGCGAACCATCGTCCCCGTGTTTTGGTGATACCCTCTTTGATACCGAGAAGCGTCTGTGCGGACGGACCGCCGAGGCAAACCAGGATGTCAGGGTCGGCAAGCTCGATCTGCCGCAAGATGAAGGGAAGGCAGATCTGCGATTCCTGCGGGGTAGGCGTGCGGTTTCCCGGTGGACGCCAGGGTACGATGTTGGCGATGTACACAGACGTCCGATCGAATCCGATCGCCGCCAGCATGCGGTCAAGCAATTTGCCGGATCGGCCGACGAAAGGCAGACCTTCAATGTCTTCGTCGCGACCCGGCGCCTCCCCTACGAGCATCAATCGTGCTTCGGGATTGCCGTCGGCGAATACAAGTTGGCTCGCTGTAGGTTTCAGCGCGCAGCCTTCAAAGTTATCGAGAATGGTACGCAACTCGTCGAGTGTCTTTGCGTTTTTTGCCGCCGAACGTGCCTGCATGGCAGCCGCATCCGGGGCAGGCGGCGCAGCAAGCGTGGGCCGGCTCACAGTGTCGAAATCGGCAGGCGGGGCCGTCGGTCGCGTCGCACGCGCGGCAGGTGCCTCCGGCTCAGTCGAAGCAAAACGATCGACGGGACTTTCTCCTAGGAGTGCATCGACGCCCGTCTCGGCATAGAAATCGAGAAGGTCACGTCCAGGAGTGTCGCGAGAGGGGATCACTTATTCATCCTAGCATAGGCTAAGCCCGATTGCCGCCCTCTGTGCAAAAGTGGACAATTGGCCAAGGAGACATTCATGGCCGAACTACCAGCCCGCGAGGCAATGGATTTCGATGTGGTCGTTGTCGGCGCCGGTCCCGCCGGGCTTGCGGCCGCGATCCGCCTCAAGCAGATCAATCCGGATGTTTCCGTGGTTGTGGTGGAGAAAGGTTCCGAGGTCGGCGCGCATATCCTCTCAGGCGCCGTGATTGACCCCGTTGGGCTTGATCGCTTGTTGCCCTACTGGCGTTCAGAAGACACGCCCATCAAGACCGCAGTCGCGGACGATCGCTTTTATTATCTTTCAAAAACCGCGTCGATCCGGCTGCCAAATTTCATGATGCCGCCGTTGATGAACAATCACGGCAACTACATCGTCTCTCTCGGCAACGTATGCCGTTGGCTCGCGACCAAAGCGGAAGCTCTCGGCGTTGAAATCTATCCCGGGTTCGCCGCGACGGAACTTCTCTTTGACGCGAATGACGCGGTCGCGGGCATTGCGACCGGCGATATGGGCGTGGGCAAAAACGGGGAGCCGAAAGACAATTTCACCCGCGGCATGGAATTGCGCGCGAAGTACACGCTGTTCGCCGAAGGCGCGCGTGGCAATCTCGCCAAGCAATTGATCCCGAAATTTGGCCTTGCGAAAGACCGCTTGCCGCAGAAATTCGCGCTGGGTTTGAAAGAGCTTTGGCAGGTTGGATCGGAAAAGCACCGCAAGGGGCTCGTACAGCATACCTTCGGGTGGCCGCTCGATAATTCGACCGGCGGCGGTTCATTTCTCTATCACCTGGACGACAATCTGATTTCAGTCGGATTCGTTCTGTATCTCAACTATTCAAATCCGTACCTGTCGCCGTTCGAGGAATTCCAACGCTTCAAGACACACCCGCTTGTGCGCGATACCTTTGATGGCGGCAAAAGACTCGCCTATGGCGCCCGCGCTCTCACCGAGGGCGGATACCAATCGGTGCCGAAACTTTCATTTCCCGGCGGCGCGTTGCTTGGTTGCGATGCGGGTTTCATGAACGTCCCGCGCATCAAGGGAAGTCACAACGCCATTCTTTCCGGAATAGCGGTCGCCGAATCCGCCGCTGCAGCGCTGTCGTCCGGACGTAGCCATGATGAATTGTCGGACTATGATGCGGGCTGGCGCAACTCGGCCATTGGCAAAGACCTATGGAAGGTGCGCAACGCGAAGCCGTTGTGGTCGAAATTCGGAACGCTTCTGGGCATCACGCTCGGTGGGTTCGATATGTGGACAAATACGCTTGGCTTCTCATTGTTCGGCACGCTTCGGCACGACAAGCCTGACTACGCCTCGCTAAAACCAGCGGCTGAATGCACGCCAATCCCGTATCCAAAGCCCGATGGTAAAATTACCTTCGACCGACTTTCGTCGGTCTTCCTTTCCAATACCAATCACGAAGAAGACCAGCCGGTTCACCTCAAGGTCGGTGACCTCAGCCTGCAGAAGAAATCCGAGCACGATGTTTTTGCAGGGCCCTCGGCCCGATACTGTCCGGCGGGAGTCTACGAATGGGTGGAAGAGGCGGGCTCCGAAAAATACGTGATCAATGCGCAAAATTGTGTTCACTGCAAAACGTGTGACATCAAGGACCCGAACCAAAACATAAATTGGGTTCCACCCGAGGGCGGTGGGGGGCCCAACTATCCGAATATGTGAACTTCGGGCCGATCCGGCCACGATACTGCCACACCGCTCCCCTCAATGTGGCCGATGTCGCGCCGCGTGGGACGTTCTTGCGGGGGCCGCGCAAAAAGGCCATTCTCGGCGTAACACTCGGTGGTTCGCGTGCGAATCCGCCGCAACCGCTTCATTGGAGCACTGCCCGTGACCCTTTCGAGTTTCGGCCGCTGCGTTGCCGGCAGCGCGCTGGCCGCCTTTCTGGCGGCAGCAACTACCCCTCTTGCCGCGCAACAGACGAGTGCCCTGCAATCCAGCGCAATCAGCGCCTCGGGAAGCTACCTGGCCGCACGCCATGCCGGTCAGCAGCGCGACGCCGCTGCTGCCGCCGCCTATTACCGGGCGGCACTCAAGCGCGATCCGAACAATGGCGAATTGCTTGACCGCGTCTTCCTCGCATTTCTGGTCGACGGAGATGTCGATGAGGCCGTGAAATTTGCCGAACGCGTGGCGCAGGCCGACAAGAATGATCGGGTCGCCCGCCTGGTACTCGGAGTGAATTCGCTCAAACGCAAGCAATATCTGCCTGCGCGGCGCGACCTCGCTCAATCGATCCGTGGACCGATTACCGATCTGACGGCGACGTTGCTTTCCGCATGGGGCAGCCTTGGCGCCAATGACAGCAAGGGCGCAATCGCGGCGATCGACCATCTCGCCGGGCCGGAATGGTATGCGATTTTCAAAGATCTCCATGCCGGCCTGATTTACGACGTGGCCGGCAATCAAAAGGAGGCCGGCAAGCGTCTTGAGCGCGCCTACAAGTTAGACTCCACGGCCCTGCGCGTCGTGCAGGCTTACGGCAGTTGGGTTTCGCGCAACCGCTCGCCCAAAGAGGCCATGACGGTTTTCGAGACCTTCGACAAAACGCTGCCACGCCATCCGCTCGTGGTCGAGGCGATGGACAAACTCCAGGCAGGCGAGAAATTGCCGCCACTCGTTGCCAACGTTCAGGCGGGTGCCGCTGAGGCACTTTATGGCCTCGGCGCCTCTCTTGGCCGGCGAGGCGGAGAGGACCTGGGCCTGGTCTATCTGCAGCTCTCGCTCTTCCTCAGCCCCAATCATCCACTTGCCCTTTTGTCGCTCGCCGATCTCTATGAATCTCTCAAGAAGCCGGAGCTTGCGATCAAGATCTACGATCGCGTTCCTCCGAGTTCTCCCTTGCACCGCAACGCCGCTATCCAAATGGCGGCCAATCTCGACAGCCTTGACCGGGCCGACGAGGCGCAAAAGCATCTAGAAGGGTTGATCAAGCAGAATCCGGATGATCTCGAAGCGATCATGGCGCTTGGCAATGTTTTGCGTGGGCACAAGAAGTTTGCCGAATGTGCCAACGTTTATTCGAAGGGTGTATCTGCGATACAAAATCCCGAAAAGGCGAACTGGGTCGTCTATTATTTCCGCGGTATTTGCTACGAGCGCTCGAAGCAATGGGCAAAGGCTGAAGCGGATCTTCTGAAGGCGTTGGAGTTATTCCCGGACCAGCCACACGTCCTCAACTACCTTGGTTATTCGTGGATCGACCAGGGCATCAAACTGGACGAAGGCATGGAGATGATCAAGAAGGCCGTCCAGCAGCGTCCTGACGATGGCTACATCGTCGACTCTCTCGGCTGGGCCTACTACCGACTTGGCAATTACGAGGAAGCGACCAAACAGCTAGAGCGCGCGATCGAGCTCAAGCCTGAAGATCCAACGATCAACGATCATCTTGGCGATGCGTATTGGCGAGTAGGCCGCGTGCTGGAGGCCAGATTTCAATGGGCCCATGCGCGTGATCTAAAACCGGATGCGGAGGAGCTTCCCAAAATCGAGGAGAAGCTCAAGGAAGGTCTTCCCGACGAAACTTCGTCACAGGCCAAGGCAGGCAAGAAGAGCGGTGACGGCGGCTGAACGCTGTTGCTTAAGCGATAGGTTTTCGTGTGAGCGCGACGCTGCTCGAAAAGGCTCCTGCAAAAATCAATCTGACGCTGCGGGTTTTCGGTCGCCGCTCCGACGGCTACCACGAGATCGAGAGCTTGGTTGCGTTCGCTGATTTTGGCGACGTATTGACGTTGCGCACTGACGCCGCAGAAGGACTGGAAATAACGGGCCCCTTCGGGAGGAAGAGCGGGCCCATTGGCGAAAATCTGGTTCTCAAGGCAGTTGCCGCGGGACGCGAGCGTGTTGCTGGCCTGAAGGCCGGCAATTTTCTGCTCGAGAAGAACATTCCAGTCGCGGCTGGTCTCGGTGGCGGTTCCGCCGACGCGGCGGCAGCCCTACGACTTGTTTCTCGCGTCAATGCTATTGCCTTGGATGATCCGAGACTTATGTCGGCGGCCCGCGCAACAGGCGCCGACGTTCCTGTCTGTCTTCATCCGCAGGCGCGGATCATGCGCGGTATCGGCGAGCGGTTATCCGCGCCGATCGACTTGCCGGTATTGTCGGCGCTGCTGGTCAATCCACTTGTGCCATTGGCTACACGAGACGTCTTCGGCAAATTTGCTGGCGGCCGAGGTGATGACAATCACGCCGACGTTGTGCCGAAAGAATTCAACCACCTGATCGACTTTCTGGAGCGGCACGATAACGATCTCGCGGATGCAGCCCGTGCTTGCGCCCCTGTCATCGGTGAGATTTTAGAAACCATGCGCGCCTTACCAGGTGCCAGACTTGTCCGTATGTCGGGGTCGGGACCGACATGTTTCGCGCTGTTCGCTGCGCAAAGCGAAGGGACAGCGGCAGCGCAGAAACTCCGGGCCGAACGTCGAGACTGGTGGGTCCAGTCCGCCATGATCGGCTAGCGCCAAGCGCGCCTCAATGGGCGCGGCCAATGCAAAATGCGACCGCCTCTTCCAGCGCCGACTTGATCTCAGCCGGTGGCACCAACGCCAGCGCATCAGTGGCAATCGCACCATAGTGACGCGCGCGGCCAACGGTGTCCTCAATCGAATGGTGTTTGGCCATCAACGTGATGGCCTGATCGAGGTCGCCGTCGCGGAAATCGCCTTCGCCCAGCGTCCGGTTCCAGAACGCGCGCTCACTTTCGGTGCCGCGTCGGAAGGACAAAACCACCGGCAGAGTAATTTTCCCTTCCCGGAAATCGTCTCCGACGTTCTTGCCGAGTTTCGCTGATTTGCCGCCATAGTCGAGCGCGTCGTCGATCAGCTGAAAGGCAATTCCGAGATTCATTCCGAACGATCGGCAGGCCGCCAGTTCTGCCTTCTCTTTTGCCGCGAGAGCGGGCCCCACTTCGCACGCAGCGGCAAACAACTCCGCGGTCTTGGCCCGGATGACTGAAAGGTACTCGTCCTCGTTGGTGGCCGTATTTTTGGCGGTGCCAAGTTGCATGACTTCACCTTCCGCGATCACCGCGGCCGCCGACGACAAGATATCGAGTGCATGCAGATTTGCGACCTCGACCATCATCTTGAACGCCTGGCCAAGAAGAAAATCACCGACTAGCACGCTCGCCTCGTTGCCCCAGAGCATGCGCGCGGCGGCTTTGCCGCGGCGCAGATCACTTTCGTCGACCACATCGTCGTGCAGAAGAGTAGCCGTGTGCATGAATTCAACCGCCGCGGCGAGTTTGATGTGACCGTCGCCCGAATAGCCGCTGAGTCTCGCCATCGCCAGCGTGAGCATCGGTCGAAGCCGCTTGCCGCCAGATGAAATCAGATGGTTGGCGACCTCCGGGATCATCGCGACGTCAGACCCGGTACGAGCTAAAATCGTCGAATTGACGCGCTCCATATCTGGAGCCACCAATTCGGCCAACCGATTGAGCGAGGCTGGGTTTGGACTTTCAAACGGAAGAACGACGGCCATTTCATCTCCAGCACTTAGAAACCGCTAGCATAGGAATGCTATGCTACAGCGGCAAGTCCATTAGATTGTCGCATCAAGTCAATTTGACGCGGTGGTTGTTGGTGGGCTGAATGGCCAGGCTGACAACTAGCCCAACGTAGACTCAAATCCATGCGTGAGCTCATCCGTACCAATGACGCTGTCCTGGTTTCGGCAGTCGTGGCTTTGCTTGAGAGCGCCGGGTTTCGGCCACTGGTTCTTGATCAGAACATGAGTGTTTTGGAGGGGTCGCTGGGCGTCCTGCCGCGTCGCGTTTTGGTGGCAGAAGAATACGAGTTGCGGGCGCGGCGGCTGTTGGAAGAAGCCGGCCTGGGCCATGAGCTGCGCCCTGATGGAAACTGAGATCGAAACCACTGAAGATGCTGTCCTCGGGGGCAGGCTATGTTTGCGACAACCTGTGCGCGGCCATCGCGTCGGTCACGATGCCATTCTGCTGGCTGCGGCAACGGGAGCTCGCGGCGGCGAGCATGCAGTCGACCTGGGGGCCGGTGTTGGTGCGGCGGGTCTCGCGCTCGCGGCACGCGTGACCGACTTGAAAGTCACGCTTGTCGAGGTCGACCCGGTCCTTTGCTCGCTC
>Ga0182039_10000044_pt1 | contig 79673 bp, 82 predicted proteins | sample sta12Can44000111_FD_125975 | JGI IMG/M metagenome (GOLD analysis project Ga0182039, IMG submission 125975) | Lab enrichment of tropical soil microbial communities from Luquillo Experimental Forest, Puerto Rico - statanox.12C.anox.44.000.111 | ecosystem: Environmental > Terrestrial > Soil >...
ATTGGATCACGATTGCGCATGATTTCGACCGAACTTTCGTCGGCCCGCTTACCCACCGTTTCTGCGATCTTCGCAAGACGCGCTTGCCGATCCTTAGCGTTGGAGCGAATAGCAGTTTCTACAGCTGGCCATAGCTTTTGCTGATCAGGTGTCAGCTGTAACGCAGACTTCACCAGATCAATCCGCAAGTCGGTCAGTTTATTCCAGTCCGCTAAGCTTATCCGTTCCGGTGCAGTAGCAGACGGGGTTTGCGCATAGGCAAGGGGGGATGCGGCAACGAAGAGTGCAGCCGCTCCGGCCGTTACTATTTTCAACATTGGCGATCTCCTGGGTGAGTTTCCCGTCCCAAGGACCCCATAAAATAATAGAGACACTCTGTGAAACTAAGTTGACCTAAATCAAATGTGTCTGAAATCCGGTAGGCTCGCCGATAATATCGCCGCGCGTGTACTGAAGTGGCGACTGCGGTTCACTTACAAGTCGTGCTCGCGGAAGAAGTGCAAGGCCAAGCCGGTGAATACCGAAATGAGCACTATGAGTATGAGAATCTCCACTGCCCGACCAGCACTGTCGGGTGCGAGTCCCAACCATCTTTCAATGAAGTCCATACGACTAACCCGGCTTTCAAGGCAGGCTAGTTGCAGAACACCAGAGCGCTGTGCGACGAGTCACAACAGACGTGGTTATGGCGTTGGACCTTGGTCCAACACGGTGTTGCACCACCGCTTGCAGACGTCAGTCCTGCGAAAATGGAATACGAGGAACGGAAGACGCGCGTTTTCGCTGGCCGCGTCTATCCTGACAGCGCTGGGGTCCGCTGCTTTGGACTGCGCGAGATTATCGCCGCAAAAAAACCGCGCCGGTTGGGGCGGCGCGGTTCAAGGAGGTTTCCAAGGTGGAGAAAAGACCGTCAGGAGACGGTCATGCGCCCTCGCATTACTGATTTCGCGGTGGAACTTGGCAAGCAAATTTCTCATAAACAGCACCAATGACCGGGGGATAGGAAAACCTTTTGGAGCAATGCTCCGGAAAGAGCGTCAGGCGCAGCAATGACCAAAACTAGCTATTTGCAGATACCGACATAACGATGCCAAGACCCTCAACTGAAGGCCGCAAGATAATTCCCTTACAGCCCGATGACCGCGTCGAGCCACCGGATAACCTCACGGTGGCAGAGCGAAAGTTATTCTTGGAGGTTCTGCAGCGGTGCCCGCCGAAGCAATTCAGCATGGCCGATGTTTATTTGCTGGTGAGTTTTGTCAGAACCACTTTGACTGCCGAGCGAGCCTCAAAGCAACTGGCCAAGGCGAGGTCGGCACCCGAACGAAACTCGTGGATGAAGATGATGGACAGCGCCATGAAACTGCAGGCGCAGCTGGCCACCAAGCTAAGGCTTGCCACAACAGCAAGACATGATGCTCGCACGCTGTCACGGCTGCACGCCGCGCACCGGTTGTCCTATTACGATGTTATGGACCAAGACGAATGAGCGACGATGACGATATCGCTGCGCTGGACCGCGATGCGTTGCAACGCTGCATGGATATTGCCAAGCGTGACCGGGACATGGCCGCGCACTTGCAGGCGAAGCTCCGCGCCGGTCAAACATGGGCAGCGGTGGCCCGCTCTGCCGCGTACAACACGCAGATAACAAGCCTGCGCTTGCGACCATGGCAAGACCCGCCGTGTGTTGTCGACGAGGATGACCCAGAAGAGCACGACAGGCAGGCGCAAATGTTACTGCGGCAAATGCTCAAGGCCGGTTTATCGCGCTATGAGCCTGACCCGCGCATTGCGCTGCTGAAAAAGAAGCGTGCACGCCCACATGAGCGCGAGCGCACCTGAAAACTACATCCTTCACAATTTGTTAGTCATGTCGCCGAGTGGTGCCGCAGTGTTGTTTGCGGCCATGTTGGCGCGAATTAATTTTCAGACGCGACTTGGATAACGCGTCTGGTACTAAGTCGCGTCCCTAGCGCCGCGCCGCAACCCGAGCCAACGGCGCGGCGCTTCCATTTCATGACCCACATTGAAAATGCTCCGGGCGACTGTTCCGGTCGGTCACCCGAAGCCAGTAAGGACAACGCAGCGCAGAATGGAAAGGAGCGGGCTCACCGCCCTGCGCCTGAGCGCAGGTCGCCAGGGGTCTGTCTGAACCCTACGCGCGTCCGACGATGGACGTTTTGCGATAGATCAAAACGGCGGGCCGCTGACCAACGCACACCAGCGGCCAAACCTAACGTCGATGTTTTCCCGACCAAGGCGCAATCACGGGGTTCTGCGCGCGATCTACTTCTTTGTCCACCATCCGCGCGGCCGCAGCGGTTTGCGGTGGAGGTGATTTTTGAGCCTGCGCGGGCTTTTGCGGCAGCATCCATACGACACTGACTAGGACGAGGCCGACCACAATCAAACAAACGATCAGAATACTGAAAATGCGCATCGTGTTTGCCATCTTGATCGATTAAAAAAAGCCCGGTGTCGCTTACTTGAGACACCGGGCCGCCCTCCTTGGCCGCATGACGCGGCTTCTTACGCTTTCACAAAACAGATCGCCGCTGGCGCGGTCCCGAGCCACAGATCAAGCGGGTTTTTTCGCTTTAGTCTTGTGATTTTCGGCCATTCAGTTGTCCGCGATTGCCCTGCGGACAACGTGGAAAATGCTCCTTGTTCTCACCGCAGCGGCGCCAGATGGTGGCGACGGCTTGGTGGAAGTCCTAGTCGCGATAGTGCTGGTGGCAATTATCAGCCTGGGAGCGTTGCGGCTGGCGACGATAAAGTGAAATGCGCTGACCGCCTTCTCCTTTCAGAGAAAAGTTTTGATGTAGATCAATCGAAATCTCGAATTTACTGTCCAAAATGCAGAGCGCTTCAGTTTGGGCGCATCTTGCTGTGAATTCCTCGCTTTAGGGAGGGGCTATCATGAAAAGAATGCAAAGGACCGTCCGTCTTAGTGCCGTCGCGGCGATCACGCTTCTATCTGTTGTCGCCAGTTTCAATGTTGCTGAGGCGCAAAGTAGAGCAGGCGCGTTAGCTTGCGGCAAGCAACTTCAAAAACTGTGCGGCGGCATGCCAGTGCTAACGAACAATTTGCGAGAGTGCCTTAAAAAGAACCAAGGAAAACTTTCGCCAAGATGCGCTGCATTTGCGACCTATGTTGTAGGCAGTTGCAAAAAGAGAGGGATGCGTTGCAGCATTGCCAAGCCGTCGCAGCGGGGCAAAGCAATATTCTCGGATGCCTGAGAACCGCCAAGTATATGGTTTCCCCACAATGCAATGCGGCTCTCGATGCAGCTTATGCGCGCTAGTAAAAAACGCGTCTGGTACTAAGTCGCGTCCCTAAACGCCGCGCCGCGACCCGAACTCGGCGCGGCGCTTTCCATTTCATGACCAACAATGAAAATGCCTCCGGGCGACAACGCAGCACAGGACGGAAAGGAGCGGGGCTCACCGCCCTGCGCCTGAGCGCAGGTCGCCAGAGGTCGCCTCAAAAGTTAAGGCCCGCGCTGTCTGAACCGTACGCGCGTCCGGCAATGAGCGTTTGAGATAAATCAAAAACAGCGGGCTCAACCTAACTTGAGCAACATCTGGCTTATAACCAAAAGGATCACACCCATGACGATAAGCGCTGCAAACGTATCGCCAATGACCTTGCCCAGCTGTTCCTGCCATCCCGTTCCCGGTGCAAAATATGCCATTTACATCCCCTCCTTCGCGAAGCCCGTACCCTTGGCGAGTTACCCGCGCCGTCCGAAATCCTACGCGCGTCCGGCAATGGGCGTTTTGAAATAGGTCAAAACGGCCGGGCGCATGTTCCTGTCTTGTTTCCAACAGAGAAAGGTAAGGATGGAGTGTCAAAAGACATAACGGCACCAAGCAATCGGTGCTACGGCCACATTGTCAAAAAAGGCCTGTTAAATAACTTCGCAGTTGAACAATCGGGATTACGAATGCGTTAGTTAAGCAAGGTGTGTTCGCGCAGCGCACGCCTCAAAACCCGGAATCAACCCCGGCAGTTTTAGACTAGAAGCGATTGACCGGAATGGCCAAGAGCAATCAACCCAAACTCGCGTAGCGTTTCACCGCCGACGAAATCGTGCGGGCAATTGAAGCCGTCCTGCTGAGGCAACGGCGGCCCGTAACGAACACCATCCGTTGCGGGCCGTTTTCACGCATTGGCGCAGCGGGACAGCTGGAAATAGTCGCGACACCGCAGTCGCTTTACGAAAACGGCGATTTGTTTACCCTGCTGTTTACCCGAAGGCCATTTTTCGGGGTGCTCAGGCGGGCCAGATTTCAAAGAAACCATTGCGCCGCAGGGACAAGCTCAACCGAGGCCGAATTGGTGCCGACTAAACACCCGAAAGCAGACAAAAATCAACGTTTAGCCGATAACGTCGTGGACCTGCAGCGGCTTGTCGGTGACCGAACGCCATTTGGCACGGGCGGCGGCGCGCCGCTTGCCAATTACGGACAACGGCAGGTGCAGCAAGTTGAGCAGAGCGATGACTTCACCTCGCGCGGCGACGTGCGACTTGCTCGGCCGCGTGCCGAGCGTGGCCTTGTCGAGATCGTCGAGTGCGGTGAGGCCGCGCGGAAAAAATTCGCGGTAGACCAGGCGTTCGGCGAAGCCGTCAACCCAGCGAAAGCCTATGCGCCTGGCCAATTCGGTTAGTCCCTCGCCAACCAGCCGCGTGTTCCGCGAGCGAAGCGTGGACAGACGATTGCGCACGACAACCCAATCAGTCAGCCGACCGTCGGTCATGCGGCGCCGCCGGCGCGCCTCGCGCACCAGGGTGGCGTGGTGGCTTTCGCCGGTGACAGCGAGATTGACCGGGTCGAGGGCAGCAAGCACATCAAGATCGAGGAAACTGTCGTTGATCGGCGTGATGAGCGTATCGGCCATGGAATGCGCGAGCCGCATTAGAAAAGTATCGCTGCCGGGCGTATCGATCACCAAAAAGTCATAGCTGCGCTCGATCGCACTTACGGCAGCGGAGAAGTTGGCGACCTCTGTCGTCTCGTTGGCCTCGATCGAGCTGCTCTCGGCGCGCTCGACGCAGTAATGCGTCGGCAGCTCAAGCTGAATACCTGCGCGCTCGGCCCAGAGCTCGAGCTGAATACCTGGGCGTGTGGCCCAGGCGCGACGGTTCTCGATGTAATGGGTGAAGGTTTTCTGCCGGCTGTCGAGATCGATGGTGGCAACGCGCTGGCCGGCCTTAAGCAGCGCCACCGCGATGTGCAGCGCAGTGGTGGACTTGCCCGAGCCGCCCTTTTCATTGCCGAGCACCACCACGTGCGCGCAGTGGTGTGCTTGTTGAGCCGTTTGGTTCAACATGATCTGTGATTCTTTCTGGAAGATTATCGTATTTTAAGTTCGTGTTTAACCGTCAAGCGGCAGCTTCCCCCGTAAAAGCCGCTCTCATGCAAAAGCTCGGCGACCCACACTCGGTTCCGCGGAGTGCTGGGAGTCCGATTGCTCCACGTCGTCGGACCGAACGACTGTTCATTTCGTGCGCTTTCGCGCTTCAAATCCTTCAGTAAGCGGTCCTGGACCCCGCGACGCAGTTGCTGAATGCCGGCCGCGAGGCATATTCTTGTGACAACAAAGAAAGATGTCTCCGTCCGGGAGGAGATCATGTTTTTTCGCTCATTTGTCATCGCCATCAGCTTGGCATTTGCAGCTCTGGCTTCGAGCGGTGCCATCGCACAGGCGCCCGTTGCGGCGCTGGCCGGGCTCGTGAGTTCTGCTGCGGATGGCGCGATGGAAGGAGTCTTGGTCAGCGCCAACAAAACAGGGTCGTCCGTAACGGTCACAGTGGTGACCGACAAGGATGGGCGCTTTTCCTTTCCGGCGAGCCGACTGGCACCGGGTCAATATTCCCTGGGAGTGCGAGCTGTCGGCTATGACCTCGAAGGCCCCAAGGTCGTCGAGATAGCAGAACAGAAGACGACAGAACTCGATCTTCAGTTGCGGAAGACCGAAGATCTTGCCGCGCAACTGTCGAATGGCGAATGGTTGGCGAGCATACCCGGCACCGACCAACAGAAAGGCCAGTTACTCAACTGCGTCGGGTGTCACACGCTCGAACGCATTATGCGCTCAAAGTACGACGCGGATGCCTTCCTAACCCAAGTGCTGCCGCGCATGCAGGGTTATGTAAATCAGAGCATACCGGCCCATCCGCAATTGCGCCGCGCTGAGCGCCTCATGGAGGAGCGCGGTGATCAGCGTGTCCAGGTCTACCGCGCCGCGGCGGAGTTTCTCAGCACAATCAATCTCAGCAATAGTTCTCAATGGGGTTACGCTCTCAAAACATTTGCACGTCCAAAGGGGCGGGCGACGCGGGTGATCTACACAGAATACGGTCTGCCGCGTGAGACAATTTCGCCGCATGACGTGATCGTGGATACCGACGGCATCGTCTGGTATTCGAGCTTCGGCGAGCAAAATTTGGGCCGGCTCGACCCTAAGAGCGGACAGGTCACCGAATATCCGATCCCCGAGCGCAAACCGGGTTTTCCGACTGGCGGGCTCGGTCTGCGCGCCGACAAGGATGGCAACCTCTGGCTTGGCAATATGTATCAGGCCACGATCATCAAATTCGATCGCAAGACGCAGTCATTCCAATTCTGGTCGCTGCCGCCCGAGCAAAACATCGACGCCGCTCAGGTCAATATGGTGAGCCCGCAAAGCTCGCATGTCGACGGCAAGGTTTGGACTCAGAACAACGGGTTCGCCGGCGTGCATCGTCTCGACATCGCCACCGGGACAATCGAAACATGGCAACCGTTTAGGAATTCCCCTAAGGGGGAACCGCACAATATTTATGACGTGATCCCTGATTCCAAGAACAACGTTTTTTTTACCGATTTTCGTCAACAGCACGTGGGACGCATCGACGCCAAAACCGGCGAGGTTAAGCTGTTCGGAGTTCCCACGGCTCGCTCTGCGCCACGACGCGGAAATATGGATGCGCAAGATCGCCTCTGGTTTGGCGAGTACCGCGGTGATCGCATCGGAATGTTCGACACCAGATCCGAGCAGTTTAGGGAGTGGAAACTTACCACACGGTGGGCGTCGCCCTATGATGTTGTTCTCGACAAAAACGAGGACGCATGGACCGGGTCGATGATCACCGACCAAGTGACACGACTGGACACGAAAACCGGTGAGATGGTGGATTATCTGCTGCCGAAATCAACAAACATTCGACGAGTTTTTGTAGACAACACGACAACCCCGCCCAGCTTCTGGGTTGGCAACAATCACGGTGCTTCGATCATCAAAGTCGAACCGTTGGACTGAACGCGCGATAGTTGTTGCGGACAAATAGAAGTTGGTGACAGTACTCATATTCGCTTATTGGTCCAGGAGCCAATCATGAGAGCTTTGCCGTTCGTCATCCTCATCACGGCGCTGTCTTGGCCAGTTGCGGCATCGGCACAGCTGAACGTTTTGATATCCGGTGGATTTAGTGGCGCCTACGAGAAGCTGTTGCCTGAATTCGAGCGGACAAGCGGCATCAAGGTTACGACAGGGTCGGGTGCGTCGCAGGGAGCGGGACCGCAGACGATTGCCGCGCAGCTTGCCGGCAACGTGCCTGCCGATGTCGTTATCCTCTCCAGAGAGGGGCTCAGTGAGCTGATCGCCGCGAATAGGATCACCGCCGGAACGGACGTGGATCTTGCGCGCGTGCCCCTCGGCGTGGCGGTGCGGGCAGGGACTCCAAAACCGGATGTGAGCACCGTCGAGGCATTCAAAAAACTGCTGCTCGGCGCCAAAATCGTGGCCATTCCAGGAAGCACCAGCGGTATCTGGCTTAAGAGCGATCTTTTTCCGCGACTCGGTATTGCGGACAAGATCAACGTCGAAGTCTCGTCGCGCGGCACCGGCGCAACCAGCATGGTCGCCACAGGAAAGGCCGATCTTGCAGTCATGCCGGTCAGTGAAATTATGCACGCGCCAGGTGTGGAATTGGCAGGCAGCATCGCACCGGAGATCCAGTTCGTTCAGACGTTTTCAGCCGGCGTCGTTGCCGGCTCGGGAGACATTGAGAGTTCGAAACGACTGATCGAATTTCTGGCCTCCACGCGCGCTTCCGAGACGATCAGGAACAGCGGAATGGAGCCGCTCGCGGCGTCGAGATAGGATAAAGACGTCCGCCCCTGTTCTTGACGCCGAGGGGCATAGTTGTCTTCTGCTCTACAGCTTTTGTCGGAAATGCGTATTCTGCGTTAGCCTTTATCTGTCCTCAGAGGTTTGCATGAAGCGGCGGGAATTTCTGGGCTTGCTCGCCGGCGCCGCGTCGGCACGGCCGGGTCTTGTCTTCGCGCAGCAAAGTCAGGTTCCGAAACGGGTCGGCTTTTTAGCCCATCAGCCGCTCCCGCCCGTGCAGCGGTTTCGCGAAAGGTTGCGCGAGTTGGGCTGGGTCGAGGGCAAAAATATCCTCATCGAGTATCGATACGCTGAAGGTCGCGATGATCGTTTTCCCGCATTCGCTGCCGAACTCGTGTCGATGCCTGTGGACGTCCTGGTCGTTTGGGGCAGCCCGGCCGCATTTGCCGCCAAGCGCGCCACCACGACGATTCCGCGCGGCGGGCGATGTCGTGAACATCGGCCTTATTTCCAATCTGGCCCGACCCGATGCGAACCTTACGGGATTCATAGCGCTGAACGTCGAACTGGAAAGCAAACGTCTCGAATTGCCCAAGGAAGCTGTCCCGCATTTGTTGCAGGTCACGATCCTTGCAAATCCCGCCAATCCGCTGAACCAGTTCAATTTGGAAACGGCGCGCAAGTCTGCCGAGAAGCTCGGCGTGAAAATCGAAGTCGTCGAAATCCACAGCGCTGCAGACATTGAGAATGCGCTCACAAAATTAAAGGAAACACGGCCGGATGCCGCATTGCTTGCATCGGACACATTGATGTTGAGCAAGCGGAAGGAAATCACGGACTTCATGGCTGAAAATCGCATTCCCGCCATCTATCCGTTCAACGACTACGCGGGCGTTGGTGGTCTGTTCACCTACGGCGCCAATATTTCCGTGCTGTTCGAACGTGCGGCCGAATATCTCGACAGGCTGTTGAAAGGTGAGAAGGTCGGCAATTTGCCGGTTCAACAGGCGACGGCTTTCGAATTGATCGTCAATGCAAAAGCGGCGGCGGCGCTCGGGCTTGCCATACCGCCCAATATCCTGTTGCGCGCGGATGACGTGATTGAATGAGTGTTTTCGGTTTTTGGCTGCGGTCGCATCCGAAAAATTGAGGGCAAATTTACGAAGCAATGTTTCGCTGTTTCGATTATTGTCTGGCCAAAACGGAACATCAATTACGCAAGAGGGCGTGTGCCGGTGGCTGAAAACACTATTGTGCCAGGACTTGACCAAACGGGAATGCCGCAAGTCTCGGGGCAAAAACGTTCGATCCTGCTGCCGATCCTGACGGCCGTGCTGGCTGCTGGAATTTTTGCCGCCGATACGGCGACCAAACTGGAGATTGCCGTCCCGGTCTTTTACGTCGCCGTCGTATTGATCGCGGTGCGTTTCTGCAACCGGCGCGGCGTGATCCTGGTCGCTGCCGGGTGCATCGGACTGACACTCCTCAGCAGTATTTTTACGGCGAGTGACATCAGGCAGACGGGGATGATCAACACGGCGATCAGCATTCTGGTTGTCGGCCTCACGACAGTTCTTGCGCTGAGGATCGAATCGGCGACCGACGCCGCGAAAACGCTGATGGAAGCCGATCAGCTGCGCGATGCGTTGATCGGCTCCGTCTCGCACGAGTTGCGCACGCCGCTGGCATCGATTCTTGGCGGAGTGTCGATCATGGCCGAGATGCCGACGATCACCGAGGATCCGCGCCTGGCGTCGCTCGCGAGCGGAATCCGCGATGAAGCGATGCGGCTGAACAGCGACATTCAAAATCTGCTGGATGCGGCGCTGATTTCAAGCCAGGGGCTGCATTCGCGACGCGACTGGACCGATCCAACCGACATTATCGACACCGCGGTCGAACGCATGCGGCGACGTTTTCCCGATCGCCGCATAACGTTGAGCCTCGGCAGCAATCTGCCGCTCGTGCACATCGATCCTGTCCTGGTCGAACAGGCGCTGAGCCAGATCATCGCCAACGCGGCAAAATTCTCGTACTCGCCATCGGCCATTGAGGTTGCGACCTTCGTCAAGGACGGAGAACTGCTGATTTCGGTGCACGATGACGGCGTCGGCTTGACGGCCGAAGAGAAAACCAAGCTTTCCGAACGGTTCTACCGGGGCCAGCGTCACATCGGGAAAATCCCGGGCTCGGGACTGGGCCTGTGGGTTGCGAACACTTTCATTATGAGCAGCGGCGGAAAGCTTGAAGCCTCAAGTCCCGGAGAGGGCAAGGGGACGACGATCCGGGTTGTATTCCCGATTTCTCAGTACACAGACGAAAACGAGGCGGCGATGCAGGAGGCGTGACCGCGCCTGACCGTGCTTGGACCGTGCGGTCATGCCGAAAATCGATCCACTCGCTGAAAGCCTACTTTTTCTCGAGGAAATCGCGAACCGCTTTCACCGTCGCGTCCGGCTGCTCTTCCATGATCCAATGCCCGGAGTTCGCAATGATTCCGCCTTCAACATTGGTGCCGACTTCGTGCATGATTGCAGCTTGCTGTGCTCCGAACGACTTCTCCGCGCCCAGCGCCAAAATCGGCATGGCCAGCTTGCCTTTGCTCGCGAAAGCCTTGTTGTCCAATGCATCCTGCGAAAAGGCAGCGAATTGATTGAATGCGGCGTGCATGGCGCCGGGCCGCGCGTAGATCTTGGCATAGTGTTGCCGCGTCGCCTCGTCGATCGCTTTGGGATTTGCCGATAGTTCGTTCCAGAACCGGTCGAGGTAGATCCGCTCACGGCCTTTCACCAACCGGTCGACATCCGGACCGCGAAAGTTGAAATGCCACAGCAAGGGACTTTTGAGAATCTCGTCCCACGGGCCAATGCCCGGTAAAGGCGCATCGATGATGACCCAGCGTGTGATGCGATCGGGGTATTGCGCGGCGAGCGCATAGCCGACCATATTGCCGATGTCGTGCGTGACAAGGTCGGCTTTCTGGACATTGAGCTTGTCCATCACGCGAGCGATGTCCTGTGCCTGCGTTTTTTTGTCGTAACCGGAGTCCGGATAAGATGACAGGCCCATGCCGCGTAGGTCGGGAACGATGATCGTATGGTCTTTCGCGAGCACAGCCGCCAGCGGCGCCCACATGTCGCCGGTATCGCCGAAGCCGTGCAACATCACGACCGCGGGCCCGTTTCCTCCGACCCTGACGTGAATCGTCGCGCCGTCCGTTTTGATGTCTTGCGTGTGAAACCCTGTGGGAAACGGGCGGACCGCGGCGGAAGCCGTCATCACCAAAGCAAGCGCCGCGATCGTCGCCAAAACTATCCGCACTGGCATCGCTGATACGTGATGCATGATGCGACTCTGACGCCCCCAGCAGTTCGCGTGGCGTGAGGCAAATGAAGGGCGCGCTCAAACCGAACGCGCCCGGATCTCGCAAAAAAGGTGTCCACTAACTGTTCGTCGCGAACACGCGTGGCCAGCTTTTAGAATCCGCGCGGTGGCCGTCGGTAGTACCCTTGCGATTCAGTGTAGTAGGGGTTGCCATTCTGGCGCCCGTAATAGCCACCGCCACCATAGTAGCCGCCGCCTCCGTAGTAGCCATTGCCCCATTGGGTCTGACCATAGTAACCGGTGGAGTCATCGTAACGGGCCTGAGGATCCCTTGCGACCTTGTACTCACCACCCGGGGTAACGCCGGTCAGCACGACCTCGGTATTCTTCAAGCCGACTTTTTTCACCAGCGCGAAAAACGTTGTGGCATTTTCGGGCGAGATACGTACGCAGCCGTGCGAGGCAGGTCGGCCGAGATTTTTCACCTCAAGGCTGCCGTGGATCGCATAGCCATCCTTCCTGAAGAAAACGGAATGAGGCATGGGCGCGCTGTCCCACTCCTTGCTGTACCAGATCTCGTTCATGGAGGTGGCAGTATAGGTCCCTGACGGAGTCGAATATCCCGCTTTTCCGGTCGAGACCGGCCACTCATATTTTGTGACCCCGTCCAGGACGACCGTCATCTTCTGTCTGGATTTGTCGATGGTCACGTGAATCTTGGAGCTGGCGTCCTGGCTCTCGGAGCTGGAGCTGATCTGCGCGCTCGCAGGGGCGGCGAACATCACGGCCAAAACGGGGACGATTACCAGGCTGCAGAAATGCACGGCAGATGGTAAGCGCTTACGCATCGCATCCTCCCTTCAAGGACTTCCAAGCTTGTAAATTTATAAGGAAGCTAGGCTTAAGACGATTGGACCGTGGGGCAATAGACCAACCCTTAATGAACGCTCCAGTTCCAGAATTCCTGAATTTTGCCCGCGGCATACGACAATATGCCACGAGGAGCTGTCTCGCCACGGGCAATGCGGGTGCCGTAACCATCGGTCGGTACCTCAAAATGGCCGGTGTCCGGTGTGCCCCACTCAGCTCCGGAGTCCAGCCCACATTCATGCGCCATCGCAATCGTGCGCTTTGGCTGTTGCACGGTAACTTCATTGTACCGCACCTGGTTCACATCAAGGGCCTTGCCGTATGCGTGCAAGCTCAAATAATTCGTGCCGAAAATCTTTCGATAGCTGTAACCGCCGATGTCTTTGATCGGGTAGCCCGAAGCCACCAGTTTTTTCAGCAGGCAGACAAACTTGCTGGCGTGTTCTGATGCCACCGAGGTTTTGAGAACATTGTCAGGGGTATGAACCACCAGCAGCGACATATTTTTTATGTTCGACGCCTCGAGATCGATGGTTGTGGTCTCGATTTTGATTTCTGATCTTTTGGGTTGCGATGGCGGGAGCGGGACGTAGCCATGATCGATGCTGGCGACTTGAACTTTCGGCTCCTCGACTGTCGCGAGTTGAGTTTGTTCCTCGACGACGGCGACTTGCTCGAAATCGCTGCAGCGAAGCGATGCAACGCTTACGTTGGATAGCAACAGTCCAACCGTAATCGTACAGAACATACCCCCTCCGAGTCCCCTTCCAGATGTCCTGCCGATTGCGAACATGCCGCCAGATGACGCGCTGTTGCCACAGCACGAAATTACGACAGAACATACACTTCATTATCAAATTAGCGGTTGATCTGCCAAATCGCGCCGCCCTTTAGCCGGTAAATCAACACCGGCACGATCTAAATGCTTGGGGACACAGACCCACTATCTGTCGCGAGCAGTTTGTTCTTGGCCCGACGCGGCTATAGCCGTCCTGATAACGCATTCATGTCCCAGGCCCGATTTTCGCCGCGGAAACGATCACCACCCGCGCGAAAAGGTCTGAACGCCAACAGGTTTCACGACAGAGAATGGTTTAAACCCATATGGAGCACCGGAGGCATAATTTTCTATTATTTCGATAGAATCGTTCGTAACATTCCTTTGACCGCACTTTATCGGCCTTTTATAGAACAAACATAGCGCCGATTTGAGCAACGACGCTTGCGGGCGCTTAACAAATGCAGCTAAAGCGCGGGGACCTCAAAACCCTCGCCGGTGCTGACGGCGGGGCAAATATCCCGCCTCCATGATGACGCCCTTCGCGTCGGGAACGCGAAGGGCGTCGCAGTAAAGTTGGAGGTCGCCATGACATTGTTTTCCCGACGTTCCTTGTTCGTATCCGCACTTCTCGTCGGCACGTTGCCGACTGCAACGCTTTTCGCTGCCGATCAGCCGACCGAAATTCGCATCGACTGGGCGACCTACAACCCCGTGTCGATCCTGCTCAAGGAGCGTGGCTGGCTCGAAAAGGAATTCGCGAAAGACGGTATTTCCATTCGCTGGGTGCAGTCGGCCGGCTCGAATAAAGCGCTGGAATTTCTCAATGCAGGCTCGATCGACTTCGGATCGACCGCCGGCTCGGCAGCGCTACTCGCGAAGATCAATGGCAACCCGATCAAATCGATTTACGTTTACTCCAAACCAGAATGGACTGCGCTCGTTACACGCAAAGAGTCGGATATCAAGTCAGTCGCCGATCTGAAGGGCAAGCGCGTCGCTGTCACGCGCGGTACTGACCCGCATATCTTCCTGGTCCGGGCGCTGCTTGGCGCTGGTCTAGGCGAAAAGGACATTCAGCCCGTGCTGCTCCAACATCCTGACGGTAAGACCGCATTAAGCCGTGGTGACGTGGACGCCTGGGCTGGACTCGATCCGATGATGGCGACGGCGGAAGTGGAAGAAGGAGCCAGGCTGTTCTATCGCAACGCCGATGCCAACACCTACGGCATCCTCAACGTGCGCGAGGACTTCGCCAAGGCGCAACCGAATTTGGTCAAGCGCGTGCTCGTCGTCTACGAAACGGCACGAAAGTACGCTCTTGCGCATCCGGATGAGGTTGAGACGAGCTTTATCGCGGTCACCAAACTGCCAAAAGCGGTCGTGGAAAAGCAGTTGCGCGAACGCACCGATCTTTCGAACGGCCGCATCGGCTCACCTCAGCGCGAAAGCATTCTGGCGGCCGGTCTTGCACTCCAGCAGGCTGGCGTCATCAAGCCGGACGTCGATGTGAAGAAAGCCCTCGATGAGCTCATCGACGAACAGTTCGGGGTTGCAACAAATTGATAATTGCGACCCAGCACGCAGCGTAACAGCGCGTAGCTGGGTCCTCCTTCCGAGATTCATCTGTTACGCGCTGAGTTAGTTGCCTTTTAGGGGCATCTTGATGTCTGTTCTACAAATGAGTGTATTGGACGAGCTGCCGGAGCCGGGCCTTCAGCAGCGCAGGCATTGGCTTTTACGCTGGAGTCGGCCCGCACTCGGCCTTTTGCTTCCTCTCGGACTGGCGCTCGGCTGGGAAATTTCCGTGCGTGCCGGCCTGTTCAGCGGACGGTTGGTGCCGCCGCCTTCCGTCATTTATGCAACATTCGTCGAGCTTGCGCGCACTGGAGAACTGCAAAGCCACGCCCTCACGACGTTGGCCCGCGTCGCTGCCGGCTTTGCTATAGGTGTTTGCGTCGGCACAGTGCTTGGCGCGATCACGGGTTATTCGGCCCTCGTGCGCCGTATCATCGATCCAAGCCTTCAGGCGCTGCGTGCCATACCGTCGATTGCCTGGGTGCCCCTTTTCATTCTTTGGCTGGGCATCTTCGAAGCATCGAAAGTCACACTGATTGCCGTCGGCGTGTTCTTTCCCGTTTACCTCGGAGTCATGGGAGCGGTGATGTCCGTCGATCGCAAGATCGTCGAAGTCGGCCGCGCATTCCGCCTGAGCGGCGTGCAGATGGTCCGCCGTATCTTGCTGCCGGCCGTGCTGCCGTCTTACGTCATCGCATTGCGTTCGGGGCTTGGCCTGGGCTGGATGTTTGTGGTTGCCGCTGAATTCATGGGCGCATCCGAAGGATTGGGCTTTCTGCTGGTTGACGGACAACAACTTGGCAAGCCCGCACAGATCGTCGCCGCTATCGTCGCCTTTGCAGTTATCGGCAAGATAACCGATTGGATCATTGTCGGGGTGTCTGCTCCGTTCCTGCGTTGGGAAGATCGTTTCAATGCTCCGACTGGAAGGGACTGACGGTGCTCGTCCTTGACCGCGTCGGCAAGACTTATGCGAATGGCGTCCACGCGCTTGATGGCGTGAGTTTTTCGGTTGCCCCCGGCGAGATTGTTGCCGTTGTCGGCGGTTCCGGCTGCGGAAAGTCGACGCTTTTAAGAGCGATTTCCGGACTTGATACGCCAAGCCAAGGCCGCGTTCTGCTCGACGGTCAGCCCGTCACCACGCCACACGAAAAGATCGGCATTGTCTTTCAAGAACCGCGATTGCTGCCATGGCTTTCGGTTTCCGAGAATGTCGGCTTCGGTCTGGAAGATCGCTCCAAGGCCGAACGAAATTCACTTGTCGCCGCCGCCCTCTCGCGCGTCGGGCTGCTTGACAAGGCAGGCGTGTGGCCTCGGGAATTGTCGGGTGGTCAAGCCCAGCGGGTTGCGATCGCACGTGCTTTGGTGCCGCGGCCAGAGGTCTTGCTCCTCGACGAACCGTTTTCCGCGCTCGACGCTTTCACCAGGGTCAACCTGCAGGATCATTTGCTGGATCTTTGGACCTATTTCAAGCCAACGCTCGTCCTCGTCACTCACGACGTTGATGAAGCGGTGGTGCTCGCTGACCGCATCATGGTCATGTGTCCGCGACCCGGACGCATCTTTGACGAAATCGAAGCGTCGCTCTCGCGGCCACGCGATCGCCAATCGGCCGCCTTTGATCACATCAAACGCCGGGTGCTCGTTGCGCTCGACCGCTCGCTGGATCGGACATCGGCGCCAAGTGGCCCAGAGGTCAAGGTCAGCGCGGGCCAGGCATTATGGTGGTGAAAGAGACTTCTGATCCAAGGGTCCTTGCGAGACTCTCGCGTATTCCTCGCCGCGTAAGATAAAATTGTCGTGTGAGCTCTGGGCTTTTTGTGTTCAGGCGGCTAGTAGAGCGGCCACCAAAGCGCCGTTGAGCAAAATGGAGGGAGCTTGAATATGGATGCTGCTGAATTGAGGGCGATGCAGGCTCCGATAAAGGCTCGCTACAAGGATGACCCGAAGGCAGGCCTCATCACCTTGAAAGCCAAAGGTTCGCTTGATGAAACGAACATTGCTTGCAAGGTAGAGACTGGTCGTGCGCTCGCGATCGCCGGCCTTCATCCGGCCACTGGTGGCAGCGGGCTCGAGCTGTGTTCCGGCGACATGCTGTTGGAGGCACTGGTTGCATGCGCCGGCGTCACTCTCAAGGCCGTATCGACGGCGCTTGAAATTCCATTGCGATCGGCAACCGTATCCGCAGAAGGCGACCTCGATTTCCGCGGCACATTAGGTGTCGCCAAAGATGCCCCGGTTGGCTTTGCGCAGATTCGCCTGCGATTCGACGTCAGCACTGACACGTCGCAAGAAAAACTCGACCAATTGCTGAAGCTGACCGAACGCTACTGCGTTGTGTATCAGACGATTAAAAGTGGACCGCCCATCGAAGTTACGCTCAAGCGAGCGTAGTTGTACGGCGCGCCAGGCAGGCAGTGTAGAATACCTGCCGACATGAGCGACAAACTCAACATCGCGATCGTCGGCGCCGGCATGGGCGGCCTCGCCGCTGCCGCCGCCGTCCGCAAAGTCGGCCACAAGGTCACGGTCTACGAACAAGCCAGACAGTTCACGCGGCTCGGCGCCGGCATCCAGATCGGCTGTAATGCCATGCACGTGCTGCGCGGGCTGGGGCTCGAGGACCGGCTGCGCGCCGACACTTTTTATCCGCGCTCATGGAACAATCGCGACTGGAAGAGTGGCGAGGTGTTGTTCGACATCCCGTTTGGCCTCGACGCCGAACAGGCCTATGGCGCGCCTTATCTCCTGGCGCATCGCGGCGACCTGCATGCGGCCTTGGCGAGCGCGGTGCCGCTGGAGATTGTGAAGCTCAACCATCAGCTGACTGGCATCGACCAGACGCCGCACGACGTACGTCTCACCTTCGACAACGGTCATGTTGCCCACGCCGATGTCGCGATCGGCGCCGACGGCGTGCATTCGGTGGTAAAGAGCATTCTGTTCGGCGACGACGAACCAAACTTCACCGGCCGTATCGCTTATCGCACAGTGTATCCAGCCGAACGCCTGAAGGGCACTGAGGTGGTCAACTGCACGAAGTGGTGGGGCGAGGATCGTCACGTCGTGATCTATCCGGTGAAGCCGGACCGCTCGGAGATCTACTTCGTCACCAGTCAGCCGGAGCTCGGCTTCAAACTCGAGTCTTGGTCAGCGACGGGCGACGTGAAGGTGCTGCGCGAGGCTTTCGCGGCCTTTCACCCCGAGGCACGCGCCGTGATCGACGCCGCGCCGGCGGTCCACAAGCGGCCCCTGGTCGACCGCGACCCGCTTGCACACTGGATTGACGGCCGGGTGGCGGTGCTGGGTGACGCCTGCCATCCGATGACGCCTTATATGGCGCAAGGTGCCGCGATGGCGATCGAGGATGCTGCAATCTTGGCGCGCTGCCTCGAAGGCTGCGATCGCGACGGCGTCGAGGTCGGGCTGTGCCGCTACGAGCTGACACGCAAGGAGCGCACCGCCCGAATGCAGGTGACCTCGCGCCAAAACGTCTGGGGCAAGGGCGTCACGGATGTCGACTGGGTCTACGGCTATAACGCCTGGGAAGCACCGCTCGCGCCTCTCGCCAAGGCTTAAGGACAGGCGACTTTCTCGGCGTTCGCCCCATGTCTGTTGGCATTCTTTTTGCTTCCCACGGGGTGCCAGAGATCTCGGAAAAGTCGAGGTCGAAAGATCGGGAAAGCGCGATGACGATGAAATCCTTTCTCCTGACCTGCGGCGTTTTCTGTGGGGGCTATGTTACCAATACGACGCTCGATACGGCTCTTGAAGCCGCCGAGAGTTATTTTCATGTGCAGCCGGCTGCCTATAAAACCGACATCAATGGTTACGTGATATGCAGCCCTGAAAAGCCGAAAATAACGCTCGCAGCCGACGGCAACTGATACGACATTAGCTACCGCGGACTCACATTTGCCGACCGTGCCTTCGACCTGAGCGTGGTGACGAGACGTGGTCCTTGCCAAAGCGCCAGGTCGCGGTCATCGAGATATTCTTTTGCAATCTTGATCGCGTCGGCGTCGGTCGCAGCCTCAATTTCATTCGCGGGCTGTGCAATGCGATGCTGCGCATCCAGGAGGTATGCTCGGTAGTGAAGCATGGCGATCTCCTACCGTCTTTCATCAGTTAAGCGCGCTCCGGCTCGCGAGACAAACCGGAAGTGCCGCGACGACGGTGGACGACGGGGAAAACTCCGCTTCAGCGCCAGGAATATGAGGGCCCAAGGGCAAAGCTGCCCTTGGGCAAGAGAGAGACCGCCTGGTGGCGGTCTCTCCAAAACGTCATTGGATGGATTTAGGCCGGTCGAGCAGGACAATCGGAAAGGCCGGTGCAAGAGCCAAGAGTAAAGCTCGCGCCTATTTTCGCCGCGCCTGCCGCAGCTTCCAACGTTTCATCGGAAACGTCGAAGGAAAGTGTCTCCTCTTGCGCTTTGATTACGATATCAGTCATGACGCGGATCCTTTTGTTGGTGCTGTGCCAACTAGATCAGCGATCAGCAGACTTTATTCGTGGTGTTCACGCCAAGGTGATGGGCATCCGCCAAGGGCCAAACGGACCCAATTTTCATCGGCTCGCGCCTTGCGTCGTGGCGGACAGCGCTCTCTTGTTGGCCCTCATGATGCTGCGTTCTTTTTCGCAAGTGCTCATCTGATTGGCGGCGACGCAGTTCTCATAGTCCGCAACCGAGCGTTCGTAGTCGCGGCGCGCGTCTTCGTGCAACGTGTTTGTCGTGCATGCGGAGAGCAGGGCCGCACCCGCCACAATCGCGGCTGTCACCGAAATACAAATTCTCATCGCTCATCCTTCGGATTACGCAAATTGTAGCCACCCAACATCTATTTGTTTTGAGCCGTCTACTCAACCGGCCCGCGCACGCGATCGCTGGCAATCCGTGCCTGCGTCCGGGTAGGGGCTAGCCGCGGTTTTTTGCCGCCTGCCTGCTTTTGGGGCGGCGGAAGGACGCGCAACAGTAAAAATACCTTCATCGGCGAGCGCGGGTGTTGTATCTAAATCCCTTATTAGAGGATCCACATGTTTTCACGACGGAAAATGCTATTGGCCTGCATCGCGGTGATCGCGTCCGCCTTTTTATCTGCGCAGGTGATTGCGCAGGAAAAATCCATTGTTGTTGCCTCGACAACGTCGACTCAAGACAGCGGCCTGTTTGAGTATCTGCTTCCGATCTTTCAGCAGCAGACCGGGATCGCAGTCAAGGTGATCGCGCAAGGCACAGGACAGGCGCTCGACACGGGCCGACGCGGCGACGCCGATGTGGTGTTTGTCCATGCCAAATCGGCGGAAGAAAAATTTCTGGCCGAAGGTCAAGGCGTCAAACGCAACCCGGTGATGTACAACGACTTCGTCCTCATCGGTCCGAAAAACGATCCTGCGGGCATCAAGGGCAGGGACGTCGCCGCAGCGCTGAAGACGATCAAAGAAAAGCAGGCGCCCTTCATTTCTCGCGGTGACCGCTCCGGAACGCACATGGCCGAGCTGGCGTTGTGGAATAAAGATGCCGGTATCGACATCGATCAACAGAAAGGCCCCTGGTACAAGTCGATTGGTCAGGGCATGGGCGCCGCGCTCAACATGGCAAGCGCGAGCAATGCCTACGTGTTGTCGGATCGCGGGACGTGGCTCTCTTTCAAAAACAAAGGCGATCTGCAAATCCTCGTCGAGGGCGACAAGCGACTGTTCAATCAATACGGGGTCATTCTGGTCAATCCGGAAAAACATCCGACCGTGAAGAAAGAGCTGGGTCAGCAGTTCATTGACTGGCTTTTGTCTCCGGAGGGGCAGAAAGCCATCGCCAATTACAAAGTCAATGGCGAGCAGTTGTTTTATCCCAACGCTGATGATCCGAACGCCTGAAGCATGTTAGTGGTGGTCGGTGAACGATTTTACCACCGCCTTTGCGACCGCACTTGATTTGATTGGCAGGCTCGATCCGCAGCTGCGGGATATCGTGCTTCTGTCGATCGAGGTCAGCCTCACTGCAAGTGTTTGCGCCTTTCTCATCGGCGCTCCGATGGGAACGGCGCTCGCGGTCTATCGCTTCCCCGGTCGAAGCGCGTTGATCATCATTGTCAACGCGCTCCTTGGCCTCCCTCCGGTTGTCGTGGGTCTTGTGGTCTATCTGCTATTGTCGCGCTCGGGGCCGCTGGGATCATTTGGTATTCTGTTTACTCCGTCCGCGATGGTGATTGCGCAGTGCCTGCTTGCGTTGCCCATTGTGATGGCGCTCGTCCATCGTACGACAGCAAGCCTATGGGCGACTTACGGTGATCTTCTTTTGAACGATGGCGCCAATCGCTTCAGAAGCATCTGGTCGCTGATGAATATCGGTCGTGAAGGAATGCTGACGGCATTTCTGGCCGCATTCGGCCGCGCGATCGCGGAAGTCGGCGCAATCCTTATCGTCGGAGGGAACATCCAGGGTTATACCCGGACCATGACAACTGCGATTGCTCTTGAGACGAGCAAAGGCGATCTGCCGTTGGCTCTTGGCCTTGGCATAGTTCTCATCGTCCTTTCAATGACGGTCAGCGGGGTCAGCCTGTTTCTTGGACGAGGTCTGGGCGATAAAAAATGATGCGCGAACTAATCTTTGTTCAATTGACCTACATCAAAGGCCCATTTCGTGATTTAGTTCGGTCAATGCAAATCATATTTGTGACAGTGGCTTGGTTTGCCGCCGCGCTCGTCGCCGGGACGATCCCCGTTCGCGCACAGACGTTACCGGTTTACGACGTCGACGCAGAGACGGCTAAATGCCTGACGCAGGCCGAGACGGGAGAACAGTGGGCTGATGCATTGAAGAGCTGGTGTCGGTCCATTGGCAAAGATGAACACACGGCCCACGACCAGCTGGCGGAGCGTTGGGAGTCCTATGACAAGGGGAAGCGGACGTCGTGTGTTGCCGACAAGGGCATCACCGACTATTCCAGCCTGAAGACCTGTGTTGAACGCGCCGGTACGGAAAAACCGCAGGAGCAGCAGCAGGCAAAGACAACGACCGACACGGAAACAAACGAGAAGGCTTATCTGGCCGCGGTCAGAGAGGGTAATGCGGCGTACTCGTCTGGCAGCTTTGGCAACGCCATCGCGAGCTTCAACCTGGCCATACGTCTTCATCCCGAGGACGCTTCTGCCTTTAACAGCCGCGGAAACGCCTATGCGCGCACAGGCAACCTGTACCGGGCCATCGCTGACTATAACGAAGCCATTCGGCTCAAGCCCAATTATGCCGCGGCGTTTTGCAATCGCGGATTGGCGCGGCAAAAACTCAACGGCGGCAAAGACAACGACGATAAAATCAAAGCCCGGCAGCTCGATGCTTCAGCCTGCCGGTGAGCCATGAGGGCCATTGGAAGGGAAGCATTTGTTGCACCGACGTAAGAGCCGCATAAGTTGTTGCTTGTTCGCCGCATTCGTCCTCGCCGCCGCGGGTTCTGCGCTCGGGCAGCAGACGCATGAGCTTGACCCGATGCTGCCCGGCTCGCTCAAGCCCGAGCCGCTGCCGCCGTTGCAAAATCCGGATGCGTCGACGCCGGCCAAGGAACTGTTCGCACGCAAGGCAACGCCGTATCGCGGGCCGGCGCGCTCGATTGGCATCCATTCCAAGGGTTGCCTTGCCGGTGCCGTGCCGTTGGCGATCGACGGACCTGGCTGGCAAGTCATGCGGCCCTCGCGCAACCGCTACTGGGGCAATCCACAAGTCATTCGCTTCGTCGAGCGATTTGCGAAAAGCGCAAAAAAGATCGGCTGGAACGGCCTCTTGATCGGCGACATAGCGCAGCCGCGCGGCGGACCGATGATCGCCGACCACAGTAGCCATCAAAATGGCCTCGACGTCGATATCTGGTTCACGCCGATGCCAGACCACGTGCAGAGTCTCAAGGAGCGCGAGTTTAACCCAGGCACGGATATGGTCGCGCCCGATATGCTCGACGTCGATCCGCAAGAGTGGACTAGCACACATGCCGCGCTGATCCGCGCCGCTGCGCAGGATCCGGTGGTGGTCCGCGTCCTGGTCAACGCCGCAATCAAGAAGGCGCTATGCCGCGAGGCTGGGGCTGATCGCACCTGGCTTTACAAGGTGCGTCCCTGGTATGGCCACGCCGAGCACTTTCACGTGCAGACCTCGTGTCCGGAGGATAGTCCGGACTGCAAGCCGCCGACACCAACGCTCCCAGACGACGGCTGTGGTCGCGATCTCGAATTCTGGTTCAAGGAATCGACGCTGCATCCGCCGCCGTCCAAACCGAAGCCGCCGCTGACGCTCGCCGATCTGCCTGCCGCCTGCAGGCAGATCCTCAAGGCACCGTGATGGATGCCGAGGGCGAAACGATCAGTTGTTGATCACCAGGCCAAGTTTCTTGATCACGGCCTGCCACTTGCCTTCTTCGCGCTGGATGTTCTGCGCGTATTCGCCGGGCGTGCTGGCGAGCGGATCGCCGCCGGCGTCGAGCAGCCGTTTCTTCATGTCGTCCGACGTTACGATCTTGCGTAGCTCCTTGTTGAGCCGGTCGATGATCGGCTGCGGCGTGCCCGCCGGTGCGACCAGTCCGTAGTACTGCACGATCTCCAGTCCCGGCAGGCCGGATTCGGCAATGGTCGGTACATCGGGGATGGCGGCCATGCGCTGCGAAGATCCGACAGCGATGGCGCGCAACGCACCGGCCTGGATGCTGCCGATGGCTGGCGGCAGTGTATTGAAGGCGAGCATGACATGTCCGCCGATGAGATCGTTGGTGAGCGGACCGGTTCCCTTGTAGGTCACGATGGTGATCTTGGTATTGGTCAGGGCCTTGAATTGCTCAGCGCCGAAATAGTTCAGGGTCGGGGCGGGCGGCGTGCCGACCGTGACCTTGTCGCCATCTTTCCTGGCGAGCGCGATCACATCGGAGATCGTTTTCGCGGGCACGGACGGATTGGACATGATGACGATCGGCACCGAAGCGATCAGTCCGATAGGCGCGAAATCCTTGCCCATGTCGTAGCCAGGATTTTCCGGCAGGCCTGCCCCGGTCACCAGCAGCAGCAGGGTGTAGCCGTCGGCCTGCGCGCGGGCGACGTCGCGTGTACCGATCACGGAGCCGGCCCCCGGACGATTGACGACGATGATCTGCTGGCCGAGCGCTTCGGTCAGTTTCTGCGCGACAACCCGGCCGACAGTGTCGACGCCGCCGCCCGCGGGAAAGGCCACCACCAGCGAAATCGTGCGTGACGGATAATCGTCAGCCGTTGCAAGCGCGGGTATTGCCGCGCTGGCGAACGTCGCGATGGCGGCTGCGCCGATAAACCGCAAGTGTGCGCGCATGTCCTAGCCTCACTGACAGTTTTTTATTGAGGGTCGTAACGCATTGTGCGCAAACCGGGAGCCTTTGCCAACCGACTTGCGATCCGCCGCGCTCTACTCAATGACGGCATCGGCAATTGAGAGCACGCCGGAGGGAGGGGTGAGGCCGAGCGATTTGGCGGTTTTCAGATTAATGACAAATTCAAACTTGGTTGCGTGGACGCAACAGGCGATGCGCCGCTGCGCTTCGCGTCGTCATTGCAAAGAGCCGAAAAAAGTCGCGATTTCTTTCGCGGCGCGGTCCGGGTCTTCCCGATGCGGAAAGTGGCCGACACCTGAAAACATCGCGAGATCTAGTCTGGCGAAAGTTTCGCCGAGCCTGTCGGTCCACGCGTAAGGGAACAGAGGATCGTGCTCGGCCCAGCGGACGCAGGTGGGCACTTTGATCTTTGGCAAATTTGGCACTTCGCCTTTCATCATCGCGATGCGGCCAGCATTTGCTGCGCGATAGTGGGCAAAGCCGCCGGCGAGATTCCCCGGCTGCATGAAGTTATCGGTAAAGGCATCGAGCACGCCGTCAAAAACGTCTTTTCGGTAGGCCCAATGTCGTAGGAAGTGCCCAATATACGTTTTGCAGCTATGGCGTGTTGCGCCGACGAGCTTCGGTGTCATCTCGATCTGATTGAATGACTGGTACCAGATCTCCTTGAGCCGATCCGGCTCTGCCATGCGCGGGCCGATGCCGGGATAGACGAAGTCAAAGAAAAACAGTCCGACGAGCCGATCCGGTGCCGATCGTGCGAGAGGCTGCATGATAGCGCCTCCGACATCATGGCCCACGACACCGGCGCGCTTGATGCCAAACGCGTCGAGCAGCGCAATCATGTCTTTCGCATGGTCGGGAGGACCGAACGGTTCAACCGGCTTATCGGTTTTGCCGAATCCCCTGAGGTCCGGAGCTATGAGCGTGAAGCGATCCTGCAGGCGCTCCATGAGTGGCTCCCACGTGAGCCAGAACTCTGGCCATCCGTGCAGCAGGAGCAGAGGTTCTCCAGTCCCAGTCTTGGCGACATGGAATTGGGCGCCACTGGCGCTAATGGTTACGTGCTCCATATGACTCTCTCCTCATGACTCTCTCCTCGGGGCTCGCTTCCTACGGACATTAGCATTGCCGTCGTCATGTCTCGCGGCCTCGGACGCGCGCGACGGTCAGGTGTAACCGCGAATGGTTTTGGGGGTGGGACCGACAACAGTCTTGGCCGACCGAAGCCCGCCAAGACTGTTGAGGGCGCTGGGCCAAGGCCACGGAACGCAACGATGGCCTACGCGCGCTATGAGAGAATAGATTCAAGACAAAGGCATGACATATTTTGGACGCCCGGAACCGTTTGCGCGCTCGTGGCCCGCGCAATTAGTTGAGAATTCCGACGGCCCGCGATGCCACCAGCGCAATTGTGGCAAAAGAAATGCCGGCCTCGGCCATCATCAGAAGCTTGGCCCGCACGGTCAGTGGAAACGTGTCCGCGGGTGAAAACGCCGTCGCATTGGTGAAAGCGAGAAACAGGTAGTCGATGAAGCCTGGTGTCCAGCCGGGATGCAGACAGGTTTCGCCAGCCGGTTGCTGCTGGGTGAAGAGAAAGTCGTTGTTGGCATCGGGCCTTGTTCCTTTTGTCGCAGGACTGCCGCGATCGAGGGCCCAGTACCAAAGGGCGAAAATGATAACGTTGGTCGCCCAGATATTGAGTGCATCGAGCAACAGCGTGCGGCCGGTTCCCGCATTCCCCGCCAGGATGGCTTCGACCAGGCGCGCCAGCGCGCCGAAATTCACCAGCGTCACGAGGGCGGTCAGGGAAATCGCCAGCCGGCGCATCAACAATCGCTGGCGGCCGACAAGATTCCATTGCGCGTCAGTCGATGCCTTACGCGCGCGCCGCTGCGTCCACACCGTCGCTATCGACAGCGGCACAAGAAGGGCGAGTTCCAGAACTGGCGCGAGCCATCGAGGCCCCACCGAGAGGTCATTGACGATGACGATCTGCAGAATGACGATCGTCAGAACCGCGCCGCGCGCGAGCCAGAAATCCAGAGCCTTGTCCGCGAGGTATTTATGGGAAGGAGCCATTGGCGCGTACCGTATCCGGGAGTTCTACTCCGCGGAGAGGGGACGCACCATAAGGGAGATCGTAGGATCGCCTATGCGAACGCTCGGCACGGCGTGACCGCGAAGACTTCGCGCGTCGCGCGTGTGCCGGTAGTTTGGAATTTGCAGCATGCGGGCCCCGGGGGACCGATACGTACATATAGGTATTGCAACTATTAGGCGAGTAGGCAAATGCCGAATGACGAGCTGCGCGATCAAATCTCCCGCATCGAAACCGATATCGAAGACCATGCCATCACCTTGGAAGGATGCCGAAAAGCAATGTTGCTTTCGAAAGTGGCCATTGCCGCCGGAATAGTCTTTTTATCGGCGTATCTGCTCGGCGCGATCTGGCTTAACGCCGTGGCTGTTATCGGCGCAATGGCAGCCGTCATCGGTGGCGTCGTCGTTTTCGGGTCAAACCTGACCACCGCCAATCAAGCCACCGCTGCAATGGCAGCCCTCGAGAGACGCAGAGCCGAACTGATCGACATGATCAATCTTCGAACTGTGGGGGAGGGCGAGGAGCTTCCAAGCCTTCCACCATCCGGTGGCGTCCACTTTACTCACTGAAAACAGATATTCGGAAGGGCAGGCAAACGCCCGCTTGGGCCAATGGCGGACATTTATCCGCGATTGAGGACATCGCTCAACCGACGAAGCGGTATAATGAAAAACACGATGCTGATGAAGATGAGCCCAATGACAGCCACGCGCGCCTTGGCCCATGCAATGGCACAAGGGTGCCGTGGCTTCGCCGTGTCGCGTTGTGACAACGTCCCGGAAAAGCCAGGTTGCATCACGCTTGCTTCTCCCAGCTTGGCTTTTGCGCCGCCAACAACGGGCCGTACACAAACACAAAGCCGCCAAAAGCCGCGAGCCACCCCAGACCCGCAAGCTCCAGAAGCGTGATAGATCCGCTGAAGGCGGCAACAATTCTTGCCATCGCAGCTGCCAGGACAGCCACATAAATGATGAGCGTCGCGCGTCCGGCTCGCAGTGGCTGGCCTGTGTGGCCAAGCGATGCACGCGTCATGACGCCAAGAGTCATTAAGCCAATGGCACCGGCCGTCCAGGCGTGTATCCCGGCTGTACTTGGCACCAGCGTGCTCCAAATCGACAGGCCAAGCAGCAGGAAGCCGGCTGGAATAAACGCGTAGCCGAGATGCAACACCAACACGAGCGGCTCAGCGAGCGTACGGTCTCCGGCCCAACGCACAAGCCGCATCGATTGCATGCAACCGGCGATCAGCAGCAGCACGCCGGTGACGGGATGCGCCGGCGCAGCGATCCACGCGATAAGTGAGAGCGCACCGCTGGCAATCGTCGTCATGTCAAAACGTGAAAATGGCACTGGCAACCGCCCCGGATTGTTACGCGACAACCAGTTGTTGGTGAAGCTCGGCACGACGCGGCCACCGATGAGGGATATCAGCAGCACGATTGCAGAAATGGCGATGCGAATACCGTAGTCGGCTGAGCCTTTGACCAGCACTTCCGCATGAAAGACGATGTTGCCGAGGATGAGCACGAAGAGAATGATCATGACACGCAGGTTGCGCCAATTCTTGCCGGCAACGATCTCGCGGGCCGCAACGGCCGCAAGCGCGAACAGGAAACTGACGTCGATGAGCGCCGCTGCAATGGCCCCGATATCCGCGGACAGCAGAATGGCTACGCGGCCGGCGAGCCAAAGCACGACGAGGCCGACAAGCGGCCAGCCGTTGACCGGCAGCCGGCCCGTCCAGTTCGGAATTGCCGTGAGCAGAAAGCCGGCGACCGCTGCCGCCACATAGCCGTAGAGCATCTCGTGGATGTGCCAGTCGAGCGCGCTGAATTCAGTCGGCACCGCGACAAAGCCCAGATATTGCGGGGTCCAGAGCAGGATGTTGAACGCTGCCCACGAAGCAGCGGCGAGAAAAAATGGCCGGAAGCCGTAAGAGAACAAGGCCGGGCCGGCGTAGCTGCGGCGGCTCTGCAAGGCGGCGGGCATCGACATGATTATGTCTCACGCGGGCTTCGATGGTTGCATCGACGATCTAGTACCTTTTCCTGCGTTTCGGATCGAAAGCGCGGTGCGACATTTTGTCGATCTGTCCCCAATTTGTCCCAGCGCAAAGAACGCAGGCCGGGCTCGGCTATCGTGCATCTGAAAATTCCCGTCTTCAGCAAACGGAGGGCACGATGTCCGGGCGCGCAGCCGACGTGTCGCGTTGTCCAACTGTCGAATTCATGCTGCACGCCGTCGCAGCATGGATCGGCAAAATTCGCATGGCGAATGGCATACGTGACGAATTGGGGAGATGCAGCGCGGACGAGAAAAAACAGATAGCGAAAGATCTGGGAATACCCGTTGAAGATCTTCGGCGACTGGTCGCGAAGGGGCCCGTTGCGGCGGACGCTTTGCCGAAAATGCTGTCGGCACTTTCCGTCGACGCGCGAGTGCTAGCGAGCGCCGATCCCGCGATCATGCGGGACTTGCAACGAACGTGCGCCTTTTGCGACCATAAAAGCCTGTGTCAACGCGAGCTCGCCGAGGGTACCGCCGCTCGAAATTTCCGTCAGTTCTGTCCCAACGCTCATACGTTGGACGCACTTTATAAACGGACCGCGTCCTCGATATGCGGTTGAGATCGCGACAGTCGAAGTCAGCGGGCCGGACAATCACGACGTCTACAACGATTACGATCCGGCGAAGTCCGCAAAGTCGATGTCGCACTGAGCGACCAATGTCGGAGCCTGATGTCGGCCTTTCAAAACAAAGGCCGGCTATCCTTTCCAAGGACGTGATGTGAGCTAATATGCGTGCGCCCGCCCTGCAGCCGATCAATACACCGGGATATGGCGTGACGCTGAGGCTCGACCATTCACTAATTTCCGATCTGCCGGTATTCGCCGGGCTATCCTCCGAAGAACTCGATGCCCTTCTGGCTCGCGCGCACGCACGACACTATGCGAAGGGCGCGACGGTTTTCTCTCAGAATGAATCGGCGCATTCCTTCTTCCTGCTGCTGCATGGACGCTTACGCGTTACTCAATTGACGCCGCACGGCGAACAGATCGTGGTGCGTTTTGTCAGTCCGGGCGATCTGTTCGGCGTGGCGATGGCCATCGGTCGTGACACCTACCCAGGGACCGCCACGGCGATCGTGGACAGCCTTGCGCTGTTGTGGCCCTCGGCAACTTGGCCGCCGCTGATAGGTCAGCACCCCGTGCTCGCGGGCAATGCGATGCGCATGATCGGCGGGCGCCTGCAGGAGGCTCATCAACGATTGCGGGAAATCTCGACGGAAGACGCCGAACGGCGCGTTGCCCACGCCGTTCTTAAACTAGCCGATGATGCGGGCCAGAAATCGCCGGCTGGTACGTTGATCGATTTTCCGCTGAGCCGTCAGGACATCGCCGAGATGACGGCAACGACTTTGCATACGGTGAGCCGGATCATAAGCGCCTGGGAAGCGGCCGGTATTATCGCAGGCGGCCGGCAGCGGATCGCGATCCGCGACCGGGCCCGTCTGCAAATCATTGCAGACGAGATGTGACCCTCGCAACGCAATTGAAATGTGCGCTTTGGGTCAGAAGCAGACGGGTGTGGAGTGCTGGTCCAGACTCGTAATTGGCACTTGAGGCAATAGTCCTGTCTTAATGCGTTGCCTGCCGACCTGAGTTGCCAAAGAGATGATACTCGGCTGTCATGATGAAGGAATAGCGTTGTCCAATCCTTGTTGGGCCGGCCAATGTCACTCCCGAGTGGTAACAAATGCGTTGCTGCGGGTCATGTTGCGTGCGGTCCAACTAAGGCCGCCGACCAACTGCTATCGGCGCAAGAGCGGGAGTTTGAAAGGTGGCGCATCGCCGCCGATCTCGTCCGGCATTTACGCGAAGCTGGAATACATTGCGAGTTGTGTGAAGTCCGCCAGATGCGTAGCTGAGCCGCGCTCGTTTAATTTTCAAGATTGATCCAACGTAGGCACACTTTTTAGCGCATCGAACGCCGCTGGATATTTGCACGAACCCGTTGTTGGCTCTGCTCAGTTCGTGACAGCCATTCGATAAACCTGCAATCGACACATCGATAGATTTCGTAAGTGTCGTCGTTTTCGATGTTGTGAAGCGTGCTAACGTGTTCGCAGCAACTTCCGCACTTTATACAAAATCTCGTTGCTGGCATCATGACCGCAAAGCTGTCCAAGAGCGTCCGGATAACGTGGTCGTGAACCACGAGTTCCATGAGTCGTGTTTTTCTGTCCTTGCCAACGTTGGGTGGTATTTTCTTGCCATCGAACAACGTAAAAAAATACCACCTGTAGCAGCTACGGAAGCAAGTCTGATGGTAGCTACGGGCGATACTTTTGTGATGTGCGCCTATCCTTGAAGACGTCTTCGTGCCAAGGGCGGACGAATCAAGGAAGGAACTTTTGCCTGGGAATGTACTTGTGCATTCGCACATGCGGGCAAAGAGCCGAGTTTCGCTTTGGCTCAGGGCGGCAGCCGTTCTGGTGGTAGCCGAATGCATTGGTACGGCCAACGTTCCAGCGCAATCTTCAGATGACTGGTTCCGGTTCAACGCGTCACATTTTCGGTCGGACAAATATCGCGAGAGCCTGTTCGGCCCGCTCGGTTGGGAACCACACCGCCGAAAAGCACATCGGCGAAGCGAGAGTTCGCGAGCCTCACCGCGGGATAAGGCAAGATCGAAATCCGAAGAGGGCGCGCCCGCGGCCGCGAATACGGTTGTCGGTGACGTTCCGTTACCGCGGCCGCGGCCGGCATTTTGGCCCGAACCTCATTCCTTTGCCGAAGCCGCGGGCCCCGGTTTTGATACTGCGAATGTCACCAGTGCATTGAGCGATTGTGATCAGCGACTGGCGGCGATCGCTACGATCGAGTTACTGCCCAGGCTCATCGGTCCAGGCGACTGCGGCGGTCGCGATATGATTAGGCTAGAGGCCGTATTGCTGCCCAACCGCAAGCGTGTCGCCATCAATCCTACCGCTGTCCTGCGCTGTGCGATGGCGGAATCATTTGCCGCCTGGGTCCGCGACGAGGCTTCCAGTCACGCCGCCACGCTTGGAGATGCGCTTCGCAGCGTCGATACCCTCGGGTCATACGAGTGCCGTGGCCGTAATGGTATTGCCGACGCCAAACTCAGCGAACACGGCAAAGGCAACGCCATCGATGTCCATGCCTTGGTCATGGCGGGTGGTCGCCACATCGACCTCACGGATGAGAAGGTTTCAAAGCCGCTTCGTGATGATATGCGAGATTCCGCCTGTCATCGATTTACGACGGTGCTGGGACCTGGCGCTGACAGCCACCACAATAACCATATCCATCTCGACATTCTCGAACGGCACAGGGGAGCCCGCATTTGCCAATGGGATGTGCGTGAACCGCCTCCGCCGACCAAAGTCGCGCGTGGCCGAGCGCGGCTGGCCGCCAGGTCCGGACTCAATAAGCCCCGGCCGCCAGAAAACCAGACGATCGCCGCGGGCCACTGGACAATCGGACCGACCTACAAGACAAATAAGTTGCAAAGCTGCACGATGAGCCGTTCCGATAGCGAGCCCGGAATAACCTTCGTGCGTGCGCAGGACGGGCTTTTGGTCATCCTCGAGTCGCAAAAGTGGAAGCTTGACCGGGGCAAATCTTATCCCGTTCGTCTCACTGCAGGCTCTCGGTCCGTGGAGACCAAAGCGATGGCGGAAATGAAGAGAGTGAGCATCACTCTTGCGGATAGCCGGCTCAATTCAAAGCTTCGATCCGTCAATAAGCTCCTGGTGCAAGCCGAGGGCGCTACGCTGCGGGTGCCGCTTGATGGCAGTTCGACGGCATTTGAACGTCTCGAGGAATGCTTCAATACTCGCGAAGCACCTGAGACAAATCCCTTCGTGAAAGGCAACTTATCGGAGAAAAACCCGCGCAACCGGAAGCGCTAAGACAGTCAACCGCTTACCAGAAAGCGATCGGCGTCCTTATTTGGTTGGCATTCGCAGCTGCGGGCATCGGTATTCTTTATGGGCTCAGTTTTTTTAGCTGGTGACTGACTTCCGAACCGTTCTGTCCACGAAAGCGGATACTCATCTCTTCAGTGTCGCCGGCTATTCTTGGATGGCGACAATCTTGCCTTTTCGCACAGCGGCCTTGAGCGCGGCATAATCACCTTCGGCTTGATCCGCATATGCCAAGGCAAACTTTCCCATCGCTACGTCGAACTGATCGTTTGAAACACCGAGATACCCGCTGATGGTTGCGGACAGTTCACTGGCCTTTGAATGGGCGCGTGCGAGCACCCAACCGCAGGCCATGGCGTAGACATCCAGCATTTCCGCGTTAAACGTTTCAACCAGAGGCTTGATTTTTGCATCGTGCAGCTGCCGAACATAGAACTGCCGGCCATTCGGAGCAGTGGCCCATCCGAGGAAAATATCCGACGCCGGTTGCATCAAACGTTGTCCCATCACGACGCGCTGCCCGTGATGTTTATACGCGCTCTTCCCAGCATAGGGTTCGAGGACCGAGTTCACCGCTTCTTTGAATTGGAGAAACAATGGATCGTTTCCCTCCGACATCATCAGGGCAATCCAGCATCTCCGACCAACGCTGCCAATGCCGACCACTTTAATAGCCGCATCCGCCAGCTGATACCGATCGAGCAGGGTGCGATGGTCGTCAGACAACGAGTCTTGGTAGACGTGCATGAATTGCTCAATTGTTGCCTCACCGTCGGGGTCGTGGATTGCTTCTGGGTGAAAGATAAGCGGCGGTTGGTCCTTGATCCGAATTTGCCCGCCAACGGACCCAGCGAGCTTGGGAAAATCCAGTTCTGAGCCACTGCGGGTCGCAGCTTTCTCGATCCGTTTTCTGACGCTTGCCCGTAAGGCTTTGGGAAGGGACTCGATAAAGTCCGCGGCGCTGGTTTTCGCGTACCAAACTCTGAGCGGGTCCAATTCGGAGAACTCACGCATGTGCTCACGATATCTTCGCGCACTGCTTACAGCACAATCACGCGCTTGACTGTCCGACAGACCATTCGCCCGGCCGGCAAGCACGACAGATGCAACAAGCCGTTTGACGTCCCATTCCCAGGGCGCGCGGGAAGTTTCGTCGAAATCGTTGATATCGAAGATGACGTTGCGTTCCGGTGTTGCGAATCCACCGAAATTCATGAGATGGCAGTCACCGCACGCTTGCACATTCAGCCCAGTGATCGGCAGCCGTGCCAAGTCTGACGCCATGACTCCGGCAGCCCCACGATAAAAGGCAAAAGGAGACTCCAGCATCCGGCCATATCGGATCGCAACGAGCCTTTTCAGTCGGCCGGCGTCCGATTTCTGCAAAATGTCGATCGGATTTGGTCGCCCATTCACGTCTTTCCACTTGCCCTGTTGCTTTCGTGGGACCTTCTCGCGCAGGAGCTTTCCAGCCGCTTTCCGTTCGTCCGGGGAAGGGATGTGGGCGACACTATGAGGAGACGCTATTTGGGTAACTTGGTTCATGTCGATTGATTGCAGCTTCATGCGCCACTCCTCAGGTCCGAATTCGCGCAGCGACGCGCTTTTTGCGCCGCAGGTCAGACGAGATTATGAGTGCCTTGCCAGTACCCCATCTGTTATGCGTTCATAGAAATTGCTCTGACCCACAATCGTCTCTATCCCTGCAATCCGCATGTCGTCTCGGACTGCATCGCGGACACGCGCAAAAGCCAGGGCAATACCCCGATTTTTCAGCTCCTTGACAAGGTTCAACAACCCGTCGGCTGCCGTAATGTCGATTAAGGTGACCTGGCTGAAGTCCATGAGCACCCGCTTGACGTCCGGTCGTGCATCCAGTGTCGCTCTCAGCGTCTGGCCCGCGTAACCAATGCTTGCGAAGAAAAGGTCTCCGCCGATCCGCCAGATCAGCAGGCCAGGAAATGTAGTAGCCTCGGGATGACGCTGAACGTCGCGGTACGCTTCACTGTTCGGTAGCTGGCCGAGCACGGCTCCGCTTGGATGGCTGGCGTGATAGATCAAGGTCAACAAGGCCAACACGACGCCCAAGGCGATACCTTGGAGCACGCCCAGGGTCAGCTCCGCGACGATCACAATCACGGTGTTGGCAAATGACCAACGGCTTCGGGCAAAAAGATCCAACAAATATTTGGGTTTGGTTAGATGCAACATCGCGGCAATGACGATTGCGGCGAGCGCCGGTTGCGGCATGTTCCGAAAAAGGGGCGTCAGCCAAAGCAACGTGACGAGACAAAAGACTGCCGCGACAAGATTGGCGACTTGGGTCCGGGCGCCCGCGGCTGTAACCACCGAAGTCTTCGAAAGGCTTCCGACAACGAGAAAGCCTCCGAACAGTCCGCTCAGGATGTTTGCCGGTCCGTGCGCAATCAATTCCTGATTTGGATCGATGTCACCGCCACTCTGCATTGCGGCCGCTTTTGCTGCCCCGAGAGCCTCCGCATACCCGACCAGAACAATCGCGAGCGCGCCGGGTGCGAGTTCGTACAAAATTGACGGTTCGAAGCTTGGTACTTTGAGATGGGGCAATCCCGATGGGATGTGGCCAGCCACGTGCACCCCGGTCGCCTCGCCGCCGAGGAGGCCGATTATAATTGTGGCTGCCGCAAGGACGACGAGCGCCGCAGGTATGCCGGGCGCCAGAAAGCGAAATAACAGCATCGCCGCCAGAGAGAAAATGCCGGTCAGAGCCGGCGCGAGCGATACCTCAGATAGGTGCTCCAGGACATTCCACAGCTTTGCAAAAAAATTACCCGATACGCCATTGATGCCGAGCAGGTGGGGCACTTGCCCGATGATGGTCACGTAGACAAGACCTTCGATGAACCCACGCATAACCGGCGCCGGGATGAAACTCGCGACCCATCCCATGCGCATGAGTCCAAAACACAAGAAAAATATGCCGATCAGAACCGCAAGTGTGGACGTGAGCGTATTAAATTCCGCCGTGCCTTGTGTTGCGATGGCACCGATCGTGAGCGCGGAGATCAGACCCGTTGCGGTGTCCGGTCCGACGACAAGCTGTCGCGATGTGCCAAGCAGCGCATATGCGACCAACGCCGGGACTATTGTGTAAAGACCCATGATCGGTGGCACACCGACAATACCGGCGTAGGCCATGCCCTCCGGCACCATGACCGCCCAAAGCGCCACTCCGGCAAGAAAGTCGGGAAACAACCAATCGCGTCGATACGCAGGAAACCAGTCGATGATTGGAAAAAATTTGTGAGCCGTAGGGGCTGCCTCGGCTGAGGAGTTCGGCATTAGTCAACCTCCCCGCGTTGGGCCAGCTGGTGCCGAATGAAAGACCAACAATTCTTGATACAGGCTCGCAGGTCGCGCTGCGCGCCGACAAGTGCCCTAAAGGGTAATTCGGCATGAATTTATGTGACAGTTATTTGGACGCTCGGTCATGAACTAATTCGATCAGGGGCTTCTGGGCGGTCCGTCGAGCACCTGCTCTTGTCGGCGCGAGCGACTGCTGCAGGTGGAATCGAAAGGCCCCAGAATTCTTTCGCAGCCTTGGTTGATCACTATTGTACTCGAACGAACTTGTGAGAAACGAGGATGATGTTCGCAGCTACCCCGCGTTTGACGCGCTATTCAATGACCTCGTCGGCGAACAACAGGAACGATTCGGGGACCGTCAGGCCGAGCCCTTTGGCGGTCTTCAGGTTCACCACCAGACTGAATTTTGTCGGCAGCTGAACGGGAAGGTCGGCTGGGTTTGCGCCACGCAAGATGCGATCAACGTAAGACGCCGCTTCACGCACAGTCTCCAATTGATCAATTCCGTAGGATACCAGCCCGCCGCTCGCCACATAAAAGCGGAATGGGTACACCGTCGGCAGCTTGAGCTTTTCGGCAACGCTGATGAGCACGTCTCGTTTCGTCGCAGTAAGCGGGCTCGGTGTTACGATCAATCCGCCATTCCCATCCTGGGCAAATTCCGCGAGCGCCCGCTCGAAATCACTGGCGTCACGAACGCCGAGCCCGGAGACGGACATGCCCAGCGGGCTGGAAATCGCATCGGCCGCGCGAATGAAGGATACATTGGCGGCGATCTCCGGAACGTGGACGAAGCCCACCCGACGAACCTGCGGCGCAATCTGCTTGAGAACGCCCAGCCATTTCCCTCCAACCGCGGGCTCGAAATTATGAAAGCCGGTAACGTTGCCTCCGGGATGGGCAAGGCTGCTGACGTAACCGCTTCCCACAGACTCGGACACCCATGTAAACACGATCGGAATCGTGCGGGTTTCCTTCAACAGCGCTGACAGCGCTGGATTCGTCGTGACAAAGAGCATATCCGGCCTGCTGCCAACCAGTTCGGCGGCGGCCTGCCGTGTGCGTTCGACACTTTCGCCGGCAAACTGATATTCGAACTTGATGTTCTGCCCTTCGGTCCAGCCGAACTCGCGCAGGCGTTCGCGGAAGACGCGAAGATAGGTCTGCCAAACCTCGTCTGTTTCGGCAAAACCCATCAGTACGCCGATGCGGCGCAGGTGATCGCGTTGCTGCGCAAGGGCGCCGAACGGCCAAGCCGATACGGCGCCGCCAACATATCCGATGAACTCGCGCCGCCTCATTGAAGCACCCGACGCTACAGGCCGGACATCGTATCCGTATCGTGTTCCCGCTTGAAGGGCCGGATTCCGTTTTGAGCTTGCTCGAAAAAAATCAGCAGCAATGGAGGATCGATTGTCATTTTGAAGCAGGGGAGGAACGAGCGCGGTCCGAAAAGGTTAGGGGGTATGGCCGCGCGTCATGTCCCAGCGCGTCAAATGACACAGGAGGTATTTCATGGATTGGGATCGCGTTGAAGGAAACTGGAAACAGTTGAAAGGCCGTGTGAAGGAGAAATGGGGCAATCTCACCGACGATGATCTGGACCGCGTCGGTGGTCGTCGCGATCAGCTCGAGGGCGTAATCCAGGAGCGATACGGCATCGCGAAGGACCAGGTCAGAAAAGACATCGATACCTGGTTGAGCGCGCAGAAGATGTGATCCCGGCGCGTTGCTGAAACCGCCGAGCGATTTGAAATACGCAGACCAGAAGAGGCCGCGCGACGCGGCCTCTTGCCGTCCAGAGTATTCGTAACCGAGTGCATGACGCGATAGCGCAATTACATCGGGCCGATGCGCACAGCGGTCGGCAGAAAAGCTTCGTCGCTCCGGTGGAGATTCAAATGCCCGATAAGCCGTTCGGCACCCACGCTTTCACGCTTACCGGGTCGGATCCAGACCCGACGTCATCTCAAATGGCTTGCGGTCGGATTGCCTGCCAGAACAAATGTCGTTGCACTTTCGGCGCTTCTTGCGTCGGAAACAATAAATCGCGTTAGTCTCGCGTTCGAAACGGCACAGCACGCGAGCGCGCTGATGCATCCCGGTTCAACCCTGGTCATCACGGATCAGCCATCGCACCAGGGCACGCGAACGGAACCCGGCTTTACCAGCATCATGCATGACACGTGAGTTCCGCCGAGCGCTCGGGAACTCGGCTTCCCCTAAAGTCACCTCAGCCTTGAGGTAACCGGCGACGCATAGCGACTCGAGGCTCTCTGTTACTATGCGGCATGCTTGAGCAACTCGTTCAAATTGTCGTGGATCAAGCCCGTCTGGTCGCGCAAGCACCGGTAGCCTTTGCGGTGGGCGTCCTGCTTCTGGGCGCGATCATCTGGGCGACCCTGCGACGGCGCTATGCCAAAATGATCGAACATCGCAACGGTATCATAGCGCTGTACAAAGCGCGACTTAACGGCGCGAGCCCGGATCAAGCCAGGGCCAGAATGGAAAGCCTTGAAGGGCAGGTGGTCAGTCTCAAGAACCGCGAATGGCCGAAACTTGCACCGGCGGCAGTGGCGGATTTTGAAAACATCCTCGCCTCACAAGGATCGCACGTCATTTCTGTCGTGCCGCAGGACAGGGATTCGGTTTTTTTGGCCCGCGACCTGGTCGATGCCTTCAACCGAATTGGCTGGAAAGCGACGCGCGACACAAACATGGTTGAAGTGCCGGACGGATTGAGCGTTTGGCCGGAAGATGATGTGGCCCGCGCGATATGCAATGCATTGACGATGGCCACCGGCGCGCTGGTGACGCTGCGCAAGGACCAGCACCTCAAGGAACAGGGCGCCTATGCGATCGGCATAGGATACAAGCTGGACTGAGGCTGACTATTCAGCAGGCGCCCGTGCCAAGGCATGAGCACGCGCTACGATCTTTCGCCTGACGATCTCGATGTGACTGCGCAGGTTGTACACCTGATCGGAGAAGGCCAGCGGAAAACGGATATGGCTTAGGGCGTCCTCGATACGGTCGATTTCGGCCTGTTTCTCGGCGAGGTGCTTGTCGTCCGAATTGGCGTCGAACGAAGCCTCCAATGATTTGAGTTGAGCGTACCAATAGAACAGGCGCCGGCGCGTCATCCAGTTGTAGAGCTGGGGCAGAAAGCGGAACAACGGAAATCCGATCGCTAACGCGGTTAAGAGCACCGCGATCGCCCGCTGCACGTGCACGGACAGCCACAAGGGCAGGTGGCGTTGCATGAATGAAGGACCGTTCTTGTAGAAATCGATAGCGGTCGGTGCGACGATATATTCGGCATCGGTCCCGTTGGGATATTCACCGTTGCGATGAAAAATGTCCGACCCGCTGTGAACCTCTTTCATCGTTTGCAAGAGGAGCTGGACAATTTCCGGATGCAGGTCGTTGCGAATCAAAATCTTGGATGTGGTGCCAATCAGCTGGATGTCGGCGGGTGGGATATTTTTGTCGATATCGACGACACCGTGCGGCAAAATGAGGCGATTGAGATCGGGGAAGATGCGCGTGAAGGCTTCAGCCATCGGGAAGCTCATAAGCCGAACCTTGGGATTGCGCAGGAACGATTGCACGGCTGTCGCCTCGGGCACGCCGATGATCCAAACGACATCGACAGCGCCATCATTCAGCGCCTTGTCGGCCGCTGAACCTGCGAAGGGCAGGAACGTCGCGGTCTCCGCCGTTATGCCGCCTTTGCCTAGAATCTGTTCGGCAGTGAACCTCGTCGCGCTTCCCGGCGGCCCAACGGCAATCCGCTTGCCTTTGAGTTGCGACAGTTGATCAAGCGGCTGATTCGAGGAATAGAAAATCCAGAAGGGCTGGTTGTAGGCAGTGCCCAGTGACAGAACATCGGGCGCACGCTTGGCGTCGGAAACGCCACCGGTCACGAAACCTATTTGAACGCCCGAATTTGGATCCTGCAGGAGCTTGACGTTCTCAACCGCGCCCGCGGTTTCGCGCAATTCCAGGTCGACATTATAGCGTGCGAATATTTCCCGGTATTGCCGGCCGTAATACTCGAATGACGCACCTTTGAAAGCCGTGGCCATGACGACTTTTGACGGCGGCGCGGGAATGAAATGAATCAAGGCAAGTGAAACAATCGCGACGACGCCAACGACCGCGGCCAACGTCCTGAAGAGTTGCCAGCGATTGAACCCCATGACAGACATCCCCCCAATTGCCCCAGTTGGGGGACAACGACAGCAATTCCGCTATTAAATCTACGTTGTCGGAACCATGCAATGCGAGTCGAGGTTTTGCCAATAGCCAAGGGGTATGTCAGCAATCCTCTTGACGAGGACATTTCCAACCGCTGACCGTCCGATCAGGATTGGCGCCACATTGGGGGTCGTGTGCTTTATGAAGGCTGAATTTGCGGTGGCGGCTATTTGGGTTGGTCTGACAACGGTGCCATTGATGGCGGCGGATGGCATTGCGCCGGGTCTATGGAAAATCACGACCATGGCGTTAAACAACGGAATGAAGCTGCCGCCTCAGACAAATACGCGTTGCCTGACCGCCGAGCAGGCCAACGATCTTGCCGACACGTTCTCTCCGCGGTTCGGAGGCATGAATACGACGTGTCAACAAACCCAGTATGCGAAGTCTGAGCAGAAGTTGACGTGGCGGCTCGAGTGTAGGGGACAGTTCAATATGGACTCTGCTGCTGAGTTCACCTTTTTCAGTCCACTCCGCTATACGGCTGTCATCTCAACGAAAGGCTGGATAGGGGATCAGCAAATCTCGGATGCACAGATGACGCTCGAAGGCGAATATGTCGGAGCCTGTCAGTAAAGGCGAAACTCAGCGGGGCGGCTGCTGCCGCAAGGCGCAACGTCGGGCCGCAGAAGCGCGGTCCCCAGCAAAGCTCCTGCAAACACCAATAGTAAAGCGATGACAAGCGTGGCCATCCAAGCCTCCCTTGTGAAGGCGGCTTTACATCAGGCGTTAAAGGTCGGTCTTGTGAACCATTTGTGAGCTGAGCAATTCAGACGCGGGACGTCGGCTCAGCCATCGAACCTTTCGCTTTGGTGGTGGCGCGGATGATTTGAGAAGGGTTATCTCACCGGTGCTAATATAAATTTGCACCGGTTCGGACCTCCGTCACCACACTTAGCCAAACCTTGCGGTCGAGGTCGTTTTCCGGGTTATCGTTTCCCTATAGGCCAATTGATTGTTCGCCCCAAAATGCTCACAAACTGCAGCGGTTTGAGTGCAGTTCGTATGTCACAAAGGAACCAATGTCATGCCGAGCAAGTCCCCCCGTACTTTTGATCCGGCGTTGGCTACCGGACTCCCGGATGAGGCCCGCAAAGCGGTGAAAATCGCGTTTGATGCGATGTCGACTTGGCGTACGCAGATCGTGAATAACGAGAAAAACATCGAAGCGGTGATCGACAAGGTCGCTGCTGGTGCAAAAGCACTGGGATGGCCCGAGGAAATCGTCGATGCCACCCGTACGCAAATGGAAACAATGAACGAGATGCAGCTTCAACTGATGGACCAGGTGATGGACGCCTGGGAGCAGCAAATCAAAACGCCTAACGCGGCGTCGGCGATGCTGTCGAAGTTGAAGTCCTTGTCTCCCTTCAGCCCGATGGCCAGTTGGCCAGGCGCGGGCAACTCGCAAATGAATCCATTCGGGCTCTATATGCAGGTCGCGCAGCAGTGGCAAAAGGCATGGAGTGACGCGATGGCGCCCTGGATGAAACACTGAAGGCGCGAACGCAAACCGACCGGCGCTATTCGAGCGTCGCCACTTCGTGATTGGTTCGATTGCCGCTACAGGCCCTTGGCGGACATTTCGGCTGGATCCACGAATGTCGCATCCCTGCGGCGGCACTGTCATAAAACTATCGCGGGTATCGCATTGCGACCGCTCCAAACAGCCTTTATTATTTTTTTATTGTAGGCCGCCGCTGTACGTGACGGCCCAAGTTGCGCCTTGAGTGTCGGGGGCGGCCATGAGGCGACGGGATTTTATCACGGTCATTGTTGCCTGTGCGGCGGCGTTTCCGCTCGGGGCGCATGCGCAGCAACCTGCGAAGCCAGTCATCGGCTATCTCAGCTTTACGGCGCCGGACGAGCGACCGACGCTGGTGGCGGCGTTCCGCCAAGGCTTGGAAGAAGCCGGTTTTGTCATCGGGCAAAACGTGGCGATCGAATACCGCTCCGCAGACGGCAACTATGACCGGTTGCCCGTGCTGGTTGCAGAGCTGGTCAAAATTCCCGTTGCTGTCATTGCAGCCACCGGCGGCGAAGGTGTGGCCCGTTCCGCAAAAGCCGCGACGTCAAAAATTCCGATTGTGTTCACGTCGAGCTCCGATGCGGTGAAAGGAGGGCTCGTCGCGTCACTCAATCGGCCGGGCGCGAACGTCACGGGCGTGAGTCTGCTTGGCATGGCGCTTGATGCCAAACGCCTGCAACTTTTGCACGATCTCGTTCCCCGCGCGAAAACCGTCGGGGTTCTTGCAAATCCAAAGAGTCCGGCGTTGACAGACTTGCCGAACATGCAGGCTGCCGCGGACACGAATGGTCAGCGTCTTGTCGTTCTCGAGGCGGGAAGTGATGCTGACCTCGAAGCAACTTTTTCCTCATTGCAATCGCGGGGCGTGGACGCGCTGCTGGTCACCACCAATCCGTTTTACGAAGGACGTCGCGATCAAATCGTGGCGCTCGCGAAACGCTATTCTGTGCCTGTCGTGTATCCTTGGCGTGAATATGCGGCTGTGGGCGGGCTGATCAGCTACGGCACTAGTTTTACGGAATCCTATCGTCAGGCCGGCCTGTATGTCGGCCGTGTCCTAAAAGGCGAGAAGCCCGCCGACCTGCCTGTGGTGCAGGCTTCAAAGTTCGAACTACTCATCAATGCCAAAACGGCCAAGGACCTTGGCCTGACCGTGTCGCCCTCGACCCTCATCGCCGCCGACGAGGTGATCGAATAGGTCCAATGCTCGCATTCCGACCTGCAATACTTGCGCGTCGACGGCTTGATCGACCGACGAGGTGATTGAATAGCCAGTCTTCTCGCAGTAGGTCGGCGAAACGGTATCTACGTCGGTGTAATTATTCTGTCGTGCGCGGCTGTTAAGGTTTCTTGCTTACCATAACGACAGGCCGCAGTTGTCGATGCATCGCTTTTGGCTCATGTGGGCATTGGGTCCACCAATGCTGCAAAGATTGTCCTATACCCGCGATGCCGTACAGGTCCTGAGGACTGCAACGCGCCGTCGTCTCGATGATGGCGCCTGGCACGTGTGGACGGTCACGCTTCCCAGACGTTCAATCACCGGCCGTCTCGTATGGGGCACCGTGTGGCGCCGCCGCGACCAGGGCCGGTGGCTCTACAAGCGATACGTCGAGCCACGAGTTAAGTGACGACGACGATCTCCACGCGCGCGATCGGCGCGCACAATGGTGGTCTGTAACCACTTCCAATTTCTTATCACTTTGTCGCCCAATATCGCCCCCAACTTCGCCATACGGGCGTGCGGTTTTTTCAAGCGGGCCGCACATTCTGCGGAAGGGGAGTGAATTGCATGAGGACGCTGCTCGTCGGCGCTCTAATCGCGTCCTTAATGGGCTGCTGTCGTACTCCGCCGCAGGCGACGCTCGAACGATGCACCACGAAAGGCTGTGTGCAAAGAACCGCAGCCAAACTGCAGACTGAAATTAAACGAGTGGCATTCAAGACCAGCCCCGCGCCGACAAATATAAAATCCGCAACGGCTCCGGCGCCGGCGAAGCCGGAATCAGCTGAACCGACCGACCAGATCGGCCTTATCGGAAAAAATGCAGCTCCAGTGATCAGTCCGACGCCCGACATTCCGGTGCCCGGTCAGTCCAATGAGACGTCCGAAGCCGTCATGAACAAGGCGAAGGCCACGACCGCCTCGATCTTGGCTGATCCGGAATCCGCCGAGTTTGATGATATGAAACGGGCGATGAGAAACGGCATGTCGGGCCAGCCTGTCGACAGCATTTGCGGTCGCGTAAAAGAGAAAAAAGCGGGCGAAAGCGTCAGCGATCGGCCGTTTTTGTATCTGGTAAAAGAGGACAAGGCTTATATCGACGACGGCCATCCGGAGTCGGTGGCAGCAACCTGGTATCGCGGCGTCTGTATCAATCCAGATGCGCCGAAACAGGATTCCAGCCAGCAACCAGCCAAATGAGATAGCGGAGTGCCGGCATAGTCGCCGACGCCCGGTGTTTGGCTATTGGGGACGCGTCCAAGAAAATTGACAACGCGCGAACGACGCCACCTGGTGAGTGTTTTTTGATGCCAGGCTGATCGCCTGCTGGCTAATGAATGCTATGCCCAGTTTCGGAAAGAACGAGAACGTCATTATCGACCAGGGCTCCGCCTGGACGGCCGAGATCTGCTCGTCGAAGAACCCGACAACGCTGCCCCGCGAGGCGGGCACCGGCGGGAGGTGAGGCAACCCAGATTCCTTTGCCTGTTTTTGCAACTCCGGATCCTCGGGAAATTCGGTCCACGAAATGGCAACGTCCTTTTTGTCAGAGTCGATGACAAAGGTTGGCTTCCCGCGATACTCGTCTTTTGTCGGACCTTTCAGACTTGGTTCGACTTTTCCCGATTGACCGCCGGCAGGGGCATTCATGCGCTCGGCGAGCGAGACGCCATACGCCATGCTCACGCCCTCAGGCTTTTCACATGAGATCGTCACGAGTGGGTCGGCAATGGCGTTCGGGGAGAGTGCAATTGTAACAACGGCACAAAGAGCAAGCGGCCTGAAATCCATATGCAGCCTCCACGGGCAAGCCCGAAGACTAGCACATTTCATCAGAAGTAACTCGATACGAAAACAAACAGGATGACGATCGCCACGCCTGCGACGATGAATCGATCGGCTTTGTTCTGAAAAAATCGTTGAAAATTGCTCTCATTCGGCATCGACTACCGAAATCCGTATTTAACGTAATCTTCCGCAATATCGGCCTTGATGGTCTTTGCGCGTTCGATGTCGGCATTGCCACCCGTGCTGTCGCCGTTTTTCAATTTGGCGACGCCACGACCATAGAGCCATTCGGAATTGTTGGGATTTTTCGTCAACGTCAGCGCTGCATCGTAGTCGGCAACGGCCTTGTCGAATTGCCCGAGCTTCAAATAGACCAATCCGCGATAGCCCAGGATCTGCGGAATCTTCGGGGCGAGACTGTTCGCCTTATCGCAGTCCTCGATCGCCTCCCGCAATTGCTTGCCGACCACCGCGCGGGACCAGCAGCGCTGGCCCCACAGGCGCGAGTTGTTGGCATCCAGTGCGAGGCCCGCTGTGTAATCCCCCACCGCTTGCTCGTGATCACCCTTGTGGCCGTAGGTGTAGCCCCGATTGTAAAATGCGTCGGCATCGTTGGGGCTGAGCCGGATTGCCTCCGAGTGGTCGGCGATGGCGCGATCGAAATCGCCGTGACGCGCGTAAGCATTGCCGCGATGCATGTAACCGGCGGAGTAGGTCGGATAGATGCGGATGGCCTCGTCATGGTCCGCGATAGCGTTCTTGAAATCGCCGGCGCGCTCACGCTGGTTGCCGCGATTGCTGTAGATGAGCGCAAGATTGCGTCGGTCATAGCGACCGGATTTGATGGCGCGCGTGCAAGCCTCGATTGCGGCCTCGCCTGATCCCCGCACGCAAACCTCGCCGTCGTCCGCTGCCGCAGGAGCAACAGGCCATGCGGCGGCAACGGCGATAAAGCCAGCACGAATCAAATTTTGGAGAGTTGTGAGTTGCACCAAACGCCCCCCGTTGTTTGGTCAAGTCGGCTTGACTGTAGCGCTCGACGTTGTCTTGGGCCACTGCAAAAGATGCGGTGTCGATTGCAGCAAATGTCCGCTTTGCGCGTACAGCGGAGCAGTCATTCGTCGCTCACATATCAATCAAAATCAAAAGCCGACATGAGGCTGTTTCCAACAGTGTTTTACGAAGCTCAAAATGTCTCAAGCACTCCTGAAGAATAAATAAAGGTTTCCTAGACGCCGTAATGGTTGCAGCAAGATTAGCGCTGACCTACTTCGCTGAGTGGCAAAGCGCTCAGGAGTGCATCTTGGAATCGAATAGAAAATATCAAGCGATCGGTACCTCTCCGGTTTGGCAAATCATGTTTCTTGCGATCGCGCCAGCGATCGGAATTGGTATTTGTCGCTTTGCATATGCGCTCGTCTTGCCCGACATGCGCGACAGCCTCGGCTGGTCGTATTCGGTGGCTGGCGTCATGAACACCATCAACGCCGCCGGTTATCTGGCGGGTGCGCTCGGCGCGAATGTCGTTATCCGACGATTTGGTATGCTCCAGACAATTCGCGTCAGCACCATTGTTTCCGTGCTCACGCTTGCAATGTCCGCGCTTACGGGCGACCTGATCCTGTTCGGTTGCGTTCGGTTATTGTCCGGCGTGACTGGAGCATTCGCCATGGTGGCGGGAAGTGCCATTGCGACCGGCATCGCACAGGCGCAACGGCAGCATCAGGCCTTCTATCTGAGCCTGTTTTACCTTGGCCCGGCCATTGGAATTCTGATTTCGGGATTCGTTGCACCGTTCCTTTTGGAGTGGCACGGGGCCGGATCCTGGTGGATTACCTGGGGAGTGCTGGCCGCGATTTCGACCTCGCTGACAGTTCTATTACTGACGGCGCGTGTCGATGACTCGGTGGCACCGGCGAATACAGCAAAGGCTCACATCGGACCAACACCTGTGCTCTTCTATCTCATCGGCTACTTCTTGTTTGGTACAGGTTATATCGCGTACATGACCTTCATGATTGCCTATGTGCGTAATGTCGGCGGCGGCGCGCTGTCACAGAGCGCTTTCTGGACTTGCATCGGAGTTGGCGCGCTTGCCCATCCCTGGACATGGTCGAAGTTGATGGCGAAAAGCCGCGGCGGTGGTGGCACGGCACTGCTGACAGGGATTAGCGCTATTGGAGCCGCGCTGCCGCTCTTTGGCACGTCGCCGATACTGTTCGGTGTTTCCGCACTGATCTTCGGCAACGCGTTCTTTGCCGTCGTATCGTCGACCACCGCGTTTATACGAGTGAACTATCCGCGCGAAGCATGGGCGAAAACCATTGCTATGATGACAGTCGCGTTCGGCGTTGGACAGATGGTCGGCCCCATCGCGATCGGCATCATCACGGACAGGATGGGCAGCCTGTCATATGCCTTGAATGTTTCAGCCGCGATTTTGGCCGTCGGTGCGGTCGCTTGCCTGTGTCAGCGGCCGATCGATCAACGCGCTCCGCAAGCGCGCGTGCAACCGATTTGAGTTAATCAAGGCCCGCCCGGCGCAGCGCTCCTACATAGTGCTCGCGCTGGGCTTCGTTGACCGGCATCTGGCGTTCCATCCAGGCCAGCGTGATGTCGGGCTGCACACGGCGAACCTCTTGGATCATGGCCTTGGCAAGATCGTTGTCGCCCGTCATGGCGGCCGCAGCAGCGAGCAATCGATAGGGGCTGACGAAATCAGCACGCTGACGGATCGCTTCGCGCGCTAACCGCATCGCCTCATTATAGTTACGCCCGACGAACTCCGCATAAGCCGCGACGCCGTTGTAGATAGCGGAGAATGGATCGCGCGGGCTCAGACGCAGCGCATGACGGGCGGCTTCGGAGCCTTCCTGCCATCGCCCCACGTATGACAGGCCCAGCCCGTAGTAGCCTTGTGCGAGCGCGAAGTTCGGATTGAGGCGCAAAGCCAATTCGAACTCGGCAAGCGAGTCCTCGAAGCGGCGTAAGTACACGTAAGCCGTGGCAAGCCCAAGATGCGCCCAAGGATCTTCGCTGTCAGCCTGGACAGCCGCCAATCCGGTGCGTTGGGCGATCGAAACAGCCGTCGGCACATCCTCCCAACCCATGTGCGCGCCGAAGGTGTGACTGACGGCAAGGACGGCAAGTGCCTGGGCGTAGTTGGCATCGATGGCGATAGCCTGCTCAAGTAATTCCTGAGCCTTGAGATTGTCTTCGCGGGTCACGCTCCAATAATGCGACAGGGCCCGCATGACCAGACCCCAGGCATCGAGATTCTCAGGAGCCTTACGCCGCGCGCGAAAGTTCTCGGCAGCGTAGATCTGCGGCTCAATAGCTGCAACGACGGCTTCAGTGATCTCGTCCTGCACGTCGAAGACACCAGCCAGCTGGCGATCGTAGCGCTCCGACCAAAGCTGATTACCGATCGCGGTGTCATTGAGCTGTGCCGTGATGCGCACGCGATCGCCACTCTTGCGGACGCTGCCTTCGATCAGATAGTTGACCCCGAGTTCCTCGCCGATCCGTTTCGTGTTTATCGGCTGGCCTTTGTAGACGAAGGAGGAATTGCGAGCGATGACGAGGAACCAGCGCACCTTGGACAGTGCCGTTATGATGTCCTCGCTGATGCCGTCCGCAAAATAGTCTTGCTCCGGCTCGCCGCTCACGTTGACGAAGGGAAGAACCGCGACAGCAGGCCGGCTCGGTCGAATCGCGGGAGTGCGCGGCTCGGGCGCAGGCGTCGCTTCGCTTTGAACCGATTCTGTCGACACTTCCCCGACGAAGCGCACGCCCCGACGCGGTATGGTGCGGATCAGCCTTTGCTCGTCTCCATTGTCGCCGATCGCCCGACGCGCGGCATTCATGCGACTGGACAGAGTCGAGTCGGACACGATTCGGCCAGCCCAGACCGAGGCGATAAGATCGTCTTTGGTGACGACGCGGTCACGGTTCTTCACGAGATACACGAGCAGGTCAAACACTTGCGGCTCGACTGCAACCAGAGTTGATCCGCGACGCAGCTCTCTTCGGTCGGCGTCAAGTTTATGGTTACCAAAGTAAAATTGCACTGTGACGCCCCACGCGCACATCGCCTGAATTGTTTGGTACGCGCCGTTCAAGCACAAAATAGGGCTCCATCAAAGCGCGGCCATCCCCGTTCAAATTGCCAGCTTTAGCCGCTACGATGCTCGGGCCAGCGCGGGAGTGATGATGCCAGGAGTTCTTCTCAGCGACCAGATGACGCGGCATCGGCTTTGAGGCGTCGCTGGCATTTCCGAGTTCGCACTAATCAGATACTTCCGGTTGCTTGCAAAGAACAAGAACGTCGACCAACGGTGAAAAACTTTTCCAGGGATCGTGTTTTGCGTTAGATCAAATGCCGACGGACAAAGCGATATAGAGAGCGGAGTGGGGTTTTCAGCAGCAATGTCTAAGAGGACCGTGAGGGGAAAAAACAAGCCGTTGAAAGGCCGCAAACGAAAGACTTCGCGTCGCGACCCCGGCAAGCGTTTCGCTCAACTGGAAACTGAACTGCAGGCGAACAAGGCGCGGTGGGAAGCCGTTGTCGCAAACCCGTTCATGGGCATCACGGTTCTCGGCAAAACGCAACATTTCGTGGCAGCCAATTCGACTTTCCAGACGATGGTCGGGTATAGCGAGGCTGAACTAAAAAAGCTGACGCCGCTTGACATCACTCCCGCCGGAGATCGTGAGGCCAACAGGGTTCTTCTGAAAGAGCTGCAGCGCGGCAAGCGCCAGCATTACGAGCTCACGAAAAGGTTGCAGCGGAAAGATGGCGAGGTGATCTGGGTTCAGCTGTATGTTTTTGGAATTCCCGATCAGGGTGCCGTCGGCATGACTGTGAATATCACGGAAAAAATGCGTGCTGAAAACGCCCTGCAGGTCGCGCGGACGGAGCTTGCCCGCTCGGCGCACGTAAGCCGAATGGGTGCGATGACGGCGTCAATTGCGCATGAAATCAATCAGCCTTTGGCCGCCATCGTGGCAAACGCCAGTGCCGGGCTGCGCTGGGCAGAACGGACTCCTCCGCATCTCGACGATATCCGTGAAAGCTTTGAGCAGATCGGGCAGGAGGGCAGGCGTGCCGCCGAAGTGATCGACAGCGTACGTTCGATGTTCAAGTCCAAGGAATTGGCGCACGTTTCCGTCGATCTCAATCAACTCATTCGCGAAGTGCTGGCATTGGTTGAAGGTTCCATCCAGAAGCACGGAATCACCATGCGTACCGAATTGGATGAAGCGCTCGTTTCGGTAACGGGAAACCGAGTGCAACTGCAGCAGGTTCTCTTTAATCTCCTGACAAATGCGATCGAGGCGATGGAATCCGTTGCCAACCGCAGAATGCTGGTCAGGTCCGAACTCGGAAACGGTGAAATCCGTGTCACCGTCGAAGATTCCGGCAGCGGCATCGATCCGAAGGACATCGACAAGATCTTCAGTTCATTCTTTACGACCAAAGCCGAAGGCATGGGAATGGGTTTGTCGATCTGTCGCTCGATCGTCGAGTCGCATGGTGGCCGCCTCGCGGCTCTGCGTGCGCACGCGCAAGGGGCCGCGTTCCAGTTCACGTTGCCGCTCGGTGTGCCTGATACGGACGCCAGTTGATTCGACTTTCAGCGATCGCAAACTCAGGTGCGCGCAGTTCTGGTTGTGGCGGCAACCTGGCCAAGCTTGCCGGTGAGTCGATTGCGCGGGGAGCGGGGTAAATTGCCTTCGGAGCGATGGACACTGTGTCCGGCGACTTCGCTGCAAATCCGTTCACGACCCGAGCGAACGGCGTGCCATGGCGCGAAAGCGGGTATTTGCCTAGGATTGGCCCTCGTCGTGAAAGCGCGGGGGCCAGATGCAGCGACGCGGTGGCAAGGCAAAGGCTGAGAAAGTCCGGCGTCGGCCAAAGGCGCGGACCAAGCCCGGCAAAGCTGTACTGGCGCGCGCATCCATTGCAAAACTTGACGAACGGCTGCGCCAACGCACCCGCGAACTCGAAGAAGCGCTTCAGCAACAGACCGCCACAAGCGAGGTGCTGAGTATCATTCGCCGTTCGCCGGCCGATCCGCAGCCGGTATTCGAGGCGATTGTTCAGAGCGCCACTCGCCTGTGCGACGGCGTTTTCAGCGTTTTCTATCTTTACGACAATGACCGCATGCGCATTGCGGCGTTGAAAAATTTCACGCCTGAGGCGACCAATCAGCTTTACGGACGCCAGGAGCTCCAGCAACTCAACCGCTCGTTCGTCGGAGGCCGCGCCATTCTGGATCGTGCCGTCGCGCTCATCCCTGACGTGCTTGAAGATCCGGAGTATTCGCGTGAATTTGCGCTTGCCGGCGGATGGCGGGCTGTGCTCGCCGTGCCCTTGCTTCGCGATGGAAAGGCCATAGGGGCGCTAACGGTCGGCAAAGCTGAGCCGAACTCTTTTTCGGAGCGGCAGATTCAGCTCCTGAAAACATTCGCCGACCAGGCGGTGATCGCAATAGAAAACGTGCGTCTGTTCGAAAGCGTGCAGACGCGAACGCGTGAGTTGGCCGAATCTCTGGAGCATCTGCGGACCACGCAGGATCGTCTTGTCCAGACACAGAAAATCGCATCGCTCGGTCAGCTAACTGCCGGCATCGCGCACGAGATGAAGAACCCGCTCAATTTCGTCAATAACTTCTCGACACTTTCCGCCGAGCTAGTCGATGAGTTGAATGACACGCTGAAGGGCCTGCCGTTCTCCCACGATGCGCGCACGCAGCTCAATGAACTGACTGAAACGTTGCGCGACAACCTCGAGAAGGTCGTTCATCACGGCCGACGCGCGGATGCGATCGTCAAGAACATGCTACTGCACTCGCGCGAATCCTCGAGCGAGCACCGGCGCGTCGATATCAACGGCATCGTCGAAGAAAGCCTCAAGCTCGCCTGGCACGGCGCGCGGGCGCAGAAGCAGGGCTTTGAAATCGCAATCGAGCGAACGCTCGATCCGACTGCGGGTGAAGTCGACGTGTTTCCGCAGGACGTGACGCGGGCGCTTTTAAACGTGATCGTGAACGGCTTCTACGCAGCGAGCAAACGCAAGACGGAGGCCGGCAGCGGCGACGTCTACGAACCGAAACTTGCGGCTTCCACAAAGAGTCTGGGTGATCGCGTGGAAGTCAAGATCCGCGACAACGGCACCGGAATGTCCCCCGACGTGAAAGAGAAGATGTTCGACCCGTTCTTCACGACGAAACCGGCCGGAGAGGGGACCGGACTCGGTCTCTCCATCAGCCACGACATCATCGTCAAGCAGCACGCCGGTTCGATTGAAGTCGAAACCCGCCCTGGGGAATTCACCGAGGTCCGGGTCATCCTGCCGCGTTCAGCGCTGTTTGTCTGAGTCTCGCCGACCTGCTGGCTTTCATTCAATCATAACGCACGAGCTCTGGATGTCCGCGCGTGACTCCGCAATCACGCTAAAAACAGGTTGAGACTAGGGAACGTCGGGAGTGTCACCCCACTTCGACGAACTGACTGGGCCGCGCGGTCTTACCGTACGGCCCTATTTTTCGATGCGCTGCGAGTCCCTGGTGGGACATTTCGTGCGCGCAGAGACCCTGTTCGTTGCCGTTATCCGTCAGTCTCCGCAGGCCTGGGAGGCATCGAGGAATTTGGTGTGACGGTGGCGAGCTGCCCAACTTCTGCTAGTTCGCTCTCCAGCGCTGCAATTCGGCGGCGGAGTTGATCGTCATTGATTTGCATGAAGACATTTGCCGCCTTGTCGGCCAGTTCGGCAAGCATGGAACGTTCTTCATGGCTTAGCGCATTGCCGGTCGCGTGCGGTCCATAAAGCGCTAGCCCCAGGCAGCGCAACCGGTCCCCCACCGGAACTGCCAGAATAGGCCGTGTCAGACCGTCGGGAAGGTCGCTCCGCGTGGCAGCCGCAGCGTCGACGTCATAGGGCCGATTGGCCTTTGCGGGCGCGAGCAAAGGATCACGTGGATCGAGTACATGCGTTGCCCCATCCCATGTTTCGTCGGCTGCGGTGCGTCGGAAGACATGGCCCTGCTCGCGAAAGATGCTTGCTGAAGCAAGCCTGAGCGCGTTGTGCACCCCTTGGACGAGCTGCGATTCAACCTCAACATAATTTTTTGACTTCAATACCGCGTCACCGAGGTGCTCTCCGGCTCTCGCGACCGAACGGTTGAAAAGCCAGTCAAGGTAGTGGGCGGCATTGTCGTGAATTTTTGAAGTCAGAAAAAGAATGACAGCTGCAATTCCGACCCACGCCCACGCCGGCAGCGTTATCTTCTCGCTGATCCCTTCGCGAATGTGATCAATGCCCTCGTGTAGGAAGAGTATGGGCAAACTGAGAAGCAGGCCAAGAATGGTTACACGACGAAGCGGAATACTTACTTTTACGACATATGGTTTGCGCAGAGCCTCGCTGACGAGGAGGCAAAGAACGCCATTCACCAGGTACAGCAGGCCCCACAACTGTTCAGGCGGGGAATAGCCAGGCCATAGAAAGTCGAGAAGGGTTGTTGTTGTTCCTGCATCCGCGAAGACGAGGGCCGGCAATCCGATCACGCAGCCCCAGATCACCCAACGCAGGCGCTGATAATCCTTGAGCGGGAGCTCGCGCCGGCGCGCGAGCAGAATCAGGAAACCGCATGCGGCGACGATGAGTCCGCTGGCTACACCGACGCGCGTCACGATCTCCGTCGGAAACCCCAGGAGGTTCGCGTAGCTCAACACCAGCAGGAGCACGAGCAAGATCGCCACAAAGGGCAAAGCCCGTTCGATCGATCGCCACCGCGCTGTCGTTTCATCGGTCGGTGCTCTAAGCGCGAACCACAAGAAACCGGCCAGGCCGATGCCCTGCGCCACGGCGCCGGCCAGACCCTGTGCGAGCAAGGCGACAGGCGAGTACAGCTGCAGGAGTGCGTAATATTGCGCGGACTGGCCCGGATTGAACCAGATGACGTAAAGGAAGAATCCCCACGTCATAATTCCCGGCATTGTCCAAACCAGCCAGGCGGCGGCCAGAATAACAAGTATCGCGGCGAGTTGATCAAGCACTAGAACGACGAGGACCCATCCGTTATACGGCCGCTGTTTTGCAACGATGTCGATTTTTCGCGCCGGTCGATCGGGAGTGGCAGCCATCACGAGTTCGGCACGCCGTTGATTGGTGACGAGACGAAAACCTCCCAAGGCGGCCATCGCACTCGCGCATCGCAAAGTGTTTAGAGGGATGCAGCGCATCTGCTTGAGATCGAGCCTGTCACCGACACGCAGACCGGCCTGAAAGGCGGGTGATTCGGCTACGTGCGGGAACGGACCCTGTATATCGGTTATGACGCCATCGTTATTGGCGTAAAATCCGAATGAACCCAGCGGCTGATACAATCGATAGAAGTCGGGCACGATCATCGCCAGCGCCCAGAATGTGAGCGCCGCCAATAGAACGCGATCTGCGATGAGCCGATGTCCGCGCATCCTTTCGGATTTTCTACGATCCGACGCAGGAAGCCAACGGGCTTGCCAACCGCGCTTTGCGAGCAGTCTGAGGATTGCCGAACATCATCGCGATGTACTTTGCGCCAGGCGGAAGCCGAACAGCACCACGATCACACCAGCTAGTTGCAATGCGGTTGGTGTCTCACCGAGCGCCAGCCATCCGATCAGCAGCACAAATGGGGGCACCAGTGAAGGGAAGACCGCCGCGCGTCCCGCGCCCAGGAGGTGGACCGACTGAGCGAACAGGTAAATTGCGGCAGGACCCGCCAGAACGCCCTGCAGAATGGCCTGCAACAAAACTTCCCGCCAGCCGAGCGCTATAATGCGATCGAGACCGCCGAGAGCCCAATCAACGGGAACGATGGACAGCGATATGACACTGATGACCATTGTGGCCGGCATCGGCGAGATCCGCCAGAACCGCAGCAATATCCCGAACGTCGCGAACATCAGGCCGGTCAAAACGAATATGAGATCGCCGGCGACGCCGTGCAGGCCTATCGCGAAGGCCGACTCGGCGCCTATCACCAACAATCCGCAAACAATGATCACCGCGCCAATCGCGCGTGTCGTGGTGATCTTCTCTCCGAGCCAAAGCGTGGCGAGAAGCAGTCCGCCGAGCGTTGCACAGGAAGGCTGGATCACGCCGCCATGTCCAAGCGGGACCAACAAGAAGCCTGCGTTGCTGATGAGTACGAAGCAGGGGCCGCCGAGAATAGCCAGTAGGATCGCACGGCCCCAGCCGATGCCATTGAGATCGCGGATGCCACCGCGAACGACCAGCGGCAGGAATGCTATTCCGGCCCAGAGGTAGCGGTGAATTGCCAGATCGAGTGGCGAAAATCCGGCGGTCAGGCCGTGACGGACACCGGCAAATCCGGCCGCCCAGAAGAGGGATGCCCCTATTCCGCAGGCAATGCCGACGGCCGCGGAGCTAAATCGACCGGTCGAGTCCAAAATGGCATTGCGTTTGTCATCTACCACCCGCGCCACGCGCGTCCTCGACATATGGTCTCGCAAGTATTGCGAGTGACCCCGTTGTAAAAGGTGGCGCTGGCGCAGTCGCCGTACCAGCTGCCCGAGACAAGCCTGACCGGTTGTCCGGGGACCCAGCCGAGACAGGCGGGCGCTACGCCGTCGTAGCGAAAGCCGTTGACGACAAGCTGGCCACTGAAAGGTGGAGCAACGAGTTCGACCACATGCGGATAGATCGCCGCGTACCGATGGCGATGCCGGGCATACCCCGGTTCATCTGAAAAAGCCGATTGGCTAAACAGCAGCAGCACAAAAGTGATTGAGGCGACACGGGCGATCATTTTCAGTCTCCGAATAAACGGCTCCGCGCGTTTCCCGAGTGTGACCGAATCGGCCCCGGTCCGCAACGCTTCGTTGGCTGACTATGGTGACTCCCATTAGTGGCTCGGAATGACAGGCGTTTCACGCTCGCGCGCGCGCAATCGCTTCCATCAGCATCTTCTTGGCTTCCGTCGCATCACCCCATTTCACGACTTTCACCCACTTGCCGGGTTCGAGATCCTTGTAATGTTCAAAGAAATGCTGGATCTGCTGCAGCGTGATCTCGGGCAAGTCCGTGTAATTGGTGACATGCGCGTACCGTTTCGTCACCGCCGAAACCGGTACCGCAATGATCTTCTCGTCGCCGCCCGACTCGTCTTCCATCTTGAGCACACCGATCGGTCGGACATTGATGATCGCTCCAGGCACAATCGGCCGCGTATTGGCGACGAGCACATCGATCGGATCACCGTCTTGCGAAAGCGTGTGCGGGACGAATCCGTAGTTTCCCGGATAGCGCATAGGCGTGTGGAGAAAGCGGTCCACGACCAAGGTACCGGCCGCTTTGTCCAATTCGTACTTGATCGGCTCGCCGCCGATCGGAACCTCGACGATGACGTTGACATCGTCCGGCGGACTGTTCCCGATCTTGATGGCATCGATCCGCATGGAACGCTCTCGCTGCTGCGATCACATTATAACTATGGCCGCTGACGACAGCGACTAAGGAATATGCGGCAATCGACCGGAAATCGTGGAATGCCAGGCTTTCGGCTTGGAGCCGATACCTTTCGTCTTGCGGATGATGTTCGAAATTGCGATCGCTGGCGAAATCTTGCTGCGCCGCGATAACCTTTTGGTGATCAGGTGAGTTTCCGGCGCAATCCGATTGTTCATTGCGGGCCAGAGAATTAAACTTTGGTTCTTCGGATTGTCGGCGGACAGCCCGTGCAAAAAATCTGATCCGGGAGGATACAGAATGCTTCGTCTTACCATCAATGGAAAATCACACGATGTCGATGTGGAATCCGAAACGCCACTCTTGTGGGTTATCCGCGATTCAATCGGCATGACCGGGACAAAATACGGATGTGGAATTGCGCAATGCGGCGCCTGCACTGTGCACATTGACGGCGCGGCGGTACGTTCGTGCGGCGTCACGGCCGGCGATGCCGTCGGAAAGAATGTCACCACCATAGAAGGCCTTGCCGAGAACGGGATTCTCACCAAGGTCCAGCAAGCCTGGATCGACCTCGACGTGCCGCAATGCGGGTACTGTCAGAGCGGCATGATCATGGCTGTCTCGGCTCTGTTGAAGGAAAAACCGAAGCCGACCGACGCCGACATCGACAACTCGATTACCAATATCTGTCGGTGCGGAACATTTCAGCAAGTACGCGCGGCGATCCATGCCGCGGCCAGCGCGTAAGGGAGGGCATCATGAATTACATGCCACTCGACCGCCGGTCATTTCTTGCAGGGTCGGCAACCGTCGGCCTGTCGCTCGGCTTCCATGTGCCATTCGTATCTCCGACGAGCGCGGAAGGCGCGCCAGAAGTCAATGCCTGGGTTGTCGTCAAACCCGACGACACCGTCATTATCCGCATCGCACGCTCGGAGATGGGCCAGGGCACGCTCACCGGGCTCGCACAGATGGTCGCCGAGGAACTCGAATGCGACTGGTCCAAAGTGACGACCGAATACCCAACACCGGGCGAAAGTGTTGCCCGCAAGAATCCCTGGGGTGATTTCGGCACTGGCGGCAGCCGCGGCATCCGTACCTCGCAAGATTACGTGCGCAAAGGCGGCGCGGCGGCGCGCATGATGCTCGTCCAAGCCGCGGCCAACGAATGGAAGGTGCCGGCGTCCGAGTGCACGGCGGCGAATAGCGTGATCACGCACAAGGCGTCGAACCGTTCGACGACTTACGGAAAGGTCGCAGCCGCGGCGGCGCAGATCGAGCCGCCCAAAGACGTGCCACTCAAGGACCCGAAGGACTGGAAGCTCATTGGCAAGAGCGTCAAGCGCCTCGACACCGCCGACAAGACGGTCGGTAAGATGATGTACGGCGTGGACGTCAAGTTGCCGGGCATGCTCAACGCCACGATCAAGGCCTGTCCGGTGTTCGGCGGCAAACTGAAGAGTTTCGACGCCGCCAAGGTCGAGTCGATGAAAGGCGTCAAGAAGGTCGTGCCCGTTGGCGACAATGCGGTCGCCGTCATCGCCGATACGTGGTGGCACGCCAAGTCCGCGCTCGATGCGCTGCCCATCGTCTGGGATGGCGGCGAGAATGCCAAGGTATCGAGTGAATCGATTGCCAAGTGGCTCAAGGAAGGCCTCGACTCCGACCAAGCCTTCGTCGGCAACAAGAACGGCGACGCAAAGGCGGGACTCGCGAGCGCTGCGAAGAAAGTGGTGGCCGAATATGGGTACCCCTACCAGAACCACGCGTGCATGGAGCCGTTGAACGCGACCGCGCTCTACACGCCTGACCGATGCGAGGTCTGGTGTGGCACACAGCACGGACAGGCGGCGTTTGCTGCGGCACTTGAAGCGTCCGGCCTGCCGGCGAGCAAGGTCGAAGTCTACAAGTACATGCTGGGCGGCGGCTTCGGCCGACGCGGCCGCTCTGACTATGTCACGCAGGCCGTTCTGATCGCCAAGCAGATGCCCAGCACGCCGATCAAGCTGCTGTGGTCGCGCGAAGAGGACATGCAACACGGCACCTATCATCCGGTGACGCAATGCCGGCTGACCGCCGGCCTCGATGACAAGGGCAATCTCAACACGTTGCACGTCCGGATTTCTGGGCAGTCGATCCTTACGGCCTTGCGGCCGGAAGCGCTGGTGAACGGAATGGATCCGGCCACGTTCCAGGGACTGAACGCGTCGGGGGAGGCGGCCATTGGCTATTCGGTGCCCAACCTTCTGATCGAGCACGCAATGCGCAATCCCCATGTGCCGCCGGGCTTCTGGCGTGGCGTCAATGTCAACCACAACGCCATCTATCTCGAATCCTTCATGGATGAACTGGCCAAGGAAACGGGAGTGGATCCGCTGGAATTCCGTCGACGACTGATGGCAAACCATCCGAAACATCTCGGCGTGCTCAATGCCGTCGCCGAGCGTATCGGCTGGGGCACACCCGCGCCGGCCGGCCAATTCCGCGGCATTGCGCAGTTCATGGGCTACGGCAGCTATGTTGCGGCTGCGGCCGAAGTCTCCGTCAACGACAACAAAGTGAAAGTCCGTCGCATCGTTGCGGCGACTGATCCTGGCTACGCCGTGAATCCTGGACAGATCGAGCGACAGATTAGCGGCTCGTTCGTCTACGGATTGTCCGCACTGTTCCTCGGCGAATGCACCGTCAAGGATGGAGCCATCGAACAGACCAACTTCGATACCTACGACAGCATGCGGATCGCGCAGATGCCTAAGGTCGAGTGCATCGTCATGCCGACCGGAGGTTTCTGGGGCGGTGTCGGCGAGCCGACGATCAGCGTGGCGCCGCCCGCCGTGCTCAACGCGATCTTTGCGGCTACGGGCAAGCGCTATCGCTCGTTCCCGCTCAAGAATCACGGGCTTAGCTTGGTCTGATTTCGGGGCGGCCGTTTTCGGCCGCCCCGCCGACATTCGAAGCGCGTCACCAAGACATGCGCCTATGAAAAAGAATCGCGTAACTCGACGCGACTTCGTCAGAACTGCAATGGCGGCTTCGGCCGCCATTTTTCCAATGCCTGCCGTCGCACAGGACGGTAATGCGCGCGTTGTCGTTGTGGGCGGTGGATTTGGCGGCGCGGCCTGTGCTCGTGCGCTCAAGCGTACAAATCCACGCTTGACCGTTACTCTCGTCGAGAGCAATCGCACCTTCACTGCGTGCCCAATGAGCAATGCGGCAATCGTCGGCCTGCGCGATCTCAAGTTGCAGGATTTTGGATACGACCAGGTCGCCGCGGCCGGTGTCAGCATGGAATTCGCCGCGGCCACGGCCATCGATCCTGCGACGAAGGTCGTTACTCTCGCCGACGGTCGCAAACTCGGCTACGAGCGCCTGGTGCTCGCACCGGGCATCGATTTTCGCTGGGATGCGTTGCCGGGTTATTCGCCTGCCGCTGCTGCCGTCATGCCGCACGCGTGGAAGGACGGCGAGCAGATTGCTTTGCTGACAAAGCAAATCGGCGCAATGGACGATGGCAGCGTGGTGGTGATCTCCGTGCCGGTCACCCCGTCGAGGTGCCCGCCCGCTCCATATGAGCGCGCAAGTCTGATCGCGCACATGCTCAAGACCAGAAAACCACGATCGAAGGTGATCGTGCTTGACGCCAAAGATTCCTTCACGATGCAACGCCAGTTCCAGGGCGCGTGGAAGGCGCTTTATCCCGGCGTGCTTGAGTACGTCGCGCTGTCCGACGGAGGACTGGTCACGTCGGTTGACGTCGCGAACAGGACTGTCGTAACCGATTTCGACAAATTTACTCCGGCGGTGGCCAACATCATTCCACAACAAAAAGCCGGTCGTATTGCCGAAATCGCCGGTGTCGCCGACCGCACCGGTTGGTGCCCGATCGATCCCCTGACTTTCGAGTCGCAGTTGCAGCCGAACATTCATGTCGTTGGCGACGCCGCAATTGGCGGCGCGATGCCGCGATCTGCCTCCGCTGCCAATTCGCAGGCCGGAATCTGCGCCGGCGCGATCGCTACGCTGCTCACCGGTGGCACGCCCGCGGCACCGACTTTAACAAGCCAGTGCTACAGCCTGATTGCGCCGGACTACGCGATTTCGCAGCGCGGCAGCTATCGTCCGGTCGACGGCATTTATAACGAAGTCGAGGGCACCGCCATAACAAGCCCAATCGATGCGCCGCAGGATGTGCGCGCCCGGGAAGCGGCCGAGGTGGAGAGCTGGTTCAAATCTCTCACCGGCGAGGTGTTCGGATGAGAGCGGCCATCGCTGCAATCTTTATTGCTTTTGTAATTGGTGACGGTTGCTTGGCCGACGAATTGGCCCAGTTCATGATTGTCGGCAACGTCATTCCCGGTTCTCTCACCGGGGTGCCCGGTGATGCGGCGCGCGGCCGTTCGATCGTGCTCAATCGCACGGTCGGACTGTGCCTGTTGTGCCATTCCGGTCCGGTCCCGGAGGAGCGGTTCCAGGGCAATCTGGCTCCGGACCTCAAAGGCACCGGTGCGCGTTGGTCCGTCGAGCAACTGCGGATGCGCATGGTCGACAGTCGGAAGCTCAACCCCGACACAATCATGCCGGCCTATTATGCGCTTGATGGATTGAGCAGGGTGGCGCCGGCTTACGCTGGCAAGCCGCTATTGACCGCGGAACAGATCGAAGACGTGGTGGCTTTTCTCGCTACCTTGCGCGACTGAAACGGAGACATGATCGGGATAATTCGGGATAATCATGGGCAGGACCAAACCAGTTGCGACCCGACGCGCAGTCATGCTCGGAGGCTTGGCTGGCAGCCTCGCGGCGACGATCAGGCTCGAGCCCGCGCAAGCGACGCCTGAACGCATGCGAGCGGCAATCCGCAACGTCGTCGGTGAAGCATCCGTCCGCAAGGGGCGGGTCGACCTAGAGGTGCCGCCGCTCGTCGAAAACGGCAATACGGTGTCGCTCGCGGTATCGGTCGACAGCCCGATGACCACGACCGATTACGTCAAGACCATTCACGTCTTCAACGAAAAGAATCCTCAGCCCAATGTCATCTCGGTCCATCTTGGCCCGCGCGCCGGCAGGGCGAAGTTTTCAACGCGCTTTCGACTGGCCGATTCGCAGATCGTCACAGCCATCGCCGAAATGAGCGACGGTACATTCTGGTCAGCCTCAGCCGATGTGATCGTGACGCTGGCGGCTTGTGTGGAGGGCATCTAGATGGCCCGCCAGTTGATCAATGTGCCGGCCAAGGTCAAGCGCGGCCAGGTGTTCGAGATCAAAACCTTGATTTCTCACATCATGGAGACGGGTTTTCGCTTCACGACAACGGGCGACAAGATCCCGCGCGATATCGTGACGACTTTTTCATGCAGCTACAATGGCGAGGAAATCTTCCGCGCCGATCTCTATCCCGCCATTTCCGCTAATCCATTCTTGGATTTCTTCACCGTGGCGACCGAAAGCGGCACGCTCGACTTCAAATGGGCCGGCGACAACGGATTTTCCGAAACCGCCTCGGCCAAGATTGTGGTGGAATGAACCCTCGAACGCCACGGGCGCTCTCGATCATTAGTCGTGTGACGGCCATTGTCTGCTTGCTGTTCGCGATCGCGAGCACGGTCCATGGCACCGATATCCCGCTCGACCAGCGGCGGTCCGGCTATCTCGATCTCGGTCACGACAGCAAGGCGATGCAGGATGACGACACCATCAATCCGGCGACGCTCTGGGTGCAGGATGGCGAAGAGCTGTGGAATCAGAAAGTCGGTGCTGCCAGTCGCGCGTGTGCCGATTGTCACCAGGACGCGACCGTCAGCATGAAAGGCGTTGCCGCGCGTTATCCCACATTCAGCGTGGCGCGCAATGGTCCGGTCAATCTCGAACAGCGCATCAACCTGTGCCGCGGCGAGCACCAGCAGGCGCCGCCTCTCGCCTACGAGAGCCGCGAACTTCTGGCGCTTTCCGCCTATGTCGGACGGCAGTCGCGCGGAATGGCGATCGCGCCGCCCGACGACAGTCGGCTTGTGCCTTTCATCGAAGCCGGTCGCAAATTGTTCAACCGCCGGATCGGCCAGATCGACATGAGTTGCGCGCAGTGTCACGACGACAATTGGGGCAAAAAGCTCGCTGGTAGCCTCATCCCACAGGGTCAGCCGACCGGATATCCGATCTATCGCCTGGAATGGCAAAGCCTTGGTTCACTGCAGCGACGGCTGCGCAATTGCATGAGCGGATTACGCGCCGAAGCTTACGAATATGGCGCGCCTGAGAATGTAAACCTGGAGCTCTTTTTGATGTGGCGCGCCCGGGGATTGCAGCTTGAGACGCCAGCTGTGCGGCCATGACGGTCGCCTGAGGGCGGGTGCTCATATCGGGACACTTGGACCACAGGCCGGTATACTCCAGTGGTGGGCGTCCGGATGAACCGTGCTCGAGCGAGGTGAGAGATGACTTCCGTCTTAAACCGTATGCTCTGTCTCCTTGCTGTGCCGTTCGTTTTTGTGCTGCAGGCGCAGGATGCTTCGGCGCAAGAAACAGCAAAAGGTCTGCTGGCGACCCAGGCGCGGGCCCAAGGTTACCCTTGCGACAAGCCCATCAGCGCAAGGAAATACGCAAAACGGTCGCGACCAGACGAAGCCTTTTGGGTTCTTCGCTGCGAACACAAGTCCTACACGATGCGGCTGACACCGGACATGGCCGCGCATATTCAGCGTTTGAAGTAGCGACTCAATTTGGGTTTTTTCATTGCGGGGTGCGACGCGCCGCAGAAACGAAATTTCCGCGATTACCAAACATTAATTCGTCCGAAACGTCGCCGTAATGCCGCTCTCCCCATATGACCGCCACCACGTTGACGCTGGGCGGGCGACCGGTGGTGAACGCTATGTGGCATCCAATTCTCACGGCTCCGTTCGATTACGATCTGGAACTGGCGGTGATCGATGACAGTGGCACGCGGGCAACCTGCTTTGCCTGCCGACGTATCCTTGGCGGCTGGATCAAATCGGAGACCGGGTGCCCCATCGATCTGCGTCCGACGCATTGGCGCGACTGGGCTAAAAAATCGTGAAGCCTGCGGTTGGCATCGGCGCGTCAAGGTCGACGCGTTTCTTGACGAGGTATGCTATGACACGCGCAAGTTGATTGTGCGCCACGTCATTCGACCGACAGACATGTCTATTCTCGATGAGCCGAAGATCGATTGCCATGTCCACGTGATCGATCCGGTCAATTTTCCATATCGTCAAGACGTCGCGTATAAGCCGGCCGGACAGGAGATCGGCTCGACCGCGCAATTTCGTCACGTCATGGATTGCTACAACGTGAAGCATGCGCTGCTCGTGCAGCCGAATTCGGGTTACGGAAGCGACAATTCCTGCATGCTCGATGCGATCGAGACAGGCGAGGGGCGTTTCAAAGGTGTCGCCATCATTGATCTCGATGCGGACATCGCGACGTTGAAGCGATACAAGGCGCGCGGCATCATCGGCGCCGCGATCAATCCGACATTCCACGGCAATCATCATTACAGGCATGCCTCCGGCCTGATGCGCCGGCTCGCCGATCTCGACATGTATTTCAATCTCCAGGTCGAGAACGAGCAGTTCCTAATGTACGCGCCCTGGATCGAAGAAATCCCGGTCAAGGTCCTGATCGACCACCTCGGACGGCCGACCCCTCCGGCAGGCCTCAACCAGCCAGCCTTTGCGGCCATTCTGCGCCTTGCGGAAACAGGTCGCGTGAGCGTCAAGTTGTCCGGCTACCTGAAATTTGCCCGTTCGTCTTATCCGTTCGAGGATTGCTGGCCGTATGTGCGCGCGCTGGTCGATGCCTTCACGCTCGATCATTGCGTTTGGTCGTCGGACTGGCCTTATCTGCGCGCGCGGGAACGGCAGGACTATGGACCACTGGTCCACCTGGCCGGCCGGCTTTTTCCGGATGCCGCCGACCGGCGCAAGCTTTTTTGGGACACGCCAAACCGCCTGTTCAAGTTTGCGGATCACTGAAGGGGAACGGGGATGGAAGGCAAAGCCATGGGCACTCAACGCCTTGAAGCGTTCACCGATGGCGTGATTGCCATCGTCATAACGATCATGGTCTTGGAAATAAAAGTGCCGCACGATTCGAGCCCGGAAGCGTTGCTCGCAACTCTTCCGATCCTGCTCACTTATGTGCTGAGCTTCGTTAATGTGGGTCTATTCTGGAATAACCATCATCACATGCTGCACGCGGCCTCGCGGGTCGACGGGAACGTTCTGTGGGCAAACATGTTCCTGCTCTTCTGGATCTCCCTCGTCCCATTTGTCATTCGCTGGATCGATGAGTCCGGATTCCGGGCGCTGCCGACCGCGGCTTATGGCGCAGTTCTAGCGATGGCGGCGGTTGGTTACATGTTGCTGGAGCGGGCGCTCATCAACTGCAATGGACCCAAGTCGACGTTGGCGACCGCGGTCGGCCACGATCTGAAAAGCAAGATTTCGTTGGGCATTTACACAGTCGCCATCGTGCTCGCGTTCTACCAACCGTGGATTGCCATTGCCTTGTACATTGCTAATGCGGCCGCCTGGTTCCTGCCGGACCGGCGCATTGAATCGCTGAAGAAATCTGATTAGCCGCGCGTCGCGGGCTCGTAATTTTCGAGCATTGCTGTCGCCATCAAGCGGTTTTACCGGCTAGCCGTCATGACGATTGCCCGCATTCGACCGCCTATGGCTTTTGCGCCGAAGCGCTCGGCGAGGGCCTTTGCCGCGTGTTGAGTAGCTTCTTCCAGAGAGGGAGCGCCGCGGGATTCGATTTCGTTTCTGAGCGGGGTCCCCTGGCAAAACGCGGCTGCAACGTCACGCGGTGACGAACCCTTGCTTCTAGCGTCCACCGTCTCGATTGAAACGGCATCAAATCCTGCAGTGTTCAGGTCCTCGCGAATGCGATCCCTGTCGCAATAGCCGTGCGGCGTGCGAGCAAGAAAACGAGGAGGATCCTGAGGAAAGAATGAGGCGAGAGCCTGGATGACGGCGTCGGCAAATTCGTTTTCTTCAATGCGATCCCACACGTTGAAAAAGTATCGGCCGCCCGGCTTCAAGACGCGCAGCGCTTCGCGATAACCCCGAACTTTGTCGGGAAAAAACATCGCGCCGAACTGACAGGCTACAACGTCGAACGTGCGGTCTTCGAACGGTAGCGCCAGTGCATCGGCCTGTTTCCATTCGATGCGCGCGTTTCCGGATTGCCGCGCCTTCGCATGATCGAGCATCGGCTGGTTCAGATCGGTGGCAATAAGTCGCGCGTCCGCGAGCGAGGAGGCAAGTGCTCTGGTCACTGCTCCCGTGCCTGCGGCGGTTTCCAACACAAGCTGTGGCTTCGCTCTCGACACACGCTCCGCAAGATCACGTGCATAGGGTTCGAAGATAAGTGGAACGAGCAACCGGTCGTAGAGGTCAGGGATCGATCCAGCAAATAGCGCGTCGCTTGTTGCCATGACGATGGTGCCGGGTTGGGATTGGTTCCATCCCAAACCCCTATCGCGCGGGTGCGTCGGCAGGCAAGTCTGCTTTTCGAACCGGGACCGGCCTCCTACACAGGACGGGGCTCAGACGAAGAGTGAATTGGACCTAGGGGTTGGTCCTGTTTTCTTGACGGACTGAAATACCAACCGCGCGCCTCGGCGTCGTCTTCAATCGTCGGCCACTTTTCAGGCTGCGTGCTTTGCGCTCTTCGGGCCCCTGGGTTCCGTCAGGCGCACCGCTAGAAGCCAGGCGAGCCAGAGGATGGCGAAGAACAAGGTCAATGAAACCGGGAGGCTGGCGGCCGGAAAAATCCGATCCAGCACGAGACCAATCGTAACTGTAATGGCCTCACCGACCAGGACAATCACAGTATAGACCACCATGATCCACATTGGGTTGGCCCCTGCATTTGCTGGTTGCCCTTGAAAATCTTGTACGGCTGCGCGCGTTGGACCGAACGTAAATTGGGCATTAAATTTGTGCGGACGTCGGAGCCATATGCATCAAGGAGTCTGCCGTGTTCTCTGTCGATCAAGTCATTGTGTGGATCGTCGTCGGATTGCTCGGCGGCGGCATCGCCGGGGCCTTGATGACCTGGGAGCGCGGAGGCTTTGGGCTGTGGAAGAATCTCGCGCTCGGTCTTACTGGCGCGATCATCGGCGGGCTGCTGTTCCGCATATTCGGGATCTGGCCGGGCTTGGGCAAAATCGCGATCTCGCTGCGTGACATTGTTTCTGCGGTCGTGGGATCTCTCCTTGTCCTTGGTGCGCTCTGGTTGTGGCGCAGGTTCGTGGCGTCACAGGAAAACACATGATTTCTGTTCTCCGCGCGTGACTTGGCGAGGATAGGCCATCTCTTAACGCGCCTTGCCCGAACCGCTAAGATGTCGTGTTTCGGGGGCGTTACGAAACGGCTTAAGACAGGGGTAAGTCAGCCAAGGCTAGAGGCCGCAAGAACGTGAAGCGCCGTGCGCGAGCGCCGGCGCGGCGGCTTGGCTGGCCTAGACCAACGAAGGGCGGCGGGTCGAATTGAGGTCGAGACGCGGCCTGGCGAGTTTACGGAAATCAGCGTCACATTGCCGCGCGCGGTTATTGCCGTTTCCGAGGTCGGCAAGCGGGCGTAACCCCCCAACCGGTTCCCGCCTTCCGGCAATGTTTATGCAGGATTTATTGGCCCTCGGGCCAATCGCGCAATAGTTGGCTCCTTTATAGCCTCCCGCGGAACGCGCAGACACAAACATGCATCTTCGGGAGTGCGCGCTCTTTTTGTGACGGGCTGTACCGAGGAGACTGCAAAATGCCGCTGTCAGTAGAGTTACGAGCCGTCAATTTGGCGACGCGCGCCGAAAGATTTAGGCAAGGCAAGAAACTTCGGCAGCATGTCGCACGAGAGAGACACGCCGATCTGAAAGGCGTGGGTTCGAGAAGCGCGGTCGCCATTCTCGCCGAGAGCGATCCTGAGCGTGTTCCGGAACTCGTCGCCGAGCGTTACGCGCGAATGATGGAGAATTCCTTCGCCTTTCTGCGCGGCGCTGCAGCTGTCATGGCAGCAGACTTGGCGCACCAACCGGTACCCGGAATCAAGGTTCAGGCCTGTGGCGACAGCCATGTGATGAACTTCGGTGCATTTGTTACGCCGGAGGACAATATCCTGTTCGACGTCAACGACTTTGACGAGACGATCGCAGACGTGGACTTCACTGTTGACCTGAAGCGCCTTGCGGCGAGTGTCGCTGTTGCCGCCCTGGCTAGCGGTGAAAGCAAGAACCGCGCTCGCGCTCTGGTTTCGGCAACCGTGGGGGCCTATCGCAAGCATGTGTTCAGTCTTCTCGATCTGTCACCGTTAGAGATCTGGCACAGCCGGATCGATCTCGAAGAGCAACTCAAGTTGATCGGCAACAAGACATTGCGGCGCAAATTGGCGATGATTATCGGCAAGGCGCGCGGCGAAGGGCTCGAAAAGGATGACAATTTCCCGCGCCTGATCAAGGGAAGCGAACTGCGCATTGCCGACAAACCGCCGACGATCTTCCACCTCGAGCCGAGTACCCACGTGGCACATAAACTCGATACTGATCGCGTTTTTGCCATGTACCGCGAGTGTCTTGGGACTGACCGGCGTCACATCCTCGACCGCCACAAGATCGTGGATCTTGCGTTTAAGGCCGTCGGTGTCGGGTCTGTTGGCACCTATTGCTACATCGCGCTGCTGATGACCGGCGACAGCGAACCTCTCTTCCTTCAACTCAAACAGGCGCAACGCTCGGTTTTGGAGCGTCTCGGCGGGGGGATCGCCTATGTCGGGCATCAGGGCCAACGTGTCGTGGAAGGTCAGCAAATGATGCAGGCCGCAAGCGATATTTTTCTTGGTCACACGCAGGACGACGAAACCGGCCGTCAGTTCTACGTCCGCACGCTGAAGAACCACAGGCTGGGCGGGATCAGCGAGATCAGTGAATTGGAGGCGCTTTCGGATTACGTGCGCGTGTGTGGCCGCACTCTTGCACGGGCTCACGCTCGGTCGGGCGATCCGGCTCTCATCGCTGGCTACATGGGTAAGAGCGAAACGATGGACGATGCGCTCGCCTCGTTTGCCATTGCCTATGCGGGACAGACGGCGGTCGACCACGCCGCGCTCGTCAAGGCAAGGTCGAATCGGGACAAGAAAAAACTGAAACTGGTTGCGGCATAGTTTCGCAGAAATCGCATTTCTCGGGCGGGCGCCTCGGCTTCAGAGCCGAGGCGCATTGCAAATCGCAAATTTTTATATGAACCTGACGCGGGACAACGTCTCGCATGCGTCGCGCAGAAAAGGGTGGTTTGGATCGGTGCTGTCCTGTCGGCGTCGATCCAGGTGACAACTACGCCGGTAACCTGCAAGCGAGGGCACAACGGTCGAGGCCAAATTGACTGAACCCGTTCTGGTCTTCGGAATTCCGTTCGATTTCATTCTTTTCTTCCTGACATTGTTCGGTATTGCGCTGTTTCACCGGCACACGTTGCCGATCGCGCTTGCCGGTCTCGCTGTCATTGCTGCCTACAAGCTGGCCTTCACGGGTTTCAGGGATGGTCCCGGTTTTGCGGGGCTCGGCCTGCATCTGCGCAACGAGTTTTTCCTTCTGGGCAATCTGTTCCTTTTGCTGATGGGATTTGCGCTATTGTCGCGCCACTTCGAGGAAAGCGCCGTCCCCGACCAGATGCCCGCGCTGCTTCCGGACGATTGGAAGGGCGGCCTGGTGCTGCTTGTCATGGTGTTTGTGCTGTCGAGCTTTCTCGACAATATTGCCGCGGCTATCATCGGTGGCACGGTTGCTCGGCATCTGTTTCGCGGAAAAGTCCATATTGGCTACCTCGCCGCCATTGTGGCTGCATCGAACGCCGGAGGTTCGGGCAGCGTGGTCGGCGACACGACAACCACAATGATGTGGGTTTCCGGTGTCAGCGCGTTGAGCGTGCTCGAAGCCTATTGCGCAGCGATTGTGGCGCTAGTCCTCTTTGCCGTACCGGCGTCATTGCTGCAGCAACGCTATTCGCCCATCACAAAGCATGCGCGCAAAGGGCTCGTCATCGATTGGATCCGTGTCTTTATTGTTGCCGCGATGCTGGTCGTCGCACTTGTCGTGAATATCGCAACGAACCTGCGGTTCCCCGAATTACTTGCTCGTGTGCCGGTGCTCGGGCTCTCAGTGTGGACGGTGCTTGTGGCAACCGCACCGTTGCGGCGACCGGATTGGAGTGTTTTGCCAGAGACGTTCAAGGGCACGATTTTCCTTCTTGCGCTCGTGACCGCTGCTTCGATGATGCCTGTCGAGAGCCTGCCCGCCGCATCATGGCAGACCGCCCTGGGCCTGGGGTTCGGCTCGGCTGTATTTGACAACATTCCGCTGACGGCCCTTGCCCTCAAGCAAGGCGGCTATGATTGGGGTTACCTTGCTTACGCGGTGGGATTTGGCGGCTCGATGATTTGGTTCGGGTCGTCGGCGGGTGTCGCGCTTGCAAATCAGTACCCGGAAGCAAAATCTGTTGTCCTTTGGCTCAGGCACGGCTGGCATGTGGTCCTGGCCTATGTGATCGGATTCTTTGTGATGTTGGCTGTCATCGGATGGCATCCCGATCCCAGCTCTTAACGGCTCTGGCCCGACGCGCTGCGATGCGGAGAAGATGAGGCGCGCGAGTTCATTACGCTTCTTTCGGTGCTGCCTGGCCGTTGGGGGCACATGCGCAGCAAGCGGCGGGACATCTCAAGCCGCAAGCGCGCCTCTGGTCGGCTTCCCGAACAGCGGATCCCCCGAGACGTATCGGTTCAACGCTGAGATCCAGGGTGACATTGAACGTGCGATTGTTTCGTTTGGCGACCAGCCGGATTCCGGTCTGATCGTTTTTTCCTCACCCGAAGACAATCGCGAACCGGAAATTGATCAGTTCTCTGGCGACGCAAAATCAATTGCCGGCGATCTATCCGTATCGATACTTTTCAGCCGATGGAGGCCTGATCTCGTATGGCCCGGATCAGATCGATCAATGGCGCGGGGCCGCGGTCTACGTGAATCGTATCCTCAAAGGTGAGAAACCGGATGGGGTCCCGGTACAAACACCGACAAAATATGAGCTGTCGATCAATCTTAAGACAGCAAAAACGCTTGGCATGATGGTGCCGCCGAGCCTGATCGCGAGAGCCGACGAAGTGGTCGAATAACCCGGCGAGACCGTCCGCCTCACCGGTTCAGTTCATGGCCTGTGCGAGTTTGCTCCAGTCGCCCGCCTGGATACGAGCGACCAGCTTATAGCCGCCGTTGCCATCAGGCTTGAACACCGAAGCTTCGCCCTCGCGCACGTCGAACCAGTCCTTGCCGAAAGCATCGAGGATGTTCGGCTTGTGGGTGACCACGATGATATTGGTCCCGGCGGGTAATGTCGCTCCGGCTATTTTCCGCAAGGCCGCCGCGCGCCGATTGTTTTCGATCGGAGTGACAACGAGCCCACCCTCAGTGAAGTCGGCGGAGGCCTTCACGTCGCCGAATCCCATCAGCGCGCCGGTATCGACTGCGCGCTGGAAAAGGCTGCTGTGAACCTCGCCGACGGGGATCCTGAGTTTGCGCATCGATTCACCAATCGATTTTGCCAGCGCCCTCCCTTCATCATTGAGCTGGCGCTGCTTGACGACGTTACTTGGGTTGAGAGGGTCGGTGTCGGCCTGATCCTGATTGGTCGCGCCATGACGGAAGACGATCACATAGCCGCCATCACGCAACGCATTGATCCATTCGGGCTGCGGCGCTGCCGTCTGGCTGCCGGCCGGCGCCGAAACAAGCGCCAAAATACACAGCCATGCGATTCCAATAATGCGCGTTATCATGCGACCTCGCTTTTTTCCGCGTCGCGGGTCACTGCTGCGCGCGCGCGCGTAAATCAGGAACCGCGGCCGACGAACTTTCCTGCGCCTTGATTGGGGGCCATTTCCAAAACAACGATACAAATACCAACACAATGATGCCGATATCGAGACAGATGGTGGCGATCCTCGTAACCGGGTCTTTCATTAAAACACCAGGCACCACGACAGACGATGAATGCCGACAGCGGGCATACGCGGAGCCTTGCAGATAGCTCGTTGCTCCGTTGCGACCTTGAAGACGATATGGATTTTTCTTTGAGACGGGCTTGATTTTTTGCGGACACGGGGCCGCCAAAAGAAAAGCCCGCCCGGCTTTCGCGGGGCGGGCAATCTCCTCGTTGTATTGGTATCAGGCGGCTCCGGCACGGTCTGTGTGGCACCCGTAAGGCAATTGGTGTCGGTTTTAATTAAAAAAGGAGCAGTTAATCGAGCCGGCCAGATGGCTTGTTAAAGAGTGGAGGCGGGCACGGGTCAATTCCGTAAAGCGCTTTTTTGTGATGATGAGCACAGCGCAGATTGACGGCGCGCATATCGTGACTTGAGAAAACGCAAAGGGCTCCGAATACGACCGCCTTTGCAGCAGAAAAGGGAGATGTCAGATGCGTATCCTCCTTGTCACTGCTTGTTTGATAGCGCTGATTATCTCGGCCTGGTCGAACTACTCGTCTGTCGCCGATGCCAAATTGCGCGGCGATTTCCCGGCAAACCGGCCAGCCAGATAAGCTCCGCAAATCAGTAATCAGTCGCCCGAACAGCAACTAGTTGCGTCCTGAACGCGCATTCCGTGAAACAGAAACTGCCGGGAGGGAGCGGCGGCCCAACCCGGCCGGCGACTCACCATCCCGCCAAACTCCCTGATCCACGAATCGGCCTACCAACGAGGGCGGCGACTACGCGAGGCATCTGCCCCTGATGCGATCCCGACAGGCTGAGCGAGGTTTTCCGCGCTTCCCACTGTTTGCGGGGAAGTGTCGTGCAATGTGAGCCCTCTCACTCGATTACCGTGGCCCTGCGGGCTATTATGGCGCGAAAATTGGCAGCTTTGGCCATTGGCAGCTTTCCGCGGGGGAAACATGCTCGCCGTAGATCCTGATTCCACTACAGGCCGTGTCCTCAATTTCATCGGCCAAAACCTGAAGGTCGATAAACTTTTCATCGACCTCGGTTTTGACCCTAATCATTTCACTTGGGATGCAGTCTTTCATCGCGTCGCTGAAATTGCCTGGGCGAATGTCAACGTAGCGAACATGCTGGCGCTGGTCGGCGCTATTTTCTACGTGGCTACCCTGATGATGCGTACGATCGTCCCGCTGCGTGTGATCGGCATCATCAGCATCGCGTTCTTCATCGCTTACGGCGTTGTAGCCGGGGCGGTTTCGACTTTCCTGCTTTATCTTCTATCGCTGCCCATCAACGTCATTCGGCTGCGTCAGATGCTGTCGCTGGTCAAAAAGGCGCGCCTGTCTGCGCAGGGCGACCTCTCGATGGACTGGCTCAGGCCTTACATGACGCCGCGCAAGTACAAAAAGGGCGACACGCTGTTCCGTAAAGGTGATGTCGCCAACGAAATGTTTCTGACCGTCACGGGGAAATTTCTGGTGAGTGAAATCGGCGTCGAGGTTCCACCTGGCCGCATTATGGGCGAGCTCGGCTTCGTCGCGCCAAAGAACAAACGTACGCAGACCGTCGAATGCATCGAGAGCGGAGACGTGCTGACAATCAGATACGAGACGTTGCTCGAGCTTTATTTCCAGAATCCCGAATTCGGCTATTATCTATTGAGTCTGACCAGCGAACGTCTTCTGCAAAATGTTTCGCGTCTCGAAGGGCTCGTTGAAGAGTACAAGACGAAACTGGACCAGCAGCAGACGCGGCAGGCGAGCGCGCCGCTCCCCGCCCAGCGCTAGTGCTTAGTCGCGTTGTTTCTGATCGTCTCGGTGACGCAGTCTCTGAGAAATGCCCGGCTCGCCGGAAATCGGATTTTTTTCGCCTTTGCCTCGGCCTTGCACGAGGTAATCGCGCTTTTGATGGCCGCATCGTCGGCTTCCGACAACTTGGGTGCCGCTGCCGCCATCGGCATGAATCCCAATCCGCAGCCGATCAAGAAAGTACCGATGCAGAGAACTCTGATTGGACCGAGCATGATGGGTTCACCTGCCATGTCGCGCTGAGAACACAATGTGCAGCATGGTCGCATGGCGTTGCAAGCGCGGGTATGATGAGTCAGTACTTATTTCAACAAGCCCTGACTATTTCGCTGCGACAAATTGCCATTCACCGCCGGCAAAGCCGTGAGGCAATCTAAGTCACAATTGCCGAGGTGCAGTTCGTTACAGTCGTGTCGTGCGGTTTCGCGGGATTGCATCATTGCCGCGCGAAGAGGGGAGTGAAACGCTTAGCGACCAGAACATCAGCCTGCAGGATGCCTGCATCATCAAGCGGCCATTGCGCGGCTTCCTCCCGCACGACAGAAAGCAGCCGTAAAACTGTGACGAAATCTCAGTAGACGGACCCCTGTAGAGACGCGCATTCTAGATGGGAACCAGAACCACCCTGTCGGCCTTTACCGCGGGGGTTCTTCATCCTCAACACGAACTTGAAGGGGAATAAGCTCTTGCGACGCACAGTTGGCCATTCATTTCCGTTTTTCCCTGCCGCTTTTTTTGGCGGCTTGTTTCTGGCTGTGTTGACGGCATTCCCTATTGGCATACCGCAGGCCCTGGGGCAGGCAGCCGGCCCATTCGCCGAATTCACCGGTAGCTGGTCCGGCAGCGGGCAATTGCGTCCCGAGAAGGGGACCGCCGAGCGAATTCGCTGCAACGCGACCTACCGTCCGGGTGGTAGCAAGCGCGACATCGAGCTGCAGCTGCGGTGCGCCAGCGACAGCTACAACTTCGACCTTGTCGGCCAATTTACGGCCGACGACCAAAACCAGGTCAGCGGTCGTTGGACCGAACGCAGCCGCAGCACCGGCGGCACTGCTATCGGAAACGCCCAAGGCGACCGTCTGCAGCTTCACATCGAAAGTGGTGGCTTTGCCGCCGAACTCATCATGGTGACGCGTAACCGCAAGCAAAGCGTCGACATTGACTCGCACGGCGCTGGTCAGGTCGTCAGAGCCTCGATCACTTTAAACCGGACTTGAACCGCCGCTCGGCTGTTTTAGTGCCAGCGCAACTTGAGCGATGACACGCCGGCGATCACGTTGATCGGTAGCCCCGCCAGCAGGGCTCGTTTTGCCAGGGCGCAAGGACAAGATTGGGCGCTCAAAGATATCCTCGTCCCCAAGACGCAGCAGCGCGGGACGGCTCAATCCAGTGCGTCTTGAGCCCATTGCGTCATGGTGTCACCGCAGACAGGGCACTCAAACATTCGCCTTTTGTAACCGGGATACTCTTCCTTGACACAGGTGAGCGACATTCGTGCTGCTCGACAGCTCAGGCACAGTGGACGAGCGAGGCCTTCCAGAGGATCGGGTTGATTAGTTTGTGACATCGCAAGTCAGACCGTCCCCTTCGGTGTGTGGGAGGACCGTCCTTGCTCATTTTACCTTGGTGACCAAAAGCCAGGCTATTAATTTTGCTAGAGAGAAGAAAAAAAGCCGCGCTGATTTAAAAAGATAAGCGGTCGATTTAACAAATAAATGAAGACTTGGCAGCCGCCTTCAAATTCAGACCGGCTAGGCGCACTGGTTTTCTTTATCGTCGTTGGGCTCCCGTTCGTTATCGTAGGGTTGGCCATGGTCGCTCGGTATGTCTGGGCCTTTGACACTGTTAGAGGTCCCATTTGACCGCCGGCTTTCTTGACCGTCATGGGGATGGCCGCCAGCGGCCGAAGAAGCGAAAGGGATTCGGATAGAAGTGGCGCGGTTTGTCTGCTGATCCATACGCATCAAGACCCGATGAACGATTGGTCGTTGCTTCTTCCATTCGCTTGCGAGTTGCCTTCACCGTCTTGCGCTTGTGATTGGGCTGCACATCCTTTTGCGTTGTTTGCTTGTCCGGTTGTGCAGCCTGCTCTTTATGTGCAACCGCAGCTGCTGATGCGGACGGCGTCGGTTTTGTAGAGGGCTGTAGTGCCATCAGGCTAGCGATGCCGAAAGTAATTATCGCCCCGAGCACAAGCAAATAAGCAATCAAAACCGAGATGCCGCGCATTACCTCACTCCACCGCCGATCGAGCGGGCACTAACACACATATCAAGCTCGATGTGACCAGCATGTGGGCTATCCGATGCAGCATTTGCGCGAATGTACATAGGAAGGTTGGCCTGTTCTTCAAGGAATGGCCCAGGAGAGCTTAGGAACCCCACTGGTGAGTCGCAACGTGCGTGTATGAACTCGTCGTTGGATATTTAGACCTGTCTCGGTGGCACAACATGCCGCCGATATAGCGGCGAGGGTCGCAGCAAGCAGGTCTAACTCGCCATGGCCTTAGCGGCGGCCCCAATTTTGGATCCAAACTCTCCGAAACTAGCCAAAACACGGCGACACTAGACGGATGATCAAGTTTACATCGGTACCGTCCCCACTGGCGACTCGGGCATCGCTGCCCAGCGTTTCGGACCAACCTTTTGTCGTGTCAGGCAAAGCTGCCTATGATAATGGCTGCGCAATTCGGGGGTGTGGCGTAGATGTTCGGGAGACGAAGGATCGCCGGCTGCCGCTTGCGTAGCCTGCAAGGCGGTGTCTTGCTCGGAATTTGCATGATCGTGGGCGCAGCTCTTGGGGGCTGCGCGACGCTTGAGCGCCTTCCGGCGGTGACTTACGCGCAGGCGAAGCGGACCGACATCCTGGATATTCCCGATGCCCGCTTTTACGTCAGTGAAACCAAGCAGATCCTCAATCTCGCAGTAAAGGCAAGTCAGCGTCGCAACCTGGCGCGTGGGGTTACCGCGACCCGACATTTTCTTGCGATTTCCGGCGGCGGTGATGATGGCGCGTTCGGTGCCGGCTTGCTCGTCGGATGGAGCGACCGTGGTGACAGACCTGAATTCGATGTGGTGACGGGTGTCAGCACGGGATCGCTTTCGGCTCCGTTTGTTTTTCTCGGTCGCGCCTACGATCCTCAGTTGAAGGCCGTCTATACGGAGACGAACGCGAACGATGTCTTCCAGAAAAACGTGCCGCTGATCAGCGCTCTGACCGGCGATTCGCTTACGAGCAACGCACCTTTGCGAGCGATGATTGCGAGGCACCTGGACGACGAAATGATTCGCAGGATCGCGGAAGAGTATTCCAAAGGACGGCTGCTGTTCATTCTGACGACAAATCTTGACCAGGCTCGTCCCGTCATCTGGAACATTGGTGCGATCGCGGCGAGCAATAATCCCAAATCCCGTGACCTTATCATCGACGTTCTGCTCGCATCGGCCGCGATTCCTGTCGTTTTTCCGCCCGTGATGCTGGATGTCACAGTCGATGGTCAGAGGCATCAGGAGATGCATGTCGATGGTGGCACCATCGCGCAGGCTTTTCTCTACCCGCCATCTATATCGTTGAGAACCGGAGCGGCGCGTTCGGGGGTCAACGAGAATACGTTGCGGACCGAAAGAAAGCGCGTCGCTTATGTGATCCGCAATGGCCGCTTCGTACGTCCCGAAGAAAGCGTCGAGCTGCGAACGATCGCGATCGCAAAAGAAGCGCTCTCGACCATGACTGCGTCGAGCGGCGTCAACGACACCTATCGTATGTTTCTTCTCGCGAGACGAGACGGCGTCAACTTCAATCTCGCATCGATCGGCGATGATTTTGACGTGCCTTACAAGGGCCCCTTCAATCAGGAATATATGCAGTCTTTGTACGACTACGGCTATCAAAAAGGCCGAGCAGGGTATCCGTGGCAAAAGGCTCCGCCTGGCTACGTCAACTAGATCGACGCAAAAAAGAGGCCGCGCGTTCTTGGGGAACGGCGGCCTGAAGCTTACCTGCCGGCGCGGGGGAAGGGGGGATTCGGCCGGCAGTCCGATCCTTAACGTCCTTCTCGCGACAAAGTTCCGCCGCGGGCCGAATCCGCTCAAATCGGAAATCTCAATCCGGCAAATGGGTTAGAGGTCCATCCACACCCCTGACAAATTCGCACAATTGTGACCTCCATCACAGTGCGCGGAGCGGGCATGTCCTAGGCTTAAGTTGTGAAAAACGAATTTGCCTTTGGAGTGGAGGCAAAAATGCAAAAAGTGTCCTCAGTGTTTGCCTACGTGGTCAACGACGGCAGGGTATGTGCGCTGAAACCCTCGGAGTGGTCGATCCTCCTGGCCGGTGTAGCACTCTGTGGCGTCGTCACGATGGTAGTGTTGCTCGCGCGCGTCTAGCCACGTTCCCAACCTTTCACCCATGCAGGAGTTGTAGCGGTAGTCAGGGTGCTCGCGTTGGCATCTCGCCGCACATCGTCTCAACGCCCTTCTTGGTTCCGACGACGATTGGCCGTCGCCAGGCACGCAAGTCGGGTTTCTCGCCCTCGCGCGAAGCAGGGGCGAAACGTTGCATGGGTATCCAGCGCATTCCGTCATGCTCGCGCACGCCGCCGCCGCCGGCCTGCACCAAAGCAATGCCCGCTGCCACGTCCCAGATATTCGGTGAGGAAAAGCGCGCGACCTCCAGAAGTCCGGCCGCTACCAACGCGCATTCGAGCGCAGCCGAGCCGGTCTTCCGCGTTTCCCAGCCGGCCTCGTCGGCGTGCGCGGCAACCGGAACGCCGGCCAAACGACGAAGCACGTCGGCGTTGACCTTGGGAGTCACGTCGTTGCCCTCGAAACGCAATTTGCGGCCGATCGAGGCGTGATAGACGCCGACGCGGAGAGCATGACTCACCGAACACCAAACCGCTCCTGCAACGGGTACCCCACGGTGCAACACGCCGATCGATGCCGCGAACATGGGAAAGCCGTTGACGAAATTAGTGGTGCCGTCGATCGGATCGACTGCCCATACGCAATCCTGGCCGCGACCGGGACGCTCCTCCATTTCCTCGCCGATGACGTCATGGCCTGGGAAGCGTTCGGCAAGCCGCGCCCGGATCAGGGTCTCGACACGGCGGTCGATTTCGGAGACGGGGTCGCGCAGGCTGCTCAACGCACCCGCGGCGCCGGTTTTGTAGCGCACGGTAAAAATGCTGCCATAGGTCGTGACGATTTCGGCACCCGCGAGCGTGGCAAGCTCGACCGCCATGTGCTCGATATCGTCGAGATCCTCGAGGATATCTGCATCTGTCGTCGTCACTGGTTTAATTGCTTTATTTATCATCGGCGCTCTTCCGAACGGCTGGATGCGGCGCCGGCACCAGAATTTGCAAGGGTTCCGGGGCGCACGACAGAGCGACCTCCTGCCAATCCGCTTTTGCCTTCACGAGTTTGTCGTCGATTCGGCTCTCCACGCCGCGCCAGCGGACAACGATCTCTTTTCCTTGGCGTGAAATGACGGGTGGCGCGCTTTCGTGCGGCGACTTGAGCCAATCGATGACGGCTTCGCCGTTGTCGCGGTCAACCCCCACTGCATCCAACAACTTGTCGCTCGGATCGGCATCGTGCGCGAGCGGCAGGGCGGGGCCGGTGAAAGGAATGGTGAGAACCTCCACGCCAAGGAGATCACTTTCCCATGGCTGTCCGTCGATATTGATCTCGACGTCATGGGGCTCCGCTTCGGTCAGAATCTCCTTCAATGCCCTTCGTCCGCGGCGGATGTCGTCGGCACCGTCGGCTTTCTTGCCCTTGGCGCGTCGCTCGATAAGCGTTGCGATGAGGCCGACACCGAACGCCTCCGTGCACAACATCTCTTCCTTGAGACCGTTCACGACGATCAGATTGAAAGGCCTGACGTGACCAGTGTGCCATTGTTCGGCGAGTTCCTGCGGCGTGCCGGCAATGCCGAGCGAGCGAGCAATATTGTTGGCGCTGCCAAGCGGCAGTACACCGATTGGCACCGAATAGTCCTGCATATGTTTGAAAACATATGCGACGGTGCCGTCACCGCCGGCGGCGACAACAAGGTCGGGCGCTTTTTTCAACGCGTCCCTGACGCCGTCTTCCTTCGTCGAGACGTAATCGACCTTGTAGTCGGCAAGGTGCAAGGCATCGATGATGCTGTCCTTATCGTGGCCCTTTGTTCCGGCCGTCGGATTGTGCACGAGAAGCGCCCGCATGCGACGTTTTCCCTTTTCCGGAAGTTCGTGTTTTTCAGCCACTTTTGAAATTCCGCCCTCACGCCGACCAAAGATAAACCAAAGATTTTGCGACCTAGGCCTCGGCCTAGTTGGCAAAACCGGGGTGGGGAAAAGAGCCGCCCCAGCGGGATAACGCGGCAAATCGCACTTTGTGGCCCAGGGCGGGCCACCTTTTTTTGTGCTTTTTTGGCCTTTAGCGCGGTCGGTTTATTGCCGACGATGGAGCGGGTTGATACGCGCTGAAAAACGCCGTTGGTGGCAGTATTTGAACCCCGGCCTTGTGCCGGGGTTTTTCGTCCCGGTGTCTTGGCCTTGTCATGGTGGAAGAGTACCATGCCCTCATCACGTCACGTTGGAGGCCTATATGGCATCTATGCTCCTCGCGGCGGGGATGGCACTCGCGTTTTGTATTGCGGCATTGCTGATCATCAAGCGAGAGAACGCCGCGACCTGAGTGTTAGGGACACAGTAAGAAAAAGCCCCCGGTGATGAGCCGGGGGTTTCTCTAATTGCGAATGTCTCGCTATTGGACCCAAATCGGACATGCGCTAGTGCGCTGGCAACAAAGGACGTTAGCTGTTGTCACTTGGGGCAATTAGTTGCTAGCGGCCGTGCCAAATCGAAATGATCTTTGGCTTCTATCGCTGTATATTTGAGATAGAACGATGCACAAGGCCCGACCAGATTTACTCTCGCGTCAACGCAGCGTCATATTAGGTTTGCTCTTGGCGCTCGCGGCAGCGGCATGGGCGGGCTTTATCTGGCACAGCCACACCACCACGGAAATGATAATGACACATGCCGTGGGCCATCCACGGCACTTCATTGCGGATTGGCTGGTCATGATGGTGGCAATGATGTTGCCGACCGCGTTGCCCATGATCCTCACTTTCCATCGAGTGCAAGCAGCCAACCGCCAGCCTCGTGACGCATTCG